>ERZ777306.756-NODE-756-length-61902-cov-14.639821_pt1 | contig 61902 bp, 44 predicted proteins | sample MGYA00374966_ERZ777306 | MGnify/ENA primary metagenome ERZ777306 (study PRJEB29329, sample SAMN06343882) | mouse gut metagenome | isolation source: Mouse cecum | place: Austria: Vienna | collected 2014-11-15 ... | reverse complement strand
TCAGTTAATTCAGTTGTAACTACATCTTTAGCTACTAAGTCGATAGCTTTAATTTCTTGTACTCTATTGTCGAAATCGCTTTGGAATTTTATAGTTTCATCTGCTAGTAATTCATCTATCAAATTCATGATTTCGTCATAGTTTGTGTAGTCAGTTGACTCAAAACCTTCTAGTTCTGTTTTATAATTAGCTAATTCTGTTGTGTCGATTGTTTTCTTAATAAGTTCAATGTTTTTAATTTCAGTTACTTTATTATCAAATTCGCTTTGTAATGTTATAGAAGTATTAGATAATAATTCATCTATTAAAGACATTACTTCATTATAATTAATATAATTGTTAGAATTAAAAGTTTCTAATTCTTCTTTATAATCTTCTAATTCAGTTTTAACTACAGGAGCTTTAATTAATTCTATAGCTTTGATGTCTTCAACAGCTTTATCGAATGCAGATTGTAAATCGATTGATTCATCGTTTAATATTCTGTCAATTTCAGCCATGATATCATCATAGTTAGTATAGTCAGTATCTACTAAATTTTCTAATTCAGTTTTGTATTCTTCTAATTCAGTTTTAACTATAGGAGCTTTAACTAATTCTATAGCTTTGATGTCTTCAACAGCTTTATCGAATTCAGATTGTAAATCGATTGTTTCATCGTTTAATACTTTTTCGATTTCAGCCATGATTTCATCATAGTTAGTATAATCAGTATCTACTAAATCTTCTAATTCAGTTTTGTAATCTGATAATTCTGTTCTAATAACAGTTGCTTTAGTTAATTCTATAGTTTTGATGTCTTCAACAGCTTTATCGAATTTAGATTGTAAATCAATTGTTTCATCGTTTAATAATTTTTCGATTTCAGCTATGATTTCATCATAGTTTGTATAGTCAGTATCTACTAAATCTTCTAATTCAGTTTTATAATCTGACAATTCTGTTCTAATAACAGTTGCTTTAGTTAATTCTATAGCTTTGATGTCTTCAACAGCTTTATCAAATTCATCTTGTGTTTTAATAGTTTCGTCGTTTAATATTCTATCGATTTCAGCCATGATATCATCATAGTTAGTATAATCGGTGTCTACTAAATCTTCTAATTCAGTTTTATAATCTTCTAATTCAGTTTTGTCTATTGAATTATCTGTTATTGTGAAACTTGCAGTTTTTGTTATTGTTCCTGCATAATTTCCATAACCTGTTATTGTTATGTTTGCTGTATAATCACCAGCTTCAATTGCTTCTCCATTTGTAGTATTTCCTACATATTGAATATCAACGTTAGCTGTTTTGTTATTTTTTATAATTACACTAACTTCTTTAGCTGTTCCATCATATACTAAATCTGTGTCTTGTGGAACAGATATTTCGATATCAGTGTCATTTAATTGTATTGGGTTAATTGTATAGTTACCAGCTACATATGTAATTTTATAATTGTCATGTTCATTTCCAGCTGTAACTGTTGCTGTTATAGCATCTTCATATGCTATAACTTCTCCAGCTTCATTTCTGTTTACATTTGAAGTATTTGTTAATCCATTAACTGTTACTGCTACAGTTAAACCTGTATTATCAACAGTATTTTTATCTGAATCAACTATTGTATATCCGTTATGAGCGATGTTTTCTCCATATGTACTTGAAGCATCTTTAGCTGTAATTGTTAATGCTTTTTGTGCTATTGTAAATGTAGCTGTTTTTGTAACAGTTCCTTCATAGTTACCTGTTCCTGTTACTTTTATAGTTGCTGTGTATTCACCAGCGTTTATAGGTTCGTTGTTTGTAGTATTTCCTACATATTGTATTTCAACAGAACCTGTTTTACCGTTATGAATGTTTACTGTAGGTGTTTTAGCTATACCATCATAAGTTAAACTACTTGGTGCAATTACTTCTACATCAGTAGCTAAAAGTTCTGCTGGATTAATAGTGTAGTCACCAGATTCAAAACTTGCTTTATAGTTACCAGCTTCATTTCCAGCTGTGATGCTTGGAATGATTACATCTGTATATGTACCTACATTAGTTTTATTTGTAATAGAACTATCAACTGTTAATGATACAGTTAAGCCTGTATTAGTTAGTGTTGTTCCATTTTTATCTGTTATTATATAATTTTCAGCTTTTGGAGTTGTTCCATATGTTCCTGAACTGTTATTTGCTGTAATTGTTATAGGTTTAGCTGTTATAGATAAGTCTACTGATTTTGTAGCTGTTCCTTCATAGTTTCCTTTACCTGTAACAGTTACTTTAGCTGTATAGCTACCAGCATTGATAGCTTCTCCATTTGTTATATTAGCACCTGTATAAGTTACTTTTATATCTCCTTGTTTGTTGTTTTTTAGTGATACAGGAACTTCTTTAGCTGTTCCATCATATTCAAAAGTATTTATATCAGGTACGTTTATATCACTTCTAGTTATTTTTGCTGGGGTAATAGTATAATCACCAGATATATAAGTGATAGCATAAGTATTGTTTTCGTTTCCAGATGTAACTGTTGCTGTTATAGCATCTTCGTATGCTACAACTTCTCCAGCTTCATTTCTTTTTACATCTGAAGTATTTGTTAGGTTATTAACTTTTAATTCTACGTTTAGTCCTGAATTTTCAACTGTATTTCCTTCGGAATCAGTTATTGTATATCCGTTAGTTTTAATTTCAGTTCCATAAACGCTTGAAGCATCATTTACTGTGATTGTTAATGCTTTTGATGAGATTGTGAAATTAACTGTTTTTGTAACAGTTCCTTCATAGTTTCCATTTGCTATAACTATTACAGTTGCTGTATAATCTCCAGCATTAATAGCACTACCATTAGTAGTGTTTCCTGTATATTGTATAGTTATATTATCTGTTTTGTTATCTTTTACATTAACAGTAACTATTTTAGGATTGTTATCAAATTCAAGATTTTCTGGAGGAGTTACTGTTACGTCGTCGTCAACTAATGCAGCTGGTGTTATTGTATAATCACCTGCTACATATGTAATATTGTAGTTATTATCTTCATTTCCAGATGTAACTGTTGCTGTTATGGCATTTTCGTATGCTATAACTTCTTTAGCGTCATTTCTTTTTACATCTGATGTATCTGTTAAGTCATTAACTGCTAAATCTACAGTTAAATTGTTGGCAGTAACTGTATTTCCTTCAGAATCAGTTATTGTATAACCATTAGTTGCAATTGGTTTTCCATATTCGCTTGAAGCATCATTTGCAGTAATAGTTAATGCTTTTTTAGCAATTGTAAAGTCAACTGATTTTGTAATTGTACCAGTATAGTTACCTGTACCAGTAATTTTTACAGTTGCTGTATAATTTCCAGCATTAATAGCACTACCGTTAGTAGTGTTTCCTGTATATGTAATTTCAGTAGTAACTGTTTTATTTGGGTTAGTTGTTACATTTACAGTTTTTGCTGAATTATCATATATTAAATTTGTTGGGATAGTTATGTTTAAATCGTCGTTAGTAAGTTCTGCTGGTTTTATTTTATATGTAGGATTTCCATTAACAGTTATATTATAGTTTGAATTTGTAGCTTTTACGTCAATTGGATAATTTCCTACATTAGAAGTAGAGGTTGCTGTTGTTGTTGCAGTAATACCTAAATCATCTATTGTGTCTTCATAAGCTAAAGAAGAACCAGATGCTAGGCTGAAGTTTATATTTGAAATCTCTTCTCCATAGAAACTTTCAGCAGAATCTATGTTTAAAGTTATATCTTTTTTGTTTAATGTTATTTCAAGTATTTCATCTTTGTTATTATAGCTTACTGCTATATATTGTGGAACACCAACAATGTTTGGATCTATTGCTGATGCTGTTGCTTCTGTTAAATCGATAATTTTAGTATATCCTGTTTGATATACTACAGAAAGTTGACCACCAGATAAATCTACTTGAGTATCACCATATTCATATGATGTTTTGTTTGGCATTTTTGATATTTCAATTCTGCTTACTGATTGAGTAACAGTATATTTATATACAACTGCCTTACCACCATATCTGAATAGTGCTTGTTTGTGTTCTGTTATATTAGAATTGTCTGTGAAAGATGTTGTTGAGAAATTAGTAAACATATCTTCTGTTACTGGAACTTCTTCAATAAGTTCTCCTCTTTCACTTAAATAAAGAATTTGTGCTCCAGATAAGTTGATTGCTTGACCATATCTGTAGCTGTCAGTAGTTGGTAATGTTAATTTATAGAATGGTTCTGTTCCAACTACGGTAACAGTTCTTGTTATTTCTCCTACATTCCCTGCACTGTCTTTTACTGTATATTTTATTTCTTGAGGTCCTACTACACTTGTGTCGACAGTGTCTTTTGAGTAGATTATTTCACCATTGCTTTCGTCAACATTGTCTGTCCATGTTGCTCCTGGATCAACATAAGTACCACCTAATGGTACATCGTTATGTTCTTGATCATCATTTAATAATGTTAAAACAGGTGGTTGTTCATCTGCTACGGTGTAGAAATATTTAACATCTTCTTGAGTATTATTTGCACCATCTATTGAATAGAATTGTAGTACATATTGACCTGGTTTTGTTGGAGCAGTAAATTCTACTACATTATTGTTACTTTCAATTGCGGGATTGAATATTTGAGTAGCTCCGCTAGCTAAAAGTTTTCCAACAGGTGTAGTACCTTCAGTCCATAAGTATGCAAAAAAGAATACTCTGTTTTCATCGTGAACTTGAATTCTGAATCTTCTACCTGGTTCTATGTTTGAACCACTAGGTGGACAATAGAATTCGTCTACGCCAGAATATGTTACTCCTGTTTGATCAATTTCTCCATCAGGTACAGGTTCATTTACTACGTTATAAGGATAACATTTCATTACAGATGTTTTGTTATTTCCATCAGTAACGTAGAAATAGAATACATGTAGACCTAATTTGTCATGTTTAACAGGTACGGAAAAAGTATATTCTGTTGGTAATCCGTCAGGATACTCTTTGAATACCGGGATGATTCCGTCCTGTATTGGTGTAAAGTCATAGTCCCAAATGTATTGTATACCTTTTATACCATCTGGGTCAGATACTGTAAAACTAATTTCTGTATTTACTGTATCATTACTATTTTGAATTTTTCCGGGACGTACATTAGCAGTTATTTCGGTATTTGTTGAAAGATTAGGGTTTGTTTCTGCTAATGACATAAAAGGAATTACTGAAATTATCATTATACATGTTAATAATGAAATGATAATTTTTTGTCTGTTGTTTTTAACAAATTTAATCATATAAACCTCCAAATTATTAAATATCGTTGAAATATCCCTATTTTTTTTCAATTTAACATTTTTATTATACAACAAATGTAAGAAAAAAGCAATAGTTTTGACAAATAAATGTTAAACTTTTGTTAATATTTCAGTATTTACGTAATATTATTGTATTATTGTAATTAAATGGAAATACATTTACAATAATTATGTTATGTAAATGTATTTTAACAGTAATAAAATATTAAATATAAGAAGTCTATTAATGATAAAAAGAAAAGCCGAGGGGCAAATGCCCCCCGGCTAAACTTTTGAAAATACTATTTGGTTGAAGGTTGACTTATTCGGCTTCGCCATTCCCTTCGGGAATGGCAGCATCCTCCGACTCATCTCCGCCTTCATCGTTATTGGAATTCTCTTCAGAATCTTCCTTATTAGGATCGTCATTCTCAGAGTATGTTAATTCATCCTGCTTATAGTTATTTGCAGGGTCTTCAACAACGATTTCGTTGGGGATTGCGTCGATAGGCTGTGAATCCTGAGGTTCGGAATCTTCTTCGGGAACGTCTTCTTCCTCTACTACTTCTTCCTCTTCACCTTTAGCATCTTCTTCGTCAATGATCGTTTCTTCAACAAGAGTTGAAGCTTCATCTAACGCTGTGCTGGTGGCATCAGAAAGAGTAGCAGCGGTTTCGTTTTCCGAGTAGTCCGGTGTAAACGAGGAACTCACAAGCAGGCTAATTGCTGCTCTTATGGCGCTTACCTTGTTGTCTATTTCTTCCTGAGTATCTTCAGGTAATGCAACAGCTGAGGCATAAGCACTTTCAAAAGCTTCGTAGCTTTCAACTGTGTAGCCAAAGCCTGTTATTGCATCTGCATCATTTTTTGCTGCTTCCAATGCGTCTTTATTGACGTTTTCTGTGTGGTCTGGGTCACTGTCAGAGGAACTGACGAGTAGTGCCAGAGCAGTATTGATAGCGTCCGCTTTTGTGTTGATTTGTTCCTGAGTGTCTTCGGGTAAGCTGCTTGCTGTTGCATAAGCTGTTGCAAAAGCTTCATAGCTTTCGACTGTGTAGCCAAAACCTGTTACTGCTTCTGCTCTTGCTGTAGCTTCGTTTAATGCAGCTTTATCAACGTTTTCATTATGATCCGGGTCACTGCCAGACGAGCTTACAAGCAATGCCAGTGCTGCATTAATTGCATCGGTCTTGGCGATTATTTCTGCTTGGGTGACCTCAGGCAGTTGACTTGCTTTTTCATAAGCTTCTGTGAAAGCTGTATAGCTTTCGACAGTATAACCAAAGCTAGTTACAGCATTGGCTTTATCAATTGCTTCTTGCAAAGCTGTTTTATCAACATTATCCGGATATTCAGGTACGTCTGTACCACCAGAAGACTTGAGCAATGCCAATGCTGATTTAATGCTTGCAGTTTTTTTGTCAACTTCATCCTGAGTGCTTTCAGGCATTTGACTTGCTTTTTCATAGGCCTCTGTGAAAGCTACATAGCTATCAAAGGTGTATCCAAAGTTGGTTATCCCATCAGCAATGTCTTTTGCCTTCTGCAGTTCAGTCTTGTCGACTACCGGCGGTTCGGTTTTTGCTGTTACCTGAACGGTTACCATGATTCCGGTTATAACCTCATAATGGGCTGTGTCATCCGGCGTGTAGGTTACCGCAAACTGATGGCTACCAGCGCTACCGACCGATGTGTTGAGCGGGTCTTCAAATGAGAAGCCTGTGCCCAACTGGACTGCAATATCTGCCAAGGTCTGTCCTTCCTCTGCTGTCAATGTTCCAGGTGCCGTATACGACGGCGCTGCCTTGATAATTTCCAGCGTAGCAGTCATGCTGCTCGGAGAAATTCCAGAATACTGTTCCTGAAGTTCAGGACTGAGCGAGAATGTGACAGTTGCAGTCTGCGAACCAATTTCGGTCCGCACATTGTTTGTATACTGTGCGAGAACTCCTGCGGGCAACCCTTTTGCTGTGATGGTCTGGCTGGTTCCGGTGTACGGAAGCTTTACATCATCAAAGGTGCCGGGCTTAGGAAGTTCTAAGGTCGGTTTTACAGGTTTGGCTGTTACCTGAATGGTTACCTCAATACCGGTTACGATTTCATAATTAGTCGTGTCACCCGGTGTATAAGTTACCATAAAAGGATTGCTACCAACACTACCAACCGATGTGCTAAGCGGGGCTTCGAATGAGAAGCCTGTACCCAGCTGACCTGCTACATCTGCTAATGTCTGACCTTCCTGAGCTGTAAGATTCGTAGGAACCGTGTAGCTCGGGGTGGCTTTAGTGACTGACAGAATTGCGGTCATTGTGTTGCTACCTTCGATACCAGAGTATTCTTCTACTCCCTTACTGCTGAGTGAGAATGTCACTGTTGCGGTTTGAGAGCCGAATACTGTCCGACGGTTGTTGGTGTAGACTGCGGTCAGTACATCAGGAACGTTTGTAGCCTCAAGGACATACTCATTTCCTGTGTAAGGACCTGACAAGTCGTTAAATCCAACGGTTGCCGGAATGGTGTACTTCGGTTTCGAAGGGTCGGGAGCTTTTGTGACATGAACGGTTACTTTTATTCCGGTTACAACCTCATAATGAGTGGTGTCGTCCGGAGTATAGCTTACCGTAAATTCATGGTCACCAGGTGCTCCTACTGCTGTGCTGAGCGGGTCTTCGAATGAGAAGCCTGTACCCAGCTGTCCAGCGATATCTGCCAATGTCTGGCCTTCTACCGCTGTTAATGTCCCAGGTGCCGTATATGTCGGTTTTGCCTTGGTGACATTCAAAATTGCGGTCATGGTGTTGCTGCCTTCGATACCAGAATAGCTTTCCAGTCCTTTGTTATTAAGAGCAAAGGTTACTGTTGCTTCCTGAGAACCGATTTCTGTCCGGCGGTTGTTGCTGTAGACTGCGGTCAGTACATCAGGAACGTTTGTAGCTTCAAGGACATACTCACTTCCTGTGTAAGGACCTGACAAGTCGTTAAATCCAACGGTTGCCGGAATGGTGTACTTCGGCTTGGTAGGGTCAGGTGTCTTGGTTACATGGATAGTAACTTTTATTCCTGTTACCGTTTTGTAGTTCGTGTTGCCAGGGTTATAGGTTACTGTGAAGTCATTATCACCGACAGGACCCACAGATGTGTTAAGCGGGTCTTCAAATGTGAAGCCTGTGCCTAACTGATTGCGAACGTCTGCCAGTGTCTGACCTTCCTGAGCTGTGAGGTTCGTGGGAACCGTGTAGCTCGGTGTAGCCTGAGCAATGCTGATAGTTGCGGTCATGCTTGCCGGTTCGACACCAGAGTAAAGCTTAGCCATGGAATCGCTTAAAGAGAATACCACGGTTGCCTGCTGGGTGCCAGCATCGCTTCTGGTTGCGTTACTATAAGTTGCAATGATGCCTGTCGGGACGTTTACTGCTTCTGCAGTATAAGTCTGTCCGGTATAGACTTCATTTACATCAGGGAAAGTAACGTTGCTGGGAAGCTTGTAGACCGGCTTTACAGGGTCAGGTCCAGGACCCGGCTTCTGGGTCACGGTGATTGTTACATCAATTCCAGTAACAATTTCATAGTTCTTGGTATCTTCCGGGGTGTAGGTTACTTTGAAAGTGCGAGCCCCTACGTTACCAACACTTGTGGTTAAGGGATCCTCAAAAGTGAACCCTTTCGGAAGAGTTACATCTTTTAAAGTCTGGCCAACATAAGCGGTCAAACCTGTAGGAACGGTGTACCTGGGAACTGCTTTGAGAATTGTCAACGTGGCTCTCATGCTGGAAGGCTCTACACGGGAACACTGATCTTTCAGTGCTTCGCCAACCGTATAATATACGATAGCGTTGTAGGTGCCAGCGTCTGTACCAGTATTGTTGACGTATCTTACATTAATGTTCGCAGGAACATTTTCTGCAAAGATGGAATAGCTACTTCCATTGTAAGTTACAGTGCGGTTGTTAAAGAACGTATTGCTCGGCAGATAATAAACGACTTTGTCGTCATCTCCACCACTGGGGTCTGTGACCTTAATTACTACTGCAATATGGTGCACAGTCTGATAGTTGATAGTGTCATCCGGTGTATAGGTTACATAGAACGTGTGATAGCCTACACCTCCAACAGAGGTTGTGAGTGATTTCTCAAAGGAAAATCCTTTAGGCAGTTTTACGTCTGCCAGAGTATCTCCTACATTTGCAGTCAGACCAGTAGGAACCGTGTAGCTGGGCTTAGCCTGACGAATTGTCAGTGTTGCCGTCATGCTAGCGGGTTCAATGGACGAATACTGCGATTTCAAAGCATCACTCAGCACAAAAACGACTTCCGAGTCGTACCTCCCTGCATTTGTGCCGGAGTTGTTGGTGTAAATCGGGATAATACCATAAGGAACGTTAGTTGCTGTAAGTGTAAACTCTTCTCCATTATAGGTCACAGTGCGACTGTTATACCTAGTGTTGGTGAGATAATACACTTTCTTTTCCGGTTCGGTGTTGTCATCATTGTCATTATTGTTGTCATCATCGTTATTACCGGGGCCGGGTGTAGGTGTAGTCTGCGTTCCAGTACCTTCACCAGAAGTACCGGGCTTGTCAGTAGTGCTGTTGCCATTGTTACCGTTGTTGTTAGAATCGCTGGGTTCAGGGGTAGTGCTGGTTTCATTGCCAGTTGTTCCCTGCTGATTATCTTTGTCGCCAGTGTTCTTGTCGGTGTTATCACCGGGGGTATTGCTGTTGCTGCCTGCAAGGACTTTTACGGTCCGTTCGAGCGTCTGCTTGTTATACTCGTAAGTGACCAGGTATTCGCCGGCCTTCGAAGTATCTACCTCATTGGTAATAGTAAGCTTCTGCTCCAGTTCGGACTGTTTGTCCTCGGGTACCGGGTCGCCGTCTTCGTCGAAGAACGTCACGCCAGGATCGACGTACTGCTCGCCCATGGCGATTTCGAACGGGTTGTCGCCGTTCAGCTTCATGGTGTAGCTTTCGTTGCCGTTGCCAGCAGAGCAGCTACGCAGCAAAAGAATAATCACGATGATTACAGCTGCGGTGATGACGCCAAAGGTCACCTGTTTTTTCCGGTTGTCATTCCGGTTTTCGTTGTTAGTAGTCATAATAGACCCTCCTTCTTAATTTGACAGATTTGATTTACTTGCTACTGCATAGTGCGGTTTGCTCATCTAGGATGAGTCGATTCCTTGTGGACTAATCGTCTTTTTATTGGTATTCTGATACTGAGCAAAATAACTGCTTTTTCTCAGATTAACCCGTATGACGGGATTGATATCATCAAAGATGAATCTACCAATAAGCACGAAGAGTGCTAAGACAATTAAAATCCGATTGTCAAGATTCTTTGCCATATCTACCTCCAATTTCCAAATATTTTATTTTCAATGTTCCGTTTTGGCTAATTCTGGACAGATCCAGAAAAGCGCATGTATTTAAAAGGCAACCTAGTGCCTGTAGAATATATTATAAATTGTTTATTGCAAAATGTCAATTATTATGTAACCTTTTAGTTAAAAAAATGTAAAAAAATAAAACTACATGTTTTTTTAGTAGTTTTATTTTAAATTTTAGTAATGTAATTACATTAATTTTGAATTAAAATCGAAATATGACGAATTTAACGCGTTATATTTGAAAGTTACATATTATTTCTTATTATTTGCCTTTCTTCTTTTATGAGTCCATCATATTCCCAGGTTTTTAACCATTCGGTTTTAACTATACGTTCTTTTTTTACTGGTAGACCAGAATATACTGGATAAAAATAAATAAAGAATCCTAAAAATATAATTGATAATATTGGGATTGATATATCTATATGTTTTATTATAGTAGATAATTTACTTATTATATTTGGAATGGTTAACATTACAAATGGGATTGTTATAAAATAATGATATATGAACATTGTTCTTCCGAATGAAAGCGTATGGTAACCAAGTTGCTAAAATCATTGCAGTGATTATTAATGATTCTTTATTCTTTTTTATAATTCCGTGTAATGCTGTAAGTATTGTTGTTATGATTCCTATATACCAGATTGCCGGATTACCCATGCAAGCAATTGTTCCTATTTTATCATTATCAAATCTTCCTATATAATACCATAGTGGTCTTTCTATAATTGGCCATTGATACCATTTGCTTGAATATGTATGTGAATCTTTTAAGTTGGAGTGATATGAGTACATTACTTTTTGATATTCAATAAATGTTTTTATGTTAGTTATTTTTACTTTGTAGGTTACTGTTGTTATACCGTCTTCTGTTGTTTGGCTTGAAATTGACGTTTTGTCAAAATAATTTAGTTTGTCTTTTTCGTCTGAATATTGATGTGTGTATGTAACTTCATGATTTGGATTTAGTATTATTGGTATGTATGTTAATACATATATGCTAATAGGTACTATTATAAAAGAAAGAACTGACCAAGCTAGAAGTTTTAAATCTAATTTTCTTCCTATTATATATTTAATTAGATAGATTATTCCCATTCCTAATCCGACATATGCTGCTGTCCATTTTGTCGATATTGCCATTCCCCAGAATATTCCTGACAACATAAGTGGCATCATTTTTTTGTCTAGTTTTTCTGTGTTTGGTATTTTTATATATTTTAAGAAAAACAGAAATGAGGTTAGGCAAAATAATACTAAGTATGAATCAGCTGTTCCTATTCTTGTTTGGACAAAATGCATTCCGTCTAGTGCTATTATAATTGCACTGAATAATGCATAACGTTCTTTTTTAAATAATTCTTTTGAGATTAGATATATAACTAGTATCATTAATATTCCAGCTATATTGCCTCCTACTCTGTATGCGAATGGTGTTACACCTAGAAAATACATTGGAATTGATATTAGAAGTTTTCCAAGTGGCGGATGAGTGTATTCGTATATTGACATATTGTGCAGTTGCTCATACGCTGTTCTCGGAAAATATACTTCGTCAAAATAAGTGCTGTTCATATAATTCATTTCTTTTGGTATTGTAGATTGTTCGTCTATTAAAATTTTTCCGTCATTCTCCATTGCTGTTAATGGAATTTTATTTCCTTGTTTGTCATATAGACATATCTCACCTATTGTAGTAGTATCATAATAAGATTGGAACATAATGTATTTATAATAATTTGTATTGTTGAAGTAATGTTCATTCCATTTAAAGATGTTATTGTATTTTATTTCTATTGGTTTGTTGTCATATTGGTAAGTATCAAAATCTTTGTAGGTATTAGTAAAAAAAACTGAAATATATGTTTCATTATTTCCAGAATATATCATTGCTTTATATGGAATTTGATCTGTTTCTATCTTATAAGTGAGTTGGTGTTTGTCTTTTAGGTTTATAAATGTTTGTGGGTTTTTTGTACTACCTAATTTATAAAAAGATATAACAGAATATGTTACTATAATAAGAATTAGTAACATATTTGATGGTTTTATTATTAATTTCTTCCTCATTTTTTCCCTCTAATTAGATATTTATAAGTATTATTGTTATCATTTTTATTTTCCTATGGTGTCATGAATAAATATGATATATTATATACTAAAGAAGGTATCCGGTTTAAGGACACCTTCTTATATTTTATTTTAATTTACGTCTATTTAACCATACACAAATTCCAACAACAGCTATTGAAATTGGAACAGCATATATAACTATTTTGACAATATTATCTTTTTCATCTGTTACTACAAATGGAGTATCTGCTTGAGTTTTTCTTATTGAATATAGTTCTCCTTGATTTGCTGCAAAGGCAAATGAATTTAATATAACATCTTTATTATATGCGATTATTGGATATGTTCCATCTAATGAATTATCTGAGAATGATGAGATAGTTGAGAATATTACAGCTCTAGATTCTTCACCTGATTCAACAGTTTTTTGAAGTGCAGCTGCTGTGACATAATATCCGTTTTCGTTTTCTTCAATTTTTTGTCCAGATAGATTTGCAACATATGCTTCTGTAGAAGTTGTTAATATTGGTGTTGCAGTTATATTATTAGTTGATATTTTTTCTGTATCTAATTCTATCATTCCAGGTGCAACTAATATAGGTGTTACTGAACGTGAGTTATGAAGAATTTTAGTTATTTCATGATCTGCTGAAACTTCTGATTGATATACTAAATTATATCCAGATACTTGATTTTTTGTGTTACCATCCATTACTAATTTGTTTGGCATTGATACACCATATTCATCAAGAATTTTTTGGAAATTTGGAAGGGATAAGTTTGTATTTATATAGTCAATATCATTTGCGATTATTATGTCTCCACCCTTTTCTATATAATTGCATATTGCTTGTGTTTCTGCGTCTGTGAAGTCTGTTTTAACTCCCATTATTGCTAATATATCACAGTCATCTGGAATTGTTGGAGTTGAAACAATATTTAATGAAGCTGTTTCATAATATTCTTCTGATAAATATTGATTTAAATAGTATATACCTGAAGCTGTTGTGTAATCAGATCTACCTTCTACAAAATATACTTTTGTAGATTTGTCGATTGATAAATTGACAATGGCATTTGTTAATTTTTGTTCAGCTAAATCTATTGTATTGTAGCTATCATCGTAAGTAAATAAATCATAATTACTTATATATGAATTTCTACCTGATTCATTAACACCAACTAATGCTGGATAATCATCTTCAAAAGCAAATTGTGATATTAAATCCATATTGTCTTTTTGGACAATTTTGTAATTAATCTTTTCGTTTTGAGCATTGTATTGTTTTAATAAGTCTATTACTGTTGAAGAATCACTATATCCCCATACATAAAATGTTATTTCTTTATTTATATTTTTTGCTATGTTTTTAGATTGGTCTGTTAATGTATGTAGTTTATTTTTTGTTAAGTCTATCTGAGCTAAGTTTATTGAGTTAACCCATAAGTTTATAACAAGATATAATGCAATTACTATTGCTATTAATAATATCATTTTTGAAGTGTCTTTTATGAAGTATTCTTTTGCAGTATGTGCTCCTTGTTTTACTTTTTCTTTGAAGGGTACTTTATTATTTTCTTTACTCATTTTTTTAAGAATTTTTTGATTTTTCTTTTCATTTTTATCCATTTTTGTATCTAATCCTTTCCTATTTTATATAGATATTATTTTATACTTTTTCTTCTTTGTAATATGATAATTGTCAAAAAGACGAATAAAAATATAAAACTTAGATATCCTACAACTTCTTTTAGAGATATGATTCCTAAAGGAAATTTTTGATACATTTCTGTTAATGAGAATAGTTTAAATATTCCATTTTGTAGATTTAAGAATGATAACATTAAGAAGAAGGCTATTGGAATTATTGCGGCTATTACTTGATGTTCTGTTAATGCTGAAGCAAACATACCAAAAGATATAAATGCCATAGAAAGTAGTAAAAATCCTAACATAGCAACTAGTGGTTCTACTATACTAACATGTCCAAATTTTGATAATATTCCATAATAGATAAACATTAGTAAGCAAGATACTATTGTAACAACTGTTGCTGCTAAAAATTTTCCTATAACTATACTAAATATGCTTTTTGGTGATGTGATTAATAATTGATCAGTTCCTGATTTTTTTTCTTCTGAGAACATTCTCATTGTTATAACTGGTATAAGGAATGTTAGTACTACTGTACTATCCCATATAACATATTCAAAATGTAGTTGCCCTTGGGTGAAGGTAAAATTATAGAATACAAAGCTCATGGCTATTAGAAAAAGGGAAATAAATATGTATCCTATTGGTGTGTAAAAATAACTTTTTAATTCTTTTTTTAATACTGCAAACATTATTTTTTACCTCCTTTTTCTTTATTAGATGTTGAGTCTTCATCTATAATTTTTAAGAATGCATCTTCTAGACTAATTTCTTTTTTCTTTACTTCTACTACGTTTATGTCTTTGTCTATACAAAGTTTAAGTAGCTCTTTTTTAACATTCTCATCACCTTCGTAGCTAATAGAGTATTGCTTCTCTTTGTCTTTTTGGTTGATAAGAGTTACTGATTTTATCGGTTTAAGTTTTTTTGTTATATCTGACAAAGTGGTTGTTTCTTCTTCAACTGTAATAAGTAATTCTTTTTTGTCTGAATTGCTTGATAGTGTTTCTGATTCTATATTTTCTGTTTTATCTACTTTAACTATTTTGCCTTTGTTTATGATTATAATTTTATTACACATTTGATTTATTTCACTTAAGATGTGTGAGCTTATTAGTATTGTATGTTTTTCTTTAAGTGATTTTATTAAATTTCTAATTTCTGTTACTTGTTTTGGATCTAGTCCAACTGTAGGTTCGTCTAATATTAATATTGGAGGATTACCTACTAGAGCTCCTGCAAGACTAACTCTTTGTCTGTAACCTCTAGATAAGTTTCTGATTAATTTTGATTTGACTTCGTTTAGTCCTGTTTGGTTAAGTACTCTTTCTATTTCTGACTTTTTGTCTTTTCTTTTGACTAATTTTAAATCTGCCATATAAGAGATAAATTCTTTTACTGTTAGTTCTGTGTATAATGGTACATTTTCTGGCATGTATCCTATTTGTCTTTTTGCTTGTTTGGCTTTTTGGTCAATATCGTATCCGTTTACAATGATTTTTCCTTTAGTTGGTTCTATGTAGCCTGTTATCATGCTCATTGTTGTAGATTTTCCTGCTCCATTTGGTCCAAGAAAACCAACGATTTCGCCTTCTTCAATTTTAAAGCTTATATCATCTACTGCTTTAAAATTATTGTACTTTTTAGTAACGTTTTTTAGCTCTATCAATGTTTTTTCCTCCTTAATATGTTTTATGGTATATTGCTTATTTTAATATTCCTATGTGATTTTATTACTAGAATATTAAATTAAAATTAAAAACTATTTAAATTTTGCAATTAGTGCTTTAATTTTTATTCCTTGATTTGAAAACATTTCTTCATGCTCTGTTCTTATGTCTTCAAAAATCATTTCTGAGTGTAAATCATATGTTATTTTTTCTATTGTGAAGCCGGTTTCTTTTAAATATTCTATGCTTTCTTCGAATAATTCATCGTTGTCTGTTTTAAAGTAAATTTCACCGTTTTTCTTACTTAAGAATTGCTTATAATTTTCTAGTTGCCTTGTATGAGTAAGTCTTCTTTTTTTATGTTTTCCTCTTGGCCATGGATTGCAAAAGTTAATGTAAATACGCTCGATAACATCTTCTGGTGAGAAGACATCTAATATTCTTTCTGCGTTCATTCTTATTAGCCATAAATTATTGATTTCTAAATTGTCATTTTGATATGCGGATTCTATATTTCTTTTTGATAGTCCTAGCATTGTTTCTATCATGTCTGCTGCTATATAATTAATTTCTTGATGTTTGGTTGCAAGTTTTGAAATAAAGCTTCCTTTACCACATCCTATTTCTAAATGTATTGGGTTATTATTATTTTGAAAGCTATCTTTCCATTTTCCTTTATTTATGCTTGGATTATCTATATAAAATTTTGCTTCTTCTAATTCTTTTTTTGCCCAAGGTCTTCTTCGTATTCTCATATTTTTTCCTTCTTTTTTATTGATTAATTGTCAAAAAGGTTGGACTTTTTGACGATGTTTTAGTGTCTACCATGGTAAGTGTCTGTTGATATTAATTCAGTACTTACTACTTGACCATCTTTTATTAGTCTTTTATATGTTTGATATGTTCCTGATCCAATATAGTTTGAGAAAATTTCTACTTGATAGTCATCAGGTGTTTTTAATCCATATATTGATACATGAACTCCTCCGTTTTCTACTCCTGCTACTATTTTTATTGGATAGTTTCTATTATTTTTAAATTTAAAATCTAGTGAGCCCCATGCAACGGTAGCGTCTCTTCCTCCTGTAAAGTATGTTGAAAGAAACATGTGGTTTGTACGTTCTACTACTTCTAGATTTGAGAATAATACTGCATTATATAATGTTGTTGAAACTTGACAAATACCACCACCTAATCCGCTAACTGCCTGATTATTTTCAAATACTGTTGCTTCTCTAAATCCTGCTGCTATGGTTCTTTCTCCTACAGTTGAGTTGTATGAAAAAGTTTCGCCTGGCATTACTACTATGCCATTAATTTTACTAGCTGATACTATTAAATTTTGATAACGATTGTTTGAACCTATATACCAAGTTGAAAAAGTTGCTAATTGATCTGGAAAAGCATCTAATCCTAAATCATTTACAGTTACGTTTGCAGGTGTAAATTTAAGTGCTACTTCATATTCAGATTTATCTTCTGCTTCAATTTGTGCTTTTACTGTTTCTATACTTTCTGCAAAATCGACTCCAGTTTCTTCTGGGTATACCATTCTTGGTTCTGCTGTATAGTAAGCATCTTGGACTTCTTTATATATTTCTGAATGTATTTTTTCTACATCGATCTTGTCTGGATATTTATCATATGTTGGTATGTCAAAATACATTTCATTATAGTTTTTATTATTTAGTGCATCATGCACTATTTGTTTTGTTTCATCATTTAGTGCTGCTTTTCCAATTTTACCAGATGTTATTATTAGTTCATTATTTTCAAAATAATAACTTGGTTGTTCTACTTGTTCTGGCAATTTTGCTGATATGTCTATTATGCATGCATCTAGTGTTACTTCGTCGTAGGTTACTTCAATTTTTATGTTTTGTGGGTGCTTTTTTAGGCTTAGAACTTGTAAGTCTCTCTGTATTATTGAGCCTGTTCTGCCAATATTATAGGCTTGATCTATTGATTTGTCTAAAAGATATTTTACATCTAATTGTTCTAATGAAAGTGCATATACGTTTTCTCCGTATTGAAAGTATATTGTACTATCTAGTTTGTCTAAAAGTTCAGTTTGAATTTTATTTTTAGCTTCTTCTTTGGATAGTCCTGATACATTAATTCCTTCAATACTGACACCTTTTTTTATTTTCGTGTCTTTATTATTTATTATTGAAAATACGGATACAATGATGACTACTATGAATATTATGCTTGCAATTGATACTGCACTTATTTGCATTCCTTTTTTAAATTTACTTTTGAATTCTGATGGCGAAGATATGTTTTTTTCTGTTTCTGGAATTAATAATTGGCTTTCTTCTTCAGAGTTGTTGTTTTTTTCTTTATCTTTAGAATCGTCTACATTTAGTATTTGATTTGCCATTTTCTGCTCCTAATTAAAATCTTTTATATATCTTATTATTGACCATATTATTATATTTATAATACGGGTAAAAGTCAACAAAGACATGACTTGTTTTGTCATGTCTTTCTAGATTTTTACTATTGCTATAGTTCCTTTTGGTTTATTATGTATTAATTTAATTGAACCTCCATGTTTTTTTACTATAGTATGAGCAATTGAAAGTCCTAAACCTGTTCCACCTTTTTCTCTAGAACGTGCCTTATCTTCTCTATAAAATCTTTCAAATATGTGTTTTAGTCCTTCGTCACTTATGCCTATACCTGTATCTTTTACATTGATAAATAATCTTTCATCTCGATTATGAATGTCTAGTTCTATAGAATCATTTTCTTCGGTGTATTTTAGTGCGTTATCTAATAGTATGATAATTAATTGTTTAATTTTATTTTTGTCTACATTTATTTCTTTATCACATTGAACATTTAAATGCATTTGCTTGTTTTGCATTTTTGCCATTTCTTGATATGGTATGATTACTTCTTGTGCTAATTTGTTTATATCAGTTTTGTCTTTATGGATAGTTGATTTATTGTTGTCAGTTCGGGCTAATTCCATAAGTTCTGTTATCATTTTTTTTAGTCTTCTAGTTTCGTTTAATGTAAGTGCAATATCTTCTGATTTGTCAATTATTTTGCTTCCTGGTGATTGTAGTAATAATTCTTGTTTTGCTTGAATTATTGTAAGTGGTGTTCGTAATTCATGTGATGCGTTTTGAACAAATTCTGTTTGTTTTTTGTATGCTTTGACTACAGGAGTTACTGCCTTTTTTGCTATTGTCCAACTTATAAAAATTGATAATACTATTACTATTATTGTTCCAACAGATAGTGTTCTTGTAAAGTTTTCTAACATTTGTTTTTCTGAGTTCGTATTTATTAGAATGTCTATTAGGTACTTTTCTCCGTCTGATGCTAGTATTTTAGTAGTTATTCCTCTGTAGTAGTAGTTTGAGTTTTCAGCAGTTACTTTAAGTTCGTATATTTGTTTTTTATCTATACTTGGCAAATTGGTTTGATCTATGTATTCAGCAAAGTATTTTACGCTTAATGATGTTGCTATTACTTCTCCGTTCTTTGTCTCTGAGAATTGTAACAATTCTAGGATTTTCTATTGCATTTAAATGTTCTTGAACCTCTGTTATGATTTCTTCATCAGTTAAAGATCTTTTTGGAAATAATCCTGAATATTTATTGTTTGCTAGTTCAGATATTTTTTGAAGATTATCTTCAAATTGAAAAATTTCTTTATCTACTGAGCTGTATAGATAGTTATTAAACTGACTTAGGATAAATATACTGAAGGTTCCAAAAATTAGTGTAAGTAATACTAGATTTATAATCATATTTTTTAGAAGTTGGTGATTTATTGTTTTGTGTTCTATCATTTTAATATTTTCTCTTTCTTAATTTTATTGATCTGATAATATATAACCTACTCTTCTTAGTGTTTTTATGTATTTGTCATATCCGTATTTTTTTAATTCTTTTCTCAAGGCACTTGCATAAACTTCTACTACGTTTGTTGATGTGTCTGAATCAAATCCCCATATTTTGTCAAAGATTTGTTCTTTGGTTATTATTGTGTTTTGAGAATTAATTAAATATTCTAATAAGTCAAATTGTTTTCCTTGTAAATTAATTTCTTTTCCTTTTATGGTTGCTGTTCTATTTTTTAAGTTTAATTTTAATTCTTTAAACTCAAGTGTGTTATCTATGAAAAAACCATTGTTTCTTCTTATTATCGCTTCTAATCTTGCTAGTAGTTCTTCTCTTTCAAATGGTTTTACTAAGTAATCATCTGCTCCTATTTGCAAGCCTTTTACTTTGTCATTTAGTGAATCTTTGGCTGTTAGAATTAATACTGGTGTTAATATTTGTTCTTTTCGTAACTTGCTTAATACTTCATATCCGATTCATTTCGGGCATCATTAGATCTAATATTATTATGTCATAGATATTGCCTTTAGCAAAGATATATCCTTCATATCCGTCAAATGCCTGTTCTACGCTATACTTTTTTTCTATACATTGTTTTATTGTATCTGATAGAATTTTGTCATCTTCGATTATTAGAGCTTTCATAATTTTTCTCCTTTTACAATATATTATTGCTATTATATAGGTTATATCTTAAACTAATATTAAAGAGAAAGCATATTAAAATAGAATTAGTAATTATACTAAAATCTTAATCAATGATAATTACTTTTGCAAATTGCGCTAGCGACCAAACTCAGGTGCTAAGCACCTGAGTGCGAAATTGAGCAATCTACAATATAAAAACGGAGTTTTTTATTCGGAGATTGCGAAGAGCAAAATTTGTGAAAGAATTTCATTGATTAAGATTAATTGCAAATTCAAAATTCTATTTTAATATGCTTTTATTTTATTGGTGTTAATTCTGGATTAGCTATAAAATAGCTTTCTGTTGTTGTACCTTCGAATTCTATTATTAGCTTGTCTACATCTTTAACATTAATTGAAAAAGACTGATCATTTACATTTTCAGTATAGTAAATAATTTTATTTCCATTGTAAAAAGTTATTTTTGGTGTGTAAGTGTTTTCTATTTTACTTTCACCTTTGCTTTGCACACAAATGATTCCTTTAAGTTCTGCATATTTTTTATCTAGATTAAACTCAATTGTATGAGGTGTTTTAGTAGTAGTTCCTTCAGAAGATGAAGGTTTTAATATATATTTAGTGTATTCAGTATTACTGGTTACTGAAGTTACTTTATCTTTTTCATCTGATATTACTAGATTTCCCTTTTTGTCTTTTTGTTCTAGTGATAGCAAGTTTATTGCTGTTGGTTCTATCTTATTAAATTCCTCGACTAATTTTTTAATATCGTCATCTTTTGGAAGTAGTTCTTGAATTTTATTTATGATTTGTTTGGCTTTTGAATAATCTGAATTCATTAGTGTACGTGTTTCAAGTAAAAAAGCACTTTTATATTTGGTTATTAGTTCTTCTTTAGCTTTTTTAATTTCTGAGATTTTTTCATCTTCATAGTTTATTATATATTCTAGTATATCAATATTTTCTTTTTTCTCAGATACAAGTTTTTCTATTTCTCTATTTAGTTTAGCTATTTTTATTTCAATTTTTTTATTTTGTACTATTTCAGATTTTTGTAAATCTTTATCGATATCGTTTAATACTTCTAATGCTTTGTCATACTCTTTGTCTTTTAGGTATTCATCTGCTTCAACTAGATAGCTGTTTAGGTAAAGTTGTTCTACTTCTTTTAGTTTGTCTTTTACGTCTTGATAATTAGAATAATTTTCGTCTATAGATTTTAATATTTCAATTGCTTTTTTATAATCTTTTTCTTCTATTAGGCTAAGTGCAGAATTATATATTTGTGACATTTTTTTATTTGTTAATTCAGTTTCTTTTTTGCTTAGATATTGTTTTCCAAAATAGAATCCTACTAAAAGTAATATTATTACTAATATTATGGTTAAGAAAAAGTTTCTTACTTTTCTTGGAAAAGAATTTTTACGTCTTTCTTTTTCTTTTTTTATGGCTTGCTTTTCTTCAAGTTTTTTTTGTTTTTCTTCTATTTTTAGTTCTTGTGCTTTTTGCTTTAATTCTTTTTTATTTTTTGCTGATTGTTCGTCCATATATTTCATCCTTTCTTTTTTGTATAGTTTTATATTTTTAGTTTTTCTAAAAGTTTAGTTTTTATTAATGTCTTTATTATATATCATATTTTTGTTTTTTTTCAACAAAATCTAGAACAAATTGTAATAAAAAATGCCATCCTTTGTAGGATGGCTTGGGGAAGAAAAAAATTTTCAAGACTATTTATCTAGTCTTTATGTATATATATTATATTTTAAAAATTAAAATAACCTTAAAAAATTTTATATTTTTATTTTATTTACTATTTTTGTTATACCTAATAGTAATATGTATACAGTTACTATACTGGCTCCTGTAGGAAAATTCAAAAAGAAGCTTACGAATATGCCTAAAATAAAACATATTATTGATATTATTCCTGACATTATTATTAGTTCTTTAAAGCTTTTTGATAATCCTTTTGCAATTACTGCTGGGAATATTATTAAACTTGATATTAATAGTGTTCCCATCATTCTCATGCCTAATACTATAATTAATGCTGTTAGGAAGGAAATTAGAAATTGGTAGAATGTTACGCTTATTCCTCGTGATTTTGCAAATTTTTCATCATAGGATATCATAAAAAGTCTATTATAGTAAATCATATATATTATTAGTACACTTACTGAAAGTATAAGACTGATTATTACATCACCTTTAGTCATTGATAGAATACTTCCAAACATATAATTAGATACATCAATATTAAATCCAGTGGAAATTGATGTTATTATTATACCTAATGCTAAAGCTCCTGTAGATACGAGAGCTATTTGTATATCTCCACTTTCTCCTTTTTTTTGACTTATTATCATTATAATTATAGATGCAACTAATACTATTGGAATTGATATGTATAGTGGCGGTAAATCAAGTGCTACTGCCAACGTTAATGAGGCAAAACCTACTTCGCCTAGTCCATGACCTATCATAGAATAATTTTTTAATATTAGGATTACTCCTATTAGTGCTGCACAAATAGATATTGCAATTCCGCATATTAGGGCTCTTTGAATGAAAGAATAACTTAATATATTAATTATTTGATTCATTTTTATTCCTCTTTTATATTAAACTATCTTATATTTTATCAGATGAGTCTTTAAAAGTCTAGGAATATTTTATTTTTAAGTGAATAAGCTTTTTGTAGTATTATTTTAGGAGGTAATTTTTTTATGTGTGGTTTTTGTGGTATCGTTAACTTTGATAAAGATATTTCTCAAGATAGACATGTTATTAAAGAGATGTTTGATACACTGTCTTTGCGCGGTCCAGATGAAGATGGTCTGTTTTTAGACAGACATGTTAATTTTGGTCATAAAAGATTAATTGTCATTGATCCTGAAAATGGTAGTCAGCCTATGAGTTTTTCATATCAAGGAAATAAATATACTATTGTATATAATGGACAGATTTATAATACTAAAGAATTAAAAAAGATTTTGATTGATAATGGTTTTGATTTTGAGGGACATTCTGATACAGAGGTTTTACTTAAATCTTATGTACACTTTGGATATGAGTTACCTAAATTTTTAAATGGTATTTTTTCTTTTGCTATTTGGGATTATAAGAGAAAAGAGTTATTTATGTGTCGTGATCACTTTGGTATCAAACCATTCTTTTATACTTTTACAAATAATAATTTTATTTTTGCTTCTGAAATTAAAGCTATTTTAAAACATCCTGATGCCTCTTCTGCTGTTGATGATTTAGGTATTTGCGAGCTTTTTGGTATTGGCCCTTCACATACTCCTGGACTTACTCCTTTTAAGGAAATTTTTGAATTGAAGCCTGGATATTTTGCTGTTTTTGATGAAAATGGTTTGAAGATGGAACAATATTTTTCTTTAGAAACAAAGCCTCACGAGGATTCGTTCGATGAGACTTGTGAAAAGATTAAGTTTTATTTAGAAGATTCTATTACAAGACAATTAGTTTCTGATGTTCCTTTAGGTATGATGCTTTCTGGTGGTTTAGATTCTAGTATTATTACTGCATATGCAAGTAAACATTTTGAAAATTGTAAAGATATGTTTAAAACTTTTTCTGTAGATTATGTTGATAATGATATTAATTTTAAGAAGTCGGATTTTCAACCTAATTCTGATAAAGAATTTATAGATCTGATGATAGATAGATTTGGTTGTAATCATACTAATATTGTCTTAGATACTCCTGAACTTGCTAATGCATTAAAGCAAGCTATGATCGCTCGTGATATGCCAGGAATGGCGGATGTTGATTCATCTTTATATTTATTTTGCAGAGAGATTAAAAAAGATGTTAGTGTTGTTTTATCTGGAGAATGTTCTGATGAAATATTTGCTGGTTATCCATGGTTTTTCAGAGAAGATGCTTTGTCTAGTAATACTTTTCCATGGTCTATTGCTATTACTGAAAGACAAAAATTATTGAATCCTAATATTGCATCAAAAATTTGTCTAAAAGATTATATTGATTGTAGATATCAACAGGCTCTTAGTGAAATTGAATTTTTAGATTCTGATTCTATGGAAACAATTGAGAAAAGAAAGATATCTTATCTTACTTTAAATTGGTGGATGCAGACGCTTCTTGATAGGTCTGATAGGATGTCTATGGCCTCTGGTTTAGAAGTTAGAGTTCCTTTTTGTGACCATAGATTAGTTCAGTATATGTGGAATGTGCCTTGGGAAATGAAGGCTCTAAATGGTCGTGAAAAAGGTCTTTTAAGATATGCTATGAAAGATGTTTTACCTAGAGAAATAGTCGATAGGAAAAAGAGTCCATATCCTAAAACACATAATCCAAATTATTTAAAAGCTGTAAAAGATATTTTGTCTAATATATTAAATAATCCTAATGCTCCTATTAAAAGTGTTTTAAATGAGAAATACATTAAAGATATATTAGATTCAGATGGTAGTGCTTTTACTAGACCTTGGTTTGGTCAATTGATGACAGGACCTCAACTGATGGCTTATTTGTGTCAGGTTAATATGTGGCTTGAAGAATATCGTCCTAAATTTATATTATAAAAATTTTATATAACATGATAAAAGAGGTTACAAAAATAACCTCTTTTATTGTATTTATTAATAATCCCAGCTACTGTAATCATATCCTGAATATGAAGATATTTGGCTTGATACTCCATCATATAATGAAGTAGAAATAATTTTGTTTTTATATAAGTATGCTGTTCCATATCCTGTTGAACTTGTATTAAATGCTTTTACTTTTTTCCAGATGTCATCATCTTCAGCATCATCTTTTTCGTCATCACTAGCTTTAGATGTAACTTTATATTTGAATACTACTTTTTTGATATCTTTGTTGTCTTTAGCTGTTGTTGTATATATAATTTTCTTTAGAGAGTATTTTGTTTTTGTATCTTCTCTTGATTTAGCAGCTTCTTTTACTCCATCTTTTAGTTTGTCTTTATGACTGTCTTCTACATCATCTTTTCTATCATCGAAATTTTCGATACTGTCTTCTGTTTCGCTGATTCCTGCGCAAGCAGATTCTTCATCAACTACTTTAAGAATTTTATCTTTTTTATAAGAGTTTAATGCAGACATATATTTTTTAATTGTTCTTTTTTCAGATCCTCCTATAAAGTTTAAAGCTAGTATAGCTACTACAACTACTGCAACAACTGCTATAACTACTTTTAAATGGCTCTTAACTGTTGAACCAATTTTTGAAAATACACCTTTAATTTTTTCCATGTGTTTTCCCCTTTCATATTTTTTATATTAAAAAAATTTAAATAACTAAATCAATGATAGTATATTATAAACTTTTTAAAATATCAATAAGTTATATATAAAATTTTGAATAAATTGTTTTATACTCCAATTGGACAAAAATCATCTGTTACAGGCTTTTTATCGGTTTTAAAATCAAGTACTTCATTTTCTAATAAAGTATTATATATTTCTAGGTTATTGTTGCTTGTTATGTTTTTATTTTTAAAGCCTACCAATATTAGGTTTTGTAATTCATCTTCTTCAAATATGTTTTTTTGTACGCGAAAAAGTTTTACTTCATCAAAAACAGCTTTATAAGTGGCATATTCATATTTAATAAAATCTGAGTCTTTTCCTTTTAATGAAGACACAATGTTAGTTATAATTATGCCATTGTCATTTAGAGTCTTTTTACTATTTAGAACAGCTTCATATGTAGCTAAGTGAAATGGAGCGTTTATTCCTTTGAAGGCATCTATTAGTATGCAATCGTAAGTGTTTTTAGCTTTGTTGAGATACGCCCTTCCGTCTTGATGATATATATTTAATCTTTCATTTTTTGTATCTAGATTAAAGTATTCTTTGGCTATTTTTGTCATTTTGGAATCAATTTCGACTACATCTATATTTTTGTTTTCAAAATTTTTTAAAAAGTATGTTGGATATACGTATGCTGCTCCACCTATCATTAAAACATTTTTTGTGTTAGGATTATAATAATTAAATAAATCATAATATTTCATATAGTCACTATATAAGCTTCCGTTGTCTGAAGCAATGGATTCATATCCTTTGTCTGCTTCTAAAGTATAATATGATTTATTGTTTTCGTTTATTTTTCTTACCCATATTCTACTATATTCTGAGTCTGTGTCCAATATGATGTCTGGATTTGCTTTACTAAAAAGAGATTTTCCATATAAGATTATCACTATAAATATTGCAATTATAATTATAGATTTTAATATGTATTTTATATTTTTTTCTTCATGAATAATAAAAGATAATAAGGCTACTGTTATAGTAGAGATTAATATTATGTTTTTTACTCCTAAATTTGGTATTAGAATGAAACCGGCTGTAAATGTTCCGACTATGCTTCCTATTGTTGATATAGCTGACATTTTACCAGAGATTTTTCCTATATCATTTGTTTGATTTGTTTCTAATTCTTTTAATTTTACTGCGAATGGTGATACAGTAGCTAAAAATAGACTTGCTGGTCCAAAAGTTATACTTGAACATATTATAGCTATTATAATAGGATTTATTTTTGCTTCTAATTCAGAAAATGGTTTGATGATAGCTATTTCTATTAATGGTATTAAACTAATGAATAGAGCTGCATTTATTAATAGTAAAGAAACCATGTTTTTAGAGGGTTTTTTGTCTGCTATTTTTCCTCCTATATAATATCCAGCACTCATAAATGCTAGCATCATTCCTATTATGCATGTCCATATCATTTGTGAATTTCCTAAGTATGGTGATAAAATTCTAGCTGCTACTAATTCTATTATCATTCCTAAAGCACCAGCTAAAAAATTAACACATTCTAGGGTATATTTTTTCATTTGATTTCTCCTTATTATTGATGTCCATTTGTTTGCTCTTGATTTTTAAAGTCATTTATGTTTCCGTCAAATACTATTTCTTGTTCTAATGCTACTATTCTTATATTTGGGTTAGTTATGTTTTGCAGGTCATGTGTTGCCATAATAATTGTTATATTAGTAGTTTTATGAAGTTCGTCTAATATATTGTAAAAAGATTTTATTGTCATAGAGTCTAGACCACTACATGGTTCGTCTAATAGAAGAATTTTTGGATTACTGATTAGTGTTCTAGCTAACAGTACTCTTTGCCTTTGTCCACCTGACAAAGCTCCTATTTTCTTGTTTATAATGTTTTCTATTTTTAGTTTTTTAGCTATATCTTCTAATTCTGAATAATTAGCCTTGGTGTAAAAAGGTTTGATGTGGTGCTTTTGTAAACCTGTCATTATAATTTCTTTTGCTGTTGCTGGAAAGTTTTCATCTGTCATATTATTTTGTGCTAAATATGCTACGTCAGATTTAGCTATTTTAAATTCTATATTACCAGTTTCTTTTTTTATTAGTCCTGTAATAGCTTTTAATAAAGTACTTTTACCAGATCCATTTTTTCCGACTAGACAAACATATTCTCCTGAAGTTATATTTAAATTAATATTTTTTATTGCTAAATGTTCATTGTATTTTACACTTAGATTTTTGATTTTTATAATTTCCATTTTTTCACTTCCTATATTATTTAAGTGCTTTTTTTAGATTTTCTAAATTTTTGTACATTATACTTAAATAGTTTTCACCATTTTCTATATCTTTTTGACTTATTGAATGTATACTATTAAATTCTAACTTTTCTGCTCCTGTTTCTTGAGATATTGTGTTTGCTATTTGTCCTGAAGATAATTCTTTGTAAAAAATTACAGGTATCTTATCTTCTTTTATTGTGTTTATTACTGTTGTTATTTTTTCTATACTAGGTTCTCCATTTTCACCACAAGAATCATATGCTGATATATAGTTTAGATTATATCGTTTTATGAAATATATATATGAAAATGGTCCTCCAAAGGCTATTTTTTTATTATTTGAGTTTGATACTAATTCATATATTTCAGAGTCTAATTGTTCTAATTTTTTAATATAAGCTTGAGCATTGTTTTTATAATATTCTGCATTTTTAGAATCTTTGTTGCAAAGTTCGTTTTGAATGTTTTTTACTAATTGTATAGTTTTTTGTGGGTCTAGCCAAATATGTGTGTCGTATTTTTCGTGTTCTTCGTGCTCTGAATGTTCAGATTCTTCGTGATTTTCTATTAGGCTTATGTTGGCAGATATATCTTTTATGTGTTCTTTGTTATCTATTCCAGAGATTACTGTTTTTGCCCATGGTTCTAGTTCTTCTCCGGTATATAAAAATAGGTTTGCTTCTTCAATATATATTATATCTTGTGGTGTTGGTTCAAAATCGTGTATTTCTACTCCTGGAGAAAGCAACATAGATACATTTGCTTTGTCACCTGCTACTTCTTTAGTTAAATCATATATTGGATATATACTTGTTATAATATTTAATTTACCATTATTTTTAAGTGTTGGGTTTGTTTTTGTGTTAAATATTGTGATTATTCCAAGTATTATAATTATTAAAATTATTAGTGATATTAAAAGTTTTTTCAAAGTTACTCCTTTTAGTTATGATAATATTCTTCACCTATAAATGTATATGGTATATCTAATATATTTGATATATATAAATCATAACTTGATACATTTTTCTTGTTGCCAAGGAAATAGATTCCTGTATATGCTGGATTTTCTATCTCACTTCCATCTATATTTTTTAATGTTATTTTATTTCCAGACAAATCTACTAAATCGTATTCTATGTTACTTGGGAATCCTGAATTGTTAAAATTAACTTTTGCTGGTAAATTGGCGCATAGTATAATACCTTTATCAAGTAATAATGGGTTTATATATGAATACTCTATAGTATTTAGTATTTGATTAAATTCTTTATCTATAATTATATATTTGTCATTTTCGTTTTTTACGATATAAGCATCATCTAATACAAATATGTCTTTATAGGTTGGAGATATTTGATTTCCGTTTTCGTCTGCAAAATATATGATGTTTTTATCGTAATCTTTTATTAAGATATATTGGTCATAAAATTCTAATATTTGAATATTTCCTTCAAATTCTACTCTTTTTGTTGTTTGAGTATACCAACCTTGTATATTTTCTGATGATTTATAAAAAGGTAAATAGCCGTTACTGTAGATATATAGCTTGTTTGAATCAAATTTTAAGTAATCACAATCTATACTTACTTTAGTTGTAGGATTGTCTTGTTTTATAAATTCGTATCTGTTTTTTCCTCCTGTTTGTGATACTGTTATATATATATCGTATTCGTCGTTAAATTTATATCTATATGGGTATCCTTCATATGATTCGATATAATTCATATTGCTGGTTTCTATTTCGTACAGTTTATCTGAAATTTTGCCTTTTTGGTTAAATGTAGTTGAATATAATTCTTGAAATTTTTCTAATTGTTTTTCATAGTCATCTATTGATATTTCTGTTTTAAATGTTAATACTTCTCTTTGATTTTTTAAAATAATTGAGCTTGTATTTTCTTTAGAAACTAAAGCTATATCAAACTTTTTGTCATATTGAGAAATAGTTACGAATGGTGAGGCGTAATCATATTGAAAATCAATTTTTGTTTCTCCGGTTACAATTAATATATCCCCATTTGTTATTTCTTTCTACGTTTATATAGAATTCTGAGTCTTCTGGTAACATACTAATATTTTTGAAGTAGTCTTCTTGATATTCTATATAACCTTTATTTTCTTGTTTAACTATTTTTATTACTCTATCTTTATATGTAAGGATGTTTAAGCCTAGAAGTCCTATTGCAACTATTACTACACTAGTTATAGCCATATATGTCATATTTATTGCATATAACATGTTTTCTCTTAAAACTTGTATTTCTATCAAAAGTGAAGCTAATATATATAGAACTCCTATATATGAAATATCTATATAATATGCTATTGATGATGCTATTGCTAAAAGATATGAAAATAGTAGAATCTTATCTTTTCTGTTGAATATCATTGTTATAAAGTTTATTATTGCTACAGCTATTAATATAGCAAAAATAAAACTTTTTACTTCTTTTATTACTGAAAGTTCTTGCACTGTAGCAGTATTCTCATTTGGCATATATAATCTAAATAAAAGCATTACTGCTCCAAATAGAAAGTTCATACCTCCTACTATACTATTTATGAGTTTACTTCTCATTAGTTAAAGCTCCTTCTTTTTCTTTTGTTTCTTCAATTTTTTTATCTAATCGTGTTATCCCGTACATTAATAATCCTGCTATTACTATTATTATGGCTCCGATTATTCCTTGTCCGATACTTGTAAATTCAGGGATGAACATTATTAATGAAGTTATTGAAAAGCCTATTATTGCATAATATGTCATTCCATAAAACTTTTTGAAAAGATATGTTATCATTCCTGCTGTTGTTAAAGCTAATGCTATATATCCTATTCCAAAAGGTATTATTATAGCTAGGTTTAAGCTTGTAAATCCTTTTAAAATTGGTGCTAAAACACCTAGATAAATTAGTATATGTATTGTTGTCATTCCTGGCATTACAGCTCCCCATGAATATATGGCTCCATATATAATTAATTCTATTGTACTTAGATATGTTACTTCTGTTCCGGCTTTGGTGTTATTAGCAATTGCGGTACATATTATTGTGATTATTAATGCAATAATAGTACTTATTAGATATTTCTTTTCAAATCCTTTTTTATTCGCTACGGTAAATAATGTAGGTATTCCTCCTATTATAATTCCTAAAAATGCGCATCTTGTAAAGGCATTATATTCATTTAATAAAAATCCTACTAGATTTGCACAACAGGCTGCACTTATAGCAATTCCTAATAATATTGGCCATATATATTTTAGATTTTCTTTAAAGTTTTTAAATGGGTTTGATATTATTTCCATACATCTATCATAAATTCCTAGTACTATGGCAAAAGTTCCAGCACCAGCTGTAAGTGCTGCAACTCCAATTATTAACCCTTTTATAAATTTAGTTATATTTTCTTTCATAAAATTTTTCCTTAACTTATGTATAATTTATTTTGTAATATATATTCTTCTATTTCTTTTGTTACTAAGTTACTTATACTTTCTTTGTTTTTTATTTTTTCTCTTATATAAGTTGAGCTTATTTTCAAATTTTCTGAATTTTTCATATATATTATATTTTTTTGTTTAATTGATATTTCTTTTTTATCTTCTCTTTGAAATACAATATATTGATATTTTTGAAGTTCCTCATAATTTTTCCAGGTGTGCATTTTTTTATAATTATCTTCACCTAGGAAAAAGACAATTTCATCATTACTGTAATTTTCTTCTATAATCTTAAATATGTCTATTGCGTTTAATTTTTTTTCTATATTTTTTTCTATATCTAATACTTGTATTTTGTTGTTTTGACAAATCAGTTTAAGCATTTCTATTCTTTTTTCTATTGGAAGAAGGTTTGGCTTTTGATAATAGTTGTTTACAGGAACAAAATATACTATATCAAACTTGTAGTCGTTTAATGCTTGATTTATTAGATTATAGTGAGCAATAGTAGGAGGATTAAATGATCCTCCAAAAAAACCTAATTTCACTTTGTGATACCTCTTATTTGTTTAATACTTTTTTAAATTCTTTGAATATTTCTTCATGTATATCGTCAATTGTTCTTAATTTTTCTTCTTTTATACATTGTATTTCGCACCAATCATAATCTTTTGCAACATCACAGGCTGCATTATAACTATCGATTATATGTTGACTATCTTTTTCATGTATGTCTTTTTGCATATTATGTGTAAATTTATTTTCCCTGTTTTTTATCAATTCTAAGCTATTTTTAGGAGGCATATTTAAGAAAAATACTTTGTCTGGTTTTGGTATTTTATAAATATTAAATTCTAAGTCAAATAACCAATCTAAAAATTTTTTTCTTTCAGTTTTGTCTTTTATTTTTCCTGCTTGATGGACCATATTTGCTGTTGTATATCTATCTGCTAATATGATTCCTCCATCATTGTAGTATTTTTCAAAAACTTTTTTAAATGTGGCATACCTGTCTGCTGCATAAAAAGTTGAAGCTACATATGGACTAACATCGTTTGCATGTTCTCCAAATTCTCCAGATAGGTACATTTTTACTAGTGATGATGAAGGACTATCATAATTTGGAAAAGATACTTCCATATATTTTATGTTTTCTTTTTCTAGTCTTTCTTTTAGTTTGGCAAATTGTGTTTGTTTTCCACTTCCGTCTGTTCCATCTATTACAAATAATTTTCCCATATTTATACCTCTATTTTAATTTATTTTATTCTTTCAAATAATGCTTGTATATCTTTGTTTGCAACGTTTATTTCTTTTTCTATATATATTGGTTTCCATGTTGGATTTTTTAAATCTAAGTAATTTCTTATTTTGCTGGTTGTTTCAGGCATTATTGGTTCAAATAAGTTGCTTAGGTTTGCTATGATATTAGTACAAGTAAATATTGTGTTTATGAATTCTTCTTCATTTTCTTTTACTTGTTTCCATGGTTCTTGAGAATCATAGTATTTATTTGCAGCTTCAACTAGATTCATTATTTTATTTGTTGCTTCTCTAAATTCAAGTTTTTCGATTAGGTTACCAACTTCTGTATAGGTGTTTTCTATAAGTTCTTTCATTTCTGGATTGATTGTTCCTAATTTTATTTTTTCTAATCCTTTGAATTTAAGAGTTCTATTTACTAGATTTCCAAATTTATTTAATAATTCACTATTGTGTGTTGCTGTAAAATCTTCTGGTGTAAAATTTGTATCCTTTTTTTCTGGTCCATTATTTACTAGGTGAAATCTTAGAGAGTCTATTGGATATATATCTAATGCTTCTAATGCTGTTATTCCTATTTTTTTGCTTTTAGAGAATTTTTGATCATTATAGTTTAAATATTCTGTTGATACTATTGTGTCTACTAAATGATAGTTGTCTTTTTGACCAAGAAGTAATGCGTTTAATATTATGCTATGGAATACTATATTGTCTTTTCCATGGCACATATATATTTTATTATTGTGACCTTCTTTCCAAAAGTCTTCCCAGTTTAGTCCTTTTTCTTCACAAACTTTCATTGTGTCTGTAAGGTATCCTAGAACAGCGTCTATCCATACATACATTCTTTTATCTTCATATCCTGGTATTGGTATTTCAACGCCCCAGTCAATATCTCTTGTTACAGCTCTATCTAATAATCCTTGTTTTAGATATTTTTCTGTTTCGTTTTTAGCATTTATTCTCCATTCGTGATTTACTTTTTTTGTATGTTCTTCAATTTCTTTTTGGAAGTCTGATAATTTTAGATATAGGATTTTATTGTCTTTTTGTATAGTGTTTGAACCGCAGACAATGCAATTTCCACCAATTAATTCTTCTTGAGTTGGAACATGAAGACAATTGTCACATTGGTCTCCTTTGGTTTCTTCACCACATTCTGGACATTTTAAAATAATTTCTCTATCTGCTAAGAATTTGTTACATTTTTCGCAGAAACATTGTGGTTCTATTTTTTCATATATATATCCATTGTCATATAATTTTTTGAATAATTCTTTAACTTTTTCTTTGTGATATTCTGAATATGTGTGAGAGTAAAGGTCGTATGAAAAATTTATTTTTTTAAAAAGTTCCTTGAATTCTTCGTCATAGTGCTCAGCTATTTTTTGAGGAGAAGTTTTTTCTTTTCTAGCTCTTTCTGTTATTGGTGTTCCATGACAGTCTGAACCTGAAACGAACATTACATTATCTCCAGTAAGTCTATAGTATCTTGCTAATATGTCTCCTGATATTAATCCTGCTATATGTCCTAAATGTAATGAACTATTTGCATATGGCCAGGCGTTTCCAATTACGATATTTCTATTCATTTTATTCTCTCCTTTTAGTATGGTTTTGATCTTGATCCTCTATAGTATTCTTCTTCGATTTCTTCGATTATATCTGATAGTGTTAAGTTTAGCATTTGTAGCAATTGTGCTCTTCTTGAATATAGGTCTGGTAATTTTCGTGAGTCGTCTGTAAAACTATCTGATATGTCTGGATTATAAGAATCACTTTCTTTATGTTTTGAAAGGTCTTTATTTGTTGGTTGGTAATGGCTATGTGTGTAATGTTTATTGGCACATCTTTCGTCATGGCCAGTTACTCCTTCTATTTCTCTTATTTGCATTTCTACGTCTTTTAGTTCTTCTAATATTGACATTTTTGAAGATATATCATCATATGTTATTGAAACATTTGATGCATCACTTTTGTCTATGTTTTCATCTTCTTGGATAATGTCTGTTTTTTTATTTTCTCCATTATTACTTTCCATATATACACTTCTTGGATATATACTTCTTTGATGTACTTTGTCAAAAATTGCATTTCCATTTTCTCTGTTTTCAATAATAGAAAGGTCAGTATCTCCAGAAAATCCTACAAAAAGTAAGTGATTTGAATCATCATCTTTGCTTTCTCCGGCTCTTCTAATTTGAAAAAGATTATATCTTTCTTCGTTTGGGTTTGTTTTTCCAGCTTTAATTTCTCCTGCTTTTATATATGTGTCGTGGTTATGAGCTGTGTCTTTTAAAAGACTAGCTACTTGTTTTGCCACTGGTGTTGCTTCAAAGCCTTGAATTTCTATTCTTGTTCCATCATCTTTTTCTTCCATAACTTTGAAGTTATTGTTTTTAAGTCTGATAATTAATGGTTTTGAATTTTGTGTTAATGAATCATTAAAGAGTTTTGATCCACCTTCTCTGTCTTCTATTCTTATTACACTAAGCACATCTTCAGGTTTTTCACCTAATTGTTTTGCAATCTCTTCTTTTTCTAGTTCTTCTTTTGTTCTTTCTGCTCTTTTTTCCTTTAATGGAACGATTTTTAAATTACCGCCTCTAAGGTTTGTTGTTTCTTCTTGTTCTTCTGGCTCTAATTCTTTTATTGCTAAGCCTTCTGAAATTGATAGTAATCCTATTTGTTCGAATGGTTCTAAGCTTTTTTGAAAATCTTCATCTAATGTTACTAAACCTTTTTCGTCTACTTCAGCAAGTTTTTCTAAGTTGGTTACCTTTAGTGAGCCATCTTTTGATGCAACTATCTCAATTCCTTTTTCTTTTAGTATAGCTATTTTTTCAGGGCTTATATCTTTTCTTATCATCTCTCTGATTGCTGCACTTTCAGAAATTTCTTTGAATGGTAGCATTTCTGCTGCTTCGCCTATTTCTTGTAATTCTAATCCATCTTGCATTAATGCAATGATATCTTCTTTTTCTAATCCTGTTCTTTGCATAATTTCAGTAATCTCGTCTGTATTATATCTTTTGGTCTTTTTACGCATTATATCTGTTTTTCCGTTTTTCTCTTGCATTACTAATAAATCAGGTATTTTTATACCGTTATCTACTATTGTTAAGTTGTTAAATCTTCTTAATTGGCTAAATTCTACATCTGTTCTATTTGTTTTTTCTAAGTAGTTAGACATTAATGATAGGTTTGTCAATTCTTCATCAGATTCGTCTAGATATTCATTTTTTAATAAACTTTTTCCCATTACTTTTTCCTTTCATTTGAGTTGCTTAGGATTTTTTTCATATGTATTTATTTTAACTTTTTCTCTATTAAATCAGCTAATTCTCTAGCTTTTTGTGTTATAAGTTTTTGATCTTCGCCTTCTATCATTACTCTTACTAATGGTTCTGTTCCTGAAGGACGTATTAGAACTCTTCCATTTCCAGAAAATTCGTCTGTAAGTTTTTCTATTGCTGCTTTGATTTCTGAATCTTTTTCATAATCATGTTTTTTCTCACTTGATACTTTTGCATTTATTAATACTTGAGGATATATTGTTACTACTTTTTTCGCTTCTGAAGGTAGTTGTTTTGACTCTAATAAAATTTGAATTAGCATTAAAGATGTTAGTATTCCATCTCCTGTTGGATTATAATCTAGATATATAATGTGTCCAGATTGTTCTCCTCCTAGGTTATATCCATTAGCTAACATTTCTTCTAAAACGTATCTGTCGCCAACTTTTGTTTGCTTGAAATTTATTCCGTTTTTTTCTGAATATTTATTTAATCCTAAATTGCTCATTACTGTAGCTACTAAAGTGTCTTTTGCTAACTTATTTTTTGATTTTAAGTAGTTTGAAGCAATTGCAAGCATTATATCTCCATCTATTTCTTCTCCGTTTTCATCTACTGCTAAGCATCTGTCACCATCTCCGTCATAAGCAATACCTAAATTATATTTCCCGCTTACTACTTTTTCTTTTAACATTCCTAGGTGTGTTGATCCGCAATTATCATTTATGTTTATTCCGTTTGGCTCATTGTTTATAATATCGAAGTTTATTCCTAATCTTTTATATATTTTTTCTGCTACTTTATATGTTGCTCCATTTGCAGTATCTATTAATACTTTAAAGTCTTCTGTTTTATTTTTGGTAATATTTTCGTGAAATATTCCTACTATAAAGTCAATATAGTCTTCTATCATGTTTTCAGCGTTTTCTGCTACACCAATTTTTTCTGCAACTGCTGTTAATTCAGTAAGTTTTTCTTCTGAATCCATTATTTCTTCGATTTCTTCTTCTAAATTATCTGGTATTTTCATACCTTTATTGCTGAAATATTTTATTCCGTTAAATTCAAATGTATTGTGTGATGCAGATATTACAACACTTGCATCTGCATTATATTTTTTTGTTAAGTATGCTACTGCTGGTGTTGGTATTACTCCTAATGTTTTAACATTAGCGCCATAGCTTAAAAATCCTGCTAACATAGCACTTTCTATTAATGTTCCTGATATACGTGTATCTCTTCCTATAAAAATTGTTGGTGCTTTTTCTGTATATTCTGATAATACTGATGCTCCTGCTTTAGCAACTTTAAATACTAGACTTGGTGAAAGCTCAGTATTGGCTATTCTTCTAATTCCATCTGTTCCAAAATATTTTCTCATAAAATAATCCTCCTTTTAGATGTTATTATTATACATATTAATTATTAGTTTTTCAAGTTTTTTTACTGTTTTCGTAACTTAAAAACACCCACAGATTTTGAACTCTGAGGGTGTTTTTTATTTGTTATTATTTCTCTGTTTTAGAGCTTGTTAATGCTCTTTCATTTTTTAATGTTTCTATTATTAGTTGTAGAATCCATACTACTGTAACTAATGTAGGTATATATGTTGATACTGGTATTCTTGCTATTACTATAACTGCTAATATAAAGCTTTGTGTTAAAATCATTTCGAAAGCTAATTTTACAGGAACAAGAATCCATGCATTTTTATATAATTTGTGATATTTAATTGCAAAGTATGCCATTAATATAGCTAAACTTATTGTTAATGGAATTATAAATGTTTTTAGCATATCATATAAAGATGCTTTTGCAACTGATGATAGTTGTACTTTTGATGTTGTTTCTGCTAATTCTTCAGCAGTATATTCTAAATTATATTTTTCTTTTATTTGTGTAATTAAATTGTTTTTTTCTTCGTCAGACATTTCTGATAGTGCTGTTACATTCATTTCTGTAAGTATTTTATCTTTTTTTATGTCATTTAGACTTAAATCTAATTGGTATTTTTCATTTAATTTTTCAAATAATTTATTTACATCTTCATCTGAAAATTTCTTTGAGTCTATTGCAACACTTGTTTTAAATAAAGTTGTTGTTCTGACTACTGGATGTCCGTTTACTGTTTGATTTACGATTGATTTTATATCTTTTATATTATAATTTGAACCTAGTGAAATTTCTAATCTTTCATGATTTCCATATAATGTGCTGTAATTAAATCCTTTTGTTTTTATGGTAATTACACCTATAATTACTGCAATTATCATTACAAAATATAGTACTTTTTTCTTCATTTTATTCAACTCCATTCTTTTTATTTTTTCTTAATAATAGCATTGCTACTAATACGGTGTATATAAATGTAATTATTCCCCATATTGCAACCATTCCAACTGATTGAAGATGTACATTTCTAGAGAATGCAAATACTATTATTGTTATAATAAATGGAATTATGTTTATTATAAACTTTTTACAAGCTTCTAATTGTTCGATTACTTTTTCTTTGTTTATTAGCATGCTTATTAATATATAGTTCATGATTGTTACTGTTAAAATAGCAGCTAATCCAGATAAAGTTAATGATACTACTGCAGCTCTTATTAATAATGAATGTATTGCAATAAATCCAATTTCTATAATTGTTGCTAATATTCCAATAGTTTTATATTTTGCAATTAATATTATTGATAAGATTGCTACTACCACTGCTAGTGCTATTGCTGCACATTTTAAGAAGTTTTCACCTGTATATGATTCTATAAATGTTCCTTTTGTTAAAGAATATTTTATTGGCATACTTTCTGTATTTAATTCTGAAGCAATAACTGCTGCTTCATTATATTTATCATTAAAGGTATCCATATTTTCTGTAGAAACATTTTGGCTTATTGGTATGAATAATTCTGTATAATTTCCTTCTGGTGAGAAATATGTTGTATATCTGTCTTCTCCATCTATTTGTACTGTTACTGTTTTTTGAGTAGCTTCTCCGTTTTCGTTCATTGTTTCTATATATTTTTTTGATATTTCATTTAATTTACTTAGTCCATCTTTTTTGAATTTTACAACTAGTCCAATATCATATGATGCATATTTTGATTGTGTAGACTGTGTTGCACTTGATTGTTTGTAATTTACTGTAACTGATTTTATTAAATCTTGTGATATTAGATTCTCTTTTGTATCTGTATCAATAAGTAAAAATGTTCCTTTATTTATTCCTAATGAGACAGTATAATCTGTTATGCTTTTATAAGGTACATCTACTGAAATTTCTCCATTTTCTTCATTTACTGTAACTGAATAATCTGTTATCCCGAATTTTTTTAATCTTTCTGATATTACTTCTTTTGATTTTTTGTAATTATCTACATTTAATACGCTTGGATCATTTACTGGAACTTGTTTTTTAGGTGTTTCAGTTTTTTCTCCTTCTGTTTGGTTTTCTGCAGTTGTATTTGTGCTGTTTTCTGCATTTTCATCTTCTACTTCTTCAGTAGATGTATCTACTGAAAATACGAATGTTCGTATATTACTCAATTCTTTACTTAATGTGTAGTCTGGTAAAATATTTTTCCAGTTATTTAACTCTTTTTTTTGTATTCCTAAGAATGCAATTGCACTAACTAATATTATTAGTTGTATTACAAGTATCCTTGTTAGTATGTTTGTTAATGTTTTCTTTTTCACCTTTTGTTACCCCCTATAATAAATTGGTATCGTTTATAATTACTTCAAACCATAGACCTAAATATTTGGCTGCATATTTACTCATCATTGTTCTGTCCATAAAGATTTCGAAATAATCTAGTACTGGACACATTTTAGTATCAATTGTAAGGTCTAGTACTATTTTCTTATCTTCTTTGTCTATTCTTAATTTTGCATCGGTTACAGCATAATTAACTCTATCATGTTTGTCAAATAATGATATGTTAGTTTTACATACTCTACTTCTGTGTGCGTCTGATTTATCAGCAAGTATTATTGCTGCAGATATATCACTAACGGCTGTTCCAGATGATTCATCATGATTTCCTATTGCCATCATTATTTCTGTTCTTTCTTTTATGTCCATTCCCATGTCTTTTAATATGTTTCCAGCAATTATTGCTCCTGTATGGGCATGGTCAATTCTATTTATTGAATTTCCTAAGTCATGCATATATCCAGCAATTTCTGCTAATCGAATTCTATCTTCATCATATCCAAGCGTTCTTAGTATTTCTCCTGCTCTTTGTGATACGATTGATAAGTGTCTATCTCCATGTTCTGTGTATCCTAATGCGTCTAGTTGTTGCTTTGCTGCTAAGATTAATTGTTTGACTTCTTCATTTTGTTTTACATCTTCTAGAGTTATTTTCACGCTAATTCCTCCTTGGTTTTCATTGTTTGATTTTATATTAAATATATAAAAATATCAACTATTTTTTGTAACTTTTTATATTGATTCCTACTACTCCTCCTATTGAGCCACAGATAAATGTTACAATTAGCATTATTAGTGAATATATGTTAATTTCAAAATTATGCATCGCTATGCTTGAAATTAAATATAATATCATAAAATATGTTGTTCCTACTAATCCTCCGTTTTATTAATCCTTTTTCATTGTTTTTTATCATTACGATAGATGTTGATATTAATATACTTATACCAGTTATTACCAAGATTGCTGGTGTTATTATTTTCTCTGGTATATTACTTGATGTTAATATTATTCCTAATATGTAAAATAATATTATACTTAGTATAAAACTAAATATTACTCCTTTTATGAAGCTACTTAAAAAATTATCTTCTTTCATATTTACCTCCAATTAATTTGATTGAAGGTTTTTGAGAAACAAAAACCCTTTTCATAATTTATATGAAAGGGTATTGTTTTTATGATTATTCTTCGTCAAAGCTATTTTCATCTTCATCTGTAAATTCATCATTTTCTATATTTTCTGGATTATTAAGTTTATCTAAATTATTTTGCTCTTCTTTAGCATTTTTTTCATAATCTTTTGCTGTTAATGGTCTGTGGTTTTCTATATAGTCTTTGGCTTGATCACTACCACTTATATATTCTTTTAATGTTAATAAGTCTCTATCAAGTTTATTAAAGAAATATTCTACCTCTCCATTACTTACCATATAATAGATGGCTGTGTAATATGTGTTTTGAATTACTTCTCCATCTGTACTTATTAATCCATATGAAATATTTCCTACAGCATTTTTTGCACTGAATACTAGTGCTGTAATATCGTTTGTTAGTGGAACTGTTATAGTTGGCATTGCTGCTGTATTTTGTATTATTTCTGCTGGATTTTCACATCCTATAGAATTATATCTTGTTGGTATTAAGCAGTATCCTTCAATATTATACATTCCATATAGATTATTTTTTACTACAGGAATACATTTATTGGCGATTACGTATTTACTTGTAATTCCTTGAGCATTGTACATTGACGCATCTTTAAGACCAATTTGATCATATTCTACTGGTATTATTTCTTTTCCGTCTGAATTTACAACTCCATATTTTGAATTTAGTTGTACTATATATAATTCTTTGCTAGCATCCATTAATGATATCTCGTCATATTTTAATTCTATTGTTGGTTTTTCTTCTCCTGGTTTTATCATTCCAAATTTATTGTTATTTGAAATAATATATTCTCCTATACTTTGGATATATTCTACTGTGTCGTATTTTGCACTTATTAATTCTTCATAACTTCCATTTATTATTTGTACAACACCATATTTTTGGTTTTTACCGACTACTGCTAATCCATCATATAAGCCTCTTTGATTTCTGAAGTTTGTTGTAAGTGTATATCCTTGGATAGATAATGCTTCTCTGTATGAATTTACTAGTTCTTCAATTGGATATATTGTTATAATATTTTTTTCTGTTGTTATTCCCATGTTTAGACCTTTGCTAATTGCGTCTACTGGTGCATATAGCTTTTCATCTGCAAATTGAATAACATTATTTTCTACTGTAAATACTTCTTCTTCTTCTGTTAGCTTATCTTTGTTTTTTTCTTTTTTGCTATTTGCAACTAGTTTTAATTCGTCATTATATTCTTCAGTAACTTTAATGTATTTTGAAATTTTGTTTTCATTTGCAACAAAATTTACATACTCTCCACCATTATCAACATTACATTTGTCTTTACTTTCATCTAAGGCTTCTGTTTCTGTATAGATTCCTTTATTGTATTTATATCCTGCTAATGTTGTTAATGTTTCTATACAGTAATATACTTTATTATCTGGTGTTATAAGAATTATTGGTAATTCTTTTCCATTGTATATCATTGTTTTTTGTTGATACAATCCTTGATCTGTCGATATATCTGTTGTTGTTGTTTTGTATGCTACGTTTTTATATACGATTTTTGTTTTTTTATTATCTAATCCTATTAGAATGAATAAAACAATTAATATTACAACAAATAGTATTAATGTTGCAATTATTCCTACTAATAGTATTTTTTTCTTTTGATCTACTCCATCCATTTTTTTGAATTTATCCTCCTATTTGGTATATCCATATTTACGATAAAATTCATCTCTGAAGTTTGCTAAATTATCGTTTTCTATTTCTATTCTAACCTTATCCATTAAGCCTGTCAAGAATTTTATGTTGTGTATTGAAAGCAGTCTTATACCTAAAATTTCGTTTGTTTTAATTAAGTGTCTAATGTATGCTCTTGTATAATTTTTACAGGTATAGCAGTCACATTCTGGGTCTAATTTTGAAAAATCATGTTCATATGTTCCATTACGTACAACTACTTTTCCTTGAGATGTTAGTGCTGTTCCATGTCTTGCTATTCTTGTTGGTAATACACAATCACACATATCTATTCCAGCTATGGCAGCTTCTATTAAATAATCTGGTGTTCCTACTCCCATCAAATATCTTGGTTTATTTTCTGGCATAAGAGGTGTTGTATATTTTAGTATTTCTAAAAATTCCTCTTTTGGTTCTCCTACGCTTATTCCACCTATAGCATATCCTGGGAAATCTAGTTTTATTAAATCTTCGGCACTTTGTTTTCTTAGATCTTTATAAAAACCTCCTTGAATAATTCCAAAAAGTCCTTGGTCTTTTGATCTTGTGTGTGCTTTTTTACATCTTTCTGCCCAACGAGTTGTTCTTTCCATAGATTTTTTTGTATATTCATATGTTGATGGATATGGACAACATTCATCAAATGCCATTGCTATGTCTGCTCCTAATGCATTTTCTACTTCTATAGCTTTTTCTGGTGATAGAAACTTTTTGCTTCCATCTAAGTGTGATTGGAATTCTACGCCTTCTTCTGATATTTTTCGTAATTGACCTAAACTGAATACTTGAAATCCTCCACTATCTGTTAATATTGGTCTATCCCAGTTCATAAAACTGTGTAGTCCACCTGCTTCTTTTACTAATTCATGTCCTGGTCTTAGAAATAGGTGATATGTATTTGATAGTATTATTTGAGCATTTACTTCTTTTAATTCTTCTGGTGTCATTGATTTTACTGTTGCTTGTGTGCCAACTGGCATAAATACAGGGGTTTGTATATCTCCGTGTGGTGTATGTATTACTCCTCTTCTTGCTCCTGTTTGTTTGCATTGATGAAGCAATTCGTATGTTATTGCTGGTTTGTTTTCCATTTTTTTCTCCTTTTTATATTTATGAAATAAACATTGCATCGCCAAAGCTAAAAAATCTATATTTTTCTTTTACTGCTTCATTGTATGCATTTAGAATAAATTCTTTTCCTGCTAATGCAGATACTAACATTAGTAATGTAGATTGTGGTAAGTGAAAGTTTGTTATTAAGGCATCTAGGCATTTAAACTTATATCCTGGATATATGAATATTTTTGTGTCTCCTTCTGTTTCTTTTACAAAACCTTTTTCGTCGGCTATTGTTTCTAAAACTCTACAAGAGGTTGTCCCTACAGCTATTACTCTGTGTCCGCTTCTTTTAGCATTATTAATCTTTTCTGCATCTTCCTTTTTAATATAAAAATGTTCAGAATGCATATCATGTTTTTCAACTTCTTCTTCTTTCACAGGTCTAAAAGTTCCTATGCCTACGTGAAGAGTGACATTTGCTATTTGTATTCCTTTTTCTTTGATTTTTTCTAATAAGTCATTTGTAAAATGTAATCCTGCTGTTGGTGCAGCTGCTGAACCGTCAAATTTAGCATATACTGTTTGGTATCTATCTTTTTCTTTTAATGTTTCGTGTATATATGGTGGTAATGGCATTAAGCCTATTTTATCTAATATCTCATTAAAAATCCCTTTATAATGAAATTCTACTTTTCTTGTTCCACCTGGCATTGTATCTAAGACTTTAGCTTCTAGTAATCCGTCTCCAAAAATTACTTTTGTTCCTGTGTGTAGTTTGTTTCCTGGTCTTACTATTGTTTCCCAAATATCTTTTTCTATATTATTTAGTAGTAGAAATTCTATGTTTGCTCCTGTTTCTTTTTTTCCATATAATCTTGCTGGTATTACCTTTGTGTTATTTCTTACTAGGCAATCTCCTGGTTGTAGATAGTCTATAATATCTTTAAATATTTTATGTTCTATTTCATTTGTAGTTTTATTTAGTACCATTAATCTAGAACTGTCTCTGCCCTCAATTGGTACTTGCGCTATTAGATCTTCTGGTAATTCATAATTAAAATCAGATACTTTCAAAATTTTACTTCCTCTCTATTAGTCACTTGTTATTGTTATATAGTTTGACTGTGTCATACTATTTTGCTCTTTTTGATTTAACATTGTTTTAAAGTTTTCTATAATTTGTGCTGCAATATCAATTGGATTATGTGGTGTGTTTTCAAATTCTATTTCTTCTGCATATTCAAAATCGCTTGCATGTACAGGTTTGGTTGTATATACTATTTTATCTAATCCTGTTTTTCCTTGATTAGAGTCTATGTTGCATTTCATATAGTCTTCATACCATTGTTTTAGTCCTGATTTTGCTTGGGTTTGATATCCAAATTTTTCGTTGTCATGTAATGCTGGAAATACATACTCTTTTTCGTTTAAGTTTCTTTCTAATGAATGTAAGAATTCATGTATAAAAACTTCTTCTGGAAATATATCATTTCTTATGTCATATTTATACATTGTACTGTTTTTTAAATCGTTTGGCATTCTTATATTTGAAAAACCTATGTTGTCATATCTCATACTTCCTAATCCTATCCAGTCATTTACTGGTATTTCTGAAATAGTGTCTCCCATTCGTATTCCTATGAATATATGGTCATATTCATTGTTTTTTATGTATTGATTTATTAATGGTTTTACGTCTCTTGGAGAAACATAATAATAATTTTCTTCATCATATGATAGTGTTGTTATTGGTTCTGATATCTCGATTACTTCATATGTTGCTGTCATTTCTCCACTTGATAGTGTGTTACAAGATTCACAAAATCTTTGAATATTTGATTTTAGTAATTCTTTGTCTTCCTCTGTTAATGAATATTTATAAGTTTTTCCGTCAATTTCTGTATTTATTGTGTCCATTAAAAAACATGCTACATTCCAGTTTGTTGTTGTGTCTTTTACTCCTTTTTCTACATGAATATCTGAAAACCATGCTTTTCCTTTAGAATATCCATCATATCCACCTAGTCTGAAGCTTATGTCTAGCTTTTCTTTTTCTTTACTGTCTACTAGTAAAGTTATTTCTTGCCAGTCTGTTGTTCCTTGTATTGGAATAGTTTGTTCTGCTGTTCCCATTATACTTATACATGCTCCTGATGTTTCTGGTTTATCACTTTCTACATTTTCTGTTTTTACCATGCATTTTATTTTATATGGTGTATTTTTTTCTACTGGTATTTCTTTAAAAAATAGTGAGTCATTGAAATCTTCGTTTTCTATGCAATAACTTTTCTTTTCATTATATTTTTGTTTTGAATCTCTATAAAAAGATGTAGCAGCTTTTTTTTCATGTGCTTTTATAAAGTCGTTGAAATAGTATTTGTTGTATATTGTTATTATTGTAGCTATTAATATAATAATTATAGATGTGCTTATTATTTTTCCTATCCATTTACTCATATTTTATTTATTATCTCCTCAATTGAATTTTCTAAATCTTTTATACTACCATTGTTGTGTATGATGAAATTTGCCTTTTGGGTGTAAAATTCGTTTTTGTTTTGAATTTCTAATCTTTTTTGTGCTAATTCTTTTGTTATATTATCTCTTTTACAGATTCTTTCTATTTTTTCATTATCGTCTGCTATAACTGCTATTACATAATTGCAGATTCCTTCCATTTTTGCTTCATATAATAAAGGTACATCTATAGCTAGATATTTATAGTTTTCTTTTTTGTAGTTTTCAATTTGTTTATTTATTTCGTCAACTACATATTTAAATGTTAATTTGTCGAGTGCTTCTTTTTTTTCTTTGTTGTTATAAATTATTGTTGCAATTTTTTTTCTGTTTAATTGGTTGTTTTCTTTTAGTGATTCTTTTCCAAATAAATTTACTATTTCTTTATAGTATTCTGTTGATGTATCATTGCTTAATTTTTTTGCTTCTGCATCTGCATCTATGATTATAGTGTTATATTTGTCTGTCAGTATTTTGCTTAATGTGGTTTTTCCACTTCCAGATGGGCCAGTTATTCCAATAACTTTCATTGATTATCTCCTTATAATGTAGTTATAGCATTTCTTGCTAGTTCGTCACATCTATTATTATATTCGTTATCACTATGTCCTTTTACTTTTATAAATTCTACTTTGTGTATTTTAAATAGTGAATATAATTCTTGCCATAATTCTTGATTTTTTACTGGCTTTTTATCTGCTGTTTTCCAGTTGTTTTTTTGCCAGTTGTAAATCCAACCATTGTTAAATGCATTTACTACATATGCACTATCACTATATACTTTTGCATTGCATGGGAATTTCAGTAGTTTTAGTGCTTCTATAACTGCTGTTATTTCCATTATATTGTTTGTTGTATTTGGATTTCCTCCAGATATTTCTTTTTTATTTCCTTTGTACATTAAAATAGAGCCCCAACCTCCTGGTCCAGGATTTCCTGAGCATGCTCCATCTGTATATATTATTACTTCTTCCATAATTTTCTTCCTTTAGAAATAAGTTTATTTAGCTGCTTAAATGTTTGCGATTTAGCTAATTTTATGGTATTATATCAATAATTCGTAATTTATACAATATTATAATATTAAGAAAATATATTTATGTTTATTCTATATCAGTATTATATATTATTTTCTTACGCCGCGTAGCGACCAAATGGAGCAATCTTTGATTGCGTAATGCGATTTGAGCAAGTTACAAATGAAATTTGTATAAAAACTTGCGAAGTGCAAGGCTAAGGAAATAATATATAATACTGATATATGCTACTCCTAATATGTTTTCGTTGGAGTTATTATGTCATATAAAGTTCTTTCTATAGTATCTGAATATAATCCTTTACATAATGGTCATATATATCATTTAGAGGAATCAGTAAAATTAATTAAACCTGATATTAAAGTTGCTATCATTTCTGGCAACTTTGTTCAACGTGGCGAACCAGCTATTTTAAATAAATGGAAACGTGTTGAACTGGCTTTAAAAGCTGGTTTTGATTTAATTGTTGAACTTCCTTGTGTTTATGCTATTTCAAGTGCTGAAAACTTTGCTGATGGAGCCATGAAAATTGCTAATGCAATAGGATCTTCTTATATTTCTTTTGGAAGTGAATGTGGAAATTTAGATAAATTAAATACTCTTTCCAGATTAATTATAGATAATGAAGATACCTACATTTCTCTTGTTAAAGAAAAAATATCAGAAGGATTTTCATATCCTAAAGCTCAAGAACTTTCTATTGATGAATTATTTGGTGATGATTTTAAAAATTTATGCAAATCTAACAATATTTTAGGACTTGAATATTTAAAATCTTTAAATAGATTAGGTTCTTCTATTATTCCTATTACTATTGAAAGAAAAAATTCAAACTTGCTTTCTTCTTCTGATATTAGAAAATTAATTAGAGATAATAATTTTTCTAATATCTGTAATGTTGTTCCTGATTTTGTTTTTGACTTTTTGAAAAAAGAGGATTTAATTTTATCTTTGAAATCTTTTGAAAAAGAGTTGTTTTATATTTTGAGGACATGTGATTTAGAATACCTGAAAAATATACCTGATGTTCCTGATAACATGATTACTAATTTAAAAAGAGTGGCTAGTAATAGTAATTCGCTTGAATCTTTGATATCTGATTTAAAAAATAAGAGTATTACTCAAGCTAGGATTCAAAGAATTCTACTTTATATTTTGATGGGTATTACTAAAAAAGATATAAATACTTCTAAGAACGTTACTCCATATATACGAATACTTGGTATGAATAATGTTGGTAAAACGCTTTTACCTGTTATTTCTAAATCTTGCAATGTAATTACTTCTGTTAAAGATTTTGAAACTAAGTGTAATGATGGTGATTTGCTTAATTTGTTGGATATTGATAAAAGAGCAACTGATATTTATACTTTGGCTTATTCTTCTTTTTCTAAAGCAAATTTAGATTATACTACGAAAATTATTAGCTTGAATTAATATTTGAAAGGATTTATTATGCAAAAATTAATTGTTGAACCTAAATTTAATGGTAAGAAATTAAGTAATTTTTTATATGCACATTTTAATGGTTTGTCTTCTTCTACATTGTATAAGGCTCTTAGAAAAAAAGATATTCGTATTAATGATGTTCGTATTAATGAGGATGTGATTGTTCACGAGTTTGATACTATAGCAATATATATTATAGATGATTTGTTATATAAGCATTTTGATATAAAAACTGTTTTTGAAGATGATAATATTTTAGTTGTTTATAAACCAGCTGAGTTAGAAGTTGTTGATAGCAGCTCTGGTGATTCTCTTACTAATATTTTGTCAAAAAAATATTCTTTTATCAAACCTTGTCATAGATTGGATCGTAACACTACTGGCCTTGTGTTGTTTGCAAAAAATGACAATGCTTTAAATATATTACTTGATAAGTTTAAAAATAAAGAAATTAAAAAATTTTATAGGTGTGATGTTGTTGGAATTATGCCTAAGAAACAAGAATTGCTTAAAGCTTATTTATTCAAGGACAATAAAAAATCTTTAGTGTATATTTCTGATGAACCTAAAAAGGGTTATCTTGAGATTTTGACTAGATATACTGTGACTTCTGAAGATAAAAAGAAAAATACTTCTACTTTAGAAGTTGAACTGATTACAGGTAGAACTCATCAGATTAGAGCACATTTGGCTCATATTGGACATCCTATAATTGGTGATGGTAAATATGGAATTAATGAGATTAATAAAAAGTTTAATGCTAAGTTTCAAAGGTTAGAAAATTATAAATTAATTTTTGATTTTAAAACTGATTCTGAAATATTAAATTATTTGAAAGGTAAGGTTATTGAAAATAAATAAAGAGCATATGATACTTGTGCTCTTTATTTATTTTTCAAATATACTTAAGACTTTAGCAACTGCATAAATTATGCTGGTGCATTTATTTTTAGCAAATGATTTTCCTAATGCCTTTCCGCCTACTGTCATAGATGCTACTAGCGCACTAATTAAAAATTGTATATCAAAACTTAATCCTAATTTTTGTGTTATTTTTAATGTTATTATTGCACTTATAGCTCCACTAAGTACTCCTGCTATATCTCCTATTACGTCAGCACATACGTTTGATACTTTTGGTGCAGACCTAATTAACTTTATTGCTGTTTTTGCTCCTTTTACTTTTTTAGATGCCATTGCATGAAATTCTTCTTCTGTTGCACATGTTACTGCAACTCCTACTAAGTCAAAAAGGATACCTGTTAGAATTACTGAAACTAATATTAGTATTGCAGGTATTAGACTTAATTTATCCATTGCTGTTGTTGATATGTATGAAAAAAGCATGGATAATAAAAATGTTACTATGAATATTGTTATAAACCATTTTACAGCTTCATTCTTAGCATTTTTTTCTTTCTTTTCTTTCATGTTTTTTCCTTTCTTTTGGTATTGTATGTTTTACTTTTTAGAATTTTAACATATGTATTTTTTTATGTCAAAACCTTATAAATTAATAAAGAACTTACTTTAAATAAGTACTTTCGCTTACTTAAAGTAGGTTCTTTTCTATATTACGCTATAATTTACGTTTTTGTGATGGTAGAAATTTAAGTAAATTTTACGGTTTAAGGTCTAGCAGAATTTCTCTACTTCTTACTAAACATTACTATTTAGCTGTTTCCATTTAAAAGAAGTATTCCTTAAAAGTTTCGGAAAGCTAGATCGCCACTAAAATCCGTACCTTAATCCCTAAATTTCCATGTTTCTTAATTAAAACAAACATTCTAGAAGTTTTCCTTGATATGTAACTACTATTATTAGTTTCTTTTGCAGTAATGATTTCATAGTCTCAAAGCTCTTAACGTGGCCGCGCTAAGTTCTTATGAGTAGCGACTAATCCCAAGATTACCACTCAAAACAGATTTATGTGTACTTGTTAGTTACCTGTACACTATTTTAGATAAATATCAAACTTTGAGTGCTGCCTGATAACGAAATCAGGATAATAATATATGCCATTATATCTTTTCCTAATTTCTGTATTTCTTATACCCACGCAAAACTGGCATTTTACGCATAATATAAGAAACGCGTATCTAATAAATCATGTGTGGATTTTTAGGCCCACCTTCATAATAGGTTGCATAACTAGAATAATGCACCACCATTTTTAATTATAGCAGATATATACTTTTTGCTCAAATTTATAAATTTAACTTTTACGTTTGTTTTTAAAAGTTTATAATAATTACTGTTACTATTTTTTATATTTTAATACTTTATCTCTTTTTTTCTTCGTTTTTCTTTATTTTTCTTTTCTGCTTATTTTTTCTTTTTCTTTAATATTGTTAATATTAGTATTATTCCTCCAATAGAAATAATTATTAATACTACTATTGCTATTGTTGGTAATCCTGTTGATACTTTTTCTTTTTGTTCTTTGTTAACTTCTGAAGGTTCTTCTGTTTCTTGTATATTTTCTTCAATGTTTTGGTTTGTTATATTTGAATTATATTTTATTTGTATGCCATCATCTTCGTTTGTGTTACTATTATTTGTTTCTTTATATTGTATTTGGTTTTCATCTTGGTTTTTATTATCGTTGTTTGTGTTTTTTATAGGCTCTTTATTTTTAGATTCTATTGTAAATTTTTTTGGATATACAGTTGTTTCTATATCTTCTTCTTCATTTGATATTGGTGCTTTACTATTGTTTGGTAAAATATTTAATATGGTTTCACCATTATTAGCATTTTCTTTTACTTTAAATGTAACTTTAATTAATGTTCCGTTATATTCTATTGGTGATATAGATACTAGTACTAGATTGACTGAGTCTGGAGCTTTATCATTGATTGCTGAAGCTCCTGTTTTTATTACTATTTCTGAATCTATAACTTCTAAGATGTTTGTATCATATTGTAATTTAAAATCAAAACCACAGCAGTCTGATACGTTGTTGTTGTTAAACTTTACTTCAACTGTAACTTCTTCTCCTGGTACTACTTTTTCTTTTGTTGATTCTATACTTAGTATTGGTTTTTCGCTTGTTGCTAGTGCTTTATTTGTGGGAAATAATCCTAATAATATAGCTAATATTACTATGTATATTATGTTTTTAAAGTTTAATTTCATTTATTTCTCCTGTTAATTATTTTATAATGTTTCGATGTTTCCTACTAGATATTTACATATTCTTATTATATCTTGTAAGTTAAAATAGTTAAGTTTTGTAGTAACATGACCTATTTTTTCTTGTTCTGGAGTTAATGTTTCAAGTCCTACTAGTGCTTTGGCTCCTAGTATTACATCTCTTATATTTACACTGCCGTCTTGATTTATATCTCCTCTATAGTAGTCTGGTAAATATTCTTTTCTTTTTACTCTTATTTCTAAAGTATTTTCGTCTTGATATGCTGTATATATATAATCTTTAAATGCTATTGCTTGTGCTCTAATGGCTGAATCGTCTACATCTTCTCCTTGTTTAACGAATTGTCCTGTTGATTTACTATAGGTATATGTTTGTAGCTTATTATCTACAAATAGTGCTAGTATGTATATTTCCCCTGATTTTGCTACCATTTCTGGATAGTGTGTTTCATATTCTAATCCTGTTTCATGTAATGTCCATTTTGTACCGTCATATGAATGTATAATCATCTGTTTGTCGTCTGTTGTTGTTGCAGCTATATAAAGTTTGCTACCTGTGTCTTCGTTAACAATTGACATTGTATATGAATATGCATTAAGTGAACATTCTATTTTTTTTGCTTGTCCATTAACATAACTATATAGTGATATTTGTGGACTTCCAAGTTCACGTAATGATATATATAATGTTCCATTCAAAATTGCAGCTTTTGGTTCATCTATGATTCCATTATGTTCGAAATATATTCCATCTTCAGTTAAATTATTTCCATCGAAATTATATATTTTTGCTATGCTTTGGTCTGAGCTTATTGCTGTTATATAAGTTGTGTTTCTTTCTGTTGCTATTCCAAAAGATCCGTATATATCAGATATTGTTGTTACTGTTACCCATTGGTTATTAATTGTATCTAATTTACATATCTCTAATAATCCTTGTGTTGAATAGAATAAGTATAGCCCTTCTGGTCTATTACAGAAAGATAATTGACTCATTTCTTTAATTGTTTTTGAAACTGTAATTTCTTCACCAATATTAGACCAGTTTTGTCCATCATATGCTTGAACATATATCTTATTTTTTCTATCTGATGTGTCAGATTTGTTTTTGGTTGATACTGAAGTTGCTATATATAGTTTTTCATCATATACTGTTGTGTCTATTAATTTGTTTGTTATTGCTTCTTTTGTTGTGTCTACATTGTTTGTTGCATCTACAAAGTTTACACTGTTCCATATTCCTTCTGTTTTTTCAACTGCTAGTACTGGTAATATGGCATATGTAGAGCATATTATTGAAACTAATACTGCTGATATTGCTATAAGGGTTATTTTTTTTCTTAACATACTTTCCACCTTTAATAATACTTTTATTCTATATCTTCTAGTTCTGCATGTACTAGTACTCTTTGATTTCCTGTTTTGTCACATGTAGAAAGAGATATTATTTGATTACTTTTTTCTGGTTTTCCTACAAATTCCTTTTCACTTTTGCTTTTTAGTCTTTCAACATATTGATCATAGTCTTTTTCTGTTATTTCTGTGTTTACTGAAAATTCTTCTGGTATAGTTGTATATGCCGAAAATACTTTAAATCTCATAGATTTTTCTGGTGTATAAATTTCTATGTTTACATCATTTCCTAATTCTCCTGATGCTATTTTTTCTATATCAGCAAACATTTTACCATTTTTTAAATTATGTCCGTATATTACAGTGTTTTTATCTGTTACTCTCTTATCGTTTTGATAGTCCATGTAGATAGCTCCGCATTCGTTGCTTTTTTTATCTATGTCATGACTTAAGTAGTATTCATTGTTTGTAGTTTGCATAACAGGATATTTTATATCTGTTCCTTCAATTATTATGTATGCAACTGCATCTGCGTTCATTGATTTTAGTTCTTGAAAATTTATTGTATAACGAAAACTACTTTCTGAAGATCCTTCTTTTGTATCTATTAGAACTACTTTTGATGCTAGTTCTTTCATTTTTCGTTCTGTTAGTGTTGTTCTTTTATACCATCCAACTACTATAAAAGATGAGCTTGCAAATGCAACTATTAGTAAGAATAGTAATAGCCTTTTTACTGTAAAGAAATTGTGACCTTCTCTTGGTGCACCAAAATAGTATTCTGAATATTCGTCTGATTGCATTCTTTTTCTTTCGATTCTGCTTTTGATTTTTCTTTCTCTTTTTAGTTTGTCTTCAATTTGCTTAGCAGTTAATGCTTCTTGTCTTACTAATTTTTCTTGCTCTTTAGCTTGTTTTTTAGCAATAGCCTCTTCTTCTAGTATTTCTTTTGTTGTTTTAGGTCTTCCATTTCTTCCTACTGGCTTTGGAGGTTTTTCTGGATTTTTTCTTGGTCTTCCTCTTTTTTTAGTAGATGGTCTGGCTATTCCTATATCGTTTTTAGGTCTTCCTCTTCTTTTTTTGTTGTCATCGATATTATTAAATTTATTATTTGATTCTGTTTTTTTAGTATTAAAATTCATTTATATCTTCCTTTATTTATAAAATATGCTCCTATATTTTCTTGTATAAGAGCATATTTTTAGTTGCTATGTTTTATTTTTTATGATGCTTGCTTGTTGCTAGTATTATAACTATACCTAATGCAGAAATTATCATGATGCTTGCATATAGTTCAATTTTGATGTCACCTGTTTTAGGCGATAATCTTTTATATTCTTCTGCAGCAGCTATATTGTCTTTTACAACTTCTATTTCTACTTGCTCTTTTACACCATTCTCTGCTTCTACTGTAATTAGCGTCTTTCCTACTGAATGTGCAATTACGTTTCCTTTTTCATCTACTGTTAATATTCTTTCGTCTGATGAAGTGAATTTGTAATTTCCTTGTCTTGTTGCATCTTCTGGTACAGCTTTTACAGTTAAAGTAATCGCTTTTCCTAAAGCTAGTTTATTATTAGATAAGTTTGTATATACTTTAAGTGCTGTGATTGGTATTTCGTGTGTTGTTATTAGAACTTCTGCATATTTTCCATTTACGTTTGCAGTTATAAGTGCTTCTCCTAATGATTTTGCTGTTACTGTTCCATCTGAAGTTACTGAAACAATGTCTGAATTTGATGATGTCCATATTACTGTTCTATCATCTGTGGTTATATCTGGGTTGTATAATACTTTAAGTTTTTGAGATCTGCCTAATCCTAGTGAAAAGTCTGATTGACTTATTGCTATAGAATCTAATGGTATTTCAATTACTGTTACTTCACAGGTAGTTGAAGCTATCATTACATCTTTTTCAATTGCATTTACTGTTATTATTACTGGTATTCCTTCTTCTGTTGCTGAAAGTGCTTCTATTTTTCCTTCTTTATCTACTGTTGCGTGACTTGTATCTGAAGAAGTAAATGTAATTTTTCCATTGAAGTTTGTTCCTTCTGGTTCTTTTATTACATTTAATATTTTTTCTTGACCTTTTAATAATGTGATTTTTTCATCAATTTTTAATCCTGTTAGTGGAACATTTACTGTTAGTTTACATTCTTTAGTTATTCCTCCAACTGTTGCATATATAAATGCTGTTCCTGCCTTGTGTGTTGTTACTTCTCCATTTGAATTTACTGTTGCAACTTCTGTGTTTGATGATGACCATCTTACTGTAGCATCGTCTAATGTTGCATCTACTGGGTCTAATGTAACTTTTAATGTTAGTGGTACATCTTTATTTATTGTTACGTCTGTTTCATTTAATTTTATATCTTTTAATAGTGTTACTACTGTTACTTCTGTTGTTGCTTTCATACCATTATTAGTTTTTGCTGTAATTGTTACTTTTCCATTTTTCATAGCTGTAACTACTCCAGTAGTATCTATAACTGCTATGTTTGTATCACTTGATTCCCAGGTTATGTTTTTAGAATCTGTTGTATTTTCTGGATTAAATTTTACTGTTAATTTTTTTGTTTCTCCTTTTTCTATTACAACTGATTGTTGTTCTATAATTAGTGATTGTAGTGGTATTGGTAATACTGTAACTTCACATGTTGTTGTTAAATTAGGATTTGCTAATGAGGTTGCTGTTATAGTTGCTTTTCCTGGTCCTTTTGTAGTTATTGTTCCGTCTGTAGATACTTGTACTATATTTGTATCACTTGATTCCCATTTTATTGTTTTGTCTTCTGTTGTATCCATTTTGTTATATGTTTCATATGTAATATCTAACTTTTCTTCTTCTCCATAAGTTAGTGTTGTTTTATCTTTTGTTGAAATTGAAAGTATTGGTACTCTAACATGAATGTTGCATGTTGCTGTTTTTTCTTCTAAAGATGCTGTTATTACTGCATCTCCTTGTCCTTTTGCTGTTACTTTTCCGTTTTCTACAGTTGCTACTGATGTGTCTGTAGATGTCCATGTCAATTGAGTTTTATCTGCATCTGTGTTGCTTGGGTTATATACTACATTTAAATTTATTTCTGTTTCTGCTTCTTTTCCTAATTGAAATGTTTTTTCTGTAATGTTTCCGTCAAATGAAATAGATTGTAGTTTTATTCTTACCTCTACATTACATGTTGCTGATTTTCCATTTGCTGTTGTTGCTGTTATTACTGCATTTCCTTTTTCTACGGCTGTTACGTTTCCTTCACTATCTACTGTTGCTACTGCTGTGTTTGATGATGTCCATGTTATATTTCTGTCACCATCTGCATCTGTTGGTAGTGTTGCAGTTAATTTTGCTGTTTCTCCTTTATCTAATGATAAATTTGATTTATCTAATACTATTGATCCAATTTCTCTTGTTATTTTTACATTACAAGTTGCTGTTTTGTTTCCTTCAACTGTTGTTGATGTTATTACTGCTTCGCCTCTTTTAACTCCTGTTACTGTTCCGTCTGCTGAAACTGTAGCTACTGAATTATCTGATGAAGTCCAGTTTATTTTCTTTTGTGTTGTATCTGCCGGAGTATATATTACATCTAGCTTAGCACTTTCGCCTTCTTTGATTTGTAAACTATCTTTACTCATATCTATTGCTTCTAGTGGAACTACTACATCTATTTTTGAATTAGTTATGTTTGCTGCAACATCATTATCGTCATAGTCTGTTATATATGCATTTCCCATTGTAGGAATTAAATTTAAGTTTACTCTTCCTCCTACAGCATTTTCTTTAACTTTAAATTGTACTTCAAACATTTTTCCTGCATATTGAAGTGGAATTACGCTTGGTGAATACCATAAGAATCTGACTTCTCCTAAATTGTTGGCCGTATTCGCATCTGAAACTGTTGGTGCTCCTGTTGTCATAATTTGATCATTTGGTACGTTTATTACTTCTAATACATTTGAATCAAATTGTAGTGCATAGCTAATTCCTATACAATCATTTGATCCATTATTGTCAAATTCAACTGTTGCTGTAAATGTTTCGCCTCTTTGTAATGTTGCACTTGATACTGTTACACTTATGTTTGGGGTTCCGTCTATTGCTAATGCTATATTAGGAGCAATATTTGATATTAGTATTACCATAAGCATAAGTAAACTTATTATTCTTTTTGAATCAATTTTCATAACTTTTCTTCCTTTTTATAATTTTATATATTAATTATAGTTTTAAGGAATTCTAAACTCAATTACGTTTTTATAAAACTTTTGTTACTTTTTGTAATATCTTGTTATTTATTTGTAATATCCAAAATCTTTTTTACATATAGAATAAAACCACGTTACTTTTTTTACAATAACGTGGTTTTATTTTAATCATCTAATATTTTTGGTTTTCTTTTTCTTGTTGTGGTTGTTTGAGCTCTTTTTGCAGTTGTTTTTGTTTTAGTTGTTTTGGTTGATTTTTTTGTCTTTTTTTCTGTTTCTGTATTTTCTGTTTTTTCTTCTTGAATTTCTTCTTTTTCAACTTCCTGTTTTTCGTCATCTTTAATGTTTTCTGCTTCTTTAACTTTTTCTTCTTGTTTTTGTAGTTTCTTTTTAATATCTGCTTTTGCAGTTATTTTATTAATTTCCTTTTTTACATCTGTAGTTTTTAATTTCACATCATATTCTTCTATATATACATTTAGTATTTTCGGATATATATCATCAGGCATATTAAAGTATCTATTTGTTATGATTTTTTCTTTAGACACTAAATCATATTCAAATAATTCTGTGTCAATTAATAATTTAGATGTTACATCCATTCCGTTAGGTAGTGTATTGTTTATATTGTCATAATATACAGAATTTGTGAAGAATACTGCTGGAAATCCTTCTTTGAAATTTAATTTAAATAATTTTACTGCTGTCTCAAATTTATTTTGATATGATTGTAATTCTCTTTCTGCATTTATATTAAATATAGAATATTCTGTTTTGTGAATTTTTTCGTTAATTGATGCTACTTGATATATTGACATATCATAATCAAATTTTACTTTGTGCATAGCTTCATTTAGAGATCCTACTATTATTTGCAACTTTTCTGTAAAATCAAATATATCTATTTTTTTATTTACGTTTAATACTTGGAACTTATCTTTTTCATGTTCTCTATGTGATTTATTATTTAAGTATCTAACTTGAGTTGAATCATCTTTCATTGCTCCGAATATATCAAAATCGTTTTTGTTGAACATTGAATTTTGAGTAGTAAAATACTCACTTTTTAGATTTCTTAACTCTTCTTCTATTACTTCTCTATTCATCTCTCCGCTTTTAAGCATATTTATTATTGGTAATACGTTTGTGCTTGAAATGAATATACTGTCTAATTCTTGTTTTGAGAATTTTGTTCTTTGTAATTTGTCATAGTTTATTCCAAAATCTTCGAAATCATAGTCATAGTCAAATTTCTTTTTTAGTTTTATGCTATCTGTTTGATATGTTTCTTCTCCTGTTTCTAATTCTAATAACTCGTCTTTATTTGCAAATTTCCAAAATTCAAATAAACTTTTTTTGTGTTGATCTATCTCGTTTATATAGATTGTTGCATTTTCTATTTTTCTTTCTGTGTTTACAATTTTTAGTTCTAAGGCTTTTATGTCTTGTCTTAAGTCTTTTACATATCTTTCACTTTTTTCATATAATGCTTGTACTGTTACTAAATCGTCAATTGTATGATATTTTTTATTGTCACTGCTGAAAGCTTGAATTGGTTTTGTTTCTCTTTTTTCATCTTTTTTGTTTTCTAGTTCTGTATTTTGATTTTCTTCTTCAGTTACTTTTGTTTTTTTCTTAGAGAAGAAGTATTTTACTTTACCAAAGAAAGTTTTTTTGCATTCTAAGTATGTTGAAATTTCTTTTTGCTTCATAAAATATTCTGCATCTTTTTTCTTTGATACTTCTTTTAATTCTTTTAATTTTTTCTCTAGTTCAAATGCTTCTTGATTAAATTCTTTTATAGTAGTTTCTGTAGATATATATTTATCTTTTATAAATTCTGGTAAGTCGTTGTATTTTATTTCTTTGCCGTTGTAACAAAATTCTATTCCGTTTTGGTTATTTATTCTTGTAGAAAAACTGTATCTATTTCCTAGTTCTGTTTGTATCATGAATAATGCTTTTACTAATTTATAGAATTCTTCTGCTTCTTCTTTAGTTCTTAATACTATTTTATACATTGTTTTAAGTGTTTCATATATTGGTGTCTCACCTACTATTTGTGTTGTTAGGTTTCCATCCATATCATGTACTTCATATGATAATGGCCAGTTTTTAGTAAATACCCATAAATAGTTCTCAATATCATTTATTTGTTTATTAGTTAGATGTTTTTCACTGTAGTTTACATATGATATTGGTACATAAACTTTTTCATCTCTTTTAAGATTTTCTAACTCAATTTTCTTTTTTATTAGGTAGAATAGTTCGTCAAATGTGTCTTCTTTTAATGAAAATAGCATAAAATATTTACCTGAATACTCAGAATAGTATATTTGCCATAATTGATTTCTATTAAAGCTTACTGTGAATGGTATTTTCTTTTCCATTTTACTTTGTTCTAATGAAATTCTTCTTATTCCTGCTTCTGAAATCTTATCAAATACTTTCATTAATTCTATGGCTTTTTCTTCGTCGTCTTGAGCTTGTTTTATGTATGTTCCAAAAGCTATGCATTTGTCATATTTTTCTTTTATTTGGTCATCTCTGTATGCTGTTGTACAGTATATTTCGATGTCTTTTATTGATACGTATTTATATACTTTTAATTCTTTATCATTGTTTAATCTTGAGGGATTAAATACTATTGGTTTGTTATCTTCAAAAAAGCTTGGTAAATTATCTAGGTCTAACCCTATAATATTTAATTTTTCTATTATATCTTCTTTTGTTGACAATTTTATTTTCCTCCTCACAGTATTTTTCAGGTTGAGTATATCATATACGATTTTTTTTTCCAATAGATTATAGTCGTTTTTTTTATAATAATTTTCTTAATTTAAATAATAAAATATAAGAGTAATTTATATTTTTTAAATTTTGCTCTTCACAATTACCTTAATAAAAAACTCCGTTTTTATAAGGTCAATTGCTCAAATTCGCACTTCAGCAAACTTCGTTTGCTTTCGTTTGGTCGCTAGCGCAATTTAAAAAGCTATTAATTACTCTTATATTTTTTATGTTCAATATTTGTTTTGTATATATAAAAATTATTCTCTTATTTTACTGTTAATTTCTTCTGTAATCTTTGAAATAAAGTCGTTAAGTGGCATTTTTCCTAAATCGCCTTCTTTTCTTTTACGTACTCCTACAGCATTTGCTTCTACTTCTTTATCTCCTAATATTAACATATAAGGAACTTTTTGTAGTTGAGCTTCTCTTATTTTGTAACCAATTTTTTCTTGTCTTGAATCTAAATCTACTCTTATTCCTTTTGATTGTAACTCATCTCTTACTTTTTCTGCATAGTCTTTTTGATTATCAGAAATTGGTAAAATAGCTACTTGAACTGGAGATAGCCATAATGGAAATGCTCCTTTTGTTTCTTCTATTAAGAAACATAAGAATCTATCAAAAGTTCCAAGTATAGCTCTGTGAATTACTACAGGTCTATGTTTTTCGTTATCTTCTCCTATATATTCTAGTTCAAATCTTTCTGGTAATAAGAAGTCTAATTGGCAAGTTGAAACTGTTACATCATGTCCTACTGCAGATTTTAATTGTACATCTAGTTTTGGTCCATAAAATGCTGCTTCTCCTTCTGCTTCATAGAATTTAACTCCTAATTCTACTAGTATTTCTCTTAATTGACTTTCTGCTTTTTCCCACATTTGGTCATCATCGAAATATTTTTCTTTGTTGTTTTTATCTCTTAAAGATAGTCTGAATTCATAATCTTCGAATCCAAAATCTTTATATACTTCAAGTATTAATTTTACAACTTTTCCGAATTCTTCTTTGATTTGGTCTGGTCTTACAAAAAGGTGTGCGTCATTTTGGCACATTTCACGAACTCTTTCTAGTCCACATACGCTTCCACTATCTTCAAATCTGAAGTCATGTGCAAGTTCTCCTATTCTTATTGGTAAATCTCTATATGAATGTAATTTGTTTTTGTATATTAACATGTGATGTGGGCAGTTCATAGGTCTTAATACTATTTCTTCAGCATCTAGTTTCATAACTGGAAACATGTCTTCTTTGTAGTGATCCCAGTGTCCACTTGTTTTGTATAAACTTACATTTGCAAGTGATGGTGTATATACATGGTTATATCCCATTTCAATTTCTTTGTCTTGTATATATCTTTCTAGTAATCTTCTTACTGTTGCTCCATTTGGTAGATACATTGGTAGCCCTGAACCTACTAATGGGTGTGTCATAAATAATGCTAATTCTTTTCCTAATTTTCTATGATCTCTTTGTTTTGCTTCTTCAAGTTTTTGCATGTATTCTTCTAATTCAGAAGCTTTTGGGAAAGATATTCCATATATTCTTTGTAGCATTTTATTTTTTTCATCACCTCTCCAATATGCTCCTGATGATG
>ERZ777306.751-NODE-751-length-62144-cov-9.163700_pt1 | contig 62144 bp, 46 predicted proteins | sample MGYA00374966_ERZ777306 | MGnify/ENA primary metagenome ERZ777306 (study PRJEB29329, sample SAMN06343882) | mouse gut metagenome | isolation source: Mouse cecum | place: Austria: Vienna | collected 2014-11-15 ... | reverse complement strand
CCGGGATGTCCTGGCCGATGGGGCAGCCGCCCTTGCAGGGGGCGGTGAAGCAGTCCAGCAGCGGCACCTTTTCATAGAGCTTCCGCCGGGGGGCGGGCTTCACGGCCTTGACGTGGTACTTGTCGGACCGGGCCGCCAGGGCCAGAGCCTCGATGCCCTCCACATCCACGCCGGCAAAGGGCCGGAACTCCAGGGTGTCCAGCTTGCCGCCGATCTGGACGAAGCGCTGGTAGCCGCCGGGCTTCAGCTCCGTCGTCGCCATGGTGATGGGCCAGATGCCCAGGGAGAAGAGCTTGTCGATGTTCAGCGCGTCGGCGCCGCCGGCGTAGCTGATGCGCATGCGGCCGCCGAACTCCCGGGAAATCCGGGCCGCCATAGTGGTGGTCAGGGGGAAGAGGGACTTGCCCGCCATATACATCTCTTCGCTGGGCAGCTCCCCGGCCTTCACGTCCACGGGGAAGGTGTTGGAGAGCTTCAGGCCGAACTCCACGCCGGTCTTGTCCGCCAGGGCCTGGAGGCGGCGGAACATGGGCACGGCGTCCTCGTACTGGAGGTCCTCCTTGAAATGATGGTCGTCGAAGGCGATATAGTCATAGCCCATGCCGTCCAGAATGGACCGGGCGGTCTCATAGCCCAGGATAGTGGGGTTGCACTTGACGAAGGTGTGGAGCTTCTTCTTCTCGATGAGATAGCTGGCAATCCGCTCGATTTCGTCCGGCGGGCAGCCGTGGAGGGTGGAGAGGGTGACGCTGCCGGAGATATGGGGTGTAATGGCGTCGATGAAGGACTCCTCGGCGGGGAAGAACTCCTTGAGGACGCGGATGCACTCCTGGAAAATGGGGGTCTGGGAGGCGTCCGTCATGCCGCTGAGGAAGCCGTCCACCTTCTCGCCCTGGATGCCCGCCAGGTCATAGCCCACGGACATGTTGAAGACAAAGGCGTTGGGATCGCCCAGGCCATAGACCTTGGCCATGATCTTGCAGGCGCACCAGGCTTTCACATACTCCTCAAAAGCCTGCCGGACGTAGAGCTCCGTGGACCACTCGCAGTTGTAGCACTCGTCCTCCGCCAGAATGCAGGGGCGGTTGATGCAGGCGGCCAGGTCCGCGCCGTCCATCTTCTGGACGGTTTTCAGCTCGAAGAAGCGGGCGCCGGCGAAGTAGCTGGCGATGATGTTCTGGGCCAGCTGGGTGTTGGGACCGGCGGCGGGACCGAAGGGGGTCTCGATCTTCTCGCCGAAGATGGGCAGGGTCTTCACGCCCGCCTGATAGGGTTTATGAACGCCGAAGACGGTGCCCTCCTTCTGGTACTCGGCGGTCACCCAGGTCATCAGTTCCCGGAATGGAATGGGGGTCATCAATTCGGACATTTGGTTTTCCTCCTTAGAATATATGAAATCATGTTTGCGGCGACATGCGCGTCACAAAAATCCCTCGACCTGCGCGCCTTGGGCGCGCCCACCGGTCCGCAGACTGGCGGGGGAATCTAAAGGGGGGGCGAAGTCCCCTCTTTAATATTCGCAGTGGTTCAGCGTCCCCCACAGCTTCTTGGAGACCTCCAGAATCTGGGCGTTGACAGCCTCCTCATCCATCTCCGTGAGAACCCGGTCCTTCATCAGAATCTTGCCGTTGATCATGGTGGTCTGGCACTGGCGGCCCGTCATGCCGAAGAGCATGTGCCCGTCAATGTTGGCGTCGGAGAACGGCGTGAAGGGCTTGTAGTCCATGACGATCACATCCGCCGCGGCCCCGGCCTTCAAAACGCCCATCTCCGGGAACCCGGCCCGCATTGCCATCTTGGCGTTGTTCTTGAAGAGCATGTCCGTCACCTCGCACCAGGCCACGCCGGGGAGGCAGGCGTTGTGCCGCTGGATGGTCAGGGCCGCCTTGATGCTCTCCAGCATGTCGTTGGTGTAGGCGTCGGTGCCCAGGCCCACCAGGATACCCTTTTTATAGAGCTGAAGCACCGGGGAGCAGCCCACGGCATTTCCCATGTTGCTCTCGGGGTTGTTGACGCACATGGTGTCCGTGGCCTTGATGATGTCCATCTCCGCGGTGTTCACGTGGATGCAGTGGCCCAGAATGGTCTTGGGGCCGAGAATCCCGTGGTCCTGGAGCCGCTGGACCGGACGGCGGCCGTAGTTCTGGAGGGAATCATAGACGTCGTTCATGCCCTCGGACACATGGATGTGATAGCCCACCCGGCCGGCGTTTGCGGCGTTCATGCGGTCAAAGGTCTTGTCGGAGATGGTGAAGAGGGCGTGCCCGCCGAACATGGCCTTGAGCATGTCGCTGGGGTGGCTATCGCAGTAGTCGATGAAATCCTGGTTCTCCTGGACGGACTGGATGGACTTCTCCTCCCCGTCCCGGTCGCTGACCTCATAGCACAGGCAGGCCCGCATGCCCATCTCCTGCGTGACCTCGGCAATCTTCATCAGGGAGCCGGGAATCTCGCAGAAGGAGGCGTGATGGTCGAAGATGGTGGTGACGCCCTGCTTGATGGAGTCGATGACCAGGGCCTGGGCGCTGGCCCTGGTGGCCGCCAGGTCCAGGTGGCGGTCAATGTACCACCACTGGCCGTCCAGCACCTCAAAGAAATTGGTGGGCGCGTAGCCGTTGATGGAGAGCCCCCTCGCCAGGGCGGAATAGATGTGGGTGTGGGCGTTGATGAGACCGGGCATAATGACGCCGCCTCTGGCGTCCACGAACTCGGCCTGGGGGTACTTCGCCTTCAGCGCGGCGGTCTCGCCGACCTCCACGATTTTGCCTCCGTCGGTGACAACGCCGCCGTCGGGCAGGAAACCCGCGCCCTCGGGGTTCCGTGTGATGAGCTTGCCGTTTGCCAGCAGGATCATGGTGAAATTCCTCCTTAATATAGAATTTTTGGATAAAAAGAAAGGCGCCCCAAATCCACTTGGATTTGAAACACCCATCGGCCCCGCATGGAAAGACAGGTGCGGGCCCGTGCGCGCGGCACTCCGTTGCAGCCATCCATCCTTGCTTAGTATGTATCATTGTATCGAAAACTTCTCGGGAATACAAGCCCCATGGCATAGAAGTTTTCCGGCATTTTTTGGACAAAATGCCGGAAATCTCCCATCCGCCTGGGCCGCTGGCCGGACCTGGATTACTGGGGCCGGTCCTCCACATAGGCGCAGATGCGCGCGAAGGTCTCTTCGCTGAGGTCATGCTCCACCTTGCAGGCGTCCAGCGCGGCCTGTTCCGGGGAGACGCCCATCAGCTCAAAGAGCCGGGTGATGGTCCTGTGACGGCGATAGATGCGGCTGGCAATTTCCATGCCACTTTCGGTCAAGCTGATGTTCCCGTCCCCGGCCATGGTGATATAGCCGCTCTCCCGCAGCTTTTTCATGGCGATGCTGACGCTGGGCTTGGAATACCCCAGCTTGTTCACCACGTCGATGGAGCGGACCTGCCCGGACTGCTCCTGGATGATGAGTATGGATTCCAGATAGTCTTCTGCGGATTCGTGAATGACCAAAACAACGTGCCCCCCTTCCGCTTAATTTTACTATGATAACAAACCCTTCCAGAAAATACAAGTAGCTTTTGTCACAGCTTTCGACTTTTTTGAAATATTTTCCTGTTTTGGCTAAAACGGGCGGAACCGGAAGAATCAGACCTTGTCAAAAAGTCAAGGGCAAGGCAAACCGCGTGGTTTGCCTTGCCCTTTTCTCCTGTGTAACCCCGCTATGACACGTTCGAAGAACATGCCCATGGGAGAGACCGGTCTATATGGCAATGCTCCCGCCGCACAGGGCGAATGCAGGAAGGAAATTGTTGTATTTCGGCATTTCGAGGGCCTGAAATTTGTCCTCTGGCAGCAGAAGCCGGGCAAGGCGGTAAAGACCGTGGGCATAGGTGCGGAAGGGCCGCACCCCCCAGCACGTATTTCTTGTCTTTGGGATAGCCCTTGCACACCGCCAGCAGATCCGCGCCATGATCTTCCGGTATTTCTCCTGCAAGACCGCAAGGTCCGTATACATCGCCATTGGCCCACCTCTTCGCAAGCCTTTTCTTAAAAAAGGATGCTCTGCCCTTTGCGGCCGTATCCTCAGATTTTCCCCGCCAGCACCAGCACCAGCAGGGCGAAGGTGACCAGCAGCGCCAGGGAGAACAGCAGGAAGCCCGCGTCAAAGCGGTCCCCGCCGGAGGCCATTCCCTCCCGCTCGGGGGCCAGCCGGGCCTTTCGCAGGGCGGTGACCACGGGCTTGTAGAGAATCAGGGTCAGGGCCATGTTCAGCCCGCCCTTCACCAGGTTGAATGGGAGGAAGACCGTGGGCAGCATGGCGGCCACGACGGAACGGTCCATGTGCATGTAAATGGGGGTAATGAGGTAGTTCCACAGGAGCATCACCACCGTCAACGTGACGATGCCCACGCTGAGGCCGATAACCGCGCCCTTCCGGGAGCGCATCTTCTGGTAAAGAAACGCGGCGGGGCAGGCGAAAGCGCAGGCCGCCAGCAGGTTCATGACGCAGCCGATGATGCCCGTGTCGCTGACGGTGAACATCTCGATAAACGCCACCACGATGGAAATGACGGCGGCGGACAGGGGGCCGAAGAGGAAGCCGCCGATGGCAATGACGGTGCCCTTGATCTCCATTTGCAGGAAGCCCGCCACCTTGGGCAGCAGGTTGCTGATGAGCATGGCCAGGTAGGTCAGCGCGGTGAGCATGGCAAGGGACGTGACGGTCTTGACAGTGACCCGGGGACGGGCGGCGGAGACGGCGTTGGATTCGAAGTTGGACATGAAAAAACACTCCTTTACATACTTGAAAACACCCTGGATCCTTTGACTTCTCCAAGGTGAACAAGCAGCAAAGAAGCGCGCAGACTGCGCGCGGCCAAGCCGCACTCATCTTCTTCCATCCAGACTGTAACTGTTGGTCCCGGAGTTTCACCGGGTCAGCGGGGGCCGAAAAACGGCCTCCGGTCGCGGACTGTACCGCCAGTGGGGAATTGCGCCCCGCCCTGAAGACAAAGTATTCAGTTTCGTTTCCTGAGGCTAGTATACGACGGCGGCGGGGAAAATGCAAGCCCTAATTTTTTTCTTTTCAAAGCCGAACGGATGTGCTATGATAAAGCCACTCAAACCGGAAGGAGGCCGCCCCATGGACCGCGTCGTGCTCCACTGCGACCTGAACAGCTTCTACGCCTCGGTGGAGCTTTTGCGCCGCCCGGAGCTCCGCAAGCTCCCCGTGGCCGTCTGCGGGGACCCCTCCTCCCGCCACGGGATCATTCTGGCCAAGAACGACCCCGCCAAGCGCTTCGGCGTTCAGACGGCGGAGACCATCTGGCAGGCGAGGAAGAAGTGTCCGGAGCTGATTCTCCTGCCGCCTCACCACCAGCTCTACCGGGAGTACTCCCAGAAGGTCAACGCCATTTACGACGAATACACCGACCTGGCGGAGCCCTTCGGCATCGACGAGAGCTGGCTGGACGTGACCCACACCCTCCATCTCTTCGGCATGGACGGCGCGGCTTTGGCGGACACCCTCCGCGAGCGGGTGCGGCGGGAGCTGGGGCTGACACTCTCCGTGGGGGTCTCCTTCAACAAGGTCTTCGCCAAGCTGGGCAGCGACTATAAAAAACCCGACGCCACCACCGTCATCTCCCGGGAGAGCTGGAAAGAGATGGTCTGGCCCCTTCCGGCGGGGGACATGCTCTACGTGGGGGACGCGGCGCGGAAGCTCCTGGGGCAGTATGGCGTCCGGACCATCGGCCAGCTGGCGGCCTGCCCCCGGTCCATGCTGGAGGACCTGATGGGCAAGCTGGGGGGCCAGCTCCACGACTACGCCAACGGCCTGGACCGGGAGCCGGTGCGCTCCCGCCACGAGCCGGAGACGGTGAAGTCCGTTGGAAACGGCTCCACCTTCCCCAAAAACCTCACCACCCGGGCCCAGGTGGCGGCGGGAATCGCCCTGCTGGCGGACAGCGTGGCCAGCCGCCTCCGCCGGGCGGGGCTCTACGCCGGAGGGGTCCACGTCACCGTCCGGGACCCGGCCTTTCGCGACCGCTCCCGCCAGCGCCAGCTGTCCGCCCCCACCCATCTGATTCGGGACATCTCCGCCGCCGCCCTGGCGCTGACGGAGGAGCTGTGGCAGCCGCCAAGCCCCATCCGGGCCCTGACGGTGACGGCCATTTACCTGACGCCGGAGAGCGAGACCTATGAGCAGACAAACCTCTTCGCCGCCGGAGAAGGCCGGGAGCGGCAGGAACGGCTGGAGGCCGCCATGGACGGCATCCGGCGGAAGTACGGCGGCGGGGCCATCGCCTTCGGCACGGCGAAGCCGGAGGACAGCGGCGGCGGCAGCTTTCAAAAATGAGCAGGCGGGGTCCCCTATTCGGGGACCTCGCCTGTTTCCTCCGGCTTCCGGTATTCCAGCAGGTCGTCGATCCGGCAGTCCAGCACATAGCAGACCTTCGCCAGAAAGTCCAGGTCCACCATTTCAATTCGCTTTCCTTTATAATAGCGGTCAATAATGGAATATTGGACGCCTGTCAAAGTTGCCAGACGATTACGTGTAATTCCCCGGCTGTCGACAACCTTTGCCAGCTTCACAATCACCTTACCATATTCTCCAATGCGGTATCTAACGATGCTTTTGATCTCATCCATGCGCCTCTCCCCTTTGAGAGTTATTGTAACAAGAATATACCTTCTTGACATTTCGCATATTTAGATTTATTATTTATATATTATGTAGATATCTGTAAAACTATAACAATGTGTATGAAGGAGAGAATAAGACATATGGAAAACTATCAAAAGCTCTACACCATGCTGTTTAACTCCATCACCGACGCGCTCCAACAGCTGGAGAGGCAGAATTTCGGAAACGCCAAACGAATCTTGAAGCTGGCCCAGCGGGAGACCGAGGACCTGTTCCTCACCGAGGCGCCTGACGACGCCTTCCTCCAGGAGGAAGCGGAGGCATGAGCGCCGAAGAGGCGCTCCCCGTCTTCCGCCGGCAGGGGCCCGCGAGCTGTTGAAATTCAATGGTTTGCGGACCCTTTTTTCGTTCCTTCCGCGCCCCGCCGCCGGGGAAAAACCAGCCCTCCCGCTTTTCCGCTTTCTGGAAAAATATTGCGGTATTTTCAAATCCATGGTATAATTTCCACACTTTTTCGCCCGGAGAGCGTCATCCGCTCCAGGCAGACGCCGCCCCCGGCGGCGCTTTCCGGCGCGCTTCCGATATGGAAATACAGCCAAGGAGGGTTTGGTCTTGTTGGCAAAGAAGGATTCGTTTTTCGAGGACTTATTTTCCCGCAACTTCAACAAGCTGCAAATTTACGCCGTCGCCCAAGTACACGACCGCTTCGTGGCGGAAGAAGTCGTGCAGGACACCTTTCTCACCGCGCTGCTGCGGGCCGACCTGCTCCGGGAGCATGAGGCCCCGGACGCCTGCCTGATGGAAATTCTGAAGAACAAAATCCGCCAGTACAAGCGGGACAGCGGCAGGCGGCTCCGCCTCTTCACATCCCTGGAGAGCCTCCCGCCCAACCTGGCCGCCGCCAATTTCTTCCCCTTGACCATGGACATGATTTTGCAGCGGGTGCAGGACATTCTCTCCCCCAGCGATTGGAAACTGTTTCAGCTCCGCGCGCTGGAGGGATACACCCATTACCAGGTCGCCAAGGAGCTGGACATCACCGTCTGGACCAGCCAGAAACGCATGCAGCGCATCCGGGAAACGCTGGACGAGCAGTTCCCGGAATACAGGATGTAGACGGCGGGGTCGCCGTCTTCCAGCCGGGGAGTTTGGCCCCATGGAGGGCCCCAAAAAATTTTTTCAAAATTTTATGTCAGATTTTTCATTCTGCGGCCATATATAAGTAAGGAGGTGCGGGGATGCCAACCGATGGCAACACTCAAGCGTACGAATTTTTGGACAGGCTGAGCACGGAGCAGCTGCTCAACCTGCTGCGGGCGGACTTCGATTCCCCGGAAGAGGGGAACGCCGGTCTGACCTTTCGTATTCTGGAGGTAATCGAAGAGAGAGAGAAACGGAATCCCACCGGACTCCTTTCCAACGTCGACCAGGCGTGGGAGGACTTCCAGCGGTATTTCAACACCCCGGACGGCGAGGGCCGTTCACTATATCCAACGAGAGATTCCGAAATTGGAGACACTCCGGTCAAACCAGCCGGGCGCGGGCGGCCGCTGAAGCGAATGCTGGCCCTGGCCGCCGTAGTGGCGGTGGCCGTCTTCGGCATGATCGCCGCCCAGGCTCTGGGCGTCGACGTCTTCGGCGCGCTGGCACGGTGGACCGACGAGACCTTCCACTTCACTTCCGCCTCCGCGGCGGACCTGGGAGGTACGGACTCGGAAGTCCTCCGCCTGGCGGTGCAGGAGGCCTTTGACAGCTGCGGCATTACCATTCCCGCCCCCGCCTGGTATCCGGAGGGGACGGAGCTGGTGCAAGATATTGAAGTAGTTGAAATCAAGGACGACCACATGATCTTGTGTGATTTTTCGTGCGGTAATACTTCTTTTAACATTACTGTTCAGCAGCAATCTGTTACAGACGATACCCTCTCAAATTCTTTTGAAAAAGATTCTATGGGTGTCGAGGAGTATTCAATCAATGGCAGACGGTTTTACATCTTATCAGATAAAGAAATTAGGAGCGCCGTCTATTCTGATTTGAGAACAATTATGAGAATTGAAGGGAATCTTTCATTGGATGATTTAAAAAACATCATCAATTCAATAGGAGGATAATCTCTTATGCGTAAAATGAAAAGGTTTTCGGGCCTTTTTGTATGCCTGATTCTCGTAATTGCGTTCTGCTGCCAGGGAGCTGCCGCAACAGTAGTCGAGCCTCGTTCAAGTCAATATCTGAGCAGTTACGGCTCCACTTTGTCTGCAACCTCCTCCACTACTAACCCGGGTTTCGACATCAATTTCAACGTAGTGGCGCGGCAGATTTCCGACTATGTGGGCGTCAAGCGGATAGAGGTATACAAAACCAGCGGCACCCACGTGGCTACGGTTTACGGCTCTGTGAGCAACGGCCTGCTGCGCGAGAACACCCGGGGCCACATGAACTACGTTACTCTCAACGGGACGGTCGGCGAAACCTATTACGCCGTGCTGACCATGTACGCAGAGCGGGACGGCGGTTCGGATTCCAAGACCTACACCACCAAGGAATACACCGTACCGGAACTCTAAGCCGCGTTCTTCCCGCTGCTCCGGATTCCCCTGCATCCGCGTAAACCCAGCTTACAACCGCATATCCTACGCGCTTCCTGCGAGCCTGTGTCGGCAGGCTCGCCTCTTTTTTCGACAAATTTTTCCATTTTTCATCCCAAACGGAACTCCGCTTCCTGGAAATCGCGCCCCTCGCCTCCTATGATAAACACAAGGAGGTAAAGCATATGCCTGCGTTATTGGATCATGAAAAGCTATGCAAGGAGATGAAAGGCCAGGCGCTGAAGCAGGAGCCCCTGGCGGAACAGCTGGACATCAGCGTCCGCCATCTGAGGAACCTGTGTTCCAGGGACACAAATGTCTCGTCGGCCCTCCTGTACAAACTCAGCGAGGTGCTCCAGGTGCCCATGCGCGAACTGCTGACCACCCAGGAGGAATCGGAATGACGCGGGCGCGGCAGTCTATGCGGCGGCTCGCGCGGCTGCCGCTTTTTGAGCAGCTGCTTTACCGCCTTCCGATAGCCGTAACGGAAATTCACGTTTTCCCTTATTGCAGCGGCGGACCGTCCTACCCCGTCTGCCCCCGGTGCGGGGCCACCATGGAGCGGGAGTACATGGCCTTTTGCAGCCGCTGCGGACAAAAGCTGGACTGGCGGCGTTATTCGTACGCCAGAGTTGTTTTTATGGAGCCGGGTGATCATACTGTATTTTTACAAAATTCAATACGTTCTTGTTGAAGAACACCGCGACGTCCCCGACCTCGGCCGCTACCGCTCCTTTGGGATCATGGCCCTCCGGCACACCTCCCGCGGGAGAGAGCAGCTGGCCTACGTGCCGGACGTCACCACGGACCGGGCCTTTGCCGCCGCCCTGGCGCGGCGCTGCAACCGCGCGGAGCTCTCCCCCATCCATCTGCGTGATTTCATCGCGGACACGCTGGGCGTCTGACGCCTGAGGCCGCCATCGGAAACCGGGCGCGTCTTGGCCGGCGCGCCCGGTTTCTCCTCTCCCGAGGGCGGCGGATTGGGGACCGGAGACCCCTGTAACCCCCCGCTGCCGTCCAGGGCCAAATGCGGAAATGATTTCCCTCTCCCGCCGTTTTCTCCTTTTGAGAACATCCGGGAGGCAAATCCGCCTCAAAAGCCGTAATTGTGCCTATTGCACAAATCTTGCACCAGTGTTTTGTGCGTGTCAACAAAAATTCCTCTCCCACCTCCGGAGAAACCGTCACTTTACCGCTGGACTTCTGTTCAAAATGTGCTATTCTTTAGAGCACAATCACGAGTGAAAAGGAGGCGATTCGTATGTTTGGATGGTTCCAGAGCCTTGTCAGCATCCGGTTTCAGGAGTTGAGCCAGCTCCGCCGCGAATTGCGCAATGAGGCGAACAAGTAAGTGCGGATCCGCACATCCGATATGAACCATGAAGCACATGGACGCGAAGGCCGGGACCGGATTTGGTCCCGGCCTTTTTCCGTTTCTAAAAAAATTGAAAATTTGTAAAGATATCTGTTGCATTTTGCTTTACGAATGATATAATATATTTGTGCTGAAAGGAGTTGGCTCTCATGGCACAAGTTATGGTAAACTTTCGCATAGACGAAGGCATCAAGAGAAGCATGGAACAGGCTTGCAGGGAGATGGGACTGAGCATGACCACCGCCTTTACCATTTTTGCCACTAAGGTCGGACGGGAGAAGCGGATTCCTTTCGAGATCACCGCCGCCCCCTGCGGCGCTGAGAACAGCTGGAAACCGCCGCCGCCCGAGGAGGAACCGCTGGCACAGACGCGGGAACGGCTGGAGGCTCTGTGCGGCGAAATCCGGCGGTCGCTGACCGCCGTCCACACCGCGATTCCCGCCTCCATCACGGGACTCCCCATGGAGCGCATCCGGCTGCTCTGCGGCGACAAGCTCAAGGACCAGGCGGCGGAGGTTTCCGGCGCCGTCCGGTCCCTGTTTTCCGCCCGGAACGCCGAAACCCTGAAGGATCGGGATTTGAGCGTGCTGGACGAGTATCTGGAGGGCCTCGCCTCCGCCGCGGAGGAGGTCCGGGACATCGCCCGCACCCTGATTCCCACAATGAAGTCCTGGTCCGGCGGGGACATCGCCGCTCTGGAGCCCTACGAACAGCGGCTTGACGCCGTGTCCCGGGCGCTGGAGGCGCTTTCGCCTGTGATGCAGCGCTTTTTGTGCTCCTCCGCCCCCAGGCACGGAAGCGCCCAGGCCATTCAGGCCCGGCTCCGGCAGGCCGCGGCCTCCATCGAGACTCCCTATGTACGGACGGCTCTGGACAGCCTGGAGGCGCAGGTCCTCCGGCATTACGACGCTCTGGACAGCCGGACGAAGACCCGCCTGGAGCTTCACTACCTCCAGACGCTGGAACTCACCCTGCGGGAGCTGCGGCAGGCGGAGCAGGACGGCGGGGACCCCGGCGCAAAGGCCGCCCTCTGCCTGCGGACGGTCAACGTGCTGTCCCAGGTGATCGCCGGAGGCGCCCAGGCCCGGCGAGAACTCAGCCAGCGGAGCCTGGAGGCGGAGGTCGCCGCTCTGGAGCGCCTCGCCGCCATGCGGGGAGACCTGACGGACGGCATGCGGCCGGAGGCGTAAGGGCATATCCCAACTCGCCGGGAAAGCAGCTCAGCCATGAGGCGGCGCCACCGCAGCTTGCCGGAGGCTGTTGTTTCGGCCTGTTTTTATATAAAGACGGTTTGTCAAATTTGAAAGGAGGAGTTCTTATGCTGGATACCATTTTGTCCCTGCTTCCCGTGATCGTGATCGTTTTGGCGGTGCTTGTCATCATACTGACAGGCTATGTGAAGGCCCCGCCCGATCAGGCCTACATCATCTCCGGTCTCAAGAAGGAGAGCAAGGTGCTCATTGGCCGGGCCGGAATCCGCGTTCCCTTCTTTGAGCGCATGGATAAGCTGTACCTGGGACAGATGACGGTGGATATCAAAACGGAGCAGTCCGTCCCAACCAGCGACTTTATCAACGTCAATGTGGACGCCGTGGCGAAAGTCCGCATCTCCCCCCACGCGGACGGCATCAAGCTGGCGGCCAAGAACTTCCTGAACAAGCGCCCCGAGGAGATCACCCGGGACCTTCAGGACTCTCTCCAGGGCAATATGCGGGAGATCATCGGCACGCTGTCCCTCAAGGAGATCAACACGGACCGGGACTCCTTCTCCGACCAGGTGATGCAGAAGGCCAGCAAGGACATGGACAAGCTGGGCATTGAGATTCTCTCCTGCAACATCCAGAACGTCACCGACGAGAACGGCCTCATCAAGGACCTGGGCGCGGACAACACCAGCCTGATCAAGAAGAACGCCGCCATCGCCAAGGCCCAGGCGGACCGGGACATCGCCATCGCCCAGGCGGAGGCGGAGCGGGAGTCTAACGAGGCCCGGGTCCAGGCGGACACCCAGATTGCCCAAAAGCAGACGGAGCTGGAAATCAAGCGGGCGGAGCTGAAAATCCTGGCCGACGGCAAAAAGGCCGAGGCCGACGCCGCCTATGAAATCCAGAGCCAGGAGCAGCGCAAGAGCATCGAGACCGCCACGGTCAACGCGGAGATCGCCAAAACCCAGCGGGAAGCGGAGCTGAAGCAGTACGAGGTCGAGGTCCAGAAGCAGAAACTGGAGGCCGAAATCCGCGCCAAGGCGGACGCCGAGCGCTACCGCTTGCAGCAGGAGGCGGAGGCCGCCCTCTACAAACGGCAGAAGGACGCCGAGGCCAAGCGCTATGAACAGGAGCAGGAGGCCGAAGCAGAGCGCAAGAGCGCCGAGGCGCAGAAGTTCGCCAGGGAACAGGAGGCGGAGGGCATCGCCGCCGTCGGCAAGGCGGAGGCGGAATCCATCCGGGCCAAGGCCCTGGCAGAGGCCGAGGGTATCGACAAGAAGGCGGAGGCCATGAAGAAATACGGCGAGGCCGCCGTTATCGAGATGGTCATGCAGGCCCTGCCGGAAATCGCCCGGAACGTGGCCGAGCCCCTATCCAAGGTGGACAAGATCACCATGTACGGCGACGGCAACAGCACCAAGCTGCTGGAGGATATCATTACCGGCACCACGCAGGTCACCGAGGGCATCACCCAGGGCATGGGAATCGACGTCAAGTCCCTCATCGCCGGTATGCTGGGCGGCCGGCTGGCGGGCGGAGAGGAAAAGACGGTCATCATTCAAAATCCCGCCCCCGCAGAAAAGAATTCCCCCTCCCCCGAACAGGAGTGAGATCCCTCCGCCGGCGGAGAACAGGACCGCGGCCCCCCAGATGCTCCGGGGGACCGCGGTCCTTTGTGTATTCTCTATTTTATGGTCTTTCGCCCTTGGAATCAGAGGTCCACAGCTTTAATGGCCTGCTCCTTGATGCCGTGCTTCTCGGCATAGCCGGTAAGGATCAGGGTCAGCGCGCCGTCGCCGGTGACATTGCAGGCGGTGCCGAAGCTGTCCTGGAGGGCGAAGATGGCCAGCATCAGGGCGGTGCCGTCTCCGTCAAAGCCCAGAACGCCGGTAATCAGGCCCAGGGAGGCCATGACCGTGCCGCCGGGGACGCCGGGAGCGCCGATGGCGAAGATGCCCAGCAGCAGAATAAAGAGCACCATGGAACCGGGGCTGGGCAGCTGGCCATAGAGCACCTTGGAGACGATCATGATGAAGAAGGTCTCCGTCAGGGCGGAGCCGCAGAGGTGGATGTTGGCAAACAGGGGGATGCCGAACTCCACCATGTCGGAGCGGAGGCTCTTGCTCTTCCGGGCGCAGTCCAGGGCCACGGCCAGCGTGGCGGCGGAGGACATGGTGCCCACGGCGGTGAGGTAGGCGGGACCGTAGTACTTCACAACCTCAATGGCGCTGTGGCCGGAGTAGACGCCGGCGAAGCCATACAGCACGGCCATCCAGATGTAGTGACCCACCATGACGATGACGATGGCCAGCAAAAAGGCGGGGAACTGCTTGGTGATGGTGCCGTCATAGCTGAGGCCGCAGAAGGTCAGAGCGATGAAGAAGGGCAGAACAGGGATGACCACCTTCTTCACCACGCTGAGGACGATGTTCTGGAACTCCTGGAGCACGGCGGTAATGGTCTTGGCCTTGGTCCACACGGCGGCCAGGCCGATGAGGACGGAGAAGACCAGGGCGCTCATCACGGGCATGATCTGGGGAATGTCCAGCTGGAAGGCCACGCCCGGCAGCTCCTTCAGTCCCTCCATGGTGGAGGCGATGGGCAGGAAGGGCACCAGGATGTACCCCGCCACCATGGACATCAGGGTCGCCAGCACGGTGCTGACATAGGCAACCACGATGGCCACCATCAGCATCCGGGTGGCGTTGGAGCCCATCTTGGTGATGGAGGGGGCGATGAAACCGATGACGATCAGGGGCACGCAGAACATGATGAGCTGGTTGAGAACGTATTTCAGGGTGACCACGATGGTCATGACATTCTCCGGCAGAAACAGGCCGAGGATAATGCCGGCCGCAATGCCGATCAACAGCTTCAAGGGAAGGCTCATGCCTTTTTTCTCAGTGGCCATAAAAATAATCCTCTCTTTCTGTGTTGACACACATTTCATTTCCGCTCCACAGTCAAGGTCCCTGCTCCAGCATACGCGCGGTGAAGCCTGCGCATACGTATCCGGTCCGGAAAATCGCCGGCGTTACGCCTTGGGGGGCTGGCCGGTCATGATGCGGATAATCTCTTTATCTGTCTCCCGCATGCCCAGGCGGCCCAGGCGGCCGATGTTGGCAATGGTGTTCTCCACCCCCTTGGACACGATGCCCTCCCCGCCGTAGAACTGCTGGTTGCTGCGGTACATGTTGTACCCCAGCAGCCCCGCGTCCACGGCGGCGGCGATCTTCGCGGCGCAGGAGGGCTTGGCCCCGTCGCAGATCATGCCGGAGATGGTGGCCAGGGCGTTGACCAGGGTGTGGGAAATCTCCTCGAAGCCGCCGCCGTTGAGCCAGGCGATGGCGGCCCCGGCGGCGCACCCGGCGCTGACCGCGCCGCAGTAGGCGCTGAGGCGTCCGATACCGGTCTTCATATGAATGGTCAGAAGGTCGCTGAGGGCGACGGCCCGGAGCATGGTCTCCTGGTTCACCCCCAGGTGCTTGGCGTACTCCACCACGGGGACCGAGGCGGTGATGCCCTGATTGCCGCTGCCGGAGACGATGATCACCGGCATCTCGCAGCCGCTCATCCGGGCGTCGGACCCGGCGGCGGCCATGGCCCTGGCGCGGACTTTGATATCGTCCCCATAGTGCTCCCGGAGCACCTTGCCGATGTTGGCCCCCCATTCGTGGGCCATCCCCTCCTGGGCGATGGCGTAGTTGTAGTCGATCTGCCGCTGAACCAGCTCCCGCACGTCCTCCACGTCACAGGTGTTCGCGAAGTCCACGATGGCCTCCACAGACATGCGGCCGCGGTCCGTCAGGCCGCCGGTATGGTCCTGGGACACCACGGTTCCGGCCTCCAGCAGAGTTTCGCCGTTTCGCTGAATCAGGACAATGTTGGTATGATAGTCCGCGATGCGCAGGCGGACGGAGTCCTCCCCGGCGGTGAGGGTGATGATGATGTCGAACACCACGTCCCCCGGGGCGGGGGCCACCCGGACCTCATGACTGTCCAGGTACGCCCGGATTTCCTCCTTCTGCGGGTCCGTCACCTGGGAGATGACCTCCAGGATTTTTCCCGCGTCTCCCGCCACCACGCCGGCGGCGGCGGACGCCTCGATCCCCTTCAGTCCCCCGGTGTTGGGCACCACCACGCTTTTGACGTTTTTGATGATGTTGCCGCTGGCCTCCACCAGAACGCGGTCCGGCAGACGGCCCAGGACCTCCCGGGCCTTGGCCGCGCCATAGGCAATGGCGATGGGCTCGGTGCAGCCCATGGCGGGCACCAGTTCCTCCCTCAGAATCTGCACAAAATGGTGGTAGCGCTGATCGGTTTGATTCACTGTCCTCCTCCTTTCGTTTTCGGCTCCTCCGCTTTGCGGAGGAGCTATAGTAATTTTGCTGAAACGGATAATGCGACTATAGCATTTTTTGGAATTTTTGTCAAGGACCGTCTGGCCTCGTCCCCTGGAAGGGGCTCAGTGCCGGCGAGAGACGCCGGTCAGCCGTATGCGTATCCGTTGGCGTCGAAGGTATAGCGCCTGCCGTCCACGGTGAGGACGGTGTTTTGGACGAAGCTCCCGTCGGCCTCGCGGTAGCGCCAGCCGCCGTCGTCCTGGACCCAGCCCTTGGGGCTGACACCCTCGTACAGGCTGGTGCTCAGGCCGATGGCCTTCTTGGTGTCGTCGTCCTGAAAGTGCCACCACTCCGAGCGCAGGCCGTTCATCCCCACGGCGGTCATATAGCCCGCCAGCAGCTTGGCGTTGCCGTTATTGAGATAGGTCTCGGAGTACCAGCTCAGATCGTGGATGCCGCTTTGCATGCGCAGCTCCCCGCCGCTGGCCGCGTCCTCCAGGGTCAGGTCCAGCGCGATGCCCCAGTTGTGGGCGGAAACCGTCCTGGCCAGGAAACTGCCCAGTCCGAAGCGGCCGTTGTCCGTCATGAGCTTGAAGAGGGTGGTCTGCTGGCCGTCCGCCGTCCGGACGGGGTCTCTCAGCTGCCTCTCCGTGGTGTCATAGGAAAAGCGGGTAGTCCGCTGGGGGCGGAAGGCCTCGTAGATTTTCAGCCGGAAGCCGTCCGCCTGCGCCGCCTGGGCGGCGGTGAGCAGCTTCTTGGCACAGGGGTAGAGATACGGAACCAAAAAGGCCCCGTCCGCCGTCCGGACGTCCTCGTAGCCGGGAAGCACCTGATGGGTCACCTCCCGGATGGAGACCCCGTGAACCGCGAAGAGGGAGTCGTAGCTGTTGGTGATGTCATAGGAGCAGTGGTCCCCCGCGTACTCCGGCAGGTTAATCATGCAGAAGCGGCCGTCCACCCAGCCGTATTCCTCCCCAAAGCGGACCCGGAACCAGTCCCCCTCCTCCGCCAGAACGCAGAGGGCTGTCCCGGCGGGAATGGAGGCCAGGCGGCTTCCCTTTCCCGGGTCCTCGAACAGCGTCAGGTTCTGAATGGGCCAGACGGTGCTGTAGAGCGGAGAGACTGCGGCCCAGAAGGAGACCTCCTCCGCCCCGCTCTCCGAATCGCCGGACTTGGCGGCGACGCGGAAGCGGTTGCAGGACCCGGAGCCCAGCCGCCCGAGATCATAGTGCATATGCTCCTCCGGCATCAGGCTGGCAATGGTCTGCCACGCCTCCCCCGCCCATCTCTGAACCTCAAAGTAGCCGCACTGCACGCCCTTCCACTCCAGAAGGCCCATCCGGGGGGCGGTTTCCCGGTATGTAAGGGACAGCTCTCCGCCCTGGGGCAGGTCCGCCGCGCCGGCGTCCACCGGGGAGGAGGCCGGTCCGCACAAAAGGCAGCCCTTTTCCCGCCACGCCGCCCGGACGGCAAAGCGGCGCAGGGAGGTCTCCCCCTCCTCCAGAGGGAGGGAGATCTGGTTCTCCCCGGTGGAGGCCGCCGGAACGCTGTTCGCCGCCCCGGGGAGAGAGCGTCCGTCCGTCCGGAAAACCTGGTACAGCTCCCCGCTGCCGCTCCAGCGGAGAACCGCCATGTCCCCCTCCAGGGAACCCGTGACCTCCGGAGCCTCCAGGCTCTCAGGCAGGACCACGTCTGCCTGGAAGGTCTTCCAGCTCCGGACCTCCCCAGGCTTTCCAAAGAGGTCCTGCCCGCTGGCCACGGCCCGGACCCGGACATGCAGCTCCTCCCCCGCCGGAAGGCCGGAGAAGCTGGCCGCAGGGCGGCTGCAATAGGTCTCCTCATGCCTCTCGCCGCAGCGGACCTCCAGCTGGTACAGCGCCTGGGAATCCGCCTGGGGCCAGTACAGCTCCACCGCCCCGCCGCCTCCGGCGCAGACCAGGAGCTCGCCTTCCTCGAACCGGGGCCGCTGCCCCCGGAAGACCATCAAGGCAATCCCCGCCAGCACCAGGACCAGAAGAAGCGCGCCCCCTGCCATCCAGGTCCGCACCAATCTCTGGGCCTGAATCCGGGTCCTGCGATTCGAACTTCGAATCCGGGGCCTGCGACTTGAATACCGTCTATACCGTTTCGTAATCCGCACTTCCTTCGCTCCTCCAAAAACCGCAAAACCGCCGTCCGCGCCGCCGGTTTTCCTCAAGGGAACGCCCGGACAAGTCCGGACGCCTCTCCTGATTATACAGGCCCTTCCCTCTCTCCGCAAGAGTCTTTTTGGGGGCCGACAAGTTTTTTCGTCTCCTTTCGCAAAGCGCCCTCTCCGCCAGAAGGGCGGCCCGCACAAACTGTGCGGGCCGCCCGTTTTGGGACTGCTTTGGAATCTGTTGTTGGCTCAAACGCCGCTTTTACGCGATCTCATACAGAGCGCAGAACCGCTGCATGAATACCGCGAAGTGGGCGCGGGAAGCCGTTCCCTCGGGATTCAGCGCGCCGGCGCCGGTGCCCTGCATGATGCCGTTGCCCACGGCCCAGGCCAGAGCTTCCCGCGCATAGGAGGCGATCTGATCCGCGTCGGTGAAATGTTCCAGGCTCACGCCGCCGGTGGTGGCGTAGCCCATCTTCTGCGCGTAACGGTAGAGCATGGTCACCATCTGCTGGCGGCTGATGGTGGCGGCTCCTCTGGTGCCGTCGGACACGCCGTTCTCCACAGCCCAGGAGGCCGCGGCGGTCATGTCGGCGGGGTTGCTGCCGTGAATCCGGCCCAGAACCATCCAAAGCTGCTGGCGGGTGACCTGACGGTCCGGATTGAAGGTGCTGCCGCCGTAGCCCTGCATGATGCCGTTCTCCGAGGCCCAGGTGATGGCGTCCGCCGCCCAGAAGGTATCGGGAACATCCTGGAAGCCGCTGGCGGGCGCAGAGGGCGTGGAAGGCGTGGAGGGTGCGGAGGGCTTGGAAGGCGTCGAAGGCCGGTTGTTGGAGGAACTGCCGCCGCCGCTGCTTCCGCCGCTGCTGCCGCCGCTGCTTCCGCCGGGCGTGCTTCCATCCGTATTCTTAATCTCGTCGCAGTTCCGCACCCGCAGCACGGGGACGGAGACGTCGCTCCCGCCCTCGGGGTGGCTGTAGAGCAGACCCACGGCGGAGACCTTCTGGCCGTTCTTGAGCCAGGTATGGATGTTGTTCACACCCTGGGGATTCGTGATGTAGCCGTCGATGAACACTGTGGCGGCCTTGCCGGAGCTGTCGGTCAGCTTGAACTGAGAAACCCGTCCGCCAGCCAAAACGATATCGCTCACCGTGCCGCTGGTGGACACCAGCAGTCCGCCGTAGGTCTCGTAATCCGTGGCCTGGGCGGTGGTCAGCGCCTTGGGCTCGTAGACCTTGGCCGGGGCGCTGAGAATCTCCAAATTGATGACCTGAAGTTCCCGGTCACCCTGGTAGGCGTCGGTGTAACCCAGAACGCGGACCTTCGTGCCGATGGCCAGGCCCGTCGTGGCGTAGGGGAACACGTCGGTGCCGCCGGTCTCGTCCTGCACATAAATGGAATCGAAGAAGGTGGTGTTGGGGTTGGTGGTGCCGCTGGTGACATAGCCCTCGATGGCGAAGACCTTGTTCAGCGGGGCCCGCCGGGTCTCGGCGATGGGCGTCACCTCGATGTCGGAGCGGACCATGCTCAGGATGTTCTCAAAGATGGTGCGGTTGGCGTAGGGCAGGTCCCAGATGTTGTCCAGCTCCGCCGCAACCTCAAAGTCGGAGAGGAACACGCCGCCTGCCGCGAAGATGGTGCCGCCGCGGCCGGTGTCCTCGCAGGCCAGGAAGCAGACGTCGCCTCTTGCCGCAGTGGGCAGTTTGTCGTTGTCGCTGTCGGCGGCATAGGTGGTGTCAAAGCCCTTCACCAGCCAGGTGCCGCTGCCGGGGTCCACAGTGCAGCCGCTGTACTGGCTGTAGGTCTGGTAGGTCTCCCCCGCCGCCACGCTGTCCGGGGTGATGATGCCCTTGCACCACTTGGAACTCATGTTGAAGGTCTCGGGGTACAGGCGGTAAGCCTGGCCGCCGTTGTGCTCGTCGTCCATGGCCTGGTCGTCGTGGATGCGCAGGGTGGCGCCCAGCGTCTCCAGCAGCCGGTTCAGCTGCGCGGCGGCGTGATTGTCCGGGCCGGTGGCTTGTTTATCCTGATAGTCCGCCAGACCGCAGACCGCCACGCTGCCGCCGGCGTTCACATAGTCCTTGACCATGGCGATGAAGCTGTCTTCAAACATGGAGTGGGTGTAGGCGCCCGCGTTGTCGGTGCCCGCCCGGCGGGCCGGAGCGGAAATCACCAGCAGCTGGCAGTTGTCCAGCAGCTCTGCCGTAACCTCCCGGGCGATGATGACCTCCACGCCAAGGTCCGCGGCGATGGTGGTCATGTTGCCCATCCGGCCGCCGTAGTAGCCGGTGACATAGTCGTTGTAGTGGGAGCCGTCCACCACGATGCGGCTGACCACGTTCTCCGGCATGACCTTCAGCTCCAGCTCCTGGGTATAGGTCTTCTCCACGCCCCGCAGAGTGCCCCGCACGGTGGCGAGAACGGTCACGCTGCCGTCGGTGGCGAACGAGGTGGTGAAGGAGGTGGTGGCGGTGCCCAGTCTGGGCACGCGGGTCACGTCGTCGGCGGTGTGGAGAACGCTTCCGCTGGCCTTGTCGGTGAAGGTGATGGAGCTGACCTCCAGGTGAGCGGTCTCGTTGTTATAGAGCTCCAGGGTGAAGCTCTGGGGCTTTCCGGCCACGGTGATGGCGTTTTCCGCCTTCAGGCTGGTGATGCCCACGGCCTCCACCTTGCCCACCCACACCGGGGCGGTGACGGCGATGTCGCCGTCGCTCTGGGTGATCTTGATGTAGTAATAGGAGTAATCGGCGGGGTTCTCCACCTGGAAGGTGACGGTCTCGTTGCAGGAGGCGGTCTTGCTCATCAGGGACTTGCCGCCGTTGACGATGACCTCCACCGTGGCGCTTTCGCCGTTGGGGTCGTTCAGGGCGACGGAGATTTCCGCCGTGTCTCCCTTCCCGTAGCTGTCCGCGCCCAGGATGGTGCCCATGATGTTGCCGTCGAAGGTGTAGTAAATCTCCAGGTTCAAGTCCTCGGTGGCGTAGACGCGGTAGTTGCGCATGGCGTCGTAGATGGCGCTCTCCGAGAGCTCATCCACCAGCACCACGTCCCGGCCGGTGTTGGCGGTGCCCCAGCCGCCCTTGTGGTTGTCCTGGTTGTTGGTGGGGGCCACGTGCCAGCCCTTGTCCAGGGCGCGGGTGTAGTACTCGTAGGAGGGGAAGTAGCCGGAGGAGCCGATGGCGCCCTCGCCGTTGCCCACCTCGATCAGGGTGATAAGCTGGTCGATCTCCTCGTCATAGTGGGCGAAGTCGGAGAAGTCGCCGAAGGTGGTGCCCGGGTGGTTGAACTGGCTGATGGAGGTGGGAACCGTCTTCAGCTCCGCGTAGTAGTTTTGCAGCGCGGTGGCATAGGTCGTATAGGAGCTCTGCGTCCGGTCCTGATAGCCGGGGGTGTTGAAGGTGTTGATATGGCCCAGGCCGTTGGACCAGGTCATCTCATAGCCGAAGATGCCCACGAAGTTCGTGTCGCTGATGTCCCGGGCCAGATTCCTGCCCTCGTTCCACTCCTGTCCGGCGGGGGCGTCCGCCAGCCGCTTAGTGCCGCCGGCATCGTCGAAGGAGTTGGAGTGGTCCGTGACGGACAGGAAGTCCATATTCCACTTCTCCTGGTCCAGGGCCTTGACAGATTCAAAGGCCTGCTGCGCGGTGCCCGCGCCGTCGGAGTAAGCGGTATGGGAGTGCATCTGTCCGAAGTACATCTGATAGTTCTCGCTGCTGCGCTGGGTGAAGGTCCGGGTGGTGACGGCGCTGTTCGAGAAGCCGTCCTTCACCGCGTAGGCGGAGACGGTCAGGGAGCCGAAGCCGTCCGTCAGGGTGATCTTGGTGGTCTCGGGATTGTAAACCTCGTAAACCAGGTTGCCGCTCTCGTCCGTGCTGCCGAGAGAGTAGTAAATGGTCGCGCCGTCGGTGGCGGTGGTGAGCTGCACGTCCACATTGCCGTTGCCCAGGTACACGCCGCCGCCGTTGGGGGTCATCTGCACGCTGGCCACCGCCGCGGGACGGTAGGTCATCGTCCGGACGGCGCTGTCCGCCTTGCCCGCGCTGGAGGCATAGACAAACAGCGTGGCGGGCAGGGTGGCGGGAACGGTGGTGGTGGTTCCGGCGGCGTAGGTCACCGCGCCGGTGGCGTTGTCCGCCCAGCCGTAGTGAACCGTCGCGCCGGGGGCGGAGGTGAGGGTGATGGTCTGGCCCGCGCCCACTTCCTCCAGGTTGTCGGGCTCAATGGCGACGTAGGGCGTGACGCTGTCGGAGACCACGGGGCTGCCGGTGAGCTTCACGGTGTCGATGCGGACGTTGCCGCTGGCGCCGCTGCCGCCGCTGATCTTTTCATCGCCGGAAACCAGACGGATATACAGCTCATCCGCGTTCTCCGCGCCCTTGGGAACGGTGAACACAAAGGAGATATACTGCCCGCCCAGATCCTTCTCAATTTTGATGAGGCCGCCGGTTACATTTCCTTCCTTCGTCACCGCTTCCGGAGAACCGTTTACATACTTTGTGTAGGACGCGGTATAGGAGCCCTTGTCAAAGTTGGCAAAGTCCGTTCCGTTGGAGGAATACTGCACCTGCCAGCTGTTGGCTCCCGCGTTCGTCACCCGCAGGCGGAAGGCCAGCTCCATGCCGCCCCAGCCCTTGCTGGAGGTTTTGAACTGGAGATAATCCCCCGCCTGTACGCCGGTAGCGCCCATGTAGTACATGGGAGCCGTGGATGCGGCAAGCGGCATGGCGGCGCTTCCGCCCTTTATGACGGTGTAGGCAGACCCGCTGTCCAGCTCGTCGCCCACCTCCAGAAGGTCGCCGTTGATGGAACGGATCGCCTGCGCGGCGCCCGCGTCGCCGTAATTCTTGAGCGCGCCGCCCCACTGGGCGATGGTCTGCTCCACGTCGCCGTCCACGGTCCAGTCGATGACCTTCACGTTGGCCGAGTTGACGAACTGCATCGTAAAGATGGCCGCGCTGTCGGTCTCTTGCATGCTGTAGGTGGTGAAGTTGCCGCCGTAGAATTCAATATACTGATTCTTATTTCCGTTGTACTCCGCCTGGGTGCTCCGCACAAGCCAGCCGTCGCCGGCGGAGGTCTTCGTCAGCGCCCACTTGGTGCACACGGCCTCTGCCGCCGGAACCAGGGTCAGGCTGCCGCCGGTGGCCCCGGTATTCAGCAGCTTGCCGTCGGAGGTGGTGAAGGTGTACTCCTCCGTCTCCCCCGTGCCCGTGACGCCAACGGTCAGAACCAGAGCGCTGCCGGACTCCACGAACAGGCTTCCGCCGCCGGAGGAGGCCGCCGTGCCCGCCAGGCGGGTGCCGCTGGCCGTGCCGGTCATGACCTGTCCGCCGCCGGAGTAGAACAGCACCACCTGATCGCCATTGGCGGGCTTGTAGAGCTCCACGGAGGGCTGCTCGGGACCGGGGTCCTCCGTCACGTCGTCGGTAATAACCACGTCGCTGGCCGAGTTGACCAGGAGATACTCACCGCTGCTGTTCTTGCTCACCACCGCCGTCACGGTGACGGTGTCGCCCGCGCTCAGGTTCGTCACCTTGGGGCAGCCGGTGATGTCGATGGTCTTATCGCTGCCGTCCTGCTTCAGCGTAACCCGCAGAGAGCTGGTGCCGCTGACGGCCGTCACCTTCGCGCCGGTGATCTTCACCAGCTGGGCCTGTACGCTGCCGCCAATCCCCTCGATCGTGACGTCCTTCGGCGCGGGCAGGGCTCCGTCCTCCGTGCCGTAAACCGTCACTTTGACCAGTTCCAGAAGGCCATTATAGGCCGCCAGTCCGCCGGAAACCGTCACCTTCTGGCCCCGGCTGAGGTTCAGGCTGTTGTCATAGAGAACGATACCGCCGGTAGCGTCCTGAATGTAGTAGTTGCTTCCGCTCTTATACGTCACCACGCCGGCGACCGTGAAGGTATCGCCGGGGGCGCTGCTGGTGCCGGCATTGCCCGCACGGGCTTCGGCAATGGTCTTTATCGTGGAGCTATCAAAGATCGTATAGTTCAGCTCCAGCACTTCGCTGTCATCCAAATTGGCTTTTGTGGCCTTGACCTTGATGGCATAAGAACCCGAAGCGTCGTTGGGAATTGTAAAGGCATTCCCGGTCAGCGCTGTCCAGCTCGTTCCGTCGGCGCTGGTGTAATAGGTCACATCCGCGTCCCGGCAGGAGAGGGTTACGGTTGCTCCCGGAGCAACCGTACTCCCGCCAGCGGGAGTGGCCGCAGGCGTATGCACCTGGGTCTGGGGAGCGATAACCTCGCCATGGAGGTGCCAGAAGCTCACCTGCTGGTCCTTAACGTTTGAAGTTGTAGACGTATATGCACGCCAATCTGTAGGGTCAGTCGCTCCATTCGCTGTATAAATGCCAAGATATCGAGTAGTACTTGCATCCACAACCGTACTCAGGTGTGTACCTTCAGCATTCAATACCCAAACTCCCTGCGTAGCACCTACACGCACGCCAGAGTTCTTTTGAGTAGCATCGTTATACAAATAGCTACCGCCGGAATTAACAATCGTAAATCCAGCTCCATTCGATTCAAAAGTCCATCCATACGATGCCTTATCCGCCGTTATTTCATTTGTACCGTCAGTAATTGTAACCTTTGCAGCATCATCCGTCGTTGGAGACTTATTTGTCGTGGCACTCGGAAGCATCCAGCTGTTTCCGTCCGACTTCGTCATAGCAATGACATAGGTCCCGCCGCTCTGGATAGCGTTCCACTCGACTTTATCCCAGGTCTCGCCGGAGCGGGGCTCCGTGTTGCCGGGCAGAACGTTCATCTCGCCGTTGGAGGGGGCCTTGTTCAGCCCCTCGCCGGCGGAAGGCTCTTCCTCAGAAGGCGCTTCCTCGGAAGGCTCCTCCGCAGGAGGCTCTTCGGCAGGGGGCTCCTCCGCAGGAGGCTCTTCGTCAGAGGGCTCCTCCGCGTCAGAGGGCTCCCCCAGGATGGGCGCGGCCCCTTCGCACTGTTCCGCGTCTGCGGCACAGACGGGGCAGTCCATATTCAGGCTGTCGCCGCCGCACTTGGAAGAACAGACGCAGGCCGTTCCCTGGCCCCCGCCCGTCTCCGTCTCCTCCGCCAGTGCGGCCACCGGCAGAAGAGACAGACACATGGACAGCGCCAGCAAAACTGCCAGCAGCCGTTTTGAAACGATTCGCTTCTTCATTGTGTTTCCTCCTCAAAAAGTGTTTGCTTTTTCCCTTTTCCCTCTCTCCCTTGCACAAGGCGGAGGAATATGGTATACTTTCTAAAAATTCCTTCTCCATTTCAGGAAGTAAAAAAAGGGAATACATATAAAATTATAGCAAAATGCCGGTTAAAATGCAAGCAATATTTTGACCTTTAGCTATTCTACACAAAAAGGAGAGGCTGCACTGTGAAGGTTGACCATTCCAAAAAAGACAAGCTCCCTCCCAAAAACGCCGGAGGCTCCCCCCTTGTCCAATACGCCGCCGTGGGACTTTCCCTGCTGCTGTTTCTGGCGCTGTTTTTTTACGCGCGGCAGGGCCGCTCCGTCTACGACCGGGACGGCGCCGGCATCACCTACGAGACCGCCCGGGTGCTGTCCGTCCTGGCGGACAACACCGAGGAGGACCCGGAGACGGAGAACGTCCTTCGCGGCTCCCAGGAGCTGGAGCTGGAGATTCTCACCGGCCGCTACGCCGGGGAAACCGTCCAGGTCACCAACTACCTCAGCGCCTTTTACAACGTAATTGCCCGGGAGGGCATGAAGCTGGCCGTCTCCATCAACACGATAGAAGAGGGGGTCTACAGCGTCAGCGTGTACAACTATTCCCGGGACCTGTGGATCTGGGCCTTCGGGGCGCTGTTTGCCCTGGCGCTCTTCGCCGTGGGCGGGAAGCAGGGGCTGAAGGCCCTGGCCGGACTGGGGGTAACGGTGTTCTGCGTGCTCTTTCTGCTGGTGCCGCTGCTGGTCCAGCGGGGCTGGCCCCCCATTCCCACCACTTTGGCCATCGTGGCCTACACCAGCTTTGTCACCTTTATCATTCTGGGCGGCGTGCAGGTGAAGACCATGGCGGCGGCCCTGGGCAGCTTCGGCGGCGTGCTGCTGGCGGGGGGACTGGCCTGGGCGGCGTGCAAAATCGTCCACATCTCCGGCATGAACATGGACGAGGCGGAATCCCTGCTGCTGACGGCGGTGGACAACGGCCTGAAAATCCGGGGGCTCTACATCTGCGGCATCCTGATCGCCTCCGAGGGGGCGGTGATGGACATCGCCATGTCCATCAGCTCCGCCGTGGCGGAGCTCCACGCCGTCAACCCCTCCCTCACCCCCGCCCAGCTCTTCCGCTCCGGCATGAACATCGGGCGGGACGCCATGGGCACCATGGCCAACACGCTGGTGCTGGCCTTCGCGGGCACGTCGCTGAACATGATGATCTTCATCTACGCCTACGACGTCAGCTATATCCAGCTGCTCAACACGGACTTTGTGGCCATTGAGGTCATCCGCAGTCTCGCCGGCAGCATCGGCATCATCCTGACGGTGCCGGTGGTGGCGGCGGTCAGCGCCTGGCTGTTGTGAAGAGCGCCCTTTTTCAAACGAATTTCCCCTCCCCAGACAGGTTCTCTTGAAAACGCCGAAAATTTATGGTAATATAGGAAAAATGCTCAAAAAGAGCCCAAAACTTGGAAGGAGCGGAAGGCCGATGAAGAAGACGGGACGTACCATGAAAAGGGTACTGCTGGCAGGTCTGGCGGCGGCGCTGGTTTTTTCCCTGGCGGGATGCGGGAAGAAGGGTCCCCTGGACCCCAAAAACCCCGTATCTCTGACCGTGTGGCACTATTACAACGGCTCTCAGGAGGCCGCCTTCGGCGCGCTGGTGGAGGAATTTAACGACACGGTGGGCCGGGAGAAGGGCATCTATGTGCAGAGCTATTCCCAGGGCTCGGTGTCCGATCTGGAGGCCGCGGTGCGGGCCTCCATCAACGGCGAGGTGGGGGCGGACGCCATGCCGGACCTCTTCTCCTCCTACGCGGACACCGCCTATGAAATCGAACAGGCCGGGGCCCTGGCGGACCTTTCCAGCTATCTCAGCCAGGAGGAGCTGGACCTGTATGTGGACTCCTACATCGAGGAGGGCCGCATCGCCGCCGACGGCACCCTCCGCATTTTCCCCACGGCGAAGTCCACGGAAATCATGATGCTCAACAAAACGGATTGGGAGCCCTTCGCGGCGGCCTCCGGCGTCTCTTTGGAGGATCTTGCCACCATCGAGGGCGTCGCTGCCGCCGCGCAGGCCTATTACGAGTGGACCGACGGCCTCACCCCCGGCGTGCCCGGGGACGGCAAGGCCTTTTACGGGCGGGACGCCGTGGCCAACTACTTCATCATCGGCATGCAGCAGCTGGGCGTGGAAATCTTCCACGTGAAAAACGGGGAGGTCACGCTCGCAACGCCCAAGGCGGAGCTGCGCCGCCTGTGGGAAAATTACTACGTTCCCATGGTAAAGGGGTACTTCGGGGCCTACGGCTCCTTTCGCTCCGACGATGTGAAGACCGGGGACATCCTGGCCTACACCGGCTCCACCTCCTCCGCCATGTACTTCCCCGACCAGGTGGAGCTGGACGGAGAGAGCCACCCCATCGACTACCTCGTCATGGCGGCGCCGGTGTTCGCCGGCGGGCGGAACTATGCCGTGCAGCAGGGCGCCGGCATGGTGGTCAGCAAGTCCGACGAGGCCCATGAATACGCCGCCGTGGAGTTCTTGAAGTGGTTCACCCAGCCGGAGAACAATTTGCAGTTCGGCTGCGTATCCGGCTATCTGCCCGTGCAGAAGGCGGCCGGCAGCGTCCAGAAGCTGGACCAGGCCATCGCGGAGCAGGGATTGTCCGTGGCTCCGAAGACCTATGACTGCCTGACCACGATCTTTGACCGGATGGGGGATATGACCCTCTACACAAACAAGAGCTTCCAAAACGGCTCCGCCGCCCGGAAGGTGCTGGAGTACCATCTCTTTGACCGCGCGTCCGCAGACCGGGAGGCGGTCTCCGCCGCCCTGGCCCAGGGCAGGAGTCTGGAGGAGGCGTCGGCCCCCTACGTGTCCGACGCGGCCTTTGACGCCTGGTACGACGATTTTTGCAGCGCGCTGAACGCTGCAGCCGGCAAGTAGGCGCGCCATGAGAGGGAACCGAAAAAAGGCCTCGATTTTCCGTATCTTCCTCCTCCCCCTCATTGCCATTATGCTGGTGCAGAGCGCCATCACCATTGGCACGCTGATGGTCATGCGGACGGCTGAGACGCTTGAGGAGTACTCCGGCAGCATGATGAGCCGGCTGGTGGAAAACCGCAGGGTGATTTTACAAAGCGACATGAACCAGCGCTGGTCCTCCATCCACAACCAGGAGGCCCTGATAAACGGCCTTTTGGAGGACTATCTGGAAGAACAAAACATGGAGCTTGGAGCGCTGCTCCGCTCCGGCGAACGGAAGCGGGAACTGCTGGAGCGGCTGTTTCCGGAGTGCCTGAACATCCTGCAAAACAACTCCACCACCGGGATTTTCCTGATTCTGGCAGAAGGGGACCCCGCGCCGGCCGGAGAATTCGACGGGTTTTTCATCCGGGACTCCGACCCCAACACGAACCCCGCCAATTGTACGGACCTTCTCCTGGAGCGGGGGAGCAAGGAGCTCTCCCGGACCTGGAGTATTCCGCTGGACACCAACTGGACCACCCGCTTTCACATGGACGGCCAGGGGGCTCATCCCTATGACCGCTATTTCTACGAGCCCTGGCGGGCCGGCAGGGAGTATCCGGAGGCGGACACGGCGGACCTCGGTTATTGGGCTCCCCCCTTCTCCCTGGAAAAGAATACGGCGGACCCCCACGAGATGATCGCCTACTCCATTCCCCTCCGCCTCCAGGGGCGGACCTACGGCGTGCTGGGGGTGGAAGTCTCCAGCCGCAGTCTGTACGAATACTTCCCCGCCGCAGAGCTGAACGCCTCCCAGCAGTCCGGATATCTGCTGGCCACCCAGGAGGACGGCGGCTATACGCCCCTGGTGGGCAAGGGCATCCTCTACGACCTGGTCCGCTCCAGCGGCAGCGTCACCCTGGAGGAGACGAATTACTCCAGCCTCACAAGGGTGCGGGACGTCCGGCTGAGCGGCCAGGGCATCTACGCCGTGGCCTGCCCGCTGAAGCTGTACGGCAGTCACGCCCCCTATGACAACACCCAGTGGGCGCTTTTGGGACTGGATACGGAAGAGGACCTCTTCGGCATGAGCCGCCGGCTCTATATCTGGATGGTGGCCGCGGTTATGATCGGACTGATCTTCGGCGTGTTCGGCATCTATCTGGCCGTCCGGCACCTCACCCGCCCGGTCCAGCAGCTGATGCGTTGCATCCGCGAAGGGCAGACGGGACTTCAGGACTTCAAGCCCTCCAACATTCTGGAGGTGGACGCGCTGCACGGCGTCGTCACCCAGCTGACCGAGCGGCAGAAACAGGCGGAGAACATTCTGCTGGAGGAGAAGGAGCGCTATAAGATGGCTCTGGAGTCCTCGCAGGACATCTTCTTCTCCTATGACCTTTTGAGCCAGACCCTGGACATCGTCAACCACAAGACCATGAGCGGACAGTGGAGCTGTCCGGACGCCGGGAGCTGCTTCATCAACCCCGGCTATATTCACGAGGCGGACCGGGCGGAGGCCGTCAAGACCCTGGAGAGCAAGGACGACGCGCTCTACACAGAGTTCCGCCTGAAATGGCCGGAGGATACGGAGTTCGTCTGGGTGGCTCTGACGGGCAAGGCGCTCTATGACACCGACGGACGGCGGTGGAAGCTGGTGGGCAGCATCCGTAACATCCAGGAGCAAAAGGAGCGGGAGGCGCAGCAGCGACGGAGAATGTCCTTGGACGGCGTCACCGGCCTCTACGGGTTCAGCGCCGGCCTCCGGCTGCTGCTGGAATACCGGAAAAGCCGCCCGGAGGGCGTGATGGTCTGCCTGTTCCTGGACCGGCTGAAGCAGGTCAACGAGAAAAACGGCATCGTCTTCGGCGACATGATTCTGGAGGAACTGGGCGGGCTGATGCTGGACCGCTGCCGGGCCCTCTCCGCAGAGACCGGCTGCCGGACGGCGGCCCTGCGCCTGAATCAGGACGAGTTCGTCCTCTGGCTGGAGGGCCGGACCCGGGAGCAGGCGGCGGATCTGATCCGGGCGCTGCTGGAGGAGGCCGGGGCCCGCTTCCCGGAGGAGATTTTCGGCGTCCGGCTGTACGCCGGTCTGGCCCTGGGCGAGAAGGCCCGGAACACAGAGCAGCTGATCCGCATGGCAAAGCTGGCCCGGAGCTGTCTGCGCCCCGGCACGGGAGAACAGTCTTTCTTTTATAAGGATGTTCCCCCTTCGGACTCCGCCGTCCTTCCCCCGCTGCAGGAGCATGAGATCACCTCCCTGGGCTATGGCGAGGAGGTCAGTCTGGTATCCATGGCCCTGAACCTCTTTGGCAACGGGTCCGACTTCCCCGCGCAGATGACGCTGATGGTCCGGAAAATCGGCCGGTTCTATCGGGCCGGCGGCGTTCTCATCTCCCTCCTGCGGGCGGACTTCCACTCCAACTATCTCAATTACCAGTGGTACCCCAGCGGGGAGCCCCCGGTCGAGAGCGTCCAAAAATACACGGACGAGGAGCAGGCGGACTTTTTCAGCTGGCTCGGCCAGGAGGAAGTGCGGTACTTTTCGAAGGAAGACAGCCGGCGGGAGGCCCTTCAGCGCTTCTTGAACGTCGCGCCGGGCCGCCAGGGCATTCTGCTGTCCATGTACGACAGCGGAAACTATATTGGAAACATCTGCATTCTGGACCTTCCCCCTTCCCTTCTGGAGGACCCGGAGGAATACCAGAATCTGGCGGAGCTCGGCCAGGTGATTCAAAGCCAGATCAACCAGCAGCAGCACGACATCGCCAGCAAGGCGAAATCCGAGTTCCTCTCCCGCATGAGCCACGAAATCCGCACCCCCATGAACGGCATCATCGGCATGACGGCCATCGCCCTGCAAAAGGACCAGAGTCCGGAGCGGATGACGGACTGCCTGCAAAAGATACAGTCCTCCTCCCAATACCTGCTGAGCCTCATCAACGACATCTTGGACATGTCCAAGATCGAAAGCGGCAAAATGAAGCTGGAGCCCGTGGATTTCAACCTGTACGAGATGCTGGACACCATTGAGGAGCTCATCAGGCCCCAGGCCGACGCCAAGCAGATTCATTTCGTGCGGGACGCCGCCCTGACGCACCGCTGGTTTATCGCGGACAAGATGCGGATCAGTCAGGTGCTGATCAACCTCCTGGGCAACGCGGTGAAATTCACCCCGCCCCAAGGATGGATCACCCTCACCCTGCGGGAGGACGCCGCCGACGGCGAGGAAGTCCTTCTCCACTTCGCCGTCCGCGACACCGGTATTGGCATTGCGAAGGAGGAGCAGGAGCGCGTCTTCCGCTCCTTCGAACAGGCCTCCGGCACCAATCCCTCCAAGCAGCAGGGTACCGGGCTGGGCCTCTCCATCAGCAGCCGTCTGGTGCAGCTGATGGGCAGCTCCATCCAGCTGGACAGCGCCCCGGGAGAGGGCAGCACCTTCCGCTTCTCCATCCCCCTGGCCCTGGGCCGCCCCGAGGAACCCGGCGCGAGCACGGAGGAGGTCTCTTTCGACGGATACCGCATTCTGGTAGTGGAGGACAACGAGCTCAACGCTGAAATCGCCCAGTGCCTTTTGGAGGAGCGCAATTTCGAGGTCGAGTGCGTCTCCGACGGCGCGCAGGCGGTGGAGCGCATCCGCACCACGCCGCCGGGGGCCTACGACGTCATTCTGATGGACATCATGATGCCGGTGATGGACGGCCTGGAGGCCACCCGCGTCATCCGGAGCATGGAGCGGAAGGACTGCCGCACCATTCCCATCATCGCCATGTCCGCCAACGCCTTTGACGACGATTTAAAAAAGTCCGTGGAGTGCGGCATGAACGGGCATCTCTCCAAGCCCGTGGAGGTGGAAAAGCTCTATCATATTCTGGACCAGGTCCTCCGCCAGCGTTAAATCCGGCGAAGGGCTTCCTCCTGCGGCGGCAATAGGATCGCAGGGAGTGCCTGGAGCGCTGACTTCCGGCCGGTTGGGCGGGTATCCGAAAGGATGCCCGCCCATCTGTATCGTTTGACAAAAAGGTTCGATAAACGGCCTCTAATCCTTTGAATCTTGGCGCGATAGGCCGAAGAATGGGATTGAAAAAGGCCCAAACATCCAGTATAATGAGAAAGGTAATTTCGTCCCCGGCGGGACCTTTCCTTGATTCTCATTAAAGGCGGTTATGCAGTTATGTCTTATAAAACCGAACGCGACCTGCACCAGATGCTCCGGCATCAGGAGCTGATCGAGTCCTCCCTCTCCTTCGTCAGCGGCTCGGAGGACTTCATCCTGGAAAACGACATCTTCCCCGTCTCCAGCCGGGACGACAGCGATGTCATGCGGGGTCTCCGCTACCCCAACGGCACCGGCGTCATCGCCGGCATCACCAGCATCGGCGACGTGGACGGCTATGATCTGGTGGATGGGGAGAAGCGCCCCCGGAAGGGCCGGCTGTTTTATCGGGGAATCAACATTGAGGACATCATTCAGCAGTGCATCAAGGAGGACCGCTTCGGCTTTGAGGAGACGGTGTACCTGCTCCTCTTCGGCCAGCTGCCCACGGCCTCTCAGCTGAAGGATTTTCAATACCTCATGGCCCGGTGGAGCCAGCTTCCCAGCTACTTCTCCGAGGATATGATTCTCCGCTCCCCCAACAAAAACATCATGAACAAGCTCTCCAGCTGCATTCTGGCCCTCCACTCCCACGACGGCGAGGCGGAGAACATGGCCCTGGAAAACGAGCTGTTCAAGTCCTTCCGCATGGTGGCGCGGACGCCCACCATCGTGGCCCACTCCTACGCCGCCAAGTGCCACTACTTCGACAAGGACAGCCTCTACCTCCACCGGCCCCGGACAGACATGAGCGTAGCCCAGAACTTCCTCTACTCCCTCCGGAAGGACACCAAGTTTGACGACGACGAGGCCAAGCTCCTGGACCTGTGCATGATTCTCCACGCGGAGCACGGCGGCGGCAACAACTCCACCTTCGCCTGCCGGGTGCTGACCTCCTCCGGAACAGACTTTTACTCCTCCATCTCCGCGGCCGTGGGGGCGCTGAAGGGCTTCCGCCACGGCGGCGCCAACATTAAGGTGGTGGAAATGATGAAGTACCTCAAGCGCGCCATCCGGGACTGGAAGGACGACGGCCAGGTCAAGGACCAGCTGGTCCGCATCCTCCGCCGCCAGCTGGGGGACGGCACCGGATTGATCTATGGCATGGGCCACGCGGTTTACACCCTCTCCGACCCCCGGGCGGAGATTCTCAAGCAGTTCTCCCGCCACCTGGCGGAGAAGAAGGGCATGGTGGCGGAGCTGGACCTCCTGGAGTCCGTGGAGCGTCTGGCCCCGGAGGTCTTCCAGGAAATCCGGCACACGGAAAGACCCATCTGCGCCAACGTGGACCTCTACTCCGGCTTTGTCTATCATCTGCTGGACATCCCCACGGAGCTCTATACCGCCATTTTCGCCAGCGCCCGCATGCCCGGCTGGTGCGCCCACCGCATCGAGGAATGCTGCGCCCAGGACCCCCGCATCATCCGCCCCGCCTACAAAACCATCTGCAAGCGGACGCCCTATGTCCCGCTGGCGGAACGTTGAATCCTTGGATTACAGGAGGTATCCACTATGATTGCTCTGCACGGCAGCGGCGTCTTCCTCGCGGAGGGCGCGCTCCACACCGCCGCCCCCATCTCCCCCGAGGAGGGACGGCAGAGAACCCTGGCCTGGCAGATTCTCCAGGCCCACAGCATCTCCGGCGACCCGGAAACCTTGCGAATCCGCTTTGACGCCCTGACCAGCCACGACATCACCTATGTGGGCATCATCCAGCAGGCCCGGGCCTCCGGCATGCGGGAATTCCCCGTGCCCTACGCCTTGACCAACTGCCACAACTCCCTCTGCGCCGTGGGCGGCACCATCAACGAGGACGACCACGTCTTTGGCCTCTCCGCCGCCAGGAAATACGGCGGCATCTACGTCCCCGCCAACCAGAGCGTCATCCACTCCTATGCCCGGGAGCAGCTGGCGGGCTGCGGAAAGATGATCCTGGGCTCCGACTCCCACACCCGCTACGGCGCCTTGGGCACCATGGCCGTGGGCGAGGGCGGACCGGAACTGGCCAAACAGCTTTTGAAAAATACCTGGGACATTCCCTATCCCAAGGTGACTCTGGTCTATCTCACCGGCGCGCCCAAGCGGGGCGTGGGGCCCCACGACGTGGCCATCGCCCTGGTGAAGGCCACCTTCGAAAGCGGCTTTGTCAACAACTGCGTGCTGGAGTTTGCCGGTCCCGGCGTGAAGGACCTGCCCATCGACTTCCGCAACGGCGTGGACGTCATGACCACCGAGACCACCTGCCTCACCTCCATCTGGGAGACCGACGGCGAGACCCGGAGCTTTTACGACGCCCACCGGCGGGGAGAGGAGTACCGGGAGCTTCACCCCGGCCCCTTCGCCTGGTATGACCAGTATATCGAGGTGGACCTCTCCCGGATCGAGCCCATGATCGCCCTGCCCTTCCACCCCTCCAACGCCTGGACCATCCGGGTATTCCTGGACAACGCCCACGACATCCTCGCCCAGGTGGAGGCCGACGCGGCGAAGCGCTTCCCCAAGGCGGACATCCATCTCACCAGCAAGCTGCACGACGGCGGTGTCTGGGCGGACCAGGGCGTTATTGCCGGCTGCGCCGGAGGTCTTTTTGACAACATCACCGAGGCGGCGGACATCCTCCGGGGCGGCAGCTGCGGAGACGGGTACTTCACCCTGGACGTGTACCCCACCAGCGTTCCCGTCAGCCTGGAACTGACGAAGATTGGCGCGGCGGCAGACCTGCTCCAAAGCGGAGCGGTCCTCAAGCCCAGCTTCTGCGGCCCCTGCTTCGGCGCGGGGGACGTGCCCGCCCACAATGGACTGAGCCTCCGGCACACCACAAGGAACTTCCCCAACCGGGAGGGCTCCAAGCCCGGCGAGGGCCAGTTTGCCGCCGTGTGCCTGATGGACGCCCGGTCCATCGCCGCCACGGCCCGAAACGGCGGAAGGATCACCCCGGCCACGGAGACGGAGTACACGACCGTCCGCCGTCCCTATCATTTCGACGCCGGCGTCTACGCCAAACGGGTCTACAACGGCTTCGGAACCCCCCAGCCGGACACGGAGCTGATCCTGGGGCCCAACATCACCGACTGGCCCAAGATGCAGCCCCTGGCGGAGAATCTGCTGGTGGAGCTGGCGGCGGTGCTGCGGGACAGCGTCACCACCACCGACGAGCTGATTCCCTCTGGGGAAACCTCCTCTTACCGCTCCAACCCCCTGCGGCTGGCGGAGTTTACCCTCTCCCGCCGGGAGCCGGCCTATGTGGGCCGGGCCAAGGCCGCGGCGGAGCTGGAGAAAAAGCGCCTGGCGGGGGAGGTCCCGGAGAAGCTGAGGGCCCTGCTGGACCGCTGCGGCGCCGGGGCGGAGGAGACCCAGTTCGGCTCCTGCGTCTTTGCCAACAAGCCCGGCGACGGCTCCGCCCGGGAGCAGGCCGCCAGCTGCCAGAAGGTGCTGGGTGGCTTTGCCAACATCTGCTACAGCTTCGCCACCAAGCGCTACCGCTCCAACTGCATCAACTGGGGCATCCTGCCCTTCACCCTGGACGAGGGGACGGACTTCCCCTGCGAGGCGGGGGACTGCGTCTTCGTCCCCGGCATCCGGACGGCCATCCGGGAGGGGCGGGAGGACATCCCCGCCAAGGTGCTGAAGTCCGGCGGCGGCGAGGCGGACATCCTGCTCCACGTCCGGGGTCTGACGGCGGAGGAGCGGGAGATCATCCTGGACGGCTGCCTTATGAATTACTACGCCCGGCGGGCAGAATGAGGGAGGAGACCCGGCATGAAAACCATCAACATGACCACCCCCCTGGTGGAGATGGACGGGGACGAGATGACCCGCGTCCTCTGGGGGCTGATTAAAGAGAAGCTGATCCTGCCCTATGTGGACCTGAAAACGGAGTACTACGACCTGGGCCTCCTGAACCGCAATGCCACGAAGGACCAGATCACCGTGGACGCCGCCAACGCCACCAAGCGCCTGGGCGTGGCGGTGAAGTGCGCTACCATCACCCCCAACCGCCAGCGGATGGAGGAGTACCCGGAGCTGACGGAGATGTGGAAGTCCCCCAACGGCACCATCCGGGCTATCCTGGACGGCACCGCCTTCCGCGCTCCCATCGTTCTGCCGTGTATCAAGCCTGTGGTGAAAAACTGGGAGGCGCCCATCACCATTGCCCGCCACGCCTACGGCGACATGTACAAGGCCGTGGACATGGCCACCGGCGAACCGGGCGCCGCCACCCTCACCTTCCGCGGCGAGAGCGGAGCGGAGAAGACCCTGACCGTCCAGACGGTGGACGGTCCCGCCGTCTGGCAGGGGCAGCACAACAAGGATTCCAGCATCCGGGCCTTTGCCCGCTCCTGCTTCCAGTACGCCCTGAGTCAGAAACAGGACCTGTGGTTCTCCACCAAGGACACCATCGCCAAGGTTTACGACGGGGCGTTCAAGCAGATTTTTGAGGAGGAGTACGAGGCCGGCTACAAGGCCGAATTCGAGAAGCAGGGCCTCACCTATTTCTACACCCTCATTGACGACGCGGTGGCCCGAGTCATCCGCTCCAAGGGCGGCTTCATCTGGGCGCTGAAAAATTACGACGGGGACGTGATGAGCGACATGATCGCCGCCGCCTTCGGCTCCCTGGCCATGATGACCTCCGTGCTGGTCTCCCCTGACGGGACTATGGAGTTCGAGGCCTCCCACGGCACCGTCACCCGGCACTACTACCGCTATCTCAAGGGGGAGAAGACCTCCACCAATCCCATGGCCACCATCTTCGCCTGGACCGGCGCGCTGAAACGCCGGGGCGAGCTGGACGGTCTCGCGGACCTGGTCCGCTTCGGCCAGCGGCTGGAGGCCGCCTCGCTGGAGACGCTGGAGAGCGGCGTCATGACAAAGGACCTCCTGCCCCTGGTGGAGCCGGGCTTCCAGGCCCGGGGCGTGGACAGCGAGGAATTCCTGGACGCCATCGCCGCGCGGCTTTCCTGAGCGGCGCACAAGTCCCGGGCGCGGCTCTGCGGCGGCGTCCGGGACCTTTTCAAGGAGGGAAGGAGTTATGTACCGAATTTTTATGGTGGAGGACGACGGCGTCATCGCCGGGGCCGTCCAGCGGCACCTGGAGAGCTGGGGCTATCAGGTGGCCTGCGCCCAGAGGTTTGACGCCGTGCTGTCGGAGTTTGTGGAGTTCGATCCCCAGCTGGTGCTGCTGGACATCTCCCTGCCCTTTTTCAACGGCTACCATTGGTGCCAGGAGATTCGCCGGGTCTCTCAGGTGCCCATTTTGTTCCTGACCTCCGCGTCCGACAATGTGAACGCCGTCATGGCCATGCAGATGGGCGGGGACGATCTTCTGGGCAAGCCCTTTGACCTTCAGGTCCTCTCCGCCAAGGTCCAGGCCATGCTCCGCCGGGCCTACGACTTCACCGCGGCCCCAGCCCTTCTCTCCTGCGGCGGGGCGGTGCTGAATCTGGGAAACGGAACGCTGACCATTCACGGCCAGCGGGTGGAGCTGACGAAGAACGAGGGCAAGCTCCTCCAGCTGCTGCTGGAGAAAAAGGGGCAGACCGTCACCCGGGACGCCATGATGACCGCCCTGTGGGAATCGGACAGCTTTGTGGATGAAAACACGCTGTCTGTCAACGTGAACCGCCTCCGCCGGAAGCTGGAGGCGGCGGGCCTGCCGGACTTCATCCACACCCGGAAGGGCGTGGGCTATCTGGTGGAGGACCGAATGGTATGAGGACTCTGGGAGCGTATTTCGCGCGGCACTGGAAGCTGCTGCTGCTTTTGAGCGGGTGCACGGGCATCTGCGCCGCCGTCTTCTCTCTCTACGGGCTGCCGCTGGAATCGGTGGGGTACGCCTTTGTGCTCTGCCTCGCCTTGGGACTGGCGCTGTTCGCCGCCGGGTACTGGCAATTCCGCCGCCGCCACCGGGAGCTGGAGCGTCTGCTGGTCCAGGTGAGGGAAACGGTTCTGCCCCTCCCCCCGCCGAAAGGACTGCTGGAGGAGGATTACCAGGCCCTGGTGCAGGCCCTGGCCTCGGACCGGGCCGCCCTGGCGCTGGAGAACCGGAACCGCCTCCAGGATATGACGGATTACTACACTCTCTGGGCCCACCAGGTCAAAACCCCCATCGCCGCCATGCGCCTCCTTCTTCAGGAGGAACCCCATCCGGAGCTGGAGGGGGAGCTTTTAAAGGTGGAGCAGTACGTGGAGATGGTGCTGGGGTATCTCCGCCTGGGCAGCAGCGCCACGGACTACGTGCTGCGAAGCTGTTCGCTGGACAGCCTGCTCCGCCACTCCATCCGGAAGTACGCGCGGCTGTTTATCCTGAAAAAAATCTCCCTGGACTTTCAGGAGACGGGGCGGACGGTGCTGACGGACGAAAAGTGGCTGTGCTTCGTCATCGAGCAGCTTCTCTCCAACGCCCTGAAATACACGCCTGAGGGGGGCCGCATCCGCGTCTACGGCGACGGGGAAACCCTGGTCATTGCCGACAGCGGCATTGGCATCCAGCCGGAAGACCTGCCCAGGGTCTTCGAACAGGGCTTCACCGGCTTCAACGGCCGGGAGGACAAGAAGTCCACCGGCATCGGCCTCTATCTCTGCCGCCAGGTGACGGACCGGCTGAACCACGGCATCTCCATCTCCTCCCGGCCCGGCCAGGGGACGCTGGTCCGTCTGGACCTCAGCCGGCAGCGGCTGGAAACGGAGTGAGGGCCATGGCGGAAATCACGAGGATCATCCCGCCGGAGGAGGACGGGGCCACCGTCCGGCACATCCTCCGCTCCCGGCTCCACTTTTCCTCCCACGCCGTTTCCCGTCTGGCCCACGGCGGGGAGGGCTGCCTCCTGGTCAACGGCGTCCCGGTGCACACGCCCCACATTCTCCGGACCGGGGACGTGCTGACCGTGGAGAGCGGCGATCACCGGCCTCCGAAAACCCCCGTTGTCCCAGGACCCTGGCCCCTGCCGGTGGTCTGGGAGGACGCGCACCTGCTGGTTGTGGACAAGCCCGCCGGCATGACGGCCCACGCCTCCAACTTCCTGCCGGGCACGCCCACGGTGGCGGGGGCCCTGGCCTGGTCCCGGGGGACGGATTTCGTCTTCCACCCGGTAAGCCGCCTGGACAAGGGCACCACCGGACTGATGGTCATCGCCAAGAGCGGCTATGTCCACGATCTCCTCCGCCGCCGGCTGCACAGCCAGGACTTCTGCCGGGAGTACCGGGCTGTCTGCCTGGGCTGCCCCTCGCCGGAGCGGGGCACGGTTCGCGGGCCCATCGGGCGGGACGAAACCTCCGTGGTGGCCCGGCGCGTTCGGTCCGACGGCGCGCCCGCCGTCTCCCATTACGAGGTGCTGGCCCGGGGAGACGGCCTCAGCCTTCTGGCCCTCCGGCCGGAGACGGGGCGCACCCACCAGCTCCGGGTCCATATGGCCCACCTGGGCTGCCCCCTGGCGGGGGACTGGCTCTACGGCACGGAGAACCCATCCCTCATCCCCCGGCCCGCCCTCCACTCTCAGGCCCTGACGCTGACCCACCCCGTTACCGGGGAATCCCTCCGTCTGACCGCCCCTCTGCCCGAGGACATGCGCCGGCTACTTCGGAAGCATTTCCCCCAAGGGACGGCGGAGTGAAAAAGCGGAACCCGCCTTCAAGCGGGTTCCGCTTCTTTTTTTGCAGGCCGCCTGCTTGAACCGCCAGCCCCTCACTCCTCCTCGTCCGGTTCGGACTCCTGGGGCTCTTCCGGCATGGGAGACTTGTACATTCTCCAGGCCAGAAAGCCCAGAAGCACCGCCCCTCCCCCCAGGATCACCAGTCCCAGAAGGAACTGAAACCGGGTGGGGCCATAGGGATCATGGGTCAGATAGGGCTTGGCGATCTGATAGAACAGGTACGCCAGGTACAGCGCCGCCAGGGCATAGACATTGGCGCGGACCCGGGGATTGGCGGGCCTCTTGGGCGTCTTGGACATGGGGTTCCTCCATTCTGCCGGAAGTCCGGCGCTTTTATGCTTCCGCCCCGTCGGGCCGTGTGACGCTCCGCACCCACTTCCAGCTGTGAAGCCGGAGGGCCACGGGAATGATCTTGTAAATCTGGTCCCACTTCAAAAGGAAGAACACCGCCGCCGGCGGGCTCTTCCACCAGAATGCCGCCATGGCGGAGAGGGGCACCACAATCCCCCACATGCTGATCAGGTTCATCTTGGCGCTGAAGGCGGTGTCCCCCCCGCCCCGGATGATGCCCGTGTCGCAGGCCATCTGATAGGAAGTGCCCACAGTGGTCACGGCGAGGACCACCATGAATTGCAGGGCCAGTTCCTGGGCCCGCTCCGTCAGCCTGCCGCCGAAGACCGAGAGAATGGGGTTCCGGGCCAGGAAAATCAGCCCGCCGGAGGCAATGCCGATGACCACGAACAACACCTGCAAGGTCGCCGTCAGGGACCGGAGCGCGTCCCTCCGCCCCTCTCCGATGCTCCGCCCCACCACAATGCCGGAGGCGGAGGCCGCGCCGTAGGCCACGACGGAGAGGACCTGATAGACCTGGACCGCAATGGCGTTGGCCGCCGTCACGTCGCCCCCCAGGTGGCCCAGAATGCCGGTCTGCACCATCTGGGCCACGCCCCAAAGCGCCTGATTCACCAGCACCGGGGCGGAGACGCGGTTGTAGTCCCGGAGATAGCTGCCGTCAATAAAAAGGAGCTTGCGCAAGGTGAGCCTCAGCCGCTTCTCCCGGTACTTTAAGTAGCAGACCACGATCAGCAGCTCCACACAGCGGGAAACCAGCGTCGCGATGGCCGCGCCCCGGACCCCCAGCTCCGGGCAGCCGAAATGCCCGTAGATCAGCAGGTAATTCAGGATGACGTTGATGCACAGCGTGGAAAAGGAGATCGCGTAGCCGATCTTCACCACGCCGATGGAGCGGAGCGAGGCCACCAGAATGTTCGTGACGGTGAAGATGACATAGGAAAAGCAGATGATCTGGAAATACCGCGCTCCCTGGGCAATCACCGCCTCGTCGCTGCTCAAAAGGCCCAGCAGCTCCCGGGGGAACAGCAGCACCGCCGCGAACAGCAGCGCCGACAGCGCTCCGCCAAAGCGGAGGGCCACGCCGATGATGTGGGGAATGGGCTCCAGCCTGTTTTTCCCCCAGTATTGGGAGCCCAGCACCACAACCCCCTCCCCGGCGCCGCCCACCAGCATCTGGAGCAGAAACTGAATCTGGTTGCAGAGGCTGACGCCGCTCATGGCCTCCTGGCTGTAGCGGCCCAGCATGACGGTGTCCATCAGGTTCACGCCGAAGGTCAGCAGGTTTTGCAGGGCCAGGGACAGCGTCAGGGCGAAGAAGGCGCGGTAAAAGGCTTTCTCGCGTATCATGGGAACAGCTCCTTTAAAAGAGGGCCGGGCACCCGAAGGGTGTCCGGCCCCGCCGCGTCTGGCTTACTCTTCGCCGTCTTCCTCTTCGTCCTCATCCAGGCTCGCCAGGTCAAACTCCAGCTTCTCGCCACAGTTGGGACAGACGACCTCGCCGTCCTCCAGGACGGACTCGTCGAAGTAAATCGCCTCCTCGCAGGTGGGGCAGGTGGTGGCATAGCAGTCCTCGTCCTCCCCCAGATCGTCCAGCTCATACTCGCCGCCGTCTTCCTCGTCCTCGCCGTAGAGCAGGTCCTCCACGTCCTCCAGATCGTCGCTGACGGCGTCCAGCCCGTCGCCCAGCTCCTCCTGGGCGTCCTCGATATCCGCAAGCTCCAGGGCAATATCCTCCAGCACGTCAATGATGGCGGCCAGCAGCTTGCCCTCCTTCTTTCCGGTGTCCAGCTCCATGCCTTCCGCCAGGCCCTTCAGGTACGCGACCTTCTCCGTGATTTCCATTGTAAAACCTCCTCGTTCTGAAAATAGAGTTTTATGGGGAATCGAAAGGGGGGATGCACTCCCCCCTTTGCTCTCTCATTCCTTGCAGCGGCCCAGATACTCGCCGGTGCGGGTGTCCACCTGGATCTTCTCGCCCTCGTTGATGAACAGGGGCACCTGGATGACCGCGCCGGTCTCCAGCGTCGCCTTCTTGGTGACGTTGGTGGCGGTGTCGCCCTTCACGCCGGGCTCGGTCTCCGTGACCTCCAGGTCCATGAAGTTGGGGACCTCCACGGTGAAGACGCTGCCCTTATAGCTCACCAGCTTGCAGACGGTGTTCTCCTTCATGAATTTGAAGGCGTCGCCCAGGACGTCCCGGTTCAGGGGAGACATGTCGTAGGTCTCCGGGTCCATGAAATAGTACAGGTCGCCGTCGTTGTAGCTGTACTCGGCGTCCTTGCGCTCCACGCTGGCCTGCTCGAACTTGGCGGTGGGGTTGAAGGACTCCTCGCGGATGGCTCCGGTGATGACGTTCTTGTACTTGGTGCGCACAAAGGCGGCGCCCTTGCCGGGCTTCACGTGCTGAAAGTCCACCACCAGCATGGGCTTGCCATCCATCTCAAAGATCATACCCTTCCGGAACTCGCCGGCAGAAATCGTAGGCATACAAATATCCTCCTTACAAATCTTGTATGAGAAAACGACCCGCAAGGAGGGCATTTTCTCTCTTTCCATGGTTCTTCCATTATAGGCGTAGTTATTTTATCCCATATAGGCCGCGATTGCAAGTATTTTTCCTCAATTGGGGCGGCGTCATGCGAAAATATTTTCGGAACGCCCGGAAATGGGAACCTCTCCCCGGCGGAACCGGGCCCTCAGCCCCGCCGGCGGCAGACGGCCTTGAACGGGACCTGAAGGGCGTGGAGCACCTTCTGCCACAGGGTCGCCGCCCCGCCCAGGGGCTCCACCATCAGGGCCAGCACCCCCGCCCGGTTGGCCGCCAGCATGTCGGTCAGCAGCTTGTCCCCCAGCATGGCGGTGCGGCTTTGGTCCGCCCCGGCCCGGGCCATAGCGGCCCGCAGCCCTTTTGTCGAAGGTTTCCCCGCCCGGCCCTGATAGGGGATGCCCAGGTCCGCGCAAAACTCCGTCACCCGGGTTCCGGAGCGGTTGTTGGAGACGATCATCACTTGGATTCCAGCCGCCCTCATCTCCGCGATCCACTCCCGCAGAGCCGGGTCCGGTCTTCGGACGGACTTGGGGGCTAGGGTGAAGTCCAGGTCGCTGAGCAGCAGCGTCACGCCGCGGCGGCGCAGGAACTCCGGCGTCACCTCCCGATAGGATGCAAACAGACAGTCCGGAATCAGGGAAAGGGGCATAGGCGGCAGCCTCCTTGCATACAGTCTTTTGAAGTCACTTCCAGTATACCAGCTTTGCCGTCTTGGCGCAAGGGGGAGAGAGATTTGCAGATTTACCTGGCCGTGACGCCGGAGGCGTCTCAGGAGGCCCAAACCCACTGCCGGAACCTGGCCCACGTGGCCTACCGCATCGGCCCCGGCTCCGCCCTGCTGCGGCAGAGCCTGCTGCTTCAAACCAAGGGGGGGCTCCTGTCCGTCAGCGACCGCGAGGCCCCCTTTATCGACAGCCCGGAGGCCCTGCGGGACGCGGTGCTCCGGGAGTGCGGGCGGCGGAACTACTCCGGCGTGCTGCTGGACTTTGAGGAGACTCCCCGCCGGGACCGGACCGCCTTTGTCTCCGCCCTGGCTCCCGCGCTGTCCGCCTCCCGGCGGACCCTCTATCTGCCGGAGGGTTACGCCGGCGCCGCCCCCGGGGCGGTGGTCCTGCTCTGCACCGCCGTCTCCGGCGGCAGCTTCTCCCAATATCTCCAGGAGGCCGTCGCCCAGGCCGGCGGGGCCGGACACCTGGCCCTGGACGTCCAGCGGCTGCGGATGGACTTCCGCCTCCCTGCCCGGTCCGGAGAGGGCGAGCCCCTTACGGGGGAGGCCCTGGACTCCCTGATGGAGCGGGAGCATCCCGCCGTCTTCTTCTCCCAGGACCTCTGTGCCCGGTATTTCACCTACAGCCGCGGCAGCGAGTCCCACTTCGTCCTCTTCGACGACGCGGACACCCTGAATCAAAAGCTGCGCCTGGGTGCGGGCATGGGCTTTTCCGCCGCCTTCTTCATGTGGCCGGAGGTTCGGGACGTGGCGGAACGCCTCTTTGCCCCCTGGCGGGGCGGAAAAAAACCACCGTGATTGCTCACGGCGGTTTTTTTATCCTCCCGTAATGCCGGAGACCAGCTCCAGCAGGCGGTCCACGTCCAGGGGCTTGGCCAGGTGGGCGTTCATGCCGCTCTCGGCGGACTGCTTCCGGTCCTCGTCAAAGGTATTGGCGGACAGGGCCACGATGGGCACCTTGGCAAGCTCCGGGTCCTGCAAGGCCCGGATGGCCCGGGCGGCGGCGTGGCCGTCCATCACCGGCATCCGCAGGTCCATCAGAACCAGAGCATAGTCCCCAGGGTGGGAGGATTTCACCTTCTCCACCGCCTCCGCGCCGTTGACGGCGGTATCCACCAGGAAACCGGCATCCTCCAGGAGGTCCGCCGCAATCTCCCGGTTCAGATCGTTGTCCTCCACTACCAGCACCCGGCGCTGGACGGAGGACGAAACCCCAGCGGAAGGCTTCACCTCTGCCTCCTCCTGCAAGCGGAGATTCAGCGCCGCTGTGAAGCGGCCCCGCCCCTCCGGCAGGGACTCCGCCCCAATGCGGCCGCCCATCATCTCCACAATCTGCTTGACAATGGGCAGGTCCATCTCCGCACCCCCGGCCTCTCCGGCGGCGGTGATCTCCCGGCGGTCAAAGGGGTCGAAGACCTCGTCTGTCAGCGGCTTATTCAGGCTGAGGCAGTCCGCCGTGAAGTAATAGGCCCCGTAGGCCCGGGTAGCGCTCCGCTCCCGGAGGGACAGCTCAATCCTGCCCCCCGACGGAACACAGCCCAGCGCGCCCAGAGCCAGCCGCACCAGCGCCTGCCGGAGCTTGGGCCGGTCGCACCAGACCCGGGGATGCTCCGCCTCCGGCACGACCAGGATCATCTCCACATCCTTGGCCTTTCCATGAGAGCGAACCTCATCCCAGACCTCCCGGGCCAGATCCGGCAGGGCGCAGGCTGTCTCCTCAATGTGGAGCTGGCCGGACTCCAGCCAGCTCAGCTCCAGCACATCGTTCACCAGGTGGAGCAGACGGCTGCTGGAGGAGGCGATGCAGTCCAGGTCCTTCTCCAGCCGCTCCCGGTCGTTCAGATGACGCTTGGCCAGGGCCGTGAAGCCCACAATGGCGTTCAGAGGGGTGCGCATATCGTGGGACATGTTGGAGAGGAAGGTGTTCCGGGCCTCTCCCGCCAGCTTGGCCCGGTGGAGCGCATCCTCCAGCATGACGGTCCGGGTCTTTTCCCGGCGGACCTCCTCGTCCACCGTCCGGCAGCCGAACATGATCTGGGTCACGCCGTCCTCCGGACTGACATTGACCACAAAGGCCTGCACATACTCCGGCTCCCCGTCCCGCAGAATCCGGTAGTTGATATGAAAGGATTTCTGCCGCTCCAGAGTCTTGCGGATATAATCCGGCTCCAGCTCCCGGCAGAAGCGCTCCCGGTCTTCCGGGTGAACCCAGCGCTGGGCGTAAGCGTCCGCGAAACCGGCAAAGGGCCGGACCTGGAGGTCCCGGCCAAACTGGTAGTCCTTCCGGCTGCTGACCCGGTAAGGCTGAATGACATTCTCCTCCAAATCGGCGTGAAAGACGGACTCGTAGTCCGCGCTGAGGCCCTCGATCAGCTCCAGCCGGCGGACAAGCTCGTCGTTCATCTGCTCGAGAAAGCCGGTGTGAAGCTCCGCCTGCTCCTGGAGCTTCTCCTCCAATATGGCGTCCCGCTCCGCCGCGCGGCGCTGGCGGCGCTCCGTCACGTCGGCCAGGAAGACGTAAAACACACCTCCCATGCGCTTGGTCTCAATATAGTGTCCAAAATCCTCCACCCAGCTGATGGAGCCGTCCCGGCGGATAATCCGGTACTCCACATAATCCAGGTCAAAACGGCTATGGGTAATCTGTTCTTCGATGCTCTCCTCCACGGCCTCCCAGTCCTCCGAACAGACCATACCCTGAAAGCTCCCGCCGGTGAGGCGCTGAAACTCCTCCCAGCTCTCGCAGCCAAAAATACGAAGGAGGGCGTGGTTGGCGTAGATAACCTTGCCGCTATCCTTCTGGTAGATGAAAAAGCCGCCGGGCATTTCGTCGGTAAAGTGCCGGACCCGTTGCGCCATGGCGCCCTCCCGGCCCTGGAGGTCTGTCTCGGCGGAGAATAAATATTCGATCAGGCCCTGGTTTTCGATCACGAAGCCGCCTCCTTCCAAGGGGTTTTCCTGATTATACCACATCCGCCCGCGTTTGTCACCACCGATTTACAAGGAGACTTCCGCCTTGCGGAGCGGGTCGAATTCTGGTATAATGAATACGCTGCCCTTTCCAAACTGGCAACAGGGAGGAGGTGAGGTTCATGCAGGAAATCCTGGATTTCTTGACTGCGGTTGCGGCAAGCATGACAGGCTACTATGTCTGCAAATGGCTTGACCGCCGCCACAAAGGCAGCTAACCCCAGCAAAGGGAACCCCCGGAGAGGCACCACTCTCCGGGGGTTCCTTTTTGCTGCCTTGGTTCATGCCGTCCTGGATTTCTTGGATCGGTCAAGAGTATTATACCACAGCCCCACTCCGATATGCAAGAGAAAATTTTGACGGGGTCCGGCGGCGCATTTCATCAGCCCGGCTTGCGCCTGCCTTTCAAGGGGGCGGAGATAGGGAAAGGACCCGCCCCCGGAGGGGCAGGTCCTTTGTGCCTAGGGATTAGGATTTGCTGTAGCCTGAAAATCAGGCGGTGGCAATGCCGGCGATCGTCCAATCATCAGTGCCAATGGTGATCTCAACCTCGAACTCCGCAGGTTTCGCACCAACGAAGTCGGTGAAGAACGCACCGCCGCTCAGATCAGCAAAGACCGTATCGGCAGTAATGGGAGTGAAGCCAGAGGCATTCCCAGCCGTAGTCGCAAAGGTGCCATAGTAGAGGGTCTTGCCGGCATTTGCTTCATCCTCCAGCCAAGCAGTCAGGGTGTCGGCATCGGTAATGTTCACATCCGTCCTGGAGGCGTCAACACCAGCCTTGGCGCTGTTGGCAACCAGGGCGATCGTATTGCCGTTGGCAGCAGCGGGGGTGACGGTGCCAAGGGAATTGATCGCGGTAGCGGCAGAACCAAGAGTGCTGGAAACGAACTTGACAGTCAGTTTCTCACCCTTAGCAGCCGTCTTCGTCAGAGTAGCGCCATCCGCAGAAGCATAGTTAGCGACAGCATCGCTCTTAACCTCGACAGTGTGCTGCTTGGCAGCGTTCTTGATGGTCACAGTCTCGGTGGTATCGTTGACAACGATGGTGGTGTTCGCACCGACAGCACCAGAGACGGCCGCGCCCTCCACGGTGAACTCGGAGTCATCAATGGAACTGACCGCAGACAGCTTCAGAGCCACAGCGCCCTTGCGCAGCTGAACCGTGTTGTCCGTGCCGGCGGGCAGCAGGACCTTGGCCACGCCGTTGGCGTCGGTCAGCTCAACCTGAGCGTTGGTCAGGTTGAAGGTAACCTCAACCACATCCGCGGGCAGAGGAGCAGCCTCTTCCTCGATCTCGATCTTGGTCATATTCTCAGTGACCGTGATGTAGAAGACACCGTCAATAGCGGTAATGGGCCGAGCGGTCACAGCGCCGTTGGCAGCCGTCTCGGTAACAGTGACCTTCGCAACCTTGCCAGCCGCGACATTCTTCGCGGAGAGCTGCAGGGTGTCGCCAACCTTGACGTCGATGTTGCCATCAGAGGTGATGGGGGCGTTCTGACCAGCCAGCATGGCGGCCAGGCCGTTCAGCTCCAGAGCGACGGTCTTCTCACCAGCTTCCTTAGCGGAAACGATGATGCCGACAGCGGCGGAGGTGCTGGTAGCGGTCTTCTGCTCGGGCTTGCTGCTGTCGCGGTTAACAATCACCACACGATAGTAGGTGGTGCCAGCCGCAGCGGTGGGAACGGTGTAGTTGGGCTCGGTAGCGCCGGCAATGGCGGCCCAGCCGCTGGTGCCGTTGGCGCTCTTCTCCCACTGATAGGTGACAGTGCCAAACTTGGAGTTAGTGCGATAGTCGGGAGCAGAGAGAGTCACAACCGCGTTCTTGTCAACGTTGTGGGTGGCCCCGATGGCGCCCAGCTCCGCAGAGGTCAGGGTGGCGGTGGGAACCGCAGCGTTGTTCTTGGTGGAAGTGGCCTCAACCACGACGACCATGGACACGGTACGGAAACCGTCGGAAGTCTCGTTGTCGTTGAAGACCAGAGCGAGCTTCACGTTGGTGTAGTCCTCCAGCTCGTCGATGCTGTCGATGCCGTACTGCTGACGGGTCACGTCAACCCAGTTGGCATTCTTCAGCACGCGGACCACGTTGACCTCGGAGGTATCGCCGATGTCGTCCAGGACCTGGGTGTTCTTGCTGATGTTGGTGGTGGCAACCGTGGTGCCGTCCATCTCATAGACATGGCCCAGCTTCAGCAGGTCCTTACTATCCTTGTCGTTGCCGCCAAAGATGATGTTGGTCAGAACCTCAACGTCGGTAGCAATGGCCACGGAGGTGGTCTTCTTCTGGCTGGTGTACTCCTTCAGGGTGTAGAAGCTGTCGGGGTTGGGGGCGTTCTCGTCGGTGGCCTTGGTGTAGGTCGCGAAATCGCCGCGATCCAGCTTCTTGGTGGAGTAGATCTCCACGGGATCCTCGAAGCCATTCTCGGTAGCCATGGCCACAACGTAGCCATAGTACTTCACACCGTTGACTTCCTTGTACTCGTGGGTGCCGATGTAGTTCTTGACATACAGCAGGTTGGTGGACAGGGCGTTATTGGACTGGGTCTTGATGACCACGCACTCAACATAGCCGTCCTTGTTCACGTACGCCTGAGCGCGGTGAGTGGAATTGTTGCCGTTGCCGCCGAACTTCTGGAACAGCTCCTGGGTGGTAACCTTCTGAGCGCCGGTGAAGAACTCGATGGTATCAACGTCAGAACCGTTCTCTTCCTGCTCGACATAGATGAACTTGGGATCGCGGACCAGGTAACGGGAACCGTCATCGCGGAAGGTATCAGCGGTGGTGGCAGTGCCGTCATCATCAACGCCGGTCAGGGCAACGCGGACGTTGCTGGCCTTGATGGTGTAAGGAGTGGTGAAGCCCCCAGTGGCATCGCCGTTGCTGTCGAAGGCAGCGCCGGTGTAAGAGGTACCAGCGTTCTCGGTGGCCAGATACTGCACGGTGGCAGCGGTATCGAGGTCGATGTCATACACTCTGCCAGTGTGGCCGGTCTCGAGTCTCCACTCGGCGTTGTTCCGGACATCCTTGCTGGTGTAGTGCACCAGATCGCCGGGATAGAAGCCTTCGTTGCGGGGATCAGAGGTACCAACGTTCAGGGACAGAGCGTTGCCCTTGCCGTCCCAACCGTCGGCAGTCCAGACGATCTTGCCGTTGGACAGGCTCTGGGAGAAGGTGCTGATGACCATGTAGTCATCGGTCTCGCCGACGTCCTTGGCGCGCAGAGCGTTGCCAAACTCGTCGAGGACCAGGGTGACGTCCTTGCGGGTGATCTTGATCTTGTCAGCATCCAGATCATACATGCCCTTGTTCCAGTCGGCAATCTTGTAGGTGGTGTCACCCACAGTGATGTCGATGGCGGCGGGAGTCTTGCTGACAGCGGCATAGGTGGTAACCTTGCTCAGCTTGCCGGTGACGGTCTCGGGAGCATAGGCTCTGCTGACCGTGTAGGTACGGCCGTTGTCGGCGGTAACGGGGATGATGGCAACCTCGTCGCCGGCCTTCATGGCGGAGAGGGTCTTGTAAACGTCGTCCTCGGTGTCGCGGACGTTCTGAACCTCAACGCTCAGAGCGGGCTGGTTGAAGCCTTCCAGCTTCAGGGCGCCGGTATCAGAGTTTTTCTTGTTGTCCTGGCCAATGGTGTCCAGGGAGACATAGTCGGCGCTGATGCGCTTGATCTCCATCAGCTGGGTGTGGACAACCACAACGTCGGTGATGTAGTCAGCGTCGTTCTCGGAGACATAGACCTCCACGACAGTGCCGTTATCGGTGTAATCGGCAATGTCGGCGACGGACTCAAACGCATCCTCGATCTTGTTGCCGTTGACCCACAGCACAGTGCTGTTGGTCTTCTCGTTATCCTCGTGCAGCTCGTAGCCCTTCAGGCCCAGAGCGCGCTCCTTGGTGGCGTTGGAAACGTCGTCATGAGCAACCTGGGTGTTGTAGCTGAAGTCGGCCTCCAGGGGATAGGTGCCGATGGTGACCTTCTTGTAGCTCCACTCGGCAGAGGGGCGGCCGAAATCGTCCTCAGTGGGGTTCCACTTGTCGTGCTCGAGGCGGAGGTCCACGAAGTGCTCCTCGGCGAACTCGACGGTGTAGTAGTTATCGCTGGAGGCAACCTCGGTGTAGTTCCGGGTCCGGATGTTCCGGGCGAACTCCTGGTTGCTGGTCTTGTAGGAACGGACCTGATCGCTGGTGACCTGCACGTTCGTGTCAGCGCCGGTGACGTTGACATTGATGCCGCTGGTATAGGTCACGACAGTGGCCTTCAGGGTGTTCAGCGCCAGCTGGCAGGCCTGCTCGCGGTTAACCGCGGCGCTGCCGTCGAACTTCAGGCGGTCAAACAGACCAGCGCTCTGGCCGATGGCGGCGACGTTGTTGGTCCAGCCGGAGCCGGTGAAGCGCTCGATCTCGGCGTTATAGCCGACGGCGCCCAGCAGCATCTTGGCGAAAGCATAGCCGGTCAGGGTATTGCCGGGCTTGAAAGTGCCGTCGCCGTAACCGCTGATGATGTTCTTGGTCTTGCAGAAGCTGATGACGCCCGCGAAGGTGTAGTTGGCGGGAACGTCGGGATAGGGGCTGCTGTTGTTGGGGAGATTGCCAGCGGCCTCGGGGCCGATCAGAAGGGAGACAATGATCTTGGCGGCGGCGCCGCGGGTCAGCTCCTTCTTGGGCTGGAAGCTGCCGTCGTCATAACCGGTAATGATACCGATTCGATTCAGAACGGCAACGGCTTCCTCGTACTGGATCTCATCCTTGTCGGTGAGCTCCTTGTACTCGGTGGCCCCGGCGCTGATGGTGACCAAAGACATGGCCATAACCAGAGCCAGAACCAGGGATAAGAACTTCTTCATGGATTTTCATCCTCCTTGTTTTGCAGCGGGAAGTTCACCGCTGTTATTTGCGGTCGGGACGCGTCGGCTTTTCCGGCGCACATACAGTGGCTAGCCGTTCCCGTATCTACCCCGGGAGCGCCGCCTCATCCGTGCCGCATGATGAATATAACACAGCAATTTTCCGAAATCAATATGTTGCTCATGTTTGTAACATAACAGTAACAAAGCATCCTGCCGCTTCCATGCTATCAATTTTCATGAAATTCGCGTATTTTTATGAAAATTGAACGACATCCCGATGTATGCCGCCAATATAGCGCTCCACCTATTTAGTCTTCTTTTATCATATATGTGTAACCTTCCTTCCGCCGCCCGCCGCCCCCCTCCCGCCTTCTTTTTTTGACACATTTTTAAAAAGTGTCAAAATTCCAGCGCCGTTCGCGTCCGGGCGGAGCCGGGTCCTCCCCTCCGGCCCCGCGGCAAAATGCGGCTTGACTTGACGCCGGAGGACGGTGTAACATAAAAGCATGATCCCGCAAACGTTTGAGCACCGACTGTTGAGAGGAGGCCACGCGTGAAAACGATTCTCAGCTACCTCCGCCCTCACGCTCCCCGGGTTGCCGTGGGCGTGACGGTCAAGTTCACCGCCGCCGTTCTGGAGCTGCTGCTCCCCCTTCTGCTGGCCCATATCATCGATGACTGCGTCCCCGCCGGGGACCTGGCCGCCATCCGCCGGGCGGGGGGAGGGATGCTGCTGATGGCCTTTGGCGCGGCCTTCTGCAACATCACTGCCAACCGCATGGCCGCCTGGGTCTCCATGGAGATGACCCGGCGGCTCCGCCGGGACCTCTACCGCCGGACGCTGCTGCTCTCCCAGGCCCAGCAGGACCGGCTCTCCGTCTCCTCCCTGGTCTCCCGGCTGACCAACGACACCTATAACGTCCATCAGATGTTTGACAAAATCCAGCGGGGCGGCATCCGGGCCCCCATGCTGGTCCTGGGGGGGCTGGCGCTGACCTTTTTGCAGGCCCCCTCCCTGGCCCTGGTGCAGCTGGCGGTCTGCGGAGCCACCTTCCTGTCCATCTGGCTGGTGACCCGCCGGGGCATTCCCCGCTACGCCAAGGCCCAGGAGGCAGTGGACACGGTGGTCCGGGTCATCCGGGAAAACGCCTCCGGCGTCCGGGTCATCAAGGCTCTGGCCTGCCAGGAGCGGGAACGGCAGCGCTTCGCCGGGGCCAGCCAGTCCGCCCGCCAGGCGGAGGAGACCGCCGGACAGATCATGGCCGCCGCGAATCCTCTCTCGGACTTTCTTCTGAACCTGGGGCTGGTGCTGGTGGTTCTGGCCGGGGCGGCCCTGGTGGACCGGGGGCGGCTGGCCTCCGGGCAGATTGTGGCCTTCCTCTCCTACTTCACGCTGATTCAAACCGCCACCCTGGGCCTGGCCAAACTCTTTGTCAAGTTCAGCAAGGGCGTGGCCTCCGCCCGGAGGATTGAGGAGGTTCTTCTGACCCCGGAGGGCCAGCCCGTCCGGACGGCAGAGACAGCGGACCGCCCCGGCCCGGAGCTGGGGATGGAGCACGTCTCCTTCTCCTATCTGGGGGTGGAGAAGGACTTGGACGGCGCGAACTTCTCTTTAAATAAAGGAGAGACCCTGGGCGTCCTGGGTCCCACCGGCGCGGGGAAGACCACTCTGCTCTCCCTGCTCCTCCGCCTGTACGACGCGGACGAGGGCGTGGTCTGGGTCAGCGGGGAGGATGTCTCCACCCTGAGCCGGACCGCTCTGCGGGGCCGCTTCGGCGCGGTGTTCCAGAACGAGACCCTGCTGAACGACAGCGTCTATGAAAACATCTCTTTCCTGCGCAGCCTCCCCCGGAAGGAGGTGGCCGCCGCCGCCAAAACCGCCCAGGCCTGGGCGTTCATCCAGGCTCTGCCGGAGGGACTGGACACCCGGCTGGACATCCGGGGGGCCAATCTCTCCGGCGGGCAGCGCCAGCGGCTGCTGATCGCCCGGGCCCTGGCCGGCCGTCCGGGGATTCTGGTCCTGGACAGCGCCGACAGCGCCCTGGATTACCGCACCGCCGCCGCGCTCCACGCCGCCATCCGGCGGGACTGTCCCGGCGTCACCCTGGTGGTCATCTCCGAGCGGGTGGCCTCTCTCCGGGAGGCGGACCGGATATTGGTGCTGGAGGACGGCGTCATCGCCGCCCAGGGCCGCCACGGCCAGCTTTTGGAAACCTGCCGGCGCTACCGCCGCATGGCGGAGCTTCAGATGGGAGGGCTGACATGAAGAAATCCGTACTGCTTCGCATGGGCCCCTTTCTCCGCCCCCACGGTCCCCAGTTTCTTCTGCTGCTGGTGCTGCTGCCGGCAGGGAACCTGCTGGCCCTGGCCGCGCCCCTCCTCTCCGGCAAGGCGGTGGACGCCATCGGCATCCGGGCCGGGGGGGTGAACTTCCCCGCCGTGCTCCGCTGCTGCGCTGGAATGCTGCTTTGCTACGCGCTCTCTTCCTTATTAAATTACCTGGTGGCCTCCCGCCTCATCCGGCTGGCCCAGGCCGTTTCCCACGATCTGCGCCAGGCTGCCTTCGACCGTATGAGCGAGCTGCCCGTGGACTATTTTGACACCCACCCGGCGGGGGACCTCATCAGCCGGGTCTGTTACGACGTGGACACCGTCAACGCCACCATCTCCACGGATCTCTTGCAGCTGGGCGCCAGCGTCTTCACGGTGGCGGGCTCCTTCTTGATGCTGCTGCTCCTCTCTCCCCGGCTGACCCTGGTGTTCTTCGTCACCGTTCCCCTCTCGGCGGTGCTGACCCGTTTTCAGATGAAGCGCATCCACCCCCTCTTCCGCCTCCGCTCCAAGGAGCTGGGGGCCCTCAACGGCTTTGCCGAGGAGCGGATGGGCTGCCGCCGGTCCATCCGGACCTACGGCGTGGAGGAGGCGGACCTGTCCCTCTTCGAGTCCCGCAACGCCGCCGCCTCCAAGGCCTATTACGACGCGGACCGGGCCAGCGCCGCCCTGGGCCCCTCGGTGAATTTCATCAACAACGTCTCCCTGGCGGCCATCAGCATGTTCGGCGCTTTGCTGTACCTGGGGGGCGGCCTGTCTTTGGGCGGCCTCTCCTCCTTCGTCCTTTACTCCCGGAAGTTCTCCGGCCCCATCCGGGAGGCCGCCAACCTCCTGGCAGAGCTCCAGGCCAGCGCGGCGGCAGCGGAGCGTGTGCTGGACCTTCTGGACGAGGAGCCTGAGGCGGGAGACCCCGCCGGAGCCGTTCCCGCGGCGCGCCTCCGGGGCGACATCCGCTTTGACCATGTGACCTTTGGCTACGATCCCACCCGCCCCGTTCTCCGGGACTTCACCGCCCACATTCCGGCGGGAAGCCTCGCCGCCGTGGTGGGCCCCACCGGCGCGGGGAAGACCACCCTGGTCTCCCTGCTCCTTCGGTTTTACCGGCCCCAGAGCGGTTCCATCGCCATCGACGGCGTCCCCCTGGACCAGTACAGCCGGGACGGCCTGCGCCGCCGTCTGGCCCTGGTGCTCCAGGACACCTGGCTCTTCGGTGGCACCATCGCGGAAAACATTGCCTACGGCGCGCCCGGCGCCGGACGGGAGGAGATCGTCCGCGCCGCCAAGGCCGCCCGCATCCACCGCTTCATCTCCTCCCTCCCCCAGGGCTACGACACCATTCTCACAGACGAGAACATCTCCAAGGGCCAGCGGCAGCTGCTGGCCATCGCCCGGTGCCTCCTTACCGACGCGGACATTGTCATCCTGGACGAGGCCACCAGCAACGTGGACACGGAGACAGAGGGGGAAATCAGCCTCGCCATGGATCGTCTCCGCCAGGGGCGGACCTGTTTTGTCATCGCCCACCGTCTCGCCACCATCCGGGGGGCGGACCGCATTCTGGTTCTGGACCAAGGCGGCGCGGCAGAGCAGGGAACCCACGAGGAGCTTTTGGCCGCCGGAGGCGTTTACGCCGGGCTCTACGCCGCCCAGTTCCAATGACGCGCGTGGAGAAATTTGCCGAAAACGTATCCGCACATTCAGAAAATCCCAAAAAATGCAATTGCAAAATAGCAAAATCCTATACTTTCCATTTGTCTGAATTGTAAACAAACCGTGAAAACAAACAAAAAAGCCCCTCTAAAATCGGGAGGCTGACAATTGACAAACCTACTTGGGATTCTTTATAATGAACCCAGGAAGTCGCAAACGTTTGCGCAAATGCGCCCGAAGGCGGGCCGCGCAAATCTTCCCGGGCAGGGAGACGGATGGGAGGATCATTGGAAGCGAACCTTGCCCGGCAAGTCCCCAGCAGTCATCAGAAAGAGGTGTTATCGTGTCAAATGCAGTAACTGTGACCAAGGAAAGACCCCCCCGCAAGAAACTGACGGCACGTCGGCTGAAGAACCTGATCCTGAACGTGCTCAAAAACCCGTTCAACATGGTCGTGCTGGTCAGCCTGATCGTGTTGTTCTGCCTGATCGTCATCCCCCTGCTGACCATGATCAAGTCCACCTTCACCCTGGCCCAGGGCGAGCTGCGCCGGGTGGACGGCAAGGTGGGCGACTTTACCCTGTACTATTGGAAGTACATGCTGATGAGCAACATGTCCAAAGCCGTTTTGTGGGAGCCTCTGCTCCACTCCTTCGTCTGCGGCTTCTTCACCACGCTGATCTCCGTGCCTCTGGGCTCGGTGCTGGCCTGGCTGATGATCCGTACCGACCTCCCCGGTAAGAAGGTGCTGGGCATTCTCATTACGGTGCCCTACATGATCCCCTCCTGGACCAAGGCCATCGCCTGGCTGGCGGTGTTCCGCACCCCCACCAGCGGCGCCAACGGCTTCCTCACCGGCATGGGCATACCCATTCCCGACTGGCTGGCCTACGGGCCCACGGCCATTGTGCTTTGCATGTCCATGCACTATTACGCGTTCTCGTACATCCAGGTCTCCGGCGCTCTGCGCTCCATCAACTCGGAGCTGGAGGAGATGGGCGAGATTCAGGGCGCCAACAAGGCCCAGATTCTCCGCTACATCACCTTGCCGCTGATCCTTCCCTCCGTGCTCTCCGCCCTGGTCATGACCGTCTCCAAGTCCATCGGCACGTACGGCGTGGCCGCCAACCTGGGCAACCGCATCGGCTATTACACCCTGGCAACCCGCATGCGCGTCTACATTGACCAAGGTCCCCGGGGCGTGGGCTACGCCATGAGCATCGTCCTGGTGGGTCTGGCGGCCTTGATTCTTATGAGCAACCAGAAGGCCATCGGCGTCCGCAAGTCCTATGCCACCGTGGGCGGCAAGGGCGGCCGCAGCACCCTGATGCCTCTGGGCGCGGCGAAGAAGCCTATGATGGGCTTCCTGGCCATCTTCCTGTTCCTGGCCATGGTCATGCCCTTCTTCGTGCTGATTATGGAGACCTTCCAGGTCACCACCGGCGCGGGCTACGGTCTGGACAATCTGACCCTCTACAACTGGATCGGCGAGGCCGGCGAGGCGGCAAAATACACCAACTACGAGGGCATCTTCCGCAACAAGGAATTCTTCAACGCTCTGTACAACACCGTGCGCCTGACCATCATCACCTCCCTCATCACCGCTTTCTGCGGCCAGTTCCTGGGCTACATCAGCTCCCGCGGCCGGGGCAAGTGGTACGGCAACCTCACCGAGCAGCTGGTGTTCGTCCCCTACCTGATGAGCGGCGTGGCCTTCTCCACTATGTACTTCTCCATGTTCAGCGTGCCCCACCTGGGCGGGCTGATTCCCTCCCTGTACGGCACCTTCACCCTGATCGTTCTCACCTCCGTGGTCAAGCACTTCCCCTTCGCCAGCCGCTCCGGCACCGCCAACATGCTCTCCATCAGCGTGGAGCTGGAGGAGGCTGCGGACATCGCCGGCGCCAGCTTCTGGAAGCGGATGGCCACCATCATCGTTCCCCTGGCGAAGAACGGCTTCATCTCCGGCTTGATGCTGGTGTTCATCTCCATCGCCAAGGAGCTGGACCTCATCATCATCATGATGACCCCCACCACCCGGACCATGTCCTATCTGGCCTTCACCTACTCTCAGGAGGGTTACGCCCAGATGTCCGACGCCATTTCCGTGTGCGTGCTGCTGTTCATCCTGTTCTGCTACATCTTCGCCAACAAGGTCGCCGGCGCGGATATCGGCAAGAGCTGGTAAGCGGCGTCGGAAATTCCGCCCACTCCGCTTCCGCCGCCTTTGGCGGCGAAAGCTCCGCTCTGCTCCATTCCCTCCGCCGCCCTTCAAGAGGGGACTTTGTCCCCCCTTGGGTATTCCCCCTCCCCTGCCGGGGGACGGGGGACGAGAGGCGGGGGATGGAACGGGAAGTGGGGCGGATCGTATCGGGATTTCAAAGTCAAGATCAGAAAGGAAACGTGCCATATGAGCCGCATTGAACTGAAAAACATTGATAAATTTTACGGCAACAACCACGTTCTGCGCAACATCAACCTCACCATTGAGGACGGGGATTTCATGACCCTGCTGGGCCCCTCCGGCTGCGGCAAGACCACGACCCTCCGGGTGGTCTCCGGTCTGGAGAAGCCCCAGAACGGCATCATGACCATTGACGGCGTGGAGATGATCAACGCCGACGACGCTTACTACGCCGAGCCCAGCAAGCGCGGACTGAACCTGGTGTTCCAGTCCTACGCCCTGTGGCCCCACATGACGGTGTACAACAACATCTCCTTCGGCTTGAAGATTCAGAAGATGAGCCACGACGAAATTGACCGCCGGGTCATGGACTCTCTGCGGATGATGCGCATCGACATGTACAAGGACCGCTATCCCACCGAGCTCTCCGGCGGCCAGCAGCAGCGCGTGGCCATCGCCCGTGCCGTGGCCTCCAGCCCCAAGCTGCTGTTGCTTGACGAGCCCCTTTCCAACCTGGACGCCAAGCTCCGCATCGACATGCGCTCCGAGCTTCAGCGCCTGCACAAAGAGCTGGGCACCACCATCATCTACGTCACCCACGACCAGGTGGAGGCCCTGACCATGTCCACCAAGATCGCCCTCTTCAAGGCCGGCGAACTGAACCAGGTGGCCACGCCCATGGAGCTGTACAACAACCCCATCGACCTGGAGGCCGCCGACTTCATCGGCAACCCCCGGATCAATCTGGTCCCCGGCAAGGCCGAGATGAAGAACGGACAGCTGGTGGTCAAGAGCGAGCTGGGCGGCCACACCTTCCCCGCCGAACATCTCACCAGCGAGGAGAAGCCCTCCAGCGGCGAGTTCGACTGCGTGCTCGCCATGCGGCCCGAGCAGATCCTCATCTCCCGGGAGCCTGTGGACGGCGCCCTCCCCGTCACCGTGTACGCCAGCCAGCCCGCCGGTTCCGAGACCATCGTCACCCTGAAGGCCGGCGAGGACGAGTTCCTCTCCAAGGAGCTGGGGCAGGCCCACTACGACATTGACCAGAAAGTCTGGGCGATTATTGACCAGGATAAGATCAACGTGTATAATAAGGCTACCACCCGCCTGATCAAGCGCTCGGTCTAAGTCCCCCTTTTCTTGATAGACAAAGAGGCGCACCCCCGGCGGCGGGCCCGCCGCCGGGGAACGGGCTATTTCCCCGCCTCCGCCTTTTTGACTATATTCCAGCGCTCAGAAATTCCCCAAAACGAAAGGAGAAGATCCGATGAAAAAGAAACTCTTTGCACTGCTGATGGCCCTGGTCATGGTTCTCAGTCTGGCCGCCTGCGGCGGAAACGACGGCGGCAGCCAGCCCGCCGGCAGCGGCTCCCAGCCCTCCGGCGACGCGCAGCCCTCCGGCGACGCGCAGCCCGCCGGCGATTCCGGCAGCGGCGACGCCGCCGCCACCACCGACCTGAAGCTGGGTTATGACCTGGAGACTGGCATCAGCGTCTACGGCCCCTATTACGACGAGTGGAGCGAGAAGACCGACGACGAGCTCTATCAGATGGCTCTGAACGAGGATAAGGATCAGACCATCACCGTCTACGCCACCTCCTCCAAGATGCTGAAGGCCGAGGAGCCCTTCGAGGAAATGTATCCCGGTCTGGACCTGGTGGTTGCCGACCTGGACTCCGATGAGGTTCTGAGCAAGGCCAAGATCGAAAACGAGACCAACAATATCACCGCCGACGTGCTCCAGACCAAGGACGTCAACGGCGAGGTCTTCCACGAGTACTATGACAACGGCGTTATCGAGCCCTTCTATCCCAAGGACATCTGCTCCCACATCACGGAAGAGAACCTGAAGTACAGCTATCCCCTGTACTCCTCTCAGTCCTTCTGGTATTACAACACGGAAATCTTCCCCGATGGCCAGCCCATTAACAGCTGGTGGGAAATCATCGAAAAGGATGACGCCGGCAACCAGAAGTTCGCCCTGTACACCAAGGAAATCGGCCAGGAGACGGCTTACCTCTCTCTGTTCGCCAGCTTCATCATCAACGCCGAGGAGATGGCTCAGTCCTATAAGGATACCTATGGCAAGGACCTGGAGTACACCTATGACGCCTCCAGCTTCGACTTCGAGGTTCCCGAGAACAACGCCGGCGTTGAGTACCTGTGGCGCTTCACCCAGGCGAAGATGACCTTCATCGGCGACGGCGACGAGCTGGTGCTGGCCGTCCACAACTCCACCAAGGATCAGCCCGCTCTGGCCCTGGCCTCCGCCGGCAAAATCGAAAACCGGGAGGAGTCCGGCTACAACATCGACTGGTGCATCAACCTCAGCCCCTACACCGCCCTGCTGAACACCGAGAGCATGTTCGTCGTCAGCGGCTGCGACAGCCCCGCCGGCGCCCGCCTCTTCATCCGCTACATCACCGGCGGCGCGGACGGCCAGAGCGGCGGCCTGAAGCCCTTCACCAAGGTGGGCAACTGGCCCCTGCGCGACGACTTTGAGGACAAGAAGAACCCCGCCAAGCTCAACGAGCTGGGCGCCCGGGCCAACGACCTGGTCTCTATCTACGACATTTATCCCGACGTGCAGGACATGTGGATGTACTGGCTGAACCAGTAATCTTCTCATATCGCCGCGTTTCACAGCTGGGCGGGCGGCCGCATGGCCGCCCGCCCGCTTTCTAAGAAGCCGTATTCACAGGTGAGAATCAAAACGGGCTTCCCGCCTGTGAATACAGTTTCTGAGCATGAAGGAGGAATCCCATGGCAAATCCCATCCGGCAAAAAGAGATCGACGAGCGCATTGGCAAGTTCGCCGACAAATTCTGGGGCGCGTTCCAAATGACAGAGAACGGCAGGGTGAAGAGCACGATTCTGCTGTACTCCTTCTGCCTCTGCTGGGTTCTGCTGGCTCTCTACGGCGGATGTTACGCCCTTTTGATCGACCCGCTGGAGGCAATGCTCCAGGGCGCGCCCGTCCCGCTGGTCAACCTGGCGGAGACCCTGGTTCCCTCCCTGGCGGGAACGGCGGCTGCCTCCCTGGTGTGGCTTCTGCCCGGCGACAAGCGCCTGCTCCCCGCCGCCTATATCTGGCTGGCGCTGCTGCTTCTGGCCTGCCTGATCTCCCTGATGATTCTGATGGGGCTGGAAAGCGCCGGGCTGATTCTCCAATTCTTCGGGATGTTTGTTCTGGCGCCCTTGGTGACGGGCCTGGGCTCCTCCCTTTTGGCGTATTATCTATATTGGAAAAAAAGGCCCCCTGCCGGCGACCCGGCACGGCCTTGGAAAAGGCAGTGAGAATTATGATCGATACCGTATTGTTTGACATGGGCGGGACCTTGGAGGACATCTGCATCGACGAGGAGAGCAAGAAAGCCTCCGCCCAGGGCGTTCTCCGCATTCTGGAGGCCCACGGCCACCCCCTTTCCCTGGACATCCCTGCCGCCATCCAGGCCCTTGCCGAGGGCTGGGACCGCTACGCCGCCTACCGGGGCCCCACCAACCGGGAGCTCAAGCCCGAGGAGATTTGGGGCAACTACGTCCTGACGGAGCTGGGCCTGGACTTTGACACCGTGAAGCCCTTTTCCGAAGAACTGGCCCACATGTGGGAAATTACCCACTACCACCGCCGGCTCCGCCCCCGGGTCAAGGAGATGCTGGAGGGGCTGAAGGGGCTTGGCATGAAGCTGGGGGTCATCAGCAACACCGCCAGCCTCTATCAGGTCTTCCGCATTCTGGAGGAATACGGCATCCGGGACTACTTCCAGGACGTGACCCTCTCCTCCGTCACCGGATACCGCAAGCCGGACCCCAACATCTTCCTGGTCTCCTTGAATCAGGTCCGCTCCGAACCCGGGACCTGCGCCTACGTGGGCGACACCTATTCCCGGGATGTCATCGGCCCCCAGAACCTGGGCTTCGGCGCCACGTTCCACATCCACTCCTTCCTGACCCAGTCCCGGGACACGGACGTCCCCAAGGAGGTCCGGGCTACGTACTCCATTCAGGACATCTACGAGGTCTACACCATCCTGAGCCGTCAGGCAAGCGGAAAGGCGGTATAATATGTTTACCTTTAAGGCAATACCGCACAATGAGGTTTGCCTAAAAATAAGACATCCTCAACTG
>ERZ777306.750-NODE-750-length-62172-cov-44.015954_pt1 | contig 62172 bp, 61 predicted proteins | sample MGYA00374966_ERZ777306 | MGnify/ENA primary metagenome ERZ777306 (study PRJEB29329, sample SAMN06343882) | mouse gut metagenome | isolation source: Mouse cecum | place: Austria: Vienna | collected 2014-11-15 ... | reverse complement strand
TAAAATGAATGAAAAAAAGTCAGCTTAAGACTTGAATCTTAAGTTGACTCCATTGAGGAATACTATAAGTACTCCCCTTTGATTATTTTAATTATTTACAAACCCTAGACTATTTTTACTAATATATAATTAATCAAACTTTGATTTATATTCTTTTGGTGTTAATCCAGTAACCTTTTTAAAAACCTTAGAAAAATAATTATGACTGCCAAAACCTAATTTAGATGCAATTTCTTTAATTTGATAATTCTCTTTTAGCATCTCTTTTGCTTTTTCAACTCGATATTCCGTTACTAAATCAGTAAAATTTTTAGATGTATGAGTACTTAAAAGATTACTTATATAAAATGGCGTAACACCTAAATATGATGCTACACTATTTAATGTTATAGGGCTTTTATAATTTAATGATATGTATGCTAATGCCTTTTTTACTAAAACATTTGACGACTTAATATTTGCATTTTCAATAAATCTGACTAAACTATTTACAAAATCATTAATCTTATCCAACAAATCACGATAAGGATTATCACTATTTAACTCAATTAAATATTCTTTATCTTGTAAATCTATACTGGAATTAAATTCCTGATTAAACAATATTATTAATGTTTGATTAAAATCATAAATTATTTTTAATAATGTTTCCCTATCTAAATATAGTATTTCCAAATAAAACAAATTAATTCGACGCTGCATATTTAAAGTATCAAATTTCAAAAAATCTTTAATTAAATTCTGACACAATTTTTTCATATCATGTAAATAGTCATTCAATTGATTATCCAGATTACTATTTTCCTTTAATTTAATGGGATGTCCAACATTTCTTATCGCATTAACATAAGAATCATAAAAACTCTTGTAATTCATGCATATAGTACCAACGCCTATTTGATCTAGCCCATCAAAATATTTCTTTATCATTGCTTCAAAAATAGCTATATCCTGTTTAGATAATCTAACAAAACTAAATACAAACAAAACATGAACCTCAAAATAACTATCAATCATACAACGACAACCAAGATCCTCCATCTCAGTTATAAATAAATGAACTCGATGTTTTTGAAAACTATCTTCTTGAAATACTATGCAAAATCCTGATTTAGGAGCAATATTTAACAGTGAAAAATATTTTCTTATTTCCTCATACCGAGAGTTTTGAACAATACTATGAATACAATCACTTTCTACAATTGGTTTAATTTCCTCCATTTTTAAAACCAGTTGAGTTGCCTGATTCTTCTCACTATTTCTACTATCAATTTTATTAATTATCTGATAAATTGTATTGCACATTTTTTCAATCGAAACAGGTTTTAAAATAAAATCTTCAACCCCTAATTTTATTGCTTCTTTAGCATATTCAAAATAGCTGTATGAAGTCAAAACTAAACTTATAATATCTTTATTTATCTTTTTTGCAAACTCAATTGTTTCCAAACCATTAATACCAGGTAGATTAATATCACTCACTATAATTTGAACATCTTCATCTTTTAATATTTCCAATGCTTCCATACCATTAGACGCATTATAAACAACTAATGATTCTGCAAAGTGTTCTTTCAACAAAGATACAAGTGCCTTACGCTCTATTTCCTCATCCTCAACAACTAATATTTTATACATAAGTTTCCTCCATCTTAATTTTAATAATCACTTCAAAACCACAACCAGGATAACTATTAAAGGATATTTGAGCAGTATTTCCATAAAACATTCTAATTCTTTGAATTACGTTATATAACCCTAAATTCTTCTTATCATTATCAATTTGAAAATCATTAATAATTCCTTTTTCTAATATCTCTGTCTCTACACCAATTCCATTATCACTTACACTAATAATAATATGATCATCAAGATGATGAACATTTATAATTACCTCACCATCTTCAATAACGTCTTTCAATCCATGTTTAACTGCATTTTCAACTAGTGGCTGGATCAATAAACCAGGTACCTGAATATTTGGCAATTCTTCTTCAACTGTCAAAATAAATTTTATTCTTTGATGAAATCTTTTTTCTTGGATATATATATAATTTTCAATTGATTCTATTTCACTATACAAATCACTAGTTTTATTAGCTTTATCCAAAGCATATCGAAGTAACATTGATGTTCGATTAACCATTGCACTTGTATCCATAGCATTTTCTCGATACGCAGTTTTATAGATCATATTTAAAGTATTAAATAGAAAATGTGGATTAATTTGATTCTGTAATAATTTTAACTCACTTAAAGCTAATAATTCATCTTTACGCAAATTCTCATTTTCTTTCTCTAATAATTGATGTTTTAATTTAGCTTTTTCTTGTTCATTTAAAATATTTCTTTGTACATGCTGAGCCATATCTTCTAAAGCTAAACATAAGCTTTCCATTTCAGTTGATGTACCAGAAATACTTGAAAGATCATATTCTCCACGTTTAATTAATTTTATATTATTTAGTATCTGATATAAAGGCTGCGTAAATGATCTAATTGTAATAACGGAAAATAAAACCAGCCAAATAATTCCTGCTATCATTATAATTGCTAAAACAATGAAAAGTAAATTTTCATAATTATGAATTTCTTTTCTTTGAGCTTTAATATCTTCGGTTAAATATTCATAATATGTAGTACTCGTTTTTTCAATTAAAGCATATTGGGTCAATAATTCATTATATTTTTCCTGATACCCATTCCCTTTAAAATCTTTAGCATCAGCAGCGGCGCTTTGATAACTATCTAACATATTATTAAGCAATTTGATACGCCAACGATATGTTTCATCTATATTATTATCAATATTCCTTAGTTTATCCAAAGCAATTCCAATACACCGATTATATGTATCAATATCTTCTAGATTTTCTGTATATAAATAACTTTTAAAACTAAAATTTGCTTGAGAAACATAATCATAGAACCCATTTATATCATCATATAACTGAATTGCATCATTATATTTATTAGTTGTACTATGGCTTAAAACATAATACATTACCATAAACAAAGACATTATACAAATCAAACTCAAATTTAATTTTAAAATACTGTTCTTAAAACTTATCTTAGATCTCTTCATTTTAATTCCTCTTGATAATTAGACACATTTTCATCAGTAACTAGCACTAGTTTAACACTATTGATTTTTTCAAATAATTGTTTACCATCAATAAGATAATTATATAGCCAGTTTGTAGCCTCATATCCATAGTTATAAAATGAAGTTACAACACTACCATCGATCTGTTTATCTTTGATTAATTTAATCGTATCTGGCATATCATCAACCCCATATATAAGCATTTTATCACGAACTTTTAATTCCTTTGCTGCTTCATTACAAAAAACTGCGGATTCCCCAGCAAAATTTATTGCCACATTGATATTAGTTGTTGATAAAATATTCAGCCACTCTTTTTTAGCTCTAACTGAATCAGATTTTGATTCACTAACTATTTTAATCTCATAACCCCCAGGATGTTTATTAAAGACATTTTTTATTTCATCAACCTGTTGACTTGCAATATCAAAACCTTTTTCAGCTACTTGAATGCCAATTTCTAAAAAAGTATCTTTCCCTAAATTCTTTTCAATATCTATCAAAAAAAGTTCTGCCTGCTCATTAAAATCTTTTCCCAAATAAGCAAACCGTTCACTATCTTTAATATCTGAATCTACTAATAAAATTGGAATTCCCTTAGCTTTAGCTTTATTTATTATGTTTGGATCAATAACCCCCTGGGTTATAATAGCATCGGCTTTTTGAGCAATAGCTGTTTCAATTACTTCCTCCATTTTATTTGTATTGATTGCTGTAGGACCTAACCAATCACCATTAATATTTTTTTCTTTACAAGCTTCATCAAAACCAATCTTTGCTTTAAGCCATATTTCATGTTCTTTTAAGGGTGTTGCATAAACAAAATAAAGTGATTTTTCTGTTGTTATTTTAGAATTATGATTACAACCTGTCAAAATCAAAAACATCGATACCAAATATATTACTTTTTTCATTATTCCACATCCTTTCCATCATTTATAATTATACATTATTTTATAATTAAAAGATAAAAAAACTGAAACTTTCTAAATGAAAATTTCAGTCTATTTTTTATCTTTTAAATTGTCGTTTAAATGCATCAAAAATCGATTCTTTCTTCTTAGATAATTTAGAAAGCTTATTATATAATTCACGTTCCTCAAATGATAATTTAGTTGGTATCTTAACTTCTATCTTAACCATCTCATCACCATAAGTTGAACCTCTTAAATCTTTAACACCTTTCCCCTTTAAACGTAAAACTGTTCCTGATTGAGTACCAGCAGGAATTTTAACTGTAACATCGCCTTGTACTGTTGGAACATCAACCTCACAACCTAAAGTTGCATCAACATTCGATACTGGAATTGTAATGTGAATATTACGACCCTCTCTCTTGAAATGTTCATGTGCTCTAATTTGTATTTCTACAAACAAGTCACCATTTGATCCACCATTGCTGCCACGACCACCTTTACCAGCCACACGAAGCTGCTGGTTAGAATTAATTCCAGCTGGTATATCTAATTCAACAGTCACTGTTTTTGTTTCATAACCTTTACCATGACAATGTGTACATTTATCACGAACGACTTTACCTGTTCCCCCACATTCAGGACATGTTGTTTCAGTTACAAATGTACCAAATGGGGAACTTTGCTGCTGCTGTACAGTTCCACGTCCACCACAACGTGAACATGTATGAACATCATTAGGATTCTTAGCACCTGTACCATTACAATGACTACATGGTGCATCATAGGTAACTTTAACATCTTTTTTTACACCATTTACAGCTTCCATAAAATCAATATTCAAACGCATTAAGCGATCTTCACCACGTCTTGGACCAGTATTTCTTTGGCGACTTCTTCCCCCTCCGAAGAAAGAACCAAAAATATCACCCAAATCAACATCTTCAAAACCAAATCCACCAAATCCACCAGCGCCACCATTACCAGCTCCTTGTTCAAAAGCAGCATGACCAAAACGATCATATGTGGCTTTTTTATTTGCATCAGATAAAACCTCATAAGCTTCCTGCACTTCTTTAAATTTTTCTTCTGCATCAGGATCTTTGTTTATATCAGGATGATATTGCTTTGCTTTTTTTCGATAAGCTCTTTTAATCTCATCAGCTGAAGCCTGTTTTGATACCCCTAAGACTTCATAATAATCTCTTTTATCAGCCATCTTTCCACCCTCTTTACATTATTTAAAACCAAGGCAAAGCCTTGGCTTTAATAAATTAGTTCTTTTCTTCAAAATCAGCATCAACAACATTGTCATCTTGAGCATTTGTTGCACCAGTATCACTAGCACCTGCTCCACCTTGTTGTTGATAAGCATATGAAGCCATTTGTTGTGCCATTTGTTCTAATTCAGACATTTTAGCTTCTAATGTTGCCATATCATTATTATCTAAAGCTGTTTTTAACTCATCTTTTAGCTTTTGAGCAGATTCTTTTTGAGTTGCATCGATCTTGTCACCTTGTTCTGCTAAAGCTTTATCAATTTCATTAATCATTTGTTCTGCTTTATTTCTAGTTTCAATTTCTTTACGTTTCTTTTCATCTTCAGCTTTATTAGCTTCTGCTTCTTTAACCATTCTATCAATTTCATCATCACTTAAACCAGTAGAGTTTTGAATAACGATAGATTGTTCTTTTTGTGATTTTAAATCTTTAGCTTTAACATTTACGATACCATTAACATCAATACTGAAAGTTACTTCGATTTGTGGCACTCCACGAGGAGCTGGTTCAATACCATCTAATTTAAATAAACCTAATTGTTTATTATCCTTAGCCATTGATCTTTCACCTTGTAATACGTTGATATCTACAGCTGGCTGATTATCAGCAGCAGTTGAGAATACTTGAGACTTAGTAGTTGGAATAGTAGTATTTCTTTCGATCAATACTGTCATTACTCCACCCATTGTTTCAATTCCTAATGATAAAGGTGTAACATCTAACAATAATACATCTTTAACATCACCTACAATAACTCCACCTTGAATAGCAGCTCCCATAGATACAACTTCATCAGGATTTACAGATTTATTTGGTTCTTTTCCTAATAATTTCTTAACTGATTCCTGAACTGCAGGAATACGAGTTGAACCACCTACTAATAATACTTGATGAATTTCAGTTGGATCCATACCAGCATCTTTTAACGCTTGACGGACCGGAGTTTCAGTTCTTAAAACTAAATCACGAGTTAATTCATCAAATTTAGCTCTAGTCAATGATAACTCTAAGTGTAATGGTCCAGCTGCACCAGCTGAGATAAATGGTAAAGAGATTTGTGTTTGCATAGTTCCAGATAAATCTTTTTTAGCTTTTTCTGCAGCTTCTTTAATACGCTGCATTGCCATTTTGTCATTAGATAAATCAATACCTTGTTCCTTTTTAAATTCATCAACAACCCAATTCATAATTTTTTCATCAAAGTCGTCTCCACCAAGTTTATTATCACCAGCAGTAGCTAAAACTTCAAAAGTTCCATCTGCTAAATCTAAGATAGATACATCGAAAGTTCCTCCACCTAAGTCATATACTAATACTTTTTGTTCTTGATCTAATTTATCAAGACCAAATGCTAATGCTGCTGCAGTTGGTTCATTAATAATACGTTCAACTTCTAATCCAGCAATTTTACCAGCATCTTTAGTTGCTTGACGTTGTGCGTCATTGAAATATGCAGGAACTGTGATAACTGCTTTTGAAACTGTTTCACCTAAATATGCTTCTGCAGTAGCTTTTAAATTTTGTAAGATCATTGCTGAAATTTCTTGTGGTGTATAATCTTTTCCATTAACATGTTCCTTATGGCTTGTACCCATATGACGTTTTACTGACATTACTGTTTCTGGATTAGTAACAGCTTGACGTTTTGCTGCTTCACCAACAATAATTTCTCCATTTTTAAATGATACTACTGAAGGTGTTGTTCTATTTCCTTCAGGATTAGCGATGACTTTAGATTCACCGTTTTCCATAACACTAACACATGAATTTGTAGTACCCAAGTCAATACCAATAATTTTGCTCATAATTAAATCCTCCTATTTATTCACTTACTTTTACTAAAGATGCACGAATTACGCGATCTTTTAATTTATATCCTCTTTGTAACTCTTCAACAATCATATTTGATTTAAAGTTATCATCTTTTACAGTCATTACTGCTTGATGGAAGTTTGGATCAAACTCTTCACCTTCGGTTTTTATCACTTCAACCCCCTGTGACTGTAAAACCTGCATTAACTGATTATAAATCATTTCATATCCTTTTAAGAAATTTTTTATTTCTTCACTAGGATTTTCAACTGTTAACGATCTTTCAAAGTTATCAACTACTGGTAGTAATTGTTCAATAAAAGACTGCATCATAAATTTCATTGTATTAGCATGTTCATTTTGTAATCTTCGTTTAAGATTCTCCATGTCAGCAAATACTTTATAATAATCAGTTTTCCAAGTATTTACCTCTTCTTCCAGAGCCTTCAGCTGCTCTTCAACAGTAACTTCTTCAGTCTCTTTTTTTTCATTTTCTTGATCAACAGCCTCATCTACTGCATCTTGATCCATTACTTTTTCCTCAGCCATTACATTCACCTCTATTCATCGTTTGAATCATCTGATTCATCAAAGAAAGCCTGTTCAATATTCTTTGAAATATACTCTACTAACGAAACTACTTTTTCATAAGGCATTCTAGTTGGCCCTATTACTGAAATAGATCCTTTGGTTGTTGCTCCTGTTTTAAACGAAGCAGATATTACTGAAACATCATCGATATCATTGATTGGCGAATCAGTTCCAATTCTCACCGTTACCCCTTCTTCATCAGATAAAGGCTGTAAGGCATTCCATACTTGAGAGTTTTCAAATGCACTAACGATTCTTCTTAATTTATTTACATCGTTATATTCAGGTTGATATAACATATTCTCTTTTCCAGAAAAATAAATGTTGCTTGAAGCAAATCTTACAAAAGCTTCTAGAAAAGCATTAAATAATTCCTCATGTTCTTTAATCTTAGCTGATAAAACTGGTTTAACATCACGCTCTAATCTAAATGCTACTCGATCAATTGGTGTTCCAACTAACAATTCATTCATGACATTAACACAACTCACCAAATCATCAATATTATGATGACGATTTAAATCAAAAACTTTATTTTCAACATACCCTTGATTAGTAATAATAATTGTTGTAACCCGATTGTCACTTAAAGGTACAATATTGATTTGTTGTAAAGTATCTTCACTAGAATCAGGTCCTAAAACTACTGATGTTAAATGAGTTAGCTCACTGAGCATCTGACAACTTTCATGAATTATTTCATCAAGTGTTCGATGACGATCACTAAAAATTTGTGCCACCTGACTTTTCAAGCTTTCATCTAAATCCCTTTTAGCAAGATTATTAACATAGAATCGATATCCTTCTACTGAAGGAATCCTTCCAGAAGAAGTATGGGTCTTTTCTAAATAACCATATTCTTCAAGAAAACTCATCTCATTACGGATGGTTGCACTAGAATAAGGCAATTGATAATTTGTCATCAGAGCTTTAGAACCAACTGGTTCAGCTGTTTCAATAAACTCATCAACTATACATTTGAAGATTAATAATTGCCTAGTTGTAAGCATCATTTTCACCACCCTTAGCACTCTTTCTTCCTTTGTGCTAAATACATTATACATCAATTATTAGCACTGTCAATATCTTTGTGCTAAAAAAAGAAAAAAAGAAAACTAAAGTGTTAATCTAAAAAAGCCATAAGATAGATTTTATAAACTATTTTGCCATTTTTACCAATAAATAAATCACACAACTCAATCATTTATAAGATTATAGATAGTTATTTTATTAACTTAGATATCTTAAAAAAGACAATCCCATCTTGATTGTCTTTTTCTAATTACTATTATCTATCCTTTGTTTAAATACTTCAAATTCATCTTCTTCAAATATATATTTGTTTATTAACTTTAACTGTTTTTCACTTAATCCCTCTATCCATTCTCTACATTCCTGATGATATCTTCCGTTAATCATTTCTATATAAATATCTCTTTTTCCTTGTTTTATTCCAATTTCAATTCCTTCTTCTAATCCCTTACTGTGATACTCATCTTTAAATGATTCTGTTCTTATTCTCGCTAATGCTAACTGATTCGCTATTGACCACATTGGCTCATTGTTCCTAAACTTGTCATACATATTTATCACCATCCCGATTATGTCTTCTTCTTTCTCTTTTATTATACCAGTATATTCATTCTTTATAAACAGATAACATAACCTTTCCAAATCATTTAATTCTTTAACTTCTTTTTCTTTTAGGATCTTTTCAATATGTTTCATCTTAATAAAATAGCGATAGTTTAGATTACCATTCTCCATCCTTCCATTGCTGTCTCTAAATGCATAATCCCTGATTAAACAATCGTCATCATCATTGATAAAGATGATTTGATATACTGGTCTTAACATATTATACTTTTCACCAGCATCTAACTGTTCTACTAAGAGTCTAGCTCCATAAAACTGAAACCTTGCTGATTCACTGTTATTATTACCTGCCATCTGCATTTCTATGTCAATAATTCTGCCAGTTTCATCAACAGCACAAATATCTAAAATAATATTTTTAGCAAGAACAGTATTTTGATTGATTTCAGGATTTTTAACAATCATTTTTTTACAGTCAATATTGGTAACGAGTTTAACGATATACTTTCTTAACAATTTAGATTCAGCAGTATCTCTGGAAAGAAGATATTTAAAGAAAAGATCATTATTAAATTTAACTAAATCATTTTGATAACTAATTATTTTGCTCATACAATAATCCTCCTATTATCCTTTACAAAATAATCAGGAGGATTACTTTTGAAATCAAATTTTTACGATTATATATTACTGTTCACACTCAAAAAATAAATACTGATCTGATAATATGAAAAAACATTAAAGATTACAAACTTATTTACTAATAAAATAACAAAAACAAGATTAAGATCATTGAAAAAGCATGGTGAATTCATTTAAAATCAAATTCACACATGCCTTTTTGAAGTCTACTATTTATTTGACTGTGAATGGTAACATCAAAATTGTTTAACCACCCATAAAATACACTTAAAATTATTTATCTTATAACTAGATAAAATCTAATAAAATTGTATTTAATAGCTTTATTGAATCCTTCGTACAACGCAAATAACCATCTTCAATAACAAGCGTTTTTAAACTAAGATGTTTATTTATAGCTCGAGGATATAAATCTAATACTTTAATCCCATAGTACTTTTCAAAAGCTTTTAAATCAAGTCCTTTAACTAAGCGTAATGACATCATTAAATGATTAAACATTGTTTCTTCTTTAGAATTACATAATTCAGTAGTAATATCCTGAAATTTTAAATAGGAATTTAAATTACGACTATGTTCAATTATTCGGTTATCAATTTTGCTACTGGCACCTAGTCCAACACCATAGTAATTATCATATTGCCAATACGCTAAATTATGAAGTGATTCAAAACCAGGTTTAGCATAATTACTGATTTCATATTTTATAAATCCCATTTGAGCTAATCTTTCATCTATCAGTTCATTAATATTAGCTTCATCCTCTTCATCTAAGGGAAGATAATTTTGATTTTTTAGCACTGTATGATCTTCTAAAATCAAGGCATAGTAAGATACATGTTGAATATTTAATAATTTTATTATATCTAAATCTTTTTTTATATCTTCTATTGTCTGTCCAGGTAAGCCATACATTAAATCAATTGAAATATTATTAAAACCTAAACGATGAGCATAATCAATAACTCTTTTAACCTGCATACAATTATGTTTACGATTAATAGCTTTCAACAAATCATCATTAAAAGTTTCTACTCCAATACTTAATCTTGTGATTCCGCCTTTTTTTAAAATATCAAGCTTATAACAATCAAGCGTTTCTGGATTAACTTCAATCGTTACTTCTTTAGTATCATTACTTATATATGGTTTAATAATATCCATTAACCACTCTAACTGCTCATCATCTAGACTAGTTGGAGTCCCTCCACCAATATAAATTGTTTTTAAAGGCAAATCAATTTTTAACGAAGCCAGTTCTTTCTTTAAAACCGCCAAATAATCATCTACCTGTTTTTTCTGGTAAAAGACTTTACAAAAATCACAATATGAACAAATATGTAAACAAAAAGGAATATGGATATATAAAGATCTAGTTTCCATCTTCAAATCCAAATTCTTTAGCCAATCCTCCTAAAGAAGTTTCCTTATAAGCACTATTTAAATCTTTACCAGTTTGTTTCATCACTCTTACTACTGCATCAAATGATACTTTATTTTTTCTTAAATACCCTAACTGTTTGGCATACATCGCAGCATCCATTGCCCTTAAAGCTCCAAAGCCATTACGTTCAATACAAGGAATTTGAACATAACCGCCTACTGGATCACAAGTTAATCCTAAATTATGTTCTAATCCCATTTCAGCAGCATATTGAATTAGATTATTGTTTAATTCTAAAATCCAGCCATATGCAGCTGCCGTCATTGCGCAAGCACTGCCAATTTCAGCCTGACATCCTCCATCAGCTCCAGAAATTGTAGCATTAGTCTTAATAACATTACCAAAAATTCCTGCTACTGCTATTGCCTTAACTATTTCTTTTCTAGGTATATTAAGCTGTTTAAAACAATAATACATCACCGCAGGCATTACCCCACTAGCCCCACAAGTTGGAGCAGTTACAATTTGATGACCAGAAGCATTTTCTTCACTAACAGCATAAGCATAACTACTAACTAAAAGCCGATCTCGTTCACCACTACGATGAGTATTTATTGCTTGTTGATAAATTGATTTAGCAACTCTTTTTAACTGCAAACGTCCAGGAATAATTCCAGTTATTGAAAGACCTCTTTCAACACATTTAAACATTGCATCTAAAATTTCGTATAGATAAGATTTAAAATCTCCATCTTCAAATTCTAATACATAATCATATAAATTTATTCCCTTTTGATCACAATACTCCAATATCTCATTTAAATTATGATGTGGATATACTTGTTTTGGCTGTTGCAGTTTATCATCTTCATACATCAGTGCCCCACCACCAATAGAATAGACAGTTATTTTATCAAGTAATTTACTTTTTTGATAAACCTCAAATACCATTCCATTAGGATGTTTTGGCAAAGCATCACTAACAAAATGAATTTCAACATTTTCTTTACCAAAAGTTTCCTCAATAATTTGATCAGTTAAATGCCCTTTACCAGTTAATGCTAAAGAACCATGTAAATATACTACAAAATGATCTGCATTATTATATGTTTCTTTAATCTTAACAGCTGCTCTTTGAGGACCCATTGTATGTGATGATGATGGTCCAACACCAATTTTATACAACTCTCTTAATGATTCCATAAATTCTCCTATATTCTTATCATAAATAATTCTAAACCCATTTTTTTATCTATTTTACCTGTCTTTATTTGAACATCTAACTTTGATAATTCATCTAAACACTTTAATAATTCATTTAAATCAAAGCTTTTACCTTCTTGTCTAATATATTTTAAACGATAAGGATTTACACCTAAGAACTTTCCAATTTCCTTATCATTATACCCTTTTCGATCTAATAATTTCACTTGATAAATAAGACGCATTTGTCCTGCAATTAAAACAATCAATTTAATTGGTTCTTCATTTAAAATCATTAAATCATGATAAATCGAAAACATTTTTTTTCGATCTTTTTGAAGAATAGCACTAGTAAGTGCAAAAACATTTTCATCCAGGGGTTTACTAACCAATTTATCCACTACATCATATGTAATATGTTTACAATACAAACAAAGTTTCTCCACCTCTAAAACAACATTATTTAAACTATCACCTAAACGACTTAATAGTAATTCTAATGCATCATCATCAATTGTAGCCTCACGACGTTTCACTGCCTGACGAGTACTATCTGATAGTTTATAGTGATTAACTTTATCTATCTCAAAAAATTTAGCTTCTTTACGTAATCTTTTAACTAACTTTTTTCTCTCATCAAAATCTTTACCAACATTATAAATCACAAAAAGTGTTTCCTCATTATCATTATCTAAGCACTTTTCAAAAAAAACCAACTCACTATTATCTTTCTTTATTTTTTTTGTAGTTAAAAAAAAGGGATTCTTTAAAATAACCATCTTTTTTTCACTAAAAAAAGGCGGTGTAATTATATCTTCATATACTATTTCAATACTATCTTCATCTCCCCTATAAACAGAAAGATTCATATTTTCTTCATTACAATTATATTCTTTCTTTAGAGCCTGTAACTTCTGCTCCATTAAAAAACTTTCTTCACCATAAATTACAATTATCATTAATCATCACTCCAACTGTAACCATTATAAACTACTTTGATAATAATGTCATGGATAAATATAATTATCATCTCCATAATAAATAATCTTCACCATTCCTGTCAAATCACTTCGATAAACTTTAACATCATAATCTTCTAATCGTTCTAATACACTTTTATTAGGATGACCATAACGATTATTTCTCCCACAACTTATCAAAGCTATTTTAGGTCTAACCGCTTCTAAAAACTCACTGCTAGTTCCTGTTACACTTCCATGATGAGACACTTTTAAAACATCAATTTTTAAATTTGGATAATTCTCAATCAATTTACGTTCAATCTTACTAGATATATCACCAGTAAACAAATAAACTAAATTATTAATCGTTGCTTTAATAACCAAAGAGTTATCATTATTATCTTTCGTTTCCATCCCACTTTTAAGCATTTCAATTTCAATGTCCCCTATCTCTATTTTCTCCTGATAAGAAGTAACAGTTTGTTTTATTTCAATCTCTTTAACAAGAGAATCATAAGCACCACAATGATCAAAATCGTCATGAGAAATAAAAACATAATCTAGTCTATTAATTCCCTGTGATTTTAAATATGGAACCAATGTAAGTGAAGCTATATCTTTATTTTTCAAACCTCCTGTATCAATTAAAATATTCCCCTGATTAAATGGCTGCTGAATTAAAAAACAATCTCCCTGTCCTACATCAATCATTGTAACCTCTCCTTCAATACTATAATATGGTTTAAAATAAAACACCAGTAACAAACTAACTAACATCAATACTTCTCTAATAACTTTTTGTTTAATATTTATTTTTAAAATTATTTTAAAATAAACAAAATAATAACTAAGAATAAAAAATAATGTTGGTTTAGAAAAATTTATAAAAATTGAAAAATCATTACAAAAGATAATAATATTATTCAAAAAATAAATAATTATTCTTACTACTGGTTTTACAAAATCACCTAATAACACATAAATCCAAATCATTTGATACAGCAAACTTATTAAAGGTGCTAAGATAACCCCTAAAAATAATGATAAAATATTAATTCGATATTGAATTGTTAAAATTATTGGTAAGCTCCCAAAATATACTAATAAATTAAAATATTGACTTTGGTTTAACAATAAAATAATAAAGTAAATTAAATAAGAAAAAATAAATGACAAACTAAAAATAATATATGGATTAATTAATAACATTAATACTGTTACAATTGATAAACAATCCAATTTATTCAAATATCCTTTAAATAAAACCGATAACAACATAACCAAATATGCTCTAATAAATGAAATATTAATTGGAATTATATAAACATATAAACCAATCAAAACAATTACAAAATAATCAATAAACCTATCTGATACAATAAACCTTAATATATTTTTTAATAAATTATTTAAAATATGAATATGCAAACCAGAAAGAGCAAATAAATGAACTATCGAAAGATCTGTTAACTGCTGATAATAATCTTCTATCATTTCATCTTTTATTCCTAAAACAAACATTGAAGCATAACTATCCTCAAGATCATCACCCGATACTCTCTTTTGCAATTCTTTAAATAAACTCTGTGTAGAATCAACACTTAACAATCGTTTAATCATAGCATTATTAGTAATCCCTTGACTATATAAGTATCTTTTATAATTAAAAGCATTATCATTAGTTGGTTCACTTATATTAAAATACTCAACTTCCATTTCTAAAACATCACCAATCTGGTATCCTATAAAATCTCCATACACCTTAACCTTTGTCCGACTAGTTTTAAGTACTACACTTTTTTGATCTACTGCTACTATTTTACCCTTAATAATAGAATCATTAATTGGTGTAGGCCAATTAACAAATAAAAAAAAGAGAGTTGTAAAAATAAAAATACTAATAAAATTCATTAAATTTAAACGATAAATAATAAAAGCTCCATAAAATATTAAAAATATAAAAAAAACTGGATGTACTAATATACTAACAATTAATAACAAACAGCTAATCCCATAATAAATTAAATAATTTTTTATAAACATAATAATCCTCTAATTCTTAAATATGTCTTTTGGCCAATCCCTGATATTTTAGTAATATCTTCAATTGTACAAAATGGTGTTTTTTGACGATATTCAATTATTTTATCAGCGGTTTTAACCCCAATCCCCTTTATTGTCATCAATTGCTCTTTTGTTGCTTTATTTAAAGAAATCAGATTTTCACCTTCAGGAATATAAAAAACCGTTCTTGTAGGTAGAACAGTTTTATCATCAAAGCCATATATATTCTTAATATTTAACTGTTTAAAAACCGCTTCAACTGTTGGAGCTTTATCAAAAGTAAGAGTCTGATTATACTTACCTTCAACAACGATCTTAATTTGAGGATTACTTGTAATTTGTTTAACTTCAGCTTCAGGCAAGCTTAAAGAATAAATTGTAGATATAATCATTAATACAAACAATCCTATAATCTCATGCTTTTTCATTACATCACCTCACAAAAAAGACTAGAATAACTAGTCTTCCATTTGAATATTTAAATGATTATATGCTTCAAAAGTAGCAATTCTTCCCCTTGGTGTTCTTTTAATTAATCCAATTTGTAATAAATATGGTTCATACACATCCTCCAATGTTTGAGGCTCTTCACCAATTGAAGCTGCTAATGACTCTAATCCTACTGGCCCCCCTTTGAAACGATGAATAATTCCTAATAAATATTTATGATCAACATCATCCAAACCTAATTGATCAACTTTTAAACGATCAAGCGCCTCGATAGTTCTTTCTTTTGTAATTACATCTTCACCATTAAACTGCGCAAAATCACGAACTCTTCGAAATAACCTGTTAGCAATTCGTGGTGTCCCTCTAGAACGCATGGCTAATGCTGTTTTAGCATCATCATCCATTGGCATTTGATAAACTCTACTAGTTCGATCAATTATCGTTTTTAAATCAGTTTCATCATAATATTCTAATTTAGAAACAATTCCAAAACGATCACGTAATGGTGCAGATAGATCTCCTGCCCGTGTAGTAGCACCTACTAAAGTAAAAGGAGGCAAATCTATTCGCACCGATCTAGTCGAAGCTTCTTTACCAATAACAACATCAACACAAAAATCTTCCATTGCAGGATATAATATTTCCTCAACGACTTTATTCAAACGATGTATTTCATCAATAAACAATACATCTCCTGGTTCTAAAGCTGTTAATATCGCAACTAAATCCCCTGTCTTTTCAATACTTGGTCCAGTAGTAATCTTAATATTAGTCCCCATTTCATTAGCAATAATCATTGACATTGTTGTTTTTCCTAAACCTGGTGGTCCATATAACAAAACATGATCAAGTGATTCATCTCGCAACTTTGCTGCACCAACAAAAACTTTTAAATTTTCCTTTAAATTTGTTTGTCCAACATATTCATCAAACGATGAAGGCCTTAAACTGCTTTCATCATCTTCACATATATTAGCATCAAGAATTTCATTTCTGCTCATATGCTACCTCCTTATTTCACTAATAAACTAAGTGCTCTTTTTACATATCCATTAGTATCCAGCTTTTCATTTAATAAAACCGCCAAAACTTTATCTACCTCAGATTTCTTATATCCTAATGCTACAAGCACCTCTGATGCTTCATCTAAATCATTATTGTTTATAATCGTAGTTGTCGTATTTTTAAATTTACCTTGGAGATCCAATATAATCTGTTGAGCTGCTTTTGGTCCAATTCCTGGTATTTTTTTTAAATAAGCTACATTACCTGTTTCAATTGCACTAATTATGCTTGTTACATCACCAGTAGCTAAAATTCCAATTGCTGTTTTACACCCAATTCCTTTTACTAAGATCAACTTTAAAAACATTTCTTTTTCTTCATTAGTTTTAAATCCATATAAAAGCAAACCATCTTCTTTAACATATTGATACAAATAAACCTTAGCCTCTTTACCCTTAATAAATTCATAAGGATTACTTACATAAACCAAATATCCAATACCATTATTTTCAATTACAATATGATCAATATTAATCTCTACGACCTTTCCAACTATATAACTATACATGATAGACTCCTTTACGTTATTATTATACTATATGTTAATTATTTTTTCGTCTCAAATCCATATCAAAAGTTTCTCAACAATTATATCACTGAATATTAAAAAAACCAACTAAAATAAAGCTGTTCAATAATAAATTTATTTATAAAACTTTAGCTTCATTACTAAAATATGAGGGACTTAACCCTCATATTTTTCTATTTGACAAATATGTTTTTTACTATCCTTATCATAAGTAATACCTATCAAAAGTAAGTTATATAAATATTTTTCTAAGCCAAAATAATATTCTTTTCCTTTAATCTGGGTGATTGCTGTTTCTACTTCCTGATTCCATTTTAATTCAATAATCATTGCTGGTTTATCTCCTTTAGGAATAAACACCATATCTGCAAATCCTTTCCTTGCTGGTAATTCTTTTACTATTGTATAAAAATCCCTCGAACGATAATATGCTAGTGATATAGTATAGCTTAAAGCATTTTCATCATTATACTGTAATAACGATGTTTCCAAATGAGCTTGTTCAATATAATAAGCAACTTTTTCTTCATTTAAATTCCATGTTGCTTTTAAAAGCTCATCACTGTTTATCAAAGCAGTAGTTGTTTTTCCCCATGAAGAATTTTTAACTGATTGAACAAATGAATCTATAACCTCTTTATTAGGTATACATACTTCTTTTGTATCCTGATTATAAGCTAAATATCCTAAATGAACCAACAAAGTAAACACATCATCTTTTGATTTGAAGGAAGTCATATCATTTTGAAATGATGTTGTTTGAATATTAACCTTTTCCCCTGACAATAATCGTATGATATCATCCTTAAGCCCATCAAAATTCATATCAATATAAATCTGTAAAGCTTCATATGTTTCTGTTGATGTCCAATAATTATTAAATATTCTTCTAGTAATTGAAGCAACTACTGACCTAGGTGAAAATACTGATATCTCTTTTGTTAATTGATAACCATCATACCACTGTTTCAGTATATCAAAACTAACATCATACTTTGCACATAAGTTCTTGACTTCCTTTTCTGTAAAACCCATAAATTCATAAATTATACCTGGATCAATCATTGAAATTTCATCAAACATATTTAAAGCACTATGTGTCCCATACTTTTTAATCGGCAGGATTCCTGTCATATAAGCAAGTTCTATATAAGGTTTTTCTTTCAATAGATTTCTTAAAAAATCTAAATATTGATTCTGTGCTTCTTTATTCTGAGAATATTCCCTGAAGATATAATCCCATTCATCAATAATAAATATGAATGTCTTGCGAGTTTGATTGTACATATCATTAAGAACTCTAACTAATTTTGTTTTATCAAAATACAATAAATCCTTATATTCTATAAGTAATTTTCAAATAAGTGAGTCATTTACTAATTGTATCATTTTTTCGATATCATATGTTTCACTTAAAAAATCCTGCATATTTAAATTAATAACATTATGCTGATTTAAATGTTTTTGATATAACTCAGTTTCACTAATTTTCAAATTATCAAATAATTCTAATGAATCACACCCTCTAGAATAATATACAACTAGCATATTTGCATCTGTACTCTTTCCAAAGCGTCTTGGTCTTGAAACACAAACATTGCATATTAGTGTTAATTACCTTATTTGTATACTCAATCAACAATGATTTATCTACATATATTTCACTATTTATTGCTATTTCAAAAGATTTATTTCCTGGATTTAAATAAACTGACATACAATCACCCTTTCCATATCATTATACCACCTTTATATCTAAAACACTTCTTTTATTTTTCTTACTTTTTTGATTCGCAATAAAAAAGCTGAACAAAATAATTTTAAGTTATTTTATCCAGCATTATTTTAATTATTCAAAATAATCAAATTCAAAATCAGCAATTGTTACATTATCTCCATCTTTAGCTCCAGCATCTCTTAAAGCTTCATCAACCCCCATATTTCTTAGCTTGATTAATAAACGCTTTAATGAATCATCACTAACTAGCGAAGTCATAGCAACCATTCTCTCAATCCGTTTACCAGTAATTTTCCAGTTTCCATTACCTAAATTATGTAATTCAAATGGTTTTTCTTCTTCATCTTCCATTGTATAAAGAACAGTATTTTGTTCATTATCTTCCTCCAATGTAAATACTGGAGTAGCTGCTAAAGTATCAGCAATTGCATATAAAACCTGATCAACACCATCATGGATAATAGCACTAATTGGAAAAACCTTAACATCCTCACCAACTAATTCTTTAAAACGAGCAAGATTTTCCTCAGCCCCTTCTTCATCCATTTTATTAGCAACAACAATTTGTGGACGTTCCAATAAACGATATTGATACTCACTTAACTCTTTATTTATTGTTACATAATCTTCATAAGGATCTCGACCATCAACTGCCCCCATATCAATAATATGAACAATTACTCGACAACGTTCAATATGTCTTAAAAACTGATGACCTAACCCTTTTCCTTGAGCAGCACCTTCTATCAATCCAGGTAAATCAGCCATAACAAAACTGCGACCATCCTTTACCTGAACAACCCCTAAATTAGGAACAATAGTAGTAAAATGATAATCAGCTATTTCTGGGCGGGCTCTTGATACTACTGAAAGTAGTGTTGATTTACCAACTGAAGGAAATCCCACTAATCCTACATCAGCTAATAACTTTAATTCGCATTGTAAATCAAATTTTTCACCTGGTTCACCACGTTCACAAATTTGTGGTGCAGGATTTCTAGAAGTTGCAAAACGAGCATTTCCACGACCTCCACGACCACCTTTAGCAATTACCACACGTTGCTTATCTTCTGTTAAATCTGCCATGATCTTATTTGTTTCTTCATTGATTATCACTGTTCCAACAGGTACTTTAATCAGTGTATTAATAGCATCTTTACCATGCATTTTTTTAGCCATTCCATTTTGTCCAGCGGGAGCTTTATATAAACGATTATATTTTAAATCCAATAATGTTGATAATGAAGTTGTTGCTTCAAAAATAACACTACCACCTTTTCCGCCATCACCACCAGCTGGTCCACCTTTAGGGACATGAGCCTCTCGTCTAAATGCAACAGTTCCATCTCCACCTTTACCAGCTTCTACTCTAATTTTTGCTTTATCAATAAATTGCATAAATCCACCTCTTTTCTTATTATTCTCCAATTGACACAAAAAAATCCCTTTTCAGGGATTAAATTATGCAGCTGGATAAACTGAAACTTGTTTTCTATCTCTACCAAGTCTTTCGAATTTTACAACTCCATCAACAGTAGCAAATAAAGTATCATCTCCACCTTTACCTACGTTAGTACCTGGATGAATTTTAGTTCCTCTTTGTCTATAAATAATAGACCCTGCAGTACAAAATTGCCCGTCAGATAATTTAGCTCCTAATCTTTTTGATTTAGAATCACGACCATTTTTAGTTGACCCTACCCCTTTTTTAGAAGCGAATAATTGTAAATCTAATTTGAACATCATATGTTACACCTCCATTTTAGATATCTTAATAAATTGGCCATAGTTTTCAACCATCGTATCTAAAGTTACTTCAAGTGTCTCTAGCACCACTTGACAAACTTCATCTACTTGATTAACAACTATATTTATATATCCTTCATCAATCTCAATTGTTCCAATACGCTTATCTAAAAAGCCTTTTTTAGATAACATATTCAATACCCCAACTCCAGCAGTAGATACTCCAGCACAGACTAAGTCTTTACCATATACATCACTACCAGCATGTCCAGTTATTTTGAGATTAATAATATGATTTTGTTTTTTTTTAATTAATACATTAATCATTATCCATTGATAGCATTGATCACTAATTTTGTATATGGTTGTCTGTGCCCTTGTTTTTTGTGGTAATGTTTTTTAGCATTATATTTATAAATAACAACTTTCTTTTCTTTACCATGTTTTTCAACAGTAGCATCTACAGTAGCACCTTCAACATAAGGAGCACCTAATTTAGTAGTTTTATCTCCTATTAATAATACTTTATCAAAAACCACTTTTTCTCCTGCTTCAACATCTAATTTTTCTACAAAAATAGTATCACCAGCTTCAACTTTAATTTGTTTTCCACCTGTTTCAATAATTGCGTACATATCGCACCTCCTATTAATATTCTAAGACTCGCCAACCAAGGCAGCATTGCTTTAATACCTCTTATGTGCGGTTGTAGCTAGAGGTCTACAACATTAGTGATTATATTAAATTTATCTAATAAAGTCAATCAGTTTTAAGTTTTTTTATTAAAAAATGTAGAACCTGCTCTTCTTGGTATGTTTTGCCATTTATTATATAAATATTATTATAAGGTCGATAAAAACTGTACTTGCGATTTATTTTATAAAGTTTATATTTATTTTGGTGGAATCGATTTAAATAAAGGCGGATGATCATATACCGAAATTCTTTTATATATTCATAATTTGCATATAATAAATAAAAATATACAAGTAAATATCCAATTTCATTATATAATACAATCAATACTGATAAGGATAATAGTGATATTTTTATTTGCAGTTTAATTGCTTGATAATAATCTTTAATCAATGATAATAAAAGCAATAATATTTTAGAGCCATCTAGTGGATAAATTGGTAAAAGATTAAAAATAAAGACTAAACGATTTACCTCCAATAGATATTGACTTCCAATAAATATTTCAATAATAAAATAAATAGGTAAATGAACCGCTAAACCTGCCATCACCATAATTAATTCTTCACATATATGATGAATCCCATAATCATTTACACTTAAAAAAGCACCAAAAGGAAAGATCTCAACTTTATCAATTTCAAAATCAAACTTTTTAGCAAAATAATAATGACCATACTCATGAACACAAACAATAATCAGTGCACTAATATAATTAAAAAAATTATCATTTAAGACACTAATTAAAAGATAAATCAAAGTAAAAGGATGGATATACCAATTATTCCATCCTTTGATACTCTTCATAACTTATCTCTTTACCAAGATGCTCAAATTGTAAAATAAACTTTTTATCATAACTTCCTAGTACCATCCCTTGATCAACCTCATCATATAATGCCACCATCACATTATTAATTTCACTATAAGTAATTGATACATTATTTTTACCTAAAATAACTACATAACCACCTAAACTCTCATCTGTTCCTGTTTCAATAACACGACCAGCTTCTATACTTAAAACCTCATTACTATTATTTTTATAATAATCATCTTCTACATGCTGATAACTAATTTCACTTGACACACTCACATCATCAGAAGGTAGAAAAGAAAATAGTGTATCTGATATCCAGCTTGTAACCATCTTATAATTAGCATCATTTAAAATCATTTTTTTTAAATTTGAACCAGGGTTTAATTTAACATATGATACTGAAACTAAAACTACTAAAATCACAACCATAAACTTAACCATAAAATTATAAAAACATTTAAAATTATCATCATTCAATGGTTGTTTAATTTGACGCCTTTTTTGCATTCTTTTTCTTACATCATCAAGATCATTCATCATATCACCTAATTCATTATATGAAACCAATTAAATTAAAGACTTGATTTATGAATAAAAAAATCGACGAATTAAACTCTTCTTTTTATATTTTAAATATGGTACCTGATGTCCTAATAAACGTTTAGAAATATTAATAAAACAATTATGTAATAAATGATGTTCATTCAAAAAAATTGGTACACCACGATTATTAGCCTCTATCATATCATGACTATCATATACAATTCCAAGTAATGGCAATGATAATATTTCTTTAGCATCATTGATTGTTAGTGAACGAGAACTTTCGATATCATCAACATTTACCTTATTAATAATCATATTAATTGTATTAATTCCTTTTTTCATCAATAATCCCACTACACGATCAGCATCACGTAAAGATGAAACATCAAGATTCACTACCACTATTGCTTCATCAGCTAATGAAGCAGAGTATTCAAACCCCTTTTCCACTCCTGCTGGACTATCTACTATAATAAAATCAAAATCTTTGTTTAATCTTTCTATTAAAGAATTCATTATTTCAGTATCTAAATTTTCAAACGATAATGACTTACAAGAAGGTAATAAACTTAAACCAGCTATTCTTTTATCTTTTACCAATACTTGTTCAATCGTACAACGACCCTCAACAACATCATTCAAATCATAAACAACTCTGTTTTCTAAACCCATCATGACATCAAGATTTTTAAGACCAAAATCACCATCAATCAAACAAACCTTAAACTTAGAAAAAGCTAGGGCACTAGCCAAATTAACACTTATACTACTTTTACCTACCCCGCCTTTACCAGAAGTAACTACAATAACTCTAGACATAAATCATGTCCCCCTTATCTAAGAATATTTCATTGTCTTTATAATAAAGCATCGTAAGCTCAGAACTTGTATAACTTTGTCGAGAAACTCCATTAATTCTAATATGAGCATTTTTAAAACACTGACCACTAATTCTTGATTTTGCATTAACACCTTCAATAAAACCACTTACACGACCCATTACATATAATTTTCCACTAAAACGTACGATTGCTCCTGGGTTTATCTGCCCAATTATTAATGTATCTTGATTTATTTCTAATACTTCACCTGAATGAATTGTCTTTTTAATTACTTTAATATCATTTTTTTGTTCTTTTTTTACCATATTAATGCCATCAAATAATAAAACTTGTTTTTCAAATAATAACTCTAATAATTTTGACAGTTCATGAACACTCAAAATTCGACTTTTAAAGTCAAAAAAAGCCCTTGGAAAATAACCATCACTTTTAAGTAACGGAGACTCTAAAAGGCTTTCTAACTCACTCATTAAACTATTAAATTCTTGACTATCATCAAAAACAAAAACTAGATGACCACTAACCCCTTTTACTTTGATATGCATTGACTTTTCCCTCGAATCCTAATTTCTTATGGATAAAATATATCGGAGCAATCAAAAACATATTGACTACTACTGTCGGTAATAAACGATTTACCACAAAGGTTGCAATTGAAAGCTGTGTTATATTAGTTATCCACACTAACCAATATAGCACAATCTCTTGCACGATTATTGTCACAATTACAGTTATAAACATTTCTAAAAGGGTAAAAGTTGCTAATTTTGTATATCTTTTACCTAAAAAAGCATATAAACAATATAATAAAACATAAATTAATAAACTATTAGCATAAACAACTGCATAATACAATCCAGTAACTGTTGCAAAAATATAACGATGCTCATCACCAATCGTATTATTTAATAATGTAAACATCATCAAACCAATACAAGGAATAATTGTGATCCCAGATTTATCAAAATTAAATGGAATATAATAATTGATTACACTATCAACCATAAAACTTAAAGCCATTACTAAATAATATCGATATAATTTCTTATTCATCAACATTTCCTCTAAACACTACTGATACATAACTTAAATCACTAAAATCCTCTGCTGGCTTAACCTTAAGTGTTTTTGTTGTTCCATCTCTAGAAGAATCAAGACCCTCAAAAGTACCAATATATATTCCTTTTGGTGCTTTTTGATCACCACCCAATCCAGAAGTAATAACTTTAGCATTATCCTCTAATTTATCAATATTGCTTAACAATGTAACTTCATAACATTTACTTTCAACATCATAACGTTTTAATAAACCATAAATATTTTGATCACCATTTATAATTTGAACAGGTAAATCAGATATTGGTTTTTCAGTTGTTAATAATTGAACAGTAGCACTAACTTCAGTAACTGATGTTACTTTCCCCACCATTCCTTTAGAAGCAACAACAACCATATCCTTACTTACTCCTGCCATACTTCCTAAATCAATAGTTATTTCATTAGTCCAGCTACTAGCATCTCGAGCAATTACTGTAGCAGTTTTTACATTATATTCAGTAGGTAAATGATCAAGTTTTGTAATCTTTTTCAAATCTTCAATTTCATTAGATAATACGTCAGTATTAACCTCTACACTTGCATATGCTGCTAACTTAGCTCTCAAGATCTTGTTTTCATTATATACATCTTTTAATTCATTATACTCATTAAACAAATTACTCACAAATTCGATTGGTTTTTTTATTACATAATACTCTACCACGGCTATTGAATCACTAATCATTCTTTCAATTCCCCACTGTGTTCTAGAAAATATTAAGGAAATACTTGAAAAAACAATAATGGCAACCGTAATTATCAAAATAATTCTTCTATTTCGTTGTTTCTTTCGATTATTCAAATTATCACCTCACACGTCCACTTCATTATAAGGCATTAATATAAAATAATCAATTAACTTTAGACCTCAAAAATCTCTTTTGATGCAAAACTATAAAATTTATTTCTTCCAATAATCAAATGATCAACTACTTCTATCTCTAATTCATCAGCCATTTTATATAATCGCTCAGTTGTTTCAATATCCTGAAGTGAAGGCTCAGGATTACCAGAAGGATGATTATGAATAACCATGATTCGACTACTACCACAAATCAAAGCTTCTTTAAATAATTCCCTCCCACTAATAATAGAGATATTATTACTACCTATAAATACAGTTTTTTCTTTCATCACTTCTAATCTTGAATTTAGACAAAGAACAATTACACGCTCTTGTTGTTCAAACATTAATTTATCTTTAACTAACACATAGCCATCTTTAGGTTCTTTAATAACAGGCATTGTCATTTGGGTATTTTTTAATCTTTTTGTAAGTTCAATTACTGCTAATATTTCTATCGCTTTAGCTTTTTTTATCCCATTAATTGAAACAAGCTGGTGATAAGTAATATCTTTTAAATAATTTAAACCTCCAACCTCATTAATTACCCGTTGTGCTAATTCTAATACTGATTCCTGTCTACTGCCTGTTCTTAAAATCAAAGCTAAAAGCTCTACATTATTTAAACTTTCTATCCCATAATGATATGCTTTTTCACGTGGTCGTTCTTCTTGAGGATAATTTTTTATCTTCATGAACTTAACTCTTTGATAATTGCTTCATAGTTTTGTTGTTCAATAACTTCTTTAAAATCACTAGTAAAATTAACTTGTTTAACTACACAAGTAATTCCTTTTTCACTAATAACATTTCCCATTTTTTTAGCTTCCTCCTCATTTAAAAATACTCCTGCAATAACAACAAAATTATTATCTTTTTGATACCTATAATTAGGTTGCTGTAAATCTGTTAGTTTTTTAATCATCTCATTTGCATTTTCTTCCTGTTTATAAATTCCAATCTGTACTATGTAAGCATTGACATTACTCGTAATTGATGAAAAAAACTTTAAATAGAAACTACCAAATAATATTGATAATGCTACAGCTAATACTACAATAAATCTAATTATCTTCATATTCTACCTCCAATAAAGAATATGCAAATAATTATAAAATATGAAAGGCTTTTAGCCTTCCATATTAACGATGTCTTGTAATAGAATAATGCCCTTTTAATAATCTCGCCACATTAATTGCTGTTGCAACAGCAATCACTGAAACAACAAACGGAATTACAAAACCACCACTGACTTGCATTTGTGATGAAACAGGCAATTCCTTCATTCTATCGCCATTCAATTGAAATAATCCTTGGAATTGATAGTCGCCCAGCCGCTGACTTAGCCATCTTATAAACTGCTGTACCCATTATCACACAAAAAAATACTGTCGTAAATCCACCACCAGATATTTGCATCTGACTACTTAATTGTAATTCATTCATCTTTTTTCCTCCTCTTTTATTTCAGGCCACACATCCACTAAACCTCTTATTATTATTTACAATATAATTACCAATTTTACTTTATAAAAAATAAATTATTATTAAAAAGTAAACTATATTGTATGTAAAAGAACTTTAGCTAGTAAATAAGCTATTAGAATAAAATAAAAAAATATGAATTCACTTATACTTCATTTCAACCTTATTTACTACATAATTTCTCTTTTTACAAAAATGCTGCCCATGATATAGAACTATGATCGAAATCACTTAAAAAGTTAATTTAAGTAAATGTATAGATTTCCATCATAGTTATGTAACCAGATAAAATAAAGAAAAGCGTAACTAAAAAAGAATTTTTTTAATAAAATACCTGTTCTTTTTAAGGACATCAAAAATACAGAAATCTATTTAACCAGCAAAAGTCTCAGTGTTTTTAGTTTGAATTACTCAAGTTAATAAAAAAAAGGCTGATAACCTTTCAATAGCTAAAATACTATTAAGTCGTTACAGCCTCTTAATTATTACATTAACTCAATTTTTTCTTTAACAGCATCATATTTAGATTGATAATCTGCTAATTTATTTTTTTCTAATTCAACTTTTTCTTTAGGTGCCTTAGATGTGAATTTTTCATTAGAAAGCATATTTTGACAACGTTTTATTTCACCCTCAAGTTTTTTCAACTGTGTCAATAATTTTTCTTTTTCTGCATCTTTATCAATATAATCACCCAATTCTACAAGTAAAGAATTACCACCTTTAATTGTAATATTAGCTACTTCTCCACCTGTTTCCAAATTATATCCCTGACATACAGCATTACATAATTTTTTTATGTATGGTAAACATTGATTCATTATTTCTTCTAAAGCTATATCTTTAGTATTAATAGAATAAGGCATTTCAATTGAATTTTTAATTGTATATTGTGTTCTAATTTCTCTAATTCCTTTTACAATATCAATTAAATATATAAATTGATCATTTATTGTTTCATCATTAAATTGTTTATTCACTTCTGGCCATGAAGCAATACAAATAGATTCTTCTAAATGAGGAATTGTTTGGAAAATTTCTTCTGTTACAAATGGCATAAACGGGTGTAACATCTTCACAATTGCATTTAGTACATAAACCAAAGTATTTAAACTCGCTTGTTTTTCTTCATCATTATCACTATTTAAATGAACCTTTGTAAGTTCAATATACCAAGAGCAAAAATCGTCCCAAATAAACTTATACAATTCGCTACCTACATTAACAAACTCAAATTTATCCATATTAATATCAACTTCACGAATAACTTCATTTAAACGATTTAAAATCCATTTATCACATAAGTTAAGATTTTCAAAAGATAAATCTTCATATTTCATTTCATCATCAATATTCATTAAAACAAATCTTGCACTATTCCAAATCTTATTAATAAAATTCCATGACGATTCTAGCTTTTCAGGAATATAACGTAAATCCATTCCTGGTGCTGAATTGGTTGTTAAAAAGAAACGTAATGTATCAGCACCATATTCATCAATAACATCCATTGGGTCTACACCATTACCTAATGATTTAGACATCTTTCTTCCCTGTTCATCACGAATTAATCCATGAATTAAAACATGTTCAAACGGTCTTTGTTCAGTAAAATGTAATGATTGGAAGATCATTCTACTTACCCAGAAGAAAATAATATCATAACCAGTTACAAGGGTATTAGTTGGAAAATAACGCTTAAATAACTCACTATCTACATTAGGCCAACCTAAAGTTGAAAACGGCCAAAGAGCACTAGAAAACCAGGTATCTAAAACATCTTCATCTTGTTTCCAATTTTCTATATCTTCTGGAGCTGTCTTACCTACATAAACTTCTCCAGTAACTTTATGATACCAGGCTGGTACTTGATGTCCCCACCATAACTGTCGAGATATACACCAGTCTTCAATATTTTCCATCCACTGATTAAATGTTTTTTCAAATCGTTCTGGTACAAAGTTTACTTTTGAATCTTTTAACTGATTATGTAATGCTGCTTTAGCAAGTGGTTCCATTTTAACAAACCATTGTTTAGATAAATATGGTTCAACGATTGCATTACTTCTTTCTGAATGCCCTACCTGATGCATATGTTTTTCAATATGGTCAACTACTCCAGCTGCTTTAAAATCAGCCACTAATGCTTTACGACATTCAAAACGATCCATTCCCTGATACTTATGAGCCATTTCATTCATTGTACCATCATCATTCATACAAATTGGCATTTCTAAATTATATTTTTTTGCTAAAGCAAAGTCATTAGGATCATGAGCAGGTGTACATTTCATTACTGCTGTTCCAAACGACATATCAATATAACTATCTGCCATGATTGGTAAAGGTTCACCATTAGCTGGATTAATTGCTTTTTTACCAACTAAATGCGTATATCTTTCATCATCAGGATGAACAAAAATTGCCTGATCTGCAAACATTGTTTCTGGACGAGTTGTTGCAATAATTAGTTGTTCATCACTATCAACGATTTGATATTTAAAATAATACATTGCCCCTTCAATTTCTTTGTGAATAACTTCAATATTACTTAAAGCAGTTCGTTGCACTGGATCCCAGTTAATAATTCTTTTCCCTTGATAAATCAATCCTTCATTATATAATTTAACAAATACTTCTTTAACTGCATCACTCAAACCATCATCCAAAGTAAAACGCTCTTTAGAATAATCCAATGATAATCCTAATTTTTCCCACTGTGAACGAATAATAGAAGCATACTCCTCTTTCCAAGACCAGGCTTTCTCTAAGAAACCTTTACGTCCTAGATCATAACGTGAAATACCTTCTTCTCGCATTCTAGCCTCAACTTTAGCCTGTGTTGCAATTCCAGCATGATCCATTCCTGGTAACCATAGCGCATCATATCCCTGCATTCTTTTATAACGGATAATCATATCTTGCAAAGTTGTATCCCAAGCATGCCCTAAATGTAATTTTCCAGTTACATTAGGAGGGGGAATTACTATAGCATAAGGTTTTTTACTAGTATCACCAGCTTCAAAATACTTTTTGTCAATCCAATGCTGATATTTTCCTTCCTCAACCTTATGGTGATTGTATTTTGGTTCTAATTGTTTACTCATCAGTCTTTACCTCCATATCAATAAAATCATTTTTATTCTCTCTAATATATTTTCCTGTTTTCAATACAATATCAGATGATTTAAGCACTGACTTTAATTCATCAGTAAAGTCAGCAAAATTGTATTTACCATAATCACTATCATCATCTATTTCTGTATCCTCATCATTTTCAATCATTACTGCCAATTTTTCAGCAGCCTCCATTAATTCTACAACATCATGGCAGCCAACAGCTTCAAATGCTTCTTTAACATAAGATCGATATATACAGTAAGGTTCTTGAATAAAAAAAGTGTGGATTGAACCTTGATTCCCTTTCATTGAAGCTTCAACTTGACAAATCGTATAAATCAATAGTTCTCCATGAGTTAAAATATCTTTTAAACTATCTTTAATTTCTTCTCCCTCATACAATTTATCTTCTTTTGTCATAATATGAAACATTACCGCTTGTGTCAGTTCATCATCAGGAGTTCCATCAAACATCTCACTTGTAAAATTACGATATTTGACTCGATTCTCCTCATATTCAATTTGTTGTTTTTGTTGAGCTTTCATTTTCCCACTAGCAGAATATAGCCAGAAAATACAAGCACCTGCAAAAAATATCCAAATAATTGAATTGTCCATATTTCCCTCCTCAAAATAAAAAAGCACCGTCATAAGGACGAATGCTCGTGGTACCACCTTACTTCACATAATAACTTATGTCTCAAAACTTTAACGCAGTTATACGTGTCTACCTACTACTTTCAATAAACATGCTCCTAGGCTACCTTCAATCTATTATCTTATCCCATTTCCACCTTAAGGGACTCTCTATAAAGCCTCTAGATTTACTCCTCCTGATCATTGCTAAAACCATTCTAACAAAATCCTATCTACTAGTCAATTGAAAGCTTTTTATTTAATGAAGAAATAGAGTCTAAATAATATAGTAACCTTGACATAGTAATAATATTATTTATTTCATCATGATCTAATTTAATAATTGGAACTACATGTAATAAACATTGCAATAATAATCTTTCCTCTTTTAATAATTTCAATTTACAAAAATAACTATCTAAAATTATATCAAAATCAAAAATAAGTTCTGGTATTTTTTGATACATATTATAAATATCATAAATACATAAATTAATCTTAATATAATCAATTGAAATCAATTTACTTTCTTTCATCATAATATGATTATAATTAAAATTATTATAAGTTAAACATAATCTTATCGAATCTAAATTACAAACATAATTCTGATAACACTCCAACAACTCTAAAGCATTATTTAAACAGCATTCTATTCGATGATAATTTAATACAAACATCCATCCAGTTGGACTACGATATGCTAGCGTTTCAAAATTTTTCATCAATTCTTCATAATATAATTTTCGCTCACAAATAATCTTTTCAATATCTTCTATTTGACGTTTAAAAAAACTTTTTGAAACACTATAATTAAAAAATGAAGTTGTATGAAGATAAGCAAGACATTCATAATAAAACTTTAACTTTAATTCTTTAATTATTACATTATCATTTGCTAACCAAGGACTAAGATAAAAAGTCTTCCCCTCACTAGTTGTCAATATTTGTTGACGAGAATTCTTAATAATTGGTAAAAAACATTTTAAATGCAAACTCTCAATATGATCCCATACAACTGTTATACTATTATCTTCCACAAACTTTAAGCAAAAAAAGCCTTCTTTACATTTAACTTTATAAACTTTTTTAGATACCTTTATATAACCAATAACTTCTAATGCATAGGCTTCCTTAATTACCTTACTTACATACATATGGAATAATTAAAACACTGCCAGGTTCCAATACTTTATCCTGGTTGTAGTCTCGAATTATATTTTCATCCACACTGTAACGAGTAGCCACATCACCATAACTATCATTTTCTTTTACAATGTATAAATAATAAGTACCTACACTATCACTGGTATCTTGAAAGATTGGTCGTGATTTGCTTTGATAAACTTTTTCCTGTAACTGCTCGCTGATTTCCTCTGCTACTGCTGCTTCTTTTGCCACCACCGCCTCCTTTGTCACTGCTGTTTCTTTTGATGAAACTATTTTATCAACAGTTACCTCTTTGGCCTTGACTTCAGGAACAAACATCGCACTATTTTCAACTACGACATCTTGATAAACTGGATGTGGTTTCTCAACTACTTCCACTCTTTTCACTGCCTCAGGCTTCTTAACGGGCTTTACTTCAACAATTGGCTTACTTTCCTCAATTACTTCTGTCTCTCTAACCGCTTCCATTACTGGTGTGACTGTTTTAGTTTCGACTGGCTTATCTTCTCGAATTAGATTTTCAATTTCTTCCAAAGTATCTTCATTTGCAAAACTATCATCTCTTACATAACGATCTTCTCCTTCAACTACACCATGAATTCCGACTTCAATTTTAATCTGTACATTCCCATCTTTAATAAAATAATCAAAATCTTCAACTTTAATATTAAAATCTCGTTGATCTACAATCTTATCAAAAGTAGCTAAAACATCCATTTCAATATTTTCTTCAAAATTCTTACCTTCGTTATACTCTCCTTTAACAATCAAACTTCCGATTGCTCTAACCCCAACACTTTCAATCTTGTAATTAATCGACTCATCAACCGATAAAGATAACAAATCTTTCAACTGATGATTCAAATCAACCCACTTTTCAAAATATATCTTTTGCATAATTACCTCCCACCAAACTATATGCAAAAAAAACTAAAATATGAAAAAAGACAGCCAAGCTGTCTAATTAAAATCAATATCACATAATTCATAAATATAATTCCAAGCTTCTTCTATACCTATTTTCTTTAAACTTGAAAAACGAACAAATTTATCTTCAGGATGAAATCCCAATGTATCCTTAATTATCTTTTCATTTTTCTTTAAATCATTTCTTTTGAGTTTATCTTCCTTAGTTGCCACAACCAAAACAGGAACATTATGATGTTTAACAAACTCATACATCAGTACATCATCTTTAGTTGGTTTATGACGATAATCAACTAATAAGATAAATCCTCTCAATGTCGAACGTAATGTAACATACTCATCCATTGTTTTACCAAATTGTTTTGTGATATTATCATTAACTTTTGCATATCCATACCCAGGAACATCAACAAAATATAAAGCATCATTAACATTAAAGAAATTTAATGTTCTTGTTTTCCCAGGAGTACTAGAAACTTTAGCTAAACCATTACGATTTAACATTGCATTTATAAAACTGCTTTTCCCTACATTACTACGACCCGCTAGACACATTTCAGGATAGCTTTCTTCAGGCCATTGACTTTTCCAAGCTGCTGAAAGTACATATTCAGCTTTTTTAATTTTTACCATTTTTTATCACCTCTTTCATTGTATCATAAGATATGAAAAAAGGGTTGTCTTTTAACCCTTTTATTTAACTAATGCATGTTCTAAAACTGTATCAATATGATCAGCTAAAACAATTTCCAAATCATCTTGAACCGATTTTGGAATATCATCAATATCTTTTGCATTATCTTTAGGAATAATAATTTTTTTAATTCCTGAACGATGTGCAGATATAGATTTTTCTTTTAATCCTCCAATTGGAAGAACATTACCTCTTAATGTAATTTCTCCTGTCATCGCAACATCATTACGCACAGGTTTATTTTTAAACGCTGAATAAATTGCTGTTGTTAAGGTTACCCCCGCACTAGGACCATCTTTTTTAACTGCCCCTTCTGGTACATGGATATGAATATCCTCTTTATCAAAAGCTATTTTATCAAGACCATATTTATCTTTATTAGCTTTCATATAATCAAGGGCAATCGAAGCTGATTCTTTCATTACATCGCCTAATTGTCCAGTAATTATAAATTTACCTGAACCTTGGAAATGGTTTACTTCAATTGGTAAAATATCTCCACCAAACTGAGTATAAGCCATTCCTGTTACAACTCCAATTTGACTATGATCCAATTTTTTAGTATGTTCAAATGGTGCTTTACCAAGATACTGTTCAAGTTCTGTTGTTATAATGATCTTCTTCTCTTTACCTTTTAAAATAACCAAAACTGCTTTACGACAAACTTTAGCAATCAATCGTTCTAAATCACGTACCCCAGCTTCACGAGTATAATGACGAATAATAGTCATTACTGCATCATCTTCAAAAATTAACTGCTCAGAATTCAAACCATGCATCTCTAATTGTTTCTTTATTAAATGATTTTTAGCAATCATTAATTTTTCTTGTTCTGTATATGAAGAAAGTTCAATTATTTCTAAACGATCTCTTAATGGTGCTGGAATATTTCCTAAATCATTAGCTGTTGCAATAAACAGTACTTTAGACAAATCATAAGGTTCTTCTAAGTAATTATCAGAAAATTGACTGTTTTGCTCAGGATCAAGCACTTCCAGCATTGCACTAGTTGGATCACCTTTATAATCACTAGACATCTTATCAATTTCATCTAATAAGAAGACTGGATTAACAACCCCAGCTTTTTTCATACTTTGAATAATTCTACCTGGCATAGATCCTAAATAAGTACGACGATGCCCTCTAACTTCAGCTTCGTCTTTAACGCCTCCTAATGATGCTTTAACAAACTTTCGATCTAATGCTCTAGCAATACTTTTAGCAAGTGATGTTTTCCCAACTCCTGGTGGCCCAGCTAAGCAAATGATTGGCGCTTTTAGATTTTGAGTCATCTGTTTTACAGCTAAGTGTTCTACGATTCTTTCTTTAACTTTTTCTAAACCATAATGGTCAGTATTTAAAACATCCTCAACTTTTTGGATATTCTCTACATCTTTGGTTTCTTGATACCAAGGAACTTTTAACATCCAATCAATATATGTTCTAACAACATTTGCTTCTGATGAAGCAGCAGGCATTGTCTCAAAACGTCTTAGTTCTTCTTCAATTTTTTCCCTAACATATTGAGGATAAGGATTATTTTCTAATTCTTCACGAATACTTTCTGCATCATCTTCTTTAGGAACAGTATCACCTAACTCTTCTTTTATCGCTTTTAATTTTTCACGTAAATAATATTCACGTTGATTTTCATCAATACTTTCACGTACTTTACGATTTATCGTTTCTTCGATCTCACCAATTACTTTTTCAGATTCAATTGAACTAGCAACTAATAACAATCGTTCATTAACATTAACTGTCTCTAGGATTTGTTGCTTTTGTTTAAAATCAATTGGTAAGTATTGCCCAATCGTATCAGCTAAAACACTTGCAGATACACCACTAGTTAGACGATTGATAGAATCTAAAGGCATATTAGGCATACTTCTTTTTGCCTGTTCAAAATATGAAGTAGTTTTACGAACTAAAGCTATTTCTTCATTACGATCACCAAATTCATCTTCAAGAACCGTAACTGTAGAATAAATAGCACCTTCTTTTTCAATAAAATTTTCTAATTTAATTCTTTTTGCACCAATTACAGTTAATTTAATTGTACCTGAACTATCACGACGTACTTTACGATCAATTTTACAAATTGTACCAATATGATACACATCATCAAAAGAAGGATTATCCACTAAGGGATTGATTTGAGAGACAAAGATTATATTGTTATCATGCTCTCTAGTACTTAATTCAAGTGCTTTTAAACTCACAGGACGTCCAACATCTAATGTCAATTTATTTTCTGGGAAAACGATCATGCCCCTAGTACAAACTACCGGTAAAGTTAATACAGTTTGTTCGTTCACTTTAATTCCTCCTATTTTCTATTTTACTAAAAAGACGCATGAGCGCCTTTTTTATTTCTTTAAGTTATCTTTTACTAATTCAATAGCTTTACGAGTTAATAAATCATTTTCGATTCGGCTCATATTTCCTTCAAAAATTTTCTTAACTTCAGCTAACTCTTTTTTATAATAATCTGCAATTGTTTGTAATTCAGTTTCTAATTCTTCATCACTAACAACTAATTTTTCTTCTTCAATAATAGCAGCAAGAATAGCATTTATTTTAACACGTTTCTCTGCTTGTGGTTTTACATCTTCTTTAATTGCATCCTTATTCTTACCAGTAAATTGTTCATATACTTCAAAGTTTAAACCTTGTCTTTGTAAATTTTGTTCAATTTCTTTTAATAACATTTCTTGTTCTTCTTTTAATAAAGCTTCACTAGTTTCAACTTTTGAATTAGCAATCAATGCATCATAGATATCATCCATGAATTTTTGTTCATTTTCATTTTCTTTACGAGTTTTGATATTAGCCTTGATATGATCCTTTAATTGATCTAAAGTTTCAACACCATCAATATTAACATCTTTAGCTAATTCATCATCAATTTCAGGTAAATGTTTTTCTTTAATTTCATGAACAGTTACTTTAAAAACAGCTTCTTTTCCAGCTAAATCTACAGCTCCATAATCTTTTGGGAATGTAATTTTAATTTCTTCTTCTTTATCAACACCCATACCAACTAATTGTTCTTCAAATCCAGGAACAAATGAACCACTACCAATCTCTAATGGATAATTTTCACCTTTTCCACCTTCAAAAGCAACACCATCAATAAATCCTTCAAAATCAATCACAGCAGTGTCACCATCAGCAACATTTCCATCTTCTTTTACTGATAATTCAGCAAATTGACTTTGATAATTTGTTAATTGTTCTTCAATTTCTTTTTTAGTTACTGTTACACGTGTTTTCTTAACTTCTAATCCCTTATATTCTCCAAGTTCAACTTCAGGTTTTACTGGAACTAATATTCTTACTTCTAATTCTTCTTCACTTACTTTATTAATATTTAAAGCTGGTTGTGCTAATGGTTCAACCTTAGCATCATTTAAGATTTTAACAAAGTTTGCTTGTAAGATCATATCAGTAGCTTCTTCTAAAATACTACCTTTAGATACTCTTGCTTTAACCATAGCAACGGGTGCCTTCCCTGGTCTAAATCCATCAATTTTAACTTTTTTAGCTAATTTGTTTAATGCTTTTTTTTGAGTTTCTTTCCATTCATCTACATCAAATGCTACTGTTAATTCAACAATCGCATTTTCTAATTTTTTATTATCGATTTTCATACAATTCTCCTTCTTTAGTTTCATCACGTATTATATACTAACAATATTATTAATTCAACTTTTTTGAACATTAATATCCTAATTTTTGTGAGTTTAATATTCAATTTGTTTAATTTCATTTAATTTTTCTAAAATTTCTTCTTCATCACAATTATAAAGCATTTCTATATCATCTATCTCTAAATCAATATATTGCATCGAAGCCAAATGATAATGAATAGCAGCTGCAAGTGAACGATAATCATACTCATTTATATATTTAGGATAGATCAAATACAAATAGTAATTTAAAAACTGCTCACAAAGGCAAAATAAAGATGGATTTTCATCCTCAATTCCTTCACTCAATAATGCTAAAATTGTTCCACCAACTTCTTGATTTAATACTAACGGTGCATAACTAGGATTAATATCATATTCAATTCCATTTTTAATCAATATCATATCTTCATCAATCTCTTGCTCAATCATTAACTCAATTAATAAGCTTTTAGCAAAACTTGGTTTACTACTATCTTTTAAAAAGATTCTAATGGCTGGTAAAAGACGACGAATATTGATCCCTTCCATTTGTTCAATTGCCATATATAAAAGATCTTCATTCAAAATATCCTTCATCAAGATATTTTCCATATCTTCTAAACTAAAAGCATTATTGTGTCGTTCCATCCCTTCATTAGCTTCTCTTTTAGCTAATAATAATTCATCATGAGCAGCATTAAAGACAGTTTCATATTCATAAGGAATATAAGGCATTGATAATTCCTCAACTACAATATCAATTGCTTCTTCAAATTCCTCTAATTCCTTTAATGAAGCTATATAAATACTTATAACATCATAATATGTATTACTTGCTTTTGCTTTAGCTAACATTCCTTCTGCTTTAGCTCTATGATACTCACCCAATCCATATAAACAAACCAATCTTTGATAACGAACTGTTTCATCATCTAAATCAGTTAATAAATCTAAAGCATCCTGAAATTGATTATTTGCAATATATTCTTCAATCATACATTCTCCTTAAAAATGATGTATCATTGATACATCATTTACTTTTCATCTTCTAAATCAAATTGATAATTAATATCATCATCGTTATGTTCTTGAGCTTGTAGACTTTCAATTACCTCATTATAAAGCTCTAATTTACTATCTTTTAAAAAATCATCATCTGTCAAAGGCATATTCATCACCCCTCATCACACTATTATAACGATCCTATATTATTTTGCAATGTAAAAATAACTATATTTTTAAGATTATTCAACCTCAAAATACTGATTAAATAATTGTCGATAATAATCTGCAAAAACACTATTTTTTCGCCAAACAAAATTAATATCATGTTTAATTGACAAACCAGCTATTTTTATTTCTTTTAATAACCCTGTTTCCAATTCTTTTTCAACTGCAACACGATATATAAAAGTAATCCCATGATTATTACTAACCAATTGCTTTATAGTATTAATATTACTTATCTCAATTAAATTATTAAAATCATTAATACTTAGATTCTGATCACTTAGATATTGTTCAATTATTTCTCTAGATCCTGATCCTTCTTCACGAATAATCAAATTATATTTAAATAACTCAGACATATCATCAACAGCATCAATCCCAAATTCTTTTGAACCAACACAAACAAATAACTCTTGACAATAATATAAGTAATCATACTCCATCTTATTGAAATATCCTTCTACTAAAGCAAAATCAATCTTACCTTCATTCATATAACTCAATAATTTTTTAGTATTTGCAACCTTCATTTTTATCATCACATTGTTTTCTGTACTTAAAAAATGATCAATTACATTTGGCATCATATATTCACCTACTGTTAAAGTAGCTCCAAAAACCAATGTCTGTTTCATCTTCATATCTTGAAATCTTTTTTTTAAAAATATGTCATCATGTTTTAGTGTAGTTGCATATTCTAATAATATTTTTGCTTCATTTGTCAATTGCATCTTTTTTCCTAAATAATAAAACAATGTAATATTATAATAATTTTCAAGATAACGAATATGACTAGAAACAGCAGGTTGGGTAATATTTAAGTATAGACTAGCTTTAGTAAAATTCATAAATTTACATACTGCTAAAAAGGTATCAATTCGAAAATCTAACATTTTATCACCTCATCAATCATAACATATTTTTATCATTATATAAATATATATAATTTTTATTTATTGTTTTAATTGTGTATAATAACATCGATCGAAGGGAGATACATATGAATAAAATTAAAACTAATGCTTTAGGTATCATTTTATGTTTAGCAATTTCTTTTCCAGCCTGTTATTTAGGAAAATTATATCCATTAATTGGAGGTCCAGTTTTTGCAATCATCATTGGAATGATCATCACTCATTTTTTCAAAGATAAAAGTAAGATTCAAAGCGGGGTAACTTATACTTCAAAAAAAATCTTACAGTATGCTGTAATCTTATTAGGATTTGGAATGAATTTAAAAGATATTTTAAAAATCGGCAGTTCATCGTTACCTATTATTATTTCTACTATTACAGTATCACTAGTTGTCGCTTATGTTTTATACAGAATTTTAAAAATTCCTTCAAAAACAGCTACCTTGATTGGGGTTGGTTCTTCTATCTGTGGTGGTTCAGCTATTGCTGCTACAGCACCAGTTATTGAAGCTGATGATGAAGAAATTGCCCAAGCCATTTCAGTAATTTTTCTTTTTAATATTTTAGCAGCTTTGGTTTTTCCTACTTTAGGTGGAATACTAGGTTTATCAAATGATGGTTTTGGTTTATTTGCAGGAAGTGCTGTTAATGATACTTCTTCTGTTACTGCCACAGCTACTGCCTGGGATGGAATTCATGGCAGCAATACGTTAGATCAGGCAACTATTGTAAAACTTACAAGAACTCTAGCAATTATTCCAATCACCTTATTTTTAGCATTTAAGCGAACTCGTGATAAAGAAAAAAGTAATAGTAAAGTAAATTTAAAAAAGATTTTTCCATATTTTATTTTATTCTTTGTCTTAGCATCTATAATTACAACAGTTTTTAATTTACCAAATACCACTACTGCTCCAATCAAAGAATTAAGTAAATTCTTTATTATTATGGCAATGGGTGCAATTGGATTAAATACTAATATCGTAAAATTAGTAAAAAGTGGTGGCAAACCTATTTTATTAGGATTTAGCTGTTGGGTAGCAATCACTGGAGTATGTTTGTTAATGCAGGTTTTATTAGGTTTATTTTAGTGACGGTCATACCGTCATTTTATTTATATAAGTTTTTTTAATTATTTTGTTTTATTTTTATCAACGTTGTTATAAAATACAATTAGATTATTAAAAGGAGTGGAGCTATGCTTTGCAAAACAACAAATATACAATTTCAAAAATATGGTTTTGTTTATAACGAAGCTTTCAATAAAAAAAATAAATACATTTATAAAGAGATTTCTATCTCTAGCCATCTATTAACAACAATGTTTTATTGTGATAAAGAAATACGAGTTGAGTCAGCTGACTTCGCAAATATTGTCGTTAGTAAAGACCTGCATCAGTTCGATTTATTTTCTATTCGCCTAAACTTAATTATTAAACCATTTCAATATTTTAATATCATCCCTCAAAATAAGAAACAGACAGTCAAATTAATCATCCCCCATGATGCTAAATTTATTGCTTTAAATCTTATGAAACCATATATCTATCGACCAATTGTCCCAGTTTTATCAATTCCACAGATTGTTGGGTGTTATTACAATATCAAAAAACCAGACTACTACTTTAGAGGTGAACAACATAATTTTTATGAACTTACATACATTGATCATGGCAGCTTAGACTGCTTTGTTGAAGATACTTGGTATACTCTGCATGCTGATGACTTAATGATTTATGGACCTAACCAATTTCATCAACAAAAAGTTGGTGATGATCAAACTTGTTCATACTTAACAATTCTTTTTGAAATGGATATCAATGATGATTCAAAATTATTAAATACAGTATTTCATCTTAATGATAATCTTCATAATTTATTAAATAAACTATCTTTAACAAGTGATAAACAAAATATTTATTCACAAACATTAATGTTGTGTTATCTCCAAGAAACAATAATCCACTTATTACAAGATAATCAACTTCAAAAAGGTGCACCTAAAACACCAAATATTCAAGAATATCGTTATGACTTATTTAAACAAATTGCAAAATATATTGATGAAAACATCAACATGCCTTTATCAATTGAAGATATAACCCATAATTTTTCAATTTCCCGCAGTTCATTACAAACATTATTTAAAACCAATGTTAATAAAACACCAAAATACTATATAACTGATTTAAAATTAAATCGTAGTAAAAAATTATTACTTGAAAACAAGTACACTGTCACAGAAATTGCATATATGCTTGGCTTTAGTTCTATCCATTATTTTTCAAGAGCCTTTAAACAACGCTTTAACCTTACTCCAAGTGAATATTCCAAACTTGTATATCATCAGCAGGAATCCCTATCACAACAAAATGACGAAAAATAGTTCGTCATTTTTAATTTATTAACAAAATCACATGTTATTCACAATTATTTAAAAATTTATCTAACCACTAACAAAGATATATCTTTTGATCCCTTTAATTAAAAAATTATTATTAATTTAAATTTTAGATATATATCATATTCTAAAACTATTTCTGCCATAACTATTGCAAAATCATTTACTCTAAAATATAAATAATATAATTGTATTACACTCCAGTTTCCAATACATCATATGTCAGCCCTAAATAGTTTACTCCCTATTTATATTAAAATAAAAAGCCTTGATGTTTATCAAGGTAATTTTTTAATGTCTGTGGAATACGAAAAAGATATTTTTACATTCTAGGCAAAGGAATTTGAACCCTCGTAATACAAAGCTCTTAAAAAAAATCTCCATAAAAGTTAATAGATAAATAAAGCGTAACAACTGAGATGATGATTTCATTTCGACTTGGCATGCTATTCATACCGAACTATCTTGGTTCGTATTGGAGACAATGGTGAAATTTTATAAAAATACTAATAAAAACGAAATATAAAAAATAAAAGTGAAGAAAAGACGAAAATACTAACCTCTTATAAAACAAGGATTTTAGTACAAAAAAAACACACCGAAGTGTGTAATTTATAAATGGCGTCCACGAAGGGATTCGAACCCCTGACCGCACGCTTAGAAGGCGTGTGCTCTATCCAGCTGAGCTACGTAGACCTCTATTAACTGCTTATAAATAATAGCATAAAACAAAAAAATATGCAAGTATAAGTTTTTTGGATTTTAGTATTTTTTACATGTCTCTCTTATTAAATTCATATATCATTTTAAATATAATATTCCACATGACACTCAGATTTAAACCCCTTAAAGCATAAGAAATGACATTTCAATATGAATTTACATATTATTCTTTATATAATACTACAATTCTAAAAAACATATTTTAAAAGCAATCAAAATTATATATTAAAAATTCATTTAATATAATTCCAATATATGTAAAGCTTTTTTATGCATTTAAAATGAATTCTGACAAAAACAATAAACTAAAAAAATTAAATCAATGATATTGAGTTCTTACTCACTTTAGAATAAATGTAAAAAGATATTTCTTGTTTTACTGGTAAATACAACATTTTTTTGAAATTTCTTATTTTTAGTGAGTAAGAACTTTCAAATTACTATTAGCTTAAAACTTAATATATTTCATAATTTATTTAAAGCATCATAACTTAATTATATTTTGATTTTTGAAGCCTTATATAATCATTTAATAAAACAATATAGTTACATTCACAATTAATAATTTTTAACATCAATGTCATTTCATCATTAAAACAACTATTGCTAGAATTGTCTAATTCTTTTTCGATTTTTATAATAAGTTCAAATAATTTATCTAAATCTTCCATATTAGCTACCTCACATATTCACCTTATACCTAAACAATTTACCAGCAAATTATCTACTCATCTAAACTTAGTAGTAAACAAAAAAAAGCCTAAACACTATATTAATAAATGTGTTTAGACTTCTTATTTTCTAAATGGCGTCCACGAAGGGATTCGAACCCCTGACCGCACGCTTAGAAGGCGTGTGCTCTATCCAGCTGAGCTACGTAGACCTCTCTTTCGATTGCCTATATAGAATAACATATCCAAAAGAGATGTGCAAGTATTTTTATATTATTTCTTTAAATTCAACCTTAATTTCGCCTTGATCAACAAAAATAATACAATAAGATTTATTACTACCTTGTCGTGGCAATGTTGTTGAACCTGGATTAATTAAATATAAACCATTAATTTCATCACATTGAGGGACATGTGTATGTCCTGATAATAAAACATCACATCCATGTCTCAATAAATCATCAACCATTATTTCTTCACGATTAAAATACCCATAACGATGACCATGAGTTACTAAAAAATTAACCCCCTCAACTTCAAAAACTATTTCATCTTGCAATCTTGCAATCCAGTCATTATTACCTCGAACACAAATCCAGCCTTTTAATCGTTCTTCTAAAGCTTCACTATCACCACAGTGAACATAATAATCACTATCTGACTCTAATTTTCTAATTTTATCAAGCATACTTTGCTGTCCATGATTATCTGATATTACCACTATTTTCTTCATTCCTATCACCAATAACTATTATACACAATTATTGACTAAATTTAAATTACATTTTAATACGATTGTCAACCTCTCCATTTACATCCTCTACTGGAGCTATTTCTTGATCATCAATAAATAACAAAACCTTTTCAACATTTTCTAAATGACTTGCAGATTTTACAATACGATTATAAAGAGTATTATCAATTGATTCATTATCATTTAAAATATTACTTGCTAAATGAATCTGTAGAGTCCCTTCATTTAAAGAACATTGTTGTACTAACGATAAAGGCTGTTCATATTCCATTTGTTTCAACATGATGGAAACCTTAGTATCAATATCACTCTCTGTAGTTTCTACACGTTTTGTAACTGGAACATAGTATTCTTGATTATTAATTGTCTGAGTATTATAAACAACTACGGGAGTTGTTTTATACAAATAATTAGTTGAAGACTCAAAATTATTGATTCCTAACCTATTTGTAATACAGCTAGCAGGAACAGTACTATTAGGCAGTTCACTAATATCATTACCATCAATTTTTAAATTCACTTTTTCAATCCCATTCACACAAAAAACATAAGAAAACATTTCAAAAATATCTAATGCTTCTTGATTATTATTTACATATAAATTATCACTAAAGTCAAATGTTAATGATTTTTCATTCATTGCCATTGCATTAACTTGGAGATTTGAATCTAAGATCGGGTGTAATCCTAAATATTCATAATCTTTAGATTTCATAACTTCTATCATATTACGATACTTAGCATCATTTTCTAGCTCCTGCCCTAAATCTACTTCAATTGGTATTAATGTATTATTGTCATCTCTAAAAACAACTGTTTGATAATTGGTTTTAACTGGTGGCTGTTTAGTTTCTTGTTTATTGTCATCTTGTTTTATACAAATAAGACAAATAACTAAGCTAGCACAAATTAAAATTCCTGTTAGTAATTTCTTTTTCATTACATCACCCCAATGTTATTATATGAGATAAAAAACTGAAAATACCAAAATAAAAGATATTTACAAACGTAAATATCTATTTTATAACTATATGTTCAACCTTTAATCCTGTATAATCAAAAAAACCTGAAGAAGAATATCTAAATTCTTCTGTTTCTCCAGTTGTATAGATTTTTATATAATTATCAGGATTAATATTTAATAAATTCTTATCAGTTAAAAATGCTTTAACATTTTTACTAATTGCTTCACTACTAGAGACATATTGTATATTAGGCAAAACACGTTTTATTTGTTCTTTTAAAATAGGATAATGAGTACATCCTAAAATGATTGACTGAACTTTACCAAGATAATTATCAAGATACTCATGTAACACTTCATAAATTCCTTCTTTATACATTCCCGATTCGACTAAAGGAACTAATTTAGGTGTAGCTAATGAATAAGTTTTTATCGAAGAATCTATTTGTTTTATTGTATCAGGATATTTTTTTGATTTAATAGTTGCAGAAGTTGCAATAACTAATGTATTATCTACCTTCCTGCTTATAAAATCATCTACAGTTGCATCGATTACGCCAATAATCGTTATTTGTGGATATGCCACTTGTAAGCTTTCTAATACTGTTGAGCTTGTAGTATTACATGCTAAAACAATCAATTTGACATTTTGTTCAATAAAATACTCAACTATTCCACTTGCATATTCAAATAACTGTTCTGGAGTTTTATCACCATAAGGACAATGATAGTTATCCCCAATATAAATAATATTTTCATTCGGCAGTAATGACCTAATCGAATTTAATACTGTCAAGCCACCAACACCTGAATCAAAAACCCCTATCGCTCTTTCCATTTAACTACTCCTTATCTCCCTTATCTTTATATTCTTCTAAAGCTAAATTCTGTTCATATAATTCAGTAGCAATCTCTTTACCAACATACCTAAATGTCGTTGGACTGTATTCATGCCCTGTCACCATTACTTTATCAGCTGGATATCGTAAAATAAAACCATATTCATGACAATGATTAATCAACCATTGATAAATATCTGTTTGATTAAAATCAGCAACACTTATTTCACTTTTTTGCAGATTTACAGTAGTTCCCAGCTGGTATTCATTATACCCAGGAATAACTCCCTTATCTTCTAATGAGGCAACATCATAACTAATAAATGCTGCTGTCAAGATCATATCTCGATAACCTTCATCATAACACGCTCGATACATATCCATTAAGTTATTACACGTTTCTTCTTCAAGATACATAGAATACCTAACTCTAGGCATCCCAACTGTAACAACCTGGTTTTTTGGCTCATAACCACCAATATATGCCTCATTATTTACAACTAATGATAATTCACTAGGGTTATAAATTCTTTTAGCATTAGGTTGTAATTCATGGTTAAAAAGTGTCACTAATGAAGTTTTGGTAAAATTACTACTTAACTGTTTAAATACAGTATATAATTTCTTTTCTTCTAAGTCATCATATTCTTTCATTATCTCTAAATAGGTATTGGTATCACTAACATATGTATAATCATTATCATCATATATCGAACGAAGTAACTGGTAATATTCAATATTATCAAAATCAAAATTTTCCTGGTTAATATATGCACTAATTAAATCATTTTTTATTAATATATTACATTTAGATAGAGCAGTACTTGCAAACGACTCATCTAACTTACTCACTAATTGATTACCTACATTGATCAATTCATTATAATTAGGATATTTTTTCGTTCTATCCAAAGCATTATAGAACTCATAATACTCCAATTTAAATTCTGGATATTCAATATATTTAATAAATCTATCTACTGGTATTGCATTTTCAACTAAATACTCTTGTTCATCATCATCTAAATACATTTCAATCAATGCTCGATTATCATTATTTATCCCATTAACCCGATAAAAACGATCATATTTACGATTAATTGCAACAAATGCCATAACAAAACACAAAGTTACAATCAAATATAAATGCCATCTTTTTAACTTCATAACATCACCTTGTTTCATTATATACTAACTATTAATAAAAAACCATAATAAAAATAGTACTCAAAAAATATCTAAATACTTAATTTTAAATAAATCTTTATTTCCAAATAAAAATTATCAATACAGCTAAACCACTATCTTTTTACAACTAAACTAACCATTTTTTATTAAATTAAATTCTTTAGATAAAAACACTTATATTTTAATATTCTTAGTATACATAAAAGTATAATTGATATTATTAATCAGCTATTCAAAAACAGAAAATTAAATTTACTTCAAATAATATTTTAAAGGACTAGATATTTATTACTAGTCCTTTATCTCCTACTATTACAACTCTAATTCCTTAAATTTAATCAATTCAAAAACAGCTTGTATTCTTGAATCAACTCCTAACTTTTGTATAACATTAGAAATATGATTACGTACCGTCTTTTCACTAATTCCTAGTGTTTGTGCAATTTCCCTAGTTGATTGATTTTTAATTAAAAGATTAAAGATTTCTTTCTCCCTTGGCGTTAGGATAATATTCATCTTCTGTTTCACCTCATAATGTAATATATGAAAACATTTATTTATCGGTGTCAATTTTTAAGATATTAAAAAGATTTAATGCTACTTCTTTAGGTAAAACTTTCTCTAATTGTTCTAAATTCGCTTTTTTTAACTGTCTAACACTACCAAATTCTTTTAATAATAGTTTTTTACGTTTTGGACCAATCCCTTCCACATTATCTAATATTGATTGAAATAAAGATTTAGAACGTACATTTTTATGAAAACTAATTGCATAACGATGAACCTCATCCTGCATTCTTGTCAACAGAAAAAACAATTCACTTTTTTTATTAATTTCCACAATTTCCCCACTACTATCTAATAATACCGAAGTAGAATGTTTATCATCTTTAGCCAAACCACAAACCATGATCCCCATATTTAAGCTATCAATAACTTCTTTAGCAACCTTTATTTGACCTTTGCCACCATCAACAATAATCAAATCTGGTCTTTCTAAACCATCCATTAAAACCCGAAAATACCGACGATAAATAACCTCCTTCATACTAGCATAATCATCAGGACCTTCAACTGTTTTAATTTTAAATTTTCGATAATCTTTTTTAGAAGGAACACCATCTTTAAAACAAACCATTCCCGCAACTGCATAAGCTCCCTGAATATTAGAATTATCAAATAATTCAATTCTTCTTGGCAATTTAATATTTAATAAATCCCCTAATTGTTTAATTGCACCAATTGTTGCTGCTTCATTTTTTTGAATTAATAAAAACTTTTTTTCTAACTGCTCTTTAGCGTTATCGTTAGCCATAGAAACAAGATCAGCTTTATTACCTTTCTGAGGTTTAATAATTTTACAATTAATTATTTCTTCTAATAAAGTTACATCTAGTTCCTTAGGAACTAATAACTCTTTTGGCTCAGTATTTTCCTGATAAAACCGTACTAGAAAAGTAATTATCTGATCTTGAAAATCATCTTGTAAAGGTACTAGATTTAAATCTCGTGCTAAAAGTTTTCCATTTCGCATAAAAAATAATTGTAAACACAAATATCCTTTATCATGATAATATCCAACAATATCTCGATCAACTAAATCATTAAACTGCACATGCTGTTTACTTGTAACATGTTGAATATGATTAATCAAATCCCGACATTCTTTAGCTAATTCATAATTTTGTAATTCACTTGCATTAAACATTTTTTCTTGTAATTCATTAATTATTTGTTTAGTATCACCTTGAATAAACTTTGTAATACTTGAAGTAATTTCCTTATATTTTTGTTCATCTACTTCCTTAATACATGGTGCTATACATTGATTTAAGGAATAATAAAGACATGGTTTTTTAGGAATATGATTACATTTTCTTAATGGATATAAGCGATTTAAAAGTTTAAATGTTTCTCTTGCTGCTGTTCCATCAGGAAAAGGACCAAAATGTTTGTGCTTTTTATTTTGAGCATTTCTAACTATTTTTAACCGAGGATGTCTTTCTTTAGTTAATTGAATATATGGATAATATTTATTATCCATAAACGAAATATTGTATTTAGGTGAATAGTCTTTAATTAAATTAATTTCTAATAGTAACGCCTCTTTTTCTGAGTCTGTAACAATATAATCAAAATCAACAATCTCTTGAACTAATTTAGTTGTTTTATAATTATGAGCTCCTACAAAATATGAAGAAACACGGTTTTTTAACTTCTTAGCTTTTCCTACATATATTACCGTTCCATCTTTATCCTTCATTAGATAACACCCAGGCTGTAGCGGTAATAATGAAAGCTTGTTCTTTATCATTTTACGATCCATTATTCAAAATAAACTAAGGTCGCCCCTAGTCCTCCTTCATTCGGTCCTCCATCACGATAACTAACAACATTGTTATTTTTCTCCAACATTTTTTTCACTCCATTTCTAAGTACTCCTGTACCTATTCCATGAATGATCCTAACCATTGAATAATTATTAACTAAAGCATCATCTAAAAATTTATCAACTAAAAGCATAGCTTCTTCATAACGTTTACCTATAATATTTAATTCATAACTTTGATTAGTTGATTTACGCAATGATTTAAGATTAGATTTAACTTTTTTAGGTTTGATTTTTTTAGAAACAAAAATAACTTCTTCTGGTTTTGCATTTAATTTCAATCCACTCATGCTGATTGTTAAAATTCCTTTTTTATTAATTGAAAGAATTTCACCCTGACGATTAGCAGACAATACTTTAACGATATCTCCTACTTGATAAGCATGCTTCTCTTTATTAAGGATTTTCTTTTCTTCATGTTTTAATAAATCAAGATTTCGTTTTGCTTCAATTACTACATGTTGTTTTAATTCAGCTTGTTTTTTTAATTCCTCAACAACTAGATCTATTTCCTGTTTGGAATCTTCTAATAACTGATTAGCTTGCTGTTTAGCATTTTCTATTAATTCATCTTTTTGTTTTTCAAAATTATTAATTAAACGCTCATATCGGTTCATTTTATTTTTTGCTTCATTAGTCAATAATTCTAAACGATCCCTTTCAAGTTGAACCTGAGTCAACTCATCTTGTAATTTTTCAAGTAATTTATCACTATCAGTTAAACTGTTTTCTTTAATTTGATATGCTAATTCAACAATTTCCTCTTTTAAACCTAATCGTGAAGAAATTTCAATCGCATAAGAATTTCCTACACTTCCTTCAATCAAACGATATGTTGGTATCATCTTTTCCTGATCAAATTCAACTGCAGCAACTAAAATATATTCTTCATTTTTAGCAAATTCTTTTAACCCTGAATAATGAGTTGAAGCTACGATTAACGGATTAACCTTATGTAAATAACGTAAAATGGCTTCAGCAATACTCTGACCTTCCTTTGGATCAGTTCCTGAACCAATTTCATCTAATAATACTAGTGATTTTTCACTTACATCATTAGTAATTTCAACTAGCCTTTTCATATGACTAGAAAAAGTTGATAATGATTGTTCTATTGACTGTTCATCACCCAAATCAACACAGATCTGGTCAAACATTGGAACTACAGCTTGATTACAAGGAACTGCCATTCCACATAAAGCCATTAAACTAAGTAATCCTGCAGTTTTTAAGACAACTGTTTTACCTCCTGTATTAGATCCACTAATCAGTAACATTCGCTTTGGTTCATTTAAAATAATACTATTAGCAACTACTTTATCTTTATCAATTAATGGATGACGTGCTTTAATTAAACTAAAACTACTATAATTCTCACATACCTCTGGAACAACTCCATCGATTTGTACACCATATCCAGCCTTTGCAAAAATAACATCTATTTCTACTATCAATTCTTGATTTTCATGTAATAAATCGTAATTATCTTTAACCATTCTTGATAATTCTGTTAAAATTCGATTTATTTCTCTTAATTCATCATCACGAGCATGAACCAGTTGATTGTTCATTGAAACGATTATTTCAGGTTCGATAAACATCGTCTGTCCTGTAGCTGAAACTGCATGAACAATTCCTTTAACTATATTTTTATTACCAGCTTTAACAGGTAATACTAAATGATTATTACGGCTAGAAATAGCTTCTTGTGATAAATAATCTTTATTTGCAGCTTTTACCTGTTCAATCTTTGTTCTAATGTTAGCTTCAATTGATAAAATTTGACGTCTAATTCTTCTAAGTTCTTTACTAGCATTATCTAAAACATTACCACTACTATCAATACAACGATTTATTTCTTTTAATAATTGTTTTGGTAATATAAACTGATTACATAAATTAACTAATTCATTTTCTTTAATTTCTTTATCTGATAAATAATTAATTATTTCTTTGACATTATTCAATAAATAAACAATTTGAACAAAGTCTTCACCAAATAAAGTTCCATCTTTATTTGCTTTTAATAATAATGGCTCAACATCATTATAATACCCCATTGGTAAGCGACCATATTTATAAATCAAACACATTGCTTGATCTAAATATTTTTGATCTAATTTCAAATCTTCTAAATCCTGATAAGGTTGTAAAGTCTCTATTTTATCTTTAGCTAAAGAGCTAATACAAAATGCTTCAACCTTATTTTTTATTTGATTAAACTCTAATGTATCATATGTATTTTTCATTCTACTCACTCACTATTATCTTATTTAATATTTTATCTATATCTATTTTACTACGATCTATTTTTAATAACAATTTTTCTACTTCATCATACTGTGACTTATTTAATATGATTGGTGTTTCTATATTATCAATATCACGATAATATTTTAATAATGAATTTTCTAAATCTTCTTGACTAAGTAATCCTTTATCATAGGCATTATTTAATGAAACAGTGATAGTATAAATGCTATCAGCATCAAAACTATCATAATTTATTCCATCATTAATTACCTCACTAATTACATCTAAAGATTCAATTTCATTTGTAACCGTTGGTACAAGTTCTAATACTTTTTTTGCTACAACTGTCTTTTCTACATTTTCTTTACCTCCAGGCACAATTGGCATGATAATAAAAATCAATGCCAGATAAATCATGATTACTCCTTCAAAAAAACTAGCAACAATTCCTAATAATCTATCTAATTGTTCAAATAACTTAAAACTATAAATAACCTTTTTTAATAAAGGTTTAATAATCTTTCCAATTAATAATAATACTACTTTTAATCCAATAAATAAAATAATAAAAATAATAAACCGATTTACTACCTTACCAACAGCCTCACCAAGTCCTGTAACTTCATATATTGTATAAAGATTAGATAATGGAGAAGATCCATATAAAGCTGCTAATAGTGATATAATCGTAGCCACCAAATCATAAGCACGATAAACGAATCCCTTAAAATATCCAAAAATCAACATTAATAACAAAATAAAAGTAATAACTATGTCAATAAATAGCGAATTTATTACAAAATTCATGAAAACACCTCAATTTCTTTTAATACACATTGTAGCAAAACAAATTTATACTGTCAAAAAGTTTAAAAATATGTTATACTAAGTTAGTAGGACTAGGAGGACAAGTAATGAACATGAATGTAGTAAGAAATAATAGTTCAAAAAGAATGAATATTATTAATATGCATGCTTACGATAAACTTGTAGCTTTTAGCGACTCTAGTACAGCCAATGGTAATGATGATATTCAAAACAATTCTCATAATTATATAAACATTAATCATATTGGTTGTGATGAAACAGGATCTAGTGATTTTTTTGGACCTTTATGTGTTGTAGCCTGTTACATAGATGAACGTGATTTTGAATGGCTGCTTAGCATTGGGGTACGTGATCCAAAAGATATGGATAACCATGAACTTGTTCGCATCGCTAGAGAAATAAAAGATCGACTTATTTATAGTTTGTTGATTCTTGATAATTCGCATTATAATGCTATGGTAAAAGCAGGGAACAATTTGGCTAATATCAAAGCAAAGCTATATAATCAAGCCGTAACTAATGTTATGCAAAAAGTAGGTATGCCTGTTAAAAACAAACTAGTTAATCAGTTTGTTTCACCAAAAACTTATTATAATTATTTAAAAAATGAAGTTATCGTTGTTAAAGACTTAACCTTTGTTCAAAAAGGTGAAGAAAAGTATTTAGCCATAATTTGTTCAATGATTTTATCAAGATATGCCTATTTGCAATATTTTACCAATATGTCACGTAGTCTAAAAATGAAATTACCACATGGTAATAGTAATAGTGTTGATACTACTGCAATTGAAATTGCAAAGAAATATGGACCTAAAATGTTATTTAAAGTTACAAAAACTAACATGACTAATTACAAAAGAATTAAAGATTTAATCTAGGATAACATAGTTATCCTTTTTATTATGCTGTATATACTTTAAAATATACTAAAAAACACTAAAAAAACAAACGCTGTCATCTTTCCCTCTCTTTATCTAAACCTCTTAATATACAATTTTACACTTTATTTTAATAACAGATATCTATTTCATATATTGTTTCATCTTATTTGTGATTTTTAGCAAAAATAACTATCTTATCTACTTTTTACCTACAATAATTAATACTTCTAAAGCTTTTTTGTATTTTCATTAAAAATCCATGAAATAAAATAATTTACCTAAAATTACAATAAATAATATCAAATTTAATCATCACTACAATTCAATATAAAATCACATATCTAATGCTGGTAATCAACTATTACAAAAAAAGAGGTCTTTATTTAACCTCAATTACAAATGGTTCTACTTTAGTATACTTAACACCTGCTGCTTCAAGCATTCTTTTAGCTGCCCGATCACTATCAGTTCCATTATATTTATCATCTTCATAAATAATTTCACTAATACCACTTTGAATAATTGCTTTAACACATTCATGACATGGAAATAATGAAACATATATTCGACACCCTTTTAGATTTCCTGTACTATTTAAAATCGCATTTAATTCCGCATGAACTACATAAGGATATTTAGTCTCATATAACTCCCCTTCTCTAACTTGCCAAGGAAATTCACTATCTTCACACCCCCAAGGTAAACCGTTATAACCAACACCAACTATTTTATTATCATTATTAACAATACAAGCTCCAACCTGGGTATTAGGATCTTTAGAACGATATGCAGAAAGCTTAGCTACTCCCATAAAGTATTGAGTCCAATTAATTACTTTACTCATCTTTTATTTCCTCCTCTAATTCATTTAATTTGTCTTTAAAATAATCTGGTAATTCACTTTCAAATTCCATATATTTTTGTGTTGCTGGATGAATAAAACCCAATTTTTTAGCATGTAAAAATTGCCCATAGCTAAAATCATCCTTACGCCGACCATATTTAGGATCACCATATACTGGATATCCAATATAACTCATATGAACCCTGATTTGATGTGTTCGTCCTGTTTCAAGACGACACTCAATCATACTCATATTTTTATAACGTTTTATAACCGTAAAATTAGTAACTGCATTTTTACTATTAGTTCTAGTAACAGTCATACTTTGACGATCATTTGGATTTCGTCCGATTGGAGCATCAATTTTACCCTGGACATGAGGTATTACTCCATGTACAAGCGCTACATATCGTCTTGTAACACTATGTGTTTTTAATTGATTAGATAATGAACGATGAGCAGCATCATTTTTTGCAATCATCAACAATCCACTTGTCTCTTTATCAATCCGATGTACAATTCCTGGACGATTTACCCCATTAATACCTGAAAGATCTTTGCAATGATATAATAATGCATTAACTAAAGTCCCATTTATAATACCTGGTGAAGGATGAACGATCATTCCTGTTGGTTTATCAACTACAATTATATCCTTATCCTCATAAACAATCTTCAAGGGTATATTTTCAGGTTCTATATCTAACTCTGTATTATCTTCAATCATAATTTCAATCTGATCATTAAGTTTAGTTTTATAGCTAGCTTTTGTTATTTTACCATTAACACTAACTAGACCACGATTTATCATCTCCTGAATCATAGTTCTTGATAAATCTTTCATATTTAAAGCAATTATTTTATCAAGTCGAAAGTTATCTTCATTATCAACTATTATATTATATTTTTCCATGTATGTGCTCCTCAAAAATAATTTCAATAATTATCAATGCTACCCCAATTACTACTGCCACATCAGCAATATTAAAAATTGGAAAATTATAATTAAAAATAATCACATCAATAAAATCACGAACATATCCTAATACTATACGATCAGCCAAATTACCAATCATTCCAGCAAATGTAAGGACTAACCCAAATCGTGTTAGTATTTCTTCTTTTCTAGTCCGTTTAAAAAAGATAATCATTAAAACAGCTGATATCAAAGCAACAATGATAAACAACCATAAATGTCCTGCTAACATTCCCCAAGCTACCCCAGTATTATGAGCATATGTAAAATAAAAAAAGTTATCAATAATTTCCTGTGATTGCCCTAATTGCATCGATGATGAGATTAGATGTTTTGTAAACTGATCACCACCAATTAGTACAATCAATGTAATTAAATATAATAATTTATTTCTTTTTGTTAAATTCATTTTTATCACCCACCGCCATTATACAATAATCTTTCAATAACCACAATAAAATAAAGAGCCAAGGCCCTTTATAAAATATAAATAATAACAGCCAGAAAATGAAAAGCAGAACCAACCATTACAAAAATATGAAATAATTCATGAAAACCAAAATTTTTAAACCAATTAGGTTTTTTTAAAATATAAATAACTGCCCCTATCGAATAACTAATTCCTCCTGCAGCAATTAATCCAAAACACCCTAATGGTACATCAGAAAAAGCGGGTAAATCAAAAATCAATGCCCACCCCATTAAGAGATAAAATATTGTCGAAACGAATCGTGGTGCCCTCATCCAAAATAATTTTATAATAATTCCAATAATGGCAATTAACCAAATAGCAATTAAAAAATATAAACTATGTGGAAATTCCAAATAAGACAAACATATTGGTGTATACGTTCCTGCAATCAATACATAAATCATTGAATGATCTAGTTTTCGTAAAATTAATTTTATTTTATTATCCTCACTAGCATTATAATAGTGGTAGATACAACTTGCACTATACAAAGAAATTGACGATAAACCAAAAACAGTAATTCCAATTATTGTTTGCTGATTTGAACCATCAATAATTGCTACAACCATCATTATTATTAATGTCACTAATGATAAAGCTGCACCAATAAAATGTGTCTCACTACTCACTGGATCCATCGCTCTTCTAAAAAATTTCATCACACAACCTCCTTATATAGTTTTAATAACTATATCATATAGATATGATATCATTTATTACATCCATGTCAACCATATCTTGAAATATTTATTAAAATAAGATAAAATATTAATGAGGTGATCCTATGGAAAAATTAGAATTAATAGAGATTATTGATAAAGTTGTAAATAAAAGTGATTTAAAAGCATCTGATATACCTTCATTAGATTTATATATGGATCAAATCATGACCCTCTTTGAAGAACATCTTCAAGATAATAAGCGTTATAATGAAGATAAACTTCTAACTAAAACAATGATTAATAATTATACTAAAGCTGGTATAATTAAACCTGTAAAAGGAAAAAAATATACAAAGGAACAAATAATTGGTATGTTATTGATTTATAATTTAAAAAATACAATTACAATTCAGGAAATCAAACATATCTTAGCTCCTATTTATGATAATGATGATTCACTTGAAAATATCTATGAACAATTTATTAAAATAAAAAAGGTTCAAAATGAAGAATTAAAACCATTAATTTTAAAAATAATTAATACTTTTAATCTAGACATCGATAATAATGACCAGAGGCTAATTACAATTATGGCATTATCATCACTATCTAACCAATTAACAAGTATTATTCAAGGAATTATAGATAACTATTATGATATAACTAAGTAATAAGAGTTTTAGTTGACTAAAACTCTTGTTTTTTTTATAATTAACATAATTTATTTAAGGAGAATACACATATGAAAATTATTGATTTATTACATCAGCGACCTACTTTATCATTTGAAATCTTCCCCCCTAAAAATCATGATGGAGATATTAGTTCCATTTATAGTACAATTGACGAATTAGCAAAACTTAAACCAGATTTTATTTCAGTTACATATGGAGCTGGAGGTTCTACTACTGAAAATACAGTAGAAATTGCTTCTAAGATAAAAAATGATTATAATATTGAAGCTGTCGCTCATTTAAGCTGCATTGATGCTACTCCAGAACAACTAACTCGTATCATCAATTCATTAAAAGCAAATAACATTGAAAATATCTTAGCATTACGAGGTGATTACCCTAAAGGATATGATCCAATAAACGCCCCTCACTATTATAAATATGCTAGTGAATTAAATGAATTCATCAGTAAAAATTATCCTGATACTTTTTGTTTAAGTGGAGCCTGCTATCCCGAAGTACATCAAGATGCTGTTTCCTTAGAAGAAGATCTACAAGCATTAAAGAAAAAAGTTGATGCTGGTGCCGAATATTTAATCACTCAAATTTTCTTTGACAACAACTATTATTATCGTTTGGTTAGAGAAGCTAGAATTAGAGGCATCAATGTACCTATTATTGCTGGGATAATGCCTGCTACTAATTCTAAATCATTATTAAATATAGCTAAATTAAGCGGCTGTAATATTCCTTATAATTTATCTGCAATGATTGAACGTTTTAAAAATAATCCTTACGCAATGAAAGAAGTAGGCCTGAATTATGCAACTTATCAAATTATTGATTTAATTACTAATGGTGTTGATGGAATTCATCTTTATACAATGAATAAACCTGAAATAGCTAAAGAAATCTTGCTTAGAACAAATAATATTTTTGCTGAATTTATCAATGATTAAAAAAAATGCGTTAAAGTATTTAGGCTACTTAAATAATCAAGTTGATCAACAAACAGATAAACTTTTAAATGAATGTTTATTGGAAATTGAAAAATTAAAACCTAAATTTATGTATCAAATTTTTTCATTAGAACATCATCCTTTATTAATTAAAGAATTAAATTTATCCCTTGAATATTCTGATTTAATTGATTTATTTGATAGTTGTGACAAAGTAGTAATCATTGCTTGTACCTTAGGAATTGAATTAGATAAATTATTACGTTACTATGCAATGATCGATATGACTAAAATGACTGTTATGGATGCTTTAGCTAGTAGTTATATTGAAATTAAATGTGATGAATTTGAGGAAAAGCAAAATTTTGGCAAACATACCTTTCGATTTTGCCCTGGATATGGTAATGTCCCACTTGAGATTAATCAAAAATTAGTCAATGCATTAAATTGTGATAAACATATTGGTTTAACAGTTCAAGAGAATAATTTGTTATTACCACAAAAATCTATGATTGGTTTAATTGGTATTGGTGATGAAAAACTAAACAAACATTGTTTTTCATGTATAAATTTAGAAAATTGTATATATAGAAAGAAGGGACAACGATGCTACAAAAAAGATTAAAAGAAGAAATACTTATATTTGATGGAGCAATGGGAACTCAATTACAAGAGGCAGGATTGAAGGCTGGAGATATTCCTGAATGTTTAAATATCACTAATCCCAAATTAATTCAAAATATTCACCTTAATTATTTAAATGCTGGAGCTGATTTTATTACCACTAATACTTTTGGCGCTAATCCCTTAAAAATGAAAGATGCTCCCTATCGTTATGATGAAATGATTGAAGCTGCCATTAACAATGCTATTATTGCTCGAAAAAAAGCTAATCGAGAAAATGATAGTTATATTGTTTTAGATATTGGTCCAATTGGACAATTACTAGAGCCAATGGGAACCCTAACATTTGATGAAGCTTATGAGATTATAAAAAAACAAGTTCTTTTAGCTAAAGATAAAGTTGATGCTGTTTTATTTGAAACCATGACTGACATTTATGAAGTAAAAGCTGGGGTTTTAGCAGCTAAAGAAAATAGTAATCTACCAATCTTTGTCACTATGACATATGAAAGTAATTTAAGAACATTATCAGGATGTGATCCTATTACAATGGTTAATGTTTTAGAAGGTTTAAACGTTGATGTTTTAGGTGTTAATTGTTCTTTAGGACCAATTGAATTAACACCAATTATTAATGATATTTTAAAAACAGCTACAGTTCCTGTAATGATACAGCCAAATGCTGGATTACCATGTTTAGTAGAAGGAAAAACTTGTTACAACATGGATAAAGAAACTTTCGTAAACGAAAGTTTAAAACATGTAATCAATGGTGTCAGTATCATTGGGGGATGTTGTGGTACAACTCCAGAATTTATTGCTGCTTTGAAAAAAAATCTTCCTAGTAAAAAAATAAAGTTGACTCCTATTAATGCTACAAGAGTATCAAGCGGAACTAAAACAGTTGAATTTGATCATCATGTTGTAGTATGTGGTGAAAGACTAAATCCTACAGGAAAGAAGAAATTAAAACTAGCTCTAAAAGAAGAACGATATGATGAATTAATTGTTGAAGCAATTAAACAAGAACAAGCTGGGGCTCATGTACTTGATGTTAATGTTGGTCTACCTGGAATTAATGAAGTAAAGATAATGAAACATGTAATTAAATTATTACAAGAAGTTATTTCTTTACCACTACAAATAGATAGTAGTAATTTTGAAGCTATTGAACAAGCTTGTCGTTATTATAATGGTAAACCTTTAATTAATTCTGTTAATGGTAAAGATGAAACAATGGATACAATTTTTCCAATTGTTAAAAAATATGGTGGTGTTGTTATTGGTTTAACGCTTGATGAAAATGGTATTCCACCATTAGCTAGAGATCGCTTTGAAATTGCAAAAAAGATTATTAAAAAAGCTGAAGACTATGGTATTTCAAAAGATAATATTGTTATTGACTGCCTAGTTTTAACTGCTTCTGCCCAACAAAAAGAAGTTATGGAAACAATCAAAGCCGTTTCTATGGTTAAAAAATTAGGAGTACATACTGTTTTAGGTGTTAGTAATGTATCTTTTGGTTTACCAAATAGGCCTTTACTAAATAAAACATTTTTAGCTATGGCATTATCAGCAGGACTTGATTTACCAATCATTAATCCTCTAGATTCTCAGCTTATGGCTACAATTGATGCTTTTAATGTATTATATAATTATGATCATGATGCTTCTATTTATATCGAACATCAGTCAAATCAAGAACCAGTAACAAAAAAAGAAACTACAAACTTTAGTTTAAATGAGATTGTTTTACATGGTTTAAAAGATGAAGCCGTAAACACAACTAAAGAACTCCTTAAAACAACACCTGGTCTAGAAATCATTAATAATATATTAATTCCAGCTTTAGATATGGTTGGTAAACAATACGAAAAAAATATCATTTTTTTACCACAATTAATTCAATCTGCAGAAACTGCAAAAGCAGCTTTTAGCACTATTAAAGATACTTTTAAAGAAACTGCTGCTAATAAAGGACCAATCATCATGGCAACTGTTCATGGTGATATCCATGATATTGGTAAAAATATTGTTAAAGTTGTTCTTGAAAGCTATGGATATAAAGTGATTGATTTAGGTAAAGATGTTCCTCCAGAAACTGTTGTTGAAGCTTTCTATAAACACAAGCCTAAGGCTATTGGTCTAAGTGCTTTGATGACTACAACCGTTGTTTCGATGGAAAAAACAATTACCATGTTAAAACAGATTAATGATATGTGTCCTATTTTTGTTGGCGGTGCTGTTTTAACAGCTGATTTTGCTAAAGAAATTAATGCTGATTATTATTCTAAAGATGCTATGGAAGCAGTAGAGCTAATGAATCAAATTATAGACTAAAAAAATCTTGAGAATTATTAATATTCTCCCTCTCTAAAAAACTATAAAAGCATTTTAAAATATAAAAAATACCATTGACTATGAACAACAATAGTCAAACACAACCATTTACAAGCAATTATTTTATGTCTGGTTGTGCCAAAAGAATTGATCAATTATGTAAAGAAGCGAGCCCACAAGCAAAAAATTCCAATATTTGAATTACCCTTCTTTATCCACCTAAAGTTTTATATTTGTGTTCAAATTGTTGAAAAATCTTATTAAAAAGACAATCAAAATGCGATTGTCTTTTTTGCTAATTACTATTATCTATTCTTTGTTTAAATACTTCAAACTCATCTTCTTCAAATATATATTTGCTTATTAACTTTAACTGTTTTTCACTTAATCCTTTTATCCATTCTCTACATTCCTGATGATATCTTCCTTTAATCATTTCTATATAAATATCTCTTTTTCCTTTTTCTAATCCCTCTTTCATTCCTTTTTCAATTCCTTGTTTTATCCCTATTTCAATACCTTCTTCTAATCCTTTACTGTGATACTCATCTTTAAATGATTCTGTTCTTATTCTTGCTAACGCTAACTGATTCGCTATTGACCACATTGGCTCATTATTTCTAAACTTGTCATACATATTTATCACCATCCCGATTATGTCTTCTTCTTTCTCTTTTATTATACCAGTATATTCATTCTTTATAAACAGATAACATAACCTTTCCAAATCATTTAGTTCTTTAACTTCTTTTTCTTTTAGAATCTTTTCAATATGTTTCATCTTAATAAAATAGCGATAGTTTAGATTACCATTCTCCATCCTTCCATTGCTGTCTCTAAATGCATAATCCCTGATTAAACAATCGTCATCATCATTGATAAAGATGATTTGATATACTGGTCTTAACATATTATACTTTTCACCAGCATCTAACTGTTCTACTAAGA
>ERZ777306.749-NODE-749-length-62189-cov-13.884089_pt1 | contig 62189 bp, 46 predicted proteins | sample MGYA00374966_ERZ777306 | MGnify/ENA primary metagenome ERZ777306 (study PRJEB29329, sample SAMN06343882) | mouse gut metagenome | isolation source: Mouse cecum | place: Austria: Vienna | collected 2014-11-15 ... | reverse complement strand
ACGGGAAAATCAACTGCGTTGTCACAAAGGATTTGTCAAGGCTTGGCAGGAACTATATCCTCACAGGGCAGTACACGGAGCTTTATTTCCCGAGCAAGGGCGTAAGGTACATCGCAATCCATGACGGCGTTGACACGATAAGGGAGGACAACGACATCGCCCCATTCAAGAACATCGTCAACGAATGGCAGGCAAAGGAAACGAGCCGCAAGGTCAAGAATGCGATGAAAGCAAAGTTTAAGAACGGGGAATACATCGCCCCTGTCGTGCCAATCGGCTATAAAATCAGCCCTGCCGAGAAGAATAGGCTTGTCGTTGACGAGGAAACGAAGTGGATTGTGGAGCGGATTTTTGAGCTTGCGGCGCACGGATACGGGGCGAACAAAATCTGCCGCACCCTTGCCGCCGAGAAAGTCCCGATACCCGCATGGTGGGCGTCGCAGAAGAACGGATATAAGGCGAATGTTTTTGAGGGACAGCCAGAGGGCAAGAAATACCTCTGGAACATCGTTACCGTTAGCAAAATACTCCAGAATGAAATCTATCTCGGCAATACCGTCCACTATCAGATACAGAAACTGTCCTACAAGTCAAAGAAGAATGTCAAGCGACCAAAAGAGGACTGGATGCGGATTGAGAACACCCATGAGCCATTAGTTGACCGTGAAACATGGGATTTAGTGCAGGGGCATATCAATTCCCGCAAACGTAGCCGAAAGGACGATGAGCCGCAGATATTCGCAGGGCTGCTCAAATGCGGCGAGTGTGGATGGAGCTTATCGGCGGCAAACACAAAGAACAAGTCGAGGTATTACCGCTGCACGCAGTATTCCGCACATGGGAAAGAAGCATGTTCCCTGCATTTCATCACTTACAATCTGCTCTATGCGTTTGTTCTCGGAAGGTTACAGTACTGGCTGATGGCAGTAAAAAAGAATGAGGACGCCATTTTGGAGCGGCTGCTGCAGAGCAGCGAGAAACAGCGGCGGTCAGAGAACGCCCGTGACGAAAAAGAGCTGAAAAAGGCACAGAAACGCAGGCAGGAGCTGAACAACCTTTTTGCAAAGATGTACGAGGACAGGGTAAAAGGGCTTCTTGATGAAGAAAACTATTCCATGCTCTCCGTCAAATACCGCACGGAGCAGCAACAGCTTGACGAAACAATAAAGACCATATCCGCAAGGCTTGAGGAAACCAAAGCGGAAACGGACGATGCAAAACGGTGGGTAGACTTAATCCAGAAATACAGTGCCATTGACGAGCTTACCGCTCCACTTTTGAATGAGCTGATTGAGAAAATCGCAGTCCATCAGTGGCGGAAAGACGAGAACGGTAAAAAAGTATGGGATATTGAGATTTACTACCGTTTTGTCGGGAAGATTGATTAAATACAGGAACTATGGGGAATGTGTCATTTATGGCAGTTCCCCGAAGAATTATCTTTAAGTAAAGTAAGGCGGGGCTTTTTCCTTTCCTAACAACTAACTACTCACGACTAACAACTAACATGCCAACTTCCAATTTACCGAATTAAGCCCTTAAATTGCTCATTCCTCATTGCTAATTGCTCATTAAACATTAGTCTAAGCAACCAATAAACTCGTTCAATATTCGATCTCCAGCCAGCGCTTCTCCCGGGCGGAGCGCATGGAGGTTTCGATCACTGCCAGGGTGTTGTGGCCGTCTATAGCGGTGACAATGGGCTCCCTGCCCTCCAGAATGGAGGCGATAAACTCATCGATCACCCCGCTTTTTGTCTGGTTCTGGTTGGTTTGGATCGCGCCCACGCTGTACTTTACCTGTACGCCGTCCCGCATTTCCAGAACGATATCGTCCACATAATCCCCGAAAATCTTCATAACACCCTTGGTTCCGTAAATGGTGCTGCCGTTATCCTCCCCGCCGTAATTGGTCCAGCTGAAATTCATGATGCCCGGCAGACCGTTTTCCATATGGAACATGCACACGGCGTTATCCTCCAGTTCGATCGGCGTGCCGTCCGGCAGCTTTTTATCCAAGGTCATCATATTGGCAAACACGCTTTTGATCTCAGAATCTGTCAGGTAGCGGATCAGGTCTATTTTATGGGCTCCCAGATCGCCCATAACGCCGAAATTTGCCTTGTCCTTGCGGAAAAACCAGGTGGCTGCTCCGGGGTCGGCGCTCCAGGTCTCCGGCCCTGCATGCTTAAAATTGCACTGGAAAAACAGCAGCTCGCCGATAGCCCCCTCCCGCAGCAGCTCTTTCGCCTTTACATGGGCCTTTACCAGCCGCTGGTTGTGGCCCAGCATTAGAATTTTTCCGGTCTCCTTCTGCGCTTCTATCATGGCCCTTGTTTCCGCGAGGTCCAGTGCCATGGGCTTTTCCACCAGAACATGCTTTCCGGCCTTCAGAGCCCGAATGGTGTAGTCGGCGTGGGTGACATTAGGGGTGCAGACGCTGACAGCGTCCACCGTTTCGTCCTCCAGCACCTCCTCCAGGGAAGCGTAGGCACGGCCTCCGTAGCGCTCGCAAAGCTCCTCCGCCCGCTCCCGGTTAAAATCTAGAATCCCCGCGATCCCGGCATTGGGATTGGCCGCATATTCCGGCAGATGCCTGGCCTGCGCCACTGCGCCGCCGCCGCACACTGCCACCCGAACGAGTTTTCCAGCTTTCATAAGTCCTGACCCCTTTCCGTTGTATCGCCGGTCTGACGTACTGATACATTGCTTTTGTCACTTTCCGCAGCTGTGATAAACAGAAGCGGATTTATTTTATGTAAACCAAATTGCCCTCCCAGCAGCTTCATTTGTACAGTATAGCATAATCAGCAGAATTTTGCTATTGCTTTTTAGCAAATACAGAAATATTTTTCTTGAATTTTTGACACAAAGTGCCAAGGCGCTTCTCTCGCGCCTTTCCGGAAAAGACCTGTAAAAAAGCCGGGCAAACGGTTTTGAACCGTCTGCCCGGCTTTTTTTACGGTATTTTTCCCGTCAAGCCTGCGCCTGCTGAGTCAGGATCGCCGCCAGAGTATCCACTCTCTTTTTCAAAGGCTTCTTCACGGCGATGGCATAAAAGCCTGTAACGCCCATTTCACCGAAGTACACGCCGGGCAGAAGCACATATTTCAGCCACGCCTCCATATGTACCTGCCCGTTGGCGAAATTCACCTTCATAAACTGCGGAGCGGTCATCATACCGACGCCCTTCTTCCACAGCTCCTCCCCCTTGTAGGTGGTATAGGTAAAGCCCTCCCGCGCCATATAATCCGTAACGATCTGACGGATCTGGTCGTCGGGGCGGTTCACCTGCAGGTCTACCATATAACGGCCCATGTCAGTTCCCCCTCTTTTTTTGATATCAAAAAGGACAGCCGCAGTCCTTTCTGAATATTATTATGCCTGAATTTTCCTGATTTTTCAAGGGGAAATTTGCGGACGGCGGAATTTTCCGGCATCTCTCCTGCCGCGGCCGCGGCTTCCTATTCCAAAAAGCCCTCTATGATCCTTGCTTCCGCTTCCTCCTCCGTAAGGCCGAAGGTACGCAGCTTCATGATCTGCTCTCCCGCGATTTTTCCAATGGCCGCTTCATGGATCAGAGCGGCTTCCTCATGGTTGGCGGAAAGCTCTGGAGCGGCGTCTACTCTGCCGTGGCCTGCTAAAATCGCGTCGCATTCCGAGTGGCCCGTACAAGGCGCGTTTCCAATGATGCGGGAACGGTAGGCCTGGTGAGAATTCCCTCTTGCCACAGAGCGGGAAACCAGATCGGCCGAGGCCCCCTGCCCCTCCATGCACACCTCAAATTCCGTTTTCGCTTCCTCATTGCCCTCTGTCAAAATTCGTTCCCGGATCAGCAGCTTTGCTCCGGCCTCCAGCCGGGCCTCGGTTTTCCGAAGGGCTCTGTCTACGCCGCCCAGCTGCACGCTTTCCATTTGCAGCACCGCGCCGCGCTTCAAATGGATCTCCGTGACCGGATCGATGGAACGAAGCCCCTCTCCCTCGCCGGTGCCCACATGCTTTTCCTCATAGACCACATGGGCGTTTTCTTCCAGAAAAAAACGGTGAACGCCGCTGTGGCGGGCGAGCTCGCCCGTTTCCAGATGCACGCCGCAGCCCGCAATAATGGTGACTTCTGCCCCTTCCCCTACAAAGAAATCGTTGTAGACCAAGTCGTCTACATCACCATGGGTCACACAGGCCGGAATGGAGACCATTTCTCCTCTTGTGCCGGGAAGAATGTGGATCTCCAGACCAGGCTGCTCTTTCTTCGGAACAAGCCGAATCTGCTCGGTGGAATGCAGTTCGCTGCACTGTCCGTTTTCCCGTACACTATAAGCACCGGTAAAATTTCCCTTCCAACCGGCAACCAGATTCAGAAGCCGCTCTGTGATACTGTTCATCTGAAATCGACCTCCTTCCTTCGGCAGCCAGGACAGGAGGCGCCGTTTCGCGCAAGCTCCGGCAGCAGCCTTGCCGCCTTCCCCTGCCGCTGTACCCTCCCCTGGGCAATGACCACGATCTCGTCCGCGATCCGCAGGATCCGCTCCTGGTGGGAAATGATCAGCAAAGCTCCCTTGCGCTTTTCCCGCTCCCCTTCAAACATGCGGATCAGGTTTTGAAAGCTCCAAAGGTCGATCCCGGCCTCCGGTTCATCGAAGACAGACAGCTTCGACTGCCTTGCCAGAACGCCTGCGATCTCGATCCTTTTACTCTCTCCTCCGGAAAGAGAAGCGTCCATCCGGCGGCTCGCGTATTCCTTTCCGCACAGACCCACGCGGCTCAGCAAACGGCAGACCTGTTTTTCGGTCAGTTCATTTCCCGCTGCCAGCTCCAGCAAACGCTTTACCGTGAAGCCCTGAAACCGCACCGGCTGCTGAAAGGCAAAGCTGATCCCGGCCCTGGCCCGCTCTGTGGCGTCCAGGGCGGTAATATCTTTCCCATTCAGGAAAATTTCACCGCTGCTTGGGGTCTCCAACCCGGCGATCACCTTTGCCAACGTGGTTTTTCCGCCACCGTTTGGCCCCGTGATCACCGTAAGCCCACCGTCCGGCACAGTGAGGCTCACGTCCCGCAGGATCTGTTCTCCGTCAGGCGCGGCCCAGGAAACATGCCTTACCTCCAGCATTTCAAATTCTTCCTTTCTTCTAATTGAGTAAAGCGACCTTGCTTTTTTGACAAATGATGATCTATTGACCGTTTTCCATTTTTCTCCTGCCTTTCCAAACAGGGCAAAGCGGTTTGTATGCTAAATTGGAATTTAGCGGTTATCTACTCACCTCCCTCCTGTCATTCTGAACGAAGTGAAGAATCTCGTTCTTTTCCTTTTTGCCCTGGAATTAAGGACGAGATTCTTCGTCACTTCGTTCCTCAGAATGACAAAAGAGAGAACTTTCCCTTTTCTAACGACTAGTTCGCTAAACTATAATTTAACGGTGTCCCTGCGGTCGGGTCAGAAATCATTTTCCTGCACTAAGTAGGGGCACCAGTGGCCGCGGCGCTTCGCCGCTAAACTATAATTTAGCGGTTACTTGCTCATTTTCCGTCTGTCATTGCTGAACAAAAAGTGCAGAAAGCTATAGCTTTCTTGGTACTTTCCCGGTGAAGAATCTCTCCCTTTGCCCTTTTTCAGGAATACAAGGGCAAGGTTCTCCTTGCTTTGTGCCCAGAAATGACAGAAGAAAAACGTGCCCTTCTCTAACGACTAACAACTAACAGCTAACAACTAACGCCCCAGCCTCAACGCCCGGGAAGCATTCAGCACTGCCAGGATCAGCACACCTACATCGGCGAAAACCGCTTCCCACATGGCGGATACGCCGAAGGCACTGAGAACCAGCACCAAAAGCTTTACGCCCAGGGCAAACCAGATATTCTGCCGTACGATCCGCAGGGTCCCCTTGGAAATTTTCATAGCCGCCGCGATCTTGGAGGGCTTATCGTCCATGAGCACGATATCCGCCGCCTCGATGGCCGCGTCGGAGCCCAGGGCTCCCATGGCAATTCCGATATCCGCACGGGACAGCACCGGCGCGTCGTTGATGCCGTCCCCCACAAAGGCAAGCTTTCCTTTCGGGGATTTTTCCTGAAGCAGGCCTTCCACCCGCTCCACCTTATCGGCAGGCAGCAGCTGGGTATAGACCTGATCCAGCCCCAGCTCCGCCGCCACCGCTTCGCCCGCCTCTTTCGCGTCCCCGGTGAGCATAACAAGCTTTTTTACCCCCTGAGCCTTCAGGGCGGAAACGGTCTCCTTCGCGTCCGGCTTACAGGCGTCGGAAATGATAAGATGGCCTAAATAGCGGCCGTCCATCGCCACATGCACCACTGTTCCCGTTTTCCCGGAGGGACGGCACCGGATCCCCTGCTCTGCCATCAGTTTTTCGTTTCCGGCATAGACGGTTTTGCCGTCCACCACCGCCCGCACCCCTCTTCCGGAAAGCTCCTGAGCGTCAGTTACTCGGGAAGCGTCCGCCTCCTTGCCGAAGGCTTCCTTCAACGAACGGGAAATGGGGTGATCGGAATAGCTTTCCGCCAAAGCCGCCGTTTCCAAAAGCTCCTGCTCCGTACAGCCCTCGGGCTGGATATCCGTCACCCGAAACACGCCCTGGGTCAGCGTTCCTGTTTTATCGAACACAACGATCTCAGTTTGGGAAAGCGCTTCCAGATAATTCGCGCCCTTGATGAGCACACCGCTGCGGGAAGCGCCGCCGATCCCGCCGAAAAAGCTCAGCGGCACGGAAACCACCAGCGCGCAGGGACAGGAGACCACCAGAAAAACAAGAGCCCGGTTCAGCCAAACAGACCAGCTCTCCCCCGTGACAAGGGGAGGCAGCGCCGCCAGCAGCGCGGCGCCGATCACCACTACAGGCGTATAATAACGGGCGAATTTTGTGATAAAATTCTCCGCCTTCGCCTTTTTGCTGCTGGAATTTTCCACCAGCTCCAATATTTTCGACACGGTGGATTCCCCAAAGGGCTTTGTGACCCGTACCTCTAAAAGCCCGGTCTGGTTAACGCAGCCGCTGATCACAGCATCTCCCGGCTCCACCTCTCTGGGCAGGGATTCTCCCGTTAAAGCGGAGGTGTTTAAGGAAGAGCTTCCGTCCACCACCACGCCGTCTAAGGGGATCCGCTCTCCGGCTTTGACAACGATGAGCTCTCCCACCGCCACCTCTTCCGGGTCTACCCGAACCAATTCGCCGTTTTGCCGGATATTGGCATAGTCCGGCCGGATATTCATCAGCTCGGCAATGGAGCGCCGGGATCTTCCCACGGCATAGCTTTGAAACAGCTCTCCCACCTGATAAAACAACATGACAAACACCGCTTCGGGATATTCGCCTTCCCCGAAAAAGCCCGTGCAAAAGGCGCCCACCGTAGCCAAGGCCATCAGAAAATTCTCATCGAAGATCTGCCCGTGGGCAATATTTTTTACCGCCTTCCACAACACGTCCCAGCCGATCACAAAGTAGGCCGGAAAAAACAGCAGAAATCTCCACCCGCTCCGATAGGGGATCAGCACCGCCGCCACCAGCAGCACCGCGCTGATAAGAATGCGAAGCAGCATTTTCTTTTGTTTTCCTGACATAATAGAATTCGCCCCATTCCCATGTAAAGTAAATTAGCTTTACTTAATTCTATAAGTTTGCATAATTTCCGGGTTTTTACAGCATGATCGTGCAGTCCGGCTCCACCTTTTTGCAGGCCTTTACGATCTGCTTCAAAATTTCCTCAAAGCGACTGTCCTCGGCGTCTACCATGAGCTTCTGTGTCATAAAGCTTACCGAGGCGTCGTTCACGCCGTCTATCTTTTTGATGGCTGCCTCCATTTTTGCCGCACAGTTCGCGCAATCCAGATCCAACAGGTCAAATTTCTTTTTCATGTACCGACACTCCCTTATTTCAAATTTTTTTGTAAAGGCGACACCACACAGAGATTGTGCGCAAGAAGCTGCACAAGAGTTAATCTCCGATTAACTCTTCAGATTTTTCGTCAGAGTGCACAGATCGAGCACAGCCAATCAGACCATTTATGGTCTTGCGATTTCGGCAAACGAAAGCTGTGCGCTATGACGGAAACTATGCGAGCAAATTGTGTACAAGGCCTCTGTCCGGTCTTTGTGCGGTGTTGCCTAAAACCGAAGGCCTTACTCCGTGATATGCTCCATGCCCTGGTCCAGGATCGTCCGCACGTGGCTGTCCGCCAGTGTGTAAAACACGGTCTTTCCTTCCCTGCGGTATTTTACCAGCTTGCTTTTTTTCAAAACCTGAAGCTGGTGGGAAATGGCCGACTGGGTCATGCCCAAAAGCTGCGCGATATCGCACACGCACATTTCCGCTTCAAACAGTACAAACAAAATTTTCACCCGGGTGGAATCCCCGAAGATCTTAAACAGCTCCGCCAGGTCAAAGAGCAGCTCTTCCTCCGGCATTTCCCGGTTCACCCGGTCTACGACCTCCTGATGCACGCAAAGATACTCGCACCTGGGGACCCCTTTTGCTTTCGCCATACACCAACGTCCTTTCATATGAGCTATTGTTCATATGATATGCAAAACTTTTCTGTTTGTCAACCCTTAAGAAGAAAATTCTTTCAAATTTTTCAGATATATGGCGCCCAATATAGCCCGGTTCATTTTATGACCTGAAATGAAAACAGAAACGGGAAAGCCTGCCGTTTTGAAAAACAACAGCATTTTCCCGCTTCTATTAAGTTTTCACTGGAAGCTTTCTTCCCGTTTTCTATTGCCTGATCACATCCAGCACCTCGGCAATATCCCTGTCGATATACAGGGATTGCTTTTTGATCTCCTCCGGACAGACCATTTCCCCTAAATTTATGCAGGCGTACACCGCCCTGGGGCTTTCCGCCGTCATCTGCCAGAAGGGGTATTTGATGATTCCGGGGGGGGGTATTTGCCCCTGCGCCAACTCCAGAAAAAGAACATGCTTTCCCTGAACCCGATGCAGAAAGGCTCTGTACCGCTTCGCCAGGTATGCGCGAAGGTGCCGCCCCGGGCGGAATATTCTCTTACCGAGCTCGGAGAAAGCCTGAAGCCGATCCTTGACGCCATGCAGAGCTGGGAAGAAGCCTATAGCAACCTGGCGCAGCGACAAGCTTTTCCATTCTTTTGCCGGAACGCGGGGAAAGGCTGTTCCCATCACGCCGGGCAGCCTGGGGCGTATCTTACTTACAGATTTTTCAAAATCGCCCGAAATCCGGAATAGGTCAAGCAGGAAGCGCCATATATTTGGAAAGCTGCCCGTGATCTGATCCCGTACCGTTTTTCGGAAAGCCTTCCGGGCCACTTGGCTATCGCAATTTTCCACCGAATTCTTTGCCGATTTGCAGCATCAATCTATGCAGCTTGCAGAATCGGGAAAAATCGTGAAAAAACGATTGACAAAACCGGCTGCCTGGTCTACAATAATGCCCATAGCAGCAAAGGCGCTGAAGGGTCTTCCCTCGGCGCCTTTCGTGCTAGGACGTGTATTCCAAAGCATATCTGAATCTATATTGAGAAAAGAGTGATCTGTGATGGGAACCTGTTCAGAAAACCGCAGGACGGTACCGGAGCTGTTTGGCAGCGCGGTATTTAACGATGATGTGATGCAGGAACGGCTGCCCCGAGACGTTTACCGCTCTCTGCGCAGAACCATCGACGAGGGGAAGGATCTGGATCTCACAGTGGCCAACGCCGTGGCCAGCGCCATGAAGGATTGGGCGGTGGAAAAGGGCGCCACCCATTTTACCCACTGGTTCCAGCCTTTAAACGGCATCACCGCTGAAAAGCACGACAGCTTTATTTCCCCCACCTCTGACGGACGGGTGATCATGCAGTTTTCCGGCAAAGAGCTCATCAAGGGCGAGCCGGACGCCTCCTCCTTCCCCTCCGGCGGCCTGCGGGCCACTTTTGAGGCCCGGGGATACACCGCCTGGGACCCCACCTCTTACGCCTTTGTCAAGGGGGATTCCCTGTATATTCCCACCGCCTTCTGCTCCTACAGCGGCGAGGTATTGGATAAAAAGACCCCCCTGCTCCGCTCCATGGAGGATCTGAACCGTCAGGCCCTTCGCATTTTGCGGCTGTTCGGAGACACCGCCACCAAGCGGATCATCACCACAGTGGGCCCGGAGCAGGAATATTTTCTGGTGGATAAGGAGCTTTATGACCGGAGGGAGGATCTGATCTTCTGCGGGCGCACCCTGTTTGGGGCAAAGGCCCCTAAGGGACAGGAGCTGGAGGATCACTACTTCGGCGCCATCAAGCCCCGGATCGCCGCTTACATGAAGGAGCTGGACAGCGAGCTTTGGAAGCTGGGCATTCTGGCGAAAACCAAGCACAATGAGGTGGCTCCCGCCCAGCACGAGCTGGCCCCGATCTTTACCACCACCAATATCGCCACCGACCATAACCAGCTCACCATGGAAACCATGAAGAACGTGGCCCTGCGCCACGGTCTGGTTTGCCTGCTTCACGAAAAGCCCTTTGCCGGCGTCAACGGCAGCGGCAAGCACAACAACTGGTCCCTTTCCACCGATGGCGGCAAAAACCTGCTGGATCCCGGAAAAAACCCGGCGGAAAACGCCCAGTTCCTGCTGTTTCTGGCCGCGATTATCAAGGGTGTGGACGAATATCAGGATCTGCTGCGCATTTCCGTTGCCTCCGCGGGCAACGACCACCGCCTGGGCGCCAACGAGGCGCCGCCCGCCATTATTTCCATGTTCCTGGGCGACGAGCTCACCGGAATTCTGGACGCCATTGAGTCCGGCGCGGTCTATGGCGGCATAGAGCACAAAAAGCTGGAAACGGGCGTTCACGTTCTACCCGATTTTAATAAAGACACCACAGACCGGAACCGTACCTCTCCCTTTGCCTTTACCGGAAATAAATTTGAGTTCCGCTCCCTGGGCTCCGCCCTTTCCATTGCCTGCCCCAACATCATGCTGAACACCATTGCGGCGGAGGAGCTGCGGCAGTTTGCCGATGAGCTGGAAGGTGCGAAGGATCTGAAGGCCGCCGTGCTTTCTCTGGTAAAGCGGGTGGTTTCCGAGCACAAGCGCATCATCTTTAACGGCGATGGCTACTCGGAGGAGTGGGTCAAGGAAGCGGAGAGCCGCGGGCTTTTGAACCTGCGCACCACGGTGGACGCCCTGCCCCGGTATCTGGATCAGAAAAATGTGGCACTTTTCACCAGCCATAAGATCTACACAGAGGCCGAAATGGAGGCCCGCTACGAGACCATCATGGAAGAATACAGTAAAACTCTGCATATCGAGGCCCTCACCATGGGCAGAATGGTGCGCCATGAGGTGATCCCTTCGGTCAGCTCCTACCTTGCCGAGCTGGCGGGAGCCATCAACGCGAAGCGAAGCATTCAGAAGGATCTCCCCTGCAGGGCGGAAACCGCCCTGCTCACAAAGCTTTCCGCCCTGCTGGATACCGCTTACGAGCAGGCGGAGGGCTTGGAAGCCGCTTTGGCGGATCCCAGAACTACCAGTGAAAACGTATTGACCGTTGCCTCCTATTACCGGGATACCATGATCCCCGCCATGGAGGCCCTGCGGGCCACAGTAGATGAAATGGAGTTGAATGTCTCCTCCGATCACTGGCCCTATCCCACCTATGCGGATCTCATGTTCCGGATTTGAGCTTGTTGATAAAATGCTGCTAAAAACCGTGTGGAAAAGGACTTATCTTTTCCACACGGTTTTTTAAATTAGAAATGAGGAATAAGCAATGAAGGACGGGGGAAGCGTTTGGCAAATTGGAATTGGCGGTTATCCACTCACCTTCCTCCTGTCATTACTGAACAAAAAGCAAAGCAAGCTTTGCTTTCTTTGTGAAGAATCTCGTTCTTTGTCCTTTCGTCCTGGGATTAAGGACAAGATCCTTCGTCACGTTGTTCCTCAGAATGACAAGAGGGCGGTTAGTACGATAAATTGGGATTTGTAGGGCTAACGAATAGCAGCAACCCCTTGCCTTTCTCGCCTGTCGGCTCAGACATTGCTGGACGTGCCCCACCGGGACACAGCAACCGAAGCGACAGCTGAGAACGGGTCAGGGAGGTCTCCACTGGAGACCCCCCCACCGGGACGCGCTCACCCCTGAATAGAGGAAGAAGGTTGTTTTGCAATCTTCTGGGACCACCGTCAGGTGGTGGAGAGGTCCCAGCTCGCTGGAATCCAGCATAAAACCTGCCTTTTCTGCTATACGGTCGGAACCCCTCAGTCAGCCTATCGGCTGACTGCTTTCTACGCTTCGCTTCGGTCAGTGCTGGACGTGCCCCACCGGGGCACAGCACCCCTTTCAGGAGAGCCAAGGGTAACTGCTAAACTACAATTTAGCAGCAAGCTTCTCTCTTGCCTCTTGTCATTCTGAACGAAGTGAAGAATCTCGTTCTTCATCTCTTTACTCAGACAATGAAGGACAAGATTCTTCGTCACTTCGTTCCTCAGAATGACAGGAAGGAACTGTGTATAAAACTATATTATCGCCCGGACTTTGCCCTTCATTACTAATTACTAATTGATAATTACTAATGTACGCTCGTCTTTCATTCGTCCAACATCTAGAATCCCGTATCCAGCCTCTAATCCCCGTAAGCCTTTTCCGCTGCTTCTCTCGCAAGGTCGATGACCAGGTGATCCGGGCGCTGGTTTTCTTCGCCCTGGGGCAGCTGGCTGATAACCTCCATGACCATGGAACGCATCCACAGGCTGGGCGTGATCCGCACGGCGTACCCGCAGCCGGGAGAGCACATCCAATCCAAGGGCTTGGCCCTGGGGAGGCCATAGGCGGCAAGAAGGGTGGTAAGTACCCCGGCATGGGTCACAAGCACCGCTGTGGTTTTTCCCGCGGCCATCAGGTTTTGCACCAGCATCTCAAAGCCCATGCATACCCGCTGTACAAATACCGGGCTGCTTTCTCCGTGAGGCGGCGCGGTCTGTCCGCCGCTTTCCAGCCACTGAGAAAAGCCAGGCTCATTTTTCAGCTCTTCCGCGGTTTTATTTTCCCAGTCCCCAAAATCACATTCCGCCATTTCCAAAATGACCTCCGGCTCCGCCTGAGGATACAGCAGCTTTAAGGTATCCACACACCGGACGGAGGGACTGGCATAAAACGCTTCCGCCTTAGGGTATTGAAAGGTCCGCTTCAGTTCCAAAAGTTCCTTTACCGAGCTTTCCGCCAAAGGAGATTCCGTTCTTCCGATATAGCGCCCCTCCAGATTTCCCTCACAGGGCATATTGCGGAGCAAATAGATCACATAAGATTTCACAGACAGCCTTCCTTTCTCACAAAAGCTGGGAGTTAAAAAATTCCCCCGAAAAAATTCTTTGGAATCCTTTTTCTCTATAAAAGACAAATTTTTTGAAAATCCCGCTCTTTTCCCCGTTTTTTCCTTTACTTTCCTATTTACTTATTGTATAATCTCAGAAAAAGCAGACCCTCTAAACCACAGTTCACAGAAACAGGTGAAGCACAAAAGGCAAGGAGTATTTTCATGACGACCGAAAACGGAAAGCGGAGAGGCAGATTTGAATTGAATGAAGATTTTCCCAGGCTTTTGACCCTGCTGCGAAAAGAGCGGGGCTACAGCCAAAAAAAGGTTGCCGCCGATCTGGGTATTTCCCAGGCGCTGCTCTCCCATTACGAAAAGGGAATTCGGGAGTGCGGTCTGGATTTTGTGATCCGAGCCGCAGATTATTACGATGTTTCCTGCGATTATCTGCTGGGCCGCACCCTGCACCGAAGCGGTGCGGTGCTGGCTATTCAGGATATTTCCGTCGGCGATATGCCCCGTGGAAAAAAGGAGGACGCGCCTTCCGCAGAATATAACCGGCGGGTTTTGATCAATTCCCTTAGTATTGTATTCGGTCTTTTGAAAAAAATCAATAGCGAAAGCCTTACCAGAGAGGTTTCCACCTATCTTTTCGCGGCGGTATACAAGATCTTCCGGCTGCTGTATTCCTCTAACCCTAAAAATTCTCAGGATATTTTTTCTCTGGATACCCGGCTGTTCGGCGCCAGCATGAATTCCGCCATGGCCATGGCGGAGGCGAAAAGCCGCTATGTACTCAGCGGGGAAAGCATTGGCGACTGCGTTGGGGTAAAACGGGAAACGATCCCTGCCCTGACGCCGGAAAGCCTGGCAAAGGAATTTCCTCAACACGCTCCCGCCTTAATGGAGCTTATCAAAAATGTGGAAAAATCATCTAAATCGGAACACTGAAGAATGGCTTTCGCGAAGTCAAAACACTACGGAAAACGAGACTTCCGTGGTGTAAAACATCACAAAAGACGAAGCTTCCGTGGTGTAAAACATCACAGAAGACGAAGCTTCCGTGGTGTTTTGAAAAAAATTTGTCATTTTCTTCCTGACGTGATAAAATAATGACGGGTAAAGCCGTCATTCTCTGCCTCTGTGAGGCTGTTTTTGGGATATACTAGAAAGCAGGGCGCGGTTTCGGCCGGTTTTCGGGAGAGCGGCGGCGCTTTGCTTTTCTTTTGCAAAAAAGAGAACGGAACAGAAAGGACGGTCAAAAAAGCTATGTGTGGATTTGTTGGCTTTCTCGGCGACAGTAACACCCAGCGGGATGAAGGCGTACTGCACGCCATGACAGACGCCATTCGGCACCGGGGACCGGACGACGCCGATTACTATATGGACGGTGATATTTCTCTGGGCTTCCGGCGGCTTTCCATCATCGACCTTGCAGGCGGCAGACAGCCCATTCTCAATGAGGACGGCACCAAGGCCCTGTTGTTTAACGGAGAGATCTATAATTATCAGGACCTCCGGGAGGATTTGATTGACAAGGGGCACACCTTTACAACAAAAGCTGATTCCGAAGTGATCCTTCACGGCTATGAGGAATACGGCCCCCAGCTGCTGCAAAAGCTCAGAGGTATGTTTGCCTTTGTGATTTGGGACAAAGAGAAAAAAGAGCTGTTTGGTGCACGGGATTTCTTCGGCATCAAGCCCCTGTACTATGCGAAAATGGGAGAGCTCCTGCTTTTCGGCTCGGAGATCAAAAGCTTCCTGTTCCACCCCGGATTCAAAAAAGAGCTCAACGAACGGGCGCTGGAGCACTACCTTTCCTTCCAGTATTCCCCCGGGCCGGAAACCTTTTTCAAAAACGTGTATAAAATGCCCCCGGCTCACTATTTCAAATATGCCGATGGCAAAATGGAATTCACCCGGTACTGGCTGCCGGAGTTTCACGCCGAAGAGGACAAGTCCCTCGACGATTGGGTAGATGAGATCGAAAAAACCTTTGACGATTCCATCGAAGCGCACAAGGTCAGCGATGTGGAGGTGGGCTCTTTCCTTTCTTCCGGGGTGGATTCCAGCTATGTGGCCTGCTCCGCCCATGTGGATAAAACCTTTACCGTGGGCTTTGACAACGGCACAAAATACAATGAGATCAGCTATGCGGAGGAGCTTTCCCGGCAGATCCCGGTGAAAAATATCAGCAAGGTCATCACCCCGGAGGAATTCTGGGGTACCTTCCCCAAAATTCAGTATCATATGGACGAGCCCCTGGCGGATCCCTCCGCCGTGGCTCTGTATTTCGTGTGCAATACCGCCGCGAAGCATCTGAAGGTGGTACTTTCCGGCGAGGGCGCCGACGAGATCTTCGGCGGCTATAATATCTATAAAGAGCCGCTGGAATGCGCCTGGTATGATAAGATCCCCTTCCCCCTGCGAAAGCTCATCGGTTCCATTGCCGGGCTGCTGCCCGCCCACCGGGGGTTGAATTTCCTGGTACGCCGGGGCAAAAAACTGGAGGATCGCTTCATTGGCAACGCCTATATGTTTACGGAGAAGGAGCGCAAAGCGCTTCTGAAGCACCCCACAGACGCCCTGTCCCCTGCCGCTATGGTGAAGCCCTATTACGACATGGTACAGGACAAGGACGCTGTGACAAAAATGCAGTTTGTGGATCTCAACATGTGGATGGTGGGAGATATCCTCTTAAAGGCCGATAAAATGAGCATGGCAAATTCCCTGGAGCTGCGGGTTCCCTTCCTGGATAAAAAGATCATGGCCCTGGCGGGGCGGATCCCTCTCAGGTATCGGGTCAACAGGGAAAACACCAAATTCGCCATGCGGAAGGCGGCCCTTCGGCGCATGCCGGAAAAATGGGCCGGGAAAAAGAAGCTGGGCTTCCCCGTACCCACCAGGGTGTGGCTGAAGGAAGAAAAATATTATGAGCTTGTAAAAGCGGAATTCCAAAGCGAAAACGCGGAGAAATTCTTCCACACTGAGCTTCTTCTGAAGCTTTTGGACGACCATAAAAACGGCAAGGCCGACAACAGCCGCCGGGTTTGGACGGTGTACACCTTCCTGATCTGGTACAAGCAATTCTTTTCGGAGGTAGAGCCCCATGGCGGAGAAAATTGAGTTTATCCCGGTACTGCTGGGCAGCGATATCAACGTGTACGGTATGGCCCGCTCCTTTCACGAGGAATACGGCGTTTCCTCCGTTGCCATCGGAAAAGGGATCTTAGGCCCCTGCACCGCCAGCAAAATCGTCACGGTAGAGGTAGTGGAGCCGAAGCTGGAAGACGACGAGGTGTTCGTTTCCACGCTTCTGAATTTCGCAAAGCGCTATGAGGGCACGGGCAAAAAGCTGCTGCTTGTCCCCTGTGGGGATAACTATATCAAGCTGCTGGTGAGAAATCAGGAGCAGCTTCGGGGCGTGTACGAATTTGAATGCATTGAGGAAGAGCTTCTCATGCGGCTTTCCATCAAGGAAAGCTTTTATGAGGTCTGCACCGAGCACGGGTTTTCCTTCCCGAAAACCACTACCTGCACCTATGAAAACCATGAAAACCTGGAGCTGCCCTTTGACTTTCCCGTTATCATCAAGCCCTCCAATTCCGTTGCCTATTGGAACTGTAAATTTCCCCACAAGAAAAAGGTGTTTGTGGCGGAAACCCGGGAGGAATTCGATGCGATCCTCACCGCCATCTATTCTTCCTCCTACAAGGATCACCTGATTTTGCAGGAGTACATTCCCGGCGACGACAGCAACATGCGGGTGATGAACTGCTACTGCGGCAGGGATAGGAAGGTAAAGCTTATCGCCCTGGGCAACGCCCTTTTGGAAGAGCATTCCCCCGAGGGTATCGGCAGCTATGCCGCCATCATAAACGGCTATGATGAAAAGCTCAACGAGATGATGAAAAATTTTCTGGAAGGCATCGGCTATGTGGGCTTTGCCAATTTCGATATGAAATATGACCGGCGGGACGGCACTTATAAGCTGTTTGAAATGAACCTCCGGCAGGGCAGAAGCAGCTTTTTTGTCACCGCCGCCGGATACAACCTGGCAAAATGGCTGGTGGACGATGTGATCTATCACAAGGACCTGCCCTGCACCGCGGCCACCAACAAGGTGCTGTGGACGATCATTCCAAAAAAGATCATCTTCCGGTATGTCAAGGACGAGGCCCTGAAGGCAGAAGCAAAGGAGCTGATCCGCCAGGGCAAATACTGCCGGTCCTACTACTACAAGGGCGACCGTTCCCTGAAGCGCTGGGTCCATTTTGTGAAAAACCAATACCACTATTTTGAAAAGTATAAGCGGTATTTTGGGAATAAGGGACTGCGGGATTGAGAGGCGTTGTAAAGGAAGGCTAAATGATAGTTTTGCACATAACCCTTGGCTCCCCTGAAAGGGGAGCTGTCACGGCGAAGTCGTGACTGAGGGGTTCTACCAGAACAGTTGGTGAAATGTAGGATTTATCGAAGTTTCAGCTGAGCTGGAACCCCTCCGACGGCCTTATGGCCGCCACCTCCCCTGTCAGGGAAGGCAAGGGGTTACTGCTATTTGTCAGTCCTGCAAATTCCAATTTATCTTATCTTCCATTAAATGGAAAAGAGAGGTGAACTCCATGAAAACACTGGGCATCATCGGCGGGCTGGGGCCTATGGCCACCGCTTATCTCTTGCAGCTCATTATCGAAATGACAGACGCGAAAACCGACCAGGAGCATCTGGACGTGATCGTATTTGACCGGCCTCAGGTGCCGGACCGCACCGCCCATATTCTGGATCCTGAAAAGCCTTCTCCCCTGCCCTCTATGACGGCCACCGCCAAAACCCTGGAGGGGCTGGGGGCAGGGTGCCTGTGCGCCCCCTGCGTTACCTCCCATTATTTCTACAAGGAGCTTGCCGGAAGCGTTTCCATTCCCTTTCTCAACATGGTGGAGGAAACCGCCCGGGAGCTGAAGGCTGCCGGAAAAAAGCGCCCCGGCATTTTGGCCACCACCGGCACGGTGAGCACCGGCCTGTTTCAGAGCGCCTTTTCCGGCCTGGGGCTGGAGGCGGCGATCCCGAAAGAGCCGGAGCAGGCACTGGTGATGAGCCTGATCTATGACGAGATCAAGGCGGGAAAGCCCGCCAGCCCGGAAAAATTTCACAGGCTGTCGGAGGCCCTGTACGGTGCGGGCTGCGACTGCATTGTGCTGGGCTGCACAGAGCTCTCCCTCATTAAAAAGAGCGCCGGATTGGATAGCCGCTATTTGGACGCCTTAGAAGTGCTTGCCAAACGCTGTGTAGAGGAATGCGGCGGAACATTAAAGCCGGAATATAAAACCTTGCTTTGCTGAGAAGGGGCGCATTACTTTACTCCCTTCAGAAAGGAAAATGCCATGAAAAACCTGGTAAAAATCCTGCTGCTTACTTTTCTGTGCCTGCTTCTGGCTGCGTGCGGCAACGAATTTGCGAAACTGGAATACAATTCCGAGGAGATGCTCGTACAGGCGGATCATTTCGCAAAATCCTTTTCCGCCAGCTCTCAAAAGGACAACGAGCTCTCTTTCTCCATAGGAAAATTTGACGGGCGTGAAACCATATGGGAAAATCAGCTGCCGGAAGCACAGGAGCTTACGATCGAATTTACCTTCACTCTTTCCGGGGGACAGGCTAAAATCGTGCATATCGACCCCAATGACAAGGTTACCACTGTGATCGAACGTTCGTCGGAAGCTTCTGCTGATGAAACTACCAGGATCGTACTGCCGATGCCAAAGGGGCAAAACCGATTCAAGCTTGTGGGATATGATTGTGAAGATATTGAACTGAAGCTTGTCATTCAGCCTTAGGGCTTCTTTGAAAAATCGAAAATGCCGTCTTTTTGCCTATAAACGGCCATTTTCCGCGTTAGAAATCCCAGTCAATCTCGTGATTGACTTCAATCGCACGAGATTGACTTGCGGTTTCTTCCTTGAAATTGACCGCTTCTGGTCAAAAATCCATCATTTTCTCTATTTTCAAACAAGCCCCAGTAAAAGGTGCTCTAAAATTTCAGAAGATCGGAGTGTAGCATACTATGTGCGGTTTTGCAGGTTTTTTCAATACCTCGGCGGTTTCAGACCGGGAGGCGGTGATCCACGCCATGGCGGACAGGATCGTTCACCGGGGGCCGGACGACGCTCACTACTATGTGGACGAAGATATTTCCCTGGGCTTCCGGCGGCTTTCCATTATCGATCTCGCGGGCGGCAGACAGCCCATTCTCAATGAAAACGGCACCAAGGCCCTGCTGTTTAACGGAGAGATCTATAACTATCAGGCTCTTCGGGAGGATTTGATTGACAAGGGGCACAGCTTTACAACAAAAGCTGATTCTGAAGTGATTCTTCACGGCTATGAGGAATACGGAAAAGAAATTCTGCAAAAGCTTCGGGGCATGTTCGCCTTTGTCATTTGGGACAAGGCGGAGAAAAAACTTTTCGGCGCCCGGGATATTTTCGGCATCAAGCCCTTCTACTACTACAAAGATGGCAAGGAATTTCTTTTCGGCTCTGAGATCAAGAGCTTCCTCTCCCACCCCGGCTTTCAAAAGGAGCTGCGGGAGGAAAAGATCCCGGAGTATCTTTCCTACGAATACCTTCCCGATGAGGAAACGATCTTCAAGAACGTGTATAAGCTGCCCGGCGCCCATTGCTTCACTTATCAAAACGGGGAAATGCAGATCGAGCGGTACTACCGTATCCAGTACCGGGCGGAAGAGGACAGATCCCTGGAATACTGGGAGCAGGAGATCACAAGGGAATTCACAGAATCGGTGGCCATGCACCAGATCAGCGATGTGGAGGTGGGCTGCTTCCTTTCCTCCGGCGTGGATTCCAGCTACGTGGTGAAGGAAATTTCCAAGGGAACCAAAAAAGTAAAAACCTTCTCCGTAGGCTATGAGGAGGAAAAATACAGCGAGCTGCCCTATGCCCAGGATTTTTCCAGCGTGGTGGGCGTACCCAATATCAGCAATAAGGTTTCTGCCGATGAATTCTTCGACGCCATGCCGGAAATTCAGTATTTTATGGACGAGCCTCTGCCCAACCCTTCGGAGATCCCCCTGTATTTTCTGGCAAAGAACGCCAGGAAATATGTGAAGGTGGTGCTTTCCGGCGAGGGCGCGGACGAGCTGTTCGGCGGCTACCCCATGTACCTGCAGGGCGGCCATTTCGCCGAATACACCAGGAAGGTGCCCCGTCCTCTGCGGAAAATGGCGGGCGCCGTGGCGGGAAAGCTGCCGGAATTCAAGGGCAAGCATTTCCTGGTGCGGGGGGCCATGGAGCCCTGGCAGCGGTTTATGCGGGCAAACTATGTGTTTACCGATAGCCGGGAGCGCCAGAAATACCTGAAGCGCCCTATCACCTCCAAGCTGCCGGAGGAATACAGCAAGCGCTATTTCGACGAGGTGCGGGACCTGGACGAGCCCACCCAGCTGCAATACGTGGATATGCACACCTGGATGATCTATGATATCCTTTTGAAGGCAGACCGCATGAGCATGGCCAATTCTCTGGAGCTGCGAGTGCCCTTCCTGGATAAAAAAATGCTGGAGCTTTCCACCCGCATTCCCACCCGCTTCCGGGCGGACTGCAAAACGGAAACCACCAAAAAGGCATTGCGAAGCGCCGCTATCAAGCAGCTGCCGGAGCGCACGGCCAACAAAAAGAAGCTGGGCTTCCCGGTTCCCCTTTCCGACTGGCTGCGGGAGGAGAAATATTACAACAAGGTAAAGGAAGCCTTCCAAAGCGAGATCGCCGAAAAGTTCTTCGTTACAAAAGAGCTGATGAAGCTTTTGGACGACCACAAGGAAGGAAAAGCCCTGAATATGCAGAAGATCTGGTCCTTCTACACCTTCATTGTGTGGTACGAGCAGTTCTTTGTGAAAAATTAACGCAAAAAGCAAAACAGCCTTGGAGCTTATTGCTCCAAGGCTGTTTTGCTTTTCTGTGGTTCGCTGTAAATAGCTATGCTAAAAAGGGAGACAATGGGAAATTAGCAATGAAGAGAAAAGTACAGAATACGCCAAATTGTAGTTTACGGCGAGGCGCCGTGGCCACTCGTGTCCCCACTTGGTACAGAAGTTTGGTTTCTGACTCGACCGGAAGATAAGATGGCAAATTGCAGTTTAACGCTAGCCCTTGGCTTTCTCGCCTGTCGGCTCGGTTGCTGTGTGCCATCGGGACGCGCTCACCCCTGAATAGGGGAAGAAGGTTGCTTTGCAGCCTTCTGGGACCACCGTCAGGTGGTGGAGAGGTTCCAGCTCGCTGGAAATCCGCATAAAACCAGTATTTTCTACTCTTCTGTCAGAACCCCTCAGTCACGGCTTTGCCGTGACTGCTTTCTACGCTTCGCTCCGGTTGATGTGCCTCAGTGGGGGGAAGGTCTCCAGTGGAGAACTCAGCTGTCGCTTCAGACATTGCTGAACGTGCCCCACTGGGGCACAGCAACCGCTCTGACCCGTTCTCGTTTGTCAACTCGGTCGTTGCTGGACGTGTGCCGATGGGACGCTGGTGCGAACCGACCGAGCCGACAGGCGAGAAAGGCAAGGAGTTACTACTATTCATTAGTCCGCTAAATTGGAATTTGGCATGTTAGTTGCGAGTGGTTAGTTGTTAGAAAAGGAAAAGACCCTACTTTCTGTCATCCTGAGCGAAGTGAAGGATCTCGTCCTTTAGCCTTTTATTCGGAAAATTAAGGGCGAGATCCTTCGTCATTTTGTTCCTCAGGATGACAATGAGGGAGCCGCCTTTCTCTATCGACTAACGGCTAATATGTAACCTATAATTTAGCGGTTACTCGCTCACTTCTCTCCTGTCATTCTGAGCGGAGGGAAGAATCTCGTTTTTTAGTGGTTAGTTGTTAGAAAGGGAAAAGACCTACTTTCTGTCATCCTGAACGAAGTGAAGGATCTCGTCCTTTATCCTTTTATTCGGAAAATTAAGGACGAGATCCTTCGTCACTATACTCCTCAGGATGATAGGGGGAACTGCTTGAGAAACCTATATAACTTTCCAAGAGTTTCCTTCTTTGCTTTACATCAGCAGGGATCCTTCCCTGCTTCCCATTGTTGTTTCACCTATTCCAGCTCGAAAGCGCCGGTGTAAAGCTGATAGTATTTTCCCTTCTGGGCGATCAGCTCGCTGTGGTTGCCGCGCTCGATAATGCGGCCCAGCTCCAGCACCAGAATGCTGTCGGAATTCTGCACGGTGGAAAGCCGATGGGCGATCACAAATACCGTGCGACCCTGCATCAGGCCGTCCATACCCTGCTGTACCAACCGCTCCGTGCGGGTATCAATGGAGGAGGTGGCTTCGTCCAAAATCATGACCGGCGGGTCGGCCACCGCAGCTCTGGCAATGCTCAAAAGTTGCCGCTGGCCCTGGGAAAGTCCACTGCCGTCTCCTGTAAGCACCGTATCATAACCCTCGGGCAGACGCCGGATAAAGCTGTCGGCATTGGCAAGCTTTGCCGCCGCTATTACTTCTTCCTCTGTAGCATCCAGCTTGCCATAGCGGATATTCTCCCGCACCGTGCCGGTAAACAGATTCACGTCCTGCAATACAATGCCGAGAGACCGGCGCAGATCCGGCTTTTTGATCTTGTTGATATTGATGCCATCGTACCGGATCTTGCCGTCGGCGATATCGTAAAACCGGTTGATGAGGTTTGTGATGGTGGTTTTTCCCGCGCCGGTAGCGCCCACAAAGGCGATCTTCTTACCGGGCTCGGCATCGATGGAGATATCGTGCAGCACCAGCTTTTCCGGATCGTACCCGAAGTCCACACCATGAAGCTCCACCCTGCCGGTAAGTCGGGTATAGGTAACGGTGCCATCGCCATGGGGGTGCTTCCAGGCCCACAGGCCGGTGCGCTTTTCGCTTTCCACCAGTTCCCCGTTTTCCTCCCTGGCGTTTACCAGAGTCACATAGCCCTCGTCCTGCTCCGGTTCCTCGTCCATGAGGGCAAACACTCTTTCCGCGCCGGCTAAGGCCATCACGATCATGTTAAACTGCTGGGAAACCTGGCTGATTGGCATGGTGAAGCTGCGGCTCAGCTGTAAAAATGCCGCGATGCCGCCCAGTGTCAGGCCGCCAATGCCGGAAAGGGCCAGGGCGCCGCCTGCCACGGCGATAAGCACATACTGCAAATGGCCCAGGTTGCCCATCACGGGCCCCATGATATTGGAATAGATATTGGCGGCGGTGGCCTCGTCCCGCAGGGTGGTATTGAGCTTATCAAATTCTTCCTTGGCCTTTTCCTCGTGGCAGAACACCTTTACCACCTTCTGCCCCGATACCATCTCTTCAATGTAGCCGTTTACCACACCCAAAGACTTCTGCTGCCGCACAAAATATTTTCCGCTGCGGCTGCCGATGATCCTGGTCAGAACCAGCATCACCGCTACAAAAGCCAGCACCAATGCTGTCAGCGCGATACTGGTGGTGACCATCGCCACGAACACGGAAATAATGGTGATCAGCGAGGAAAAAAGCTGGGGAATGCTTTGAGAGATCAGCTGCCGCATGGTATCAGTATCGTTGGTGTAGCAGCTCATGGTGTCGCCGTGGGTATGCGTGTCAAAATACCGAATGGGCAGGGCCTGCATATGGGAGAACATATCGTCCCGAATGTCCTTCAGTACGCCCTGAGAAACAGTGGCCATCAGCCAGCTTTGCAAAAACGCCGAAAGAATACCGGAAAGATAGATCAGACCCATAATGCCGATAGCCTTGAAAAGCCCGGTAAACACCGGGTTTTCCATGCCCAGCAGCGGCGTGATGTAATCATCGATAAGCGTTTGCAGAAACATGGAGCCTATCACGCTTACGATAGAGCTGATCAGAATGCAAACCAGCACGATAAGAAACCGAAGGCGGTTCATGCCCCTGATATATCCTAAAATTCGTCCAATGGTCTTCGTGGGGTTCTTGGCCCTTTTTCCCTTGGCAAAGGCCGCTCCCCCGGGGTGTCTGGGTCCTGGCATACTTATTCCTCCCCTTTCTGCTGAGATTCATATACTTCCCGATAGATCGGGCTCTTCTCCATCAGCTCCTCATGGGTGCCGATATCCATGATCTTTCCACCGTCCAGCACGATGATCTGATCCGCATCCTGCACGGAGGAGACCCGCTGGGCGATAATGATCTTTGTGGTGCCGGGGATCTCCTCCCGGAAGGCCTGGCGGATCAAAGCGTCGGTGTGGGTATCCACCGCGCTGGTGGAATCGTCCAGAATCAACACCTTGGGCTTTTTCAGCAGCGCCCTGGCAATACAGAGCCGCTGCTTCTGGCCGCCGGAAACATTGGCGCCTCCCTGCTCGATATGGGTATCGTACCCCTCCGGGAATTCCCGGATAAAGGAATCGGCCTGGCTGAGCTTACAGACATGCTCCAGCTCCTCGTCAGTGGCGTTTTCGTTGCCCCAGCGCAGGTTTTCCTTGATGGTGCCGGAGAACAGCTCGTTCTTTTGCAGCACCATGGCCACCTCTTCCCGCAGGGCTTCCAGGTTATAATCCCGCACGTCCTCGCCGCCTACCAGCACATGGCCCTCGGCAGCATCGTACAAACGGGGGATCAGCTGCACCAGGCTGCTTTTACCGGAGCCGGTGCCGCCCAAAATACCCACCGTCTGCCCGGAGGGTATGTTCAAATTGATATCGGAAAGGCAAAGCTCCCCGCTTTTCTTATAGCGGAAGCCCACGTTTTCAAACACCACGGAGCCGTCCTTCACCTCGGTCAGGTTCTTTTTCCCGTCGGTGATATCGGGCTGTTCGTCCAGAATTTCCACAATACGCCTGGCGGAAGCCTGAGACATGATGGTCATCACAAAGATCATGGAAAGCATCATCAGGCTCATCAGGATCTGAGAGGCGTAGGAGATCATGCTCATCAGTTGGCCGGTGGTCATGCTGTTCCCCACGATCAGCTTCGCGCCGAACCAGGAGATCAGCAGAATACAGCCGTACATACAGAACTGCATCAAAGGAGAGGTAAAGGCCAGAATCTTTTCCGCCAGGGTGGAATCCTTCCGGATATCCTCAGAAGCGGTACAGAACTTTTCCTTCTCGTGCTCCTCCCGGACAAAGGCCTTCACCACCCGAATGCCCCGCAGATTTTCCTGCACCACGGTATTGAGCTTATCATAGCGCTTGAACATTCTTTCAAATACCGGATAGGCCTTGCTGGAAAACAGCAGCATACCGCCGCCCAGAATGGGGATCGCGGCAAGAAAGATCCAGGAAAGAGTGGGGTTCAGGCTGAACGCCATCACCAGGGCGAACACCAGCATCATAGGGGCCCGCACCGCAATGCGGATCACCATTTGAAAGGCGTTCTGCACATTGGTCACGTCTGTTGTCAGGCGGGTAACGATGCTACCGGTGGAAAATTTATCGATATTGGAAAAGGAAAAGCGCTGTACATTATAGTACATATCCTTCCGCAGATTAGAGGCATACCCGGCAGAGGCCTTTGCAGCGCTTCGCCCGGAAAGCACGCCGAAGGCAAGGGAGATCACGGCGCAAAGGGCCAGGGCCGCGCCCATTTTTACGATATAGCCCATGTCCCCCGCCTCGATGCCCAGATCGATCAAATTCGCCATCAGCAGCGGGATCACCACCTCCATCACCACCTCCAGTGTGACAAAAAGCGGTGATAGAATGGCATCTTTCTTGTATTGCCGGATCGCTCCGGCCAGTTTTTTAATCATCGCAGGATCCTCCTTTTCCCAGCTTTTCCGGAAGCTCAGATTCTAAATTAGCCCTAATCTTCCCACAGATCTCCAGAAAGGTTCGTTTCTCTTCTTCAGAAAGACCCCTGGAAATGCTTTCTTCCGTTTTCTGAATTCCGTTCATAATGCTTTCGTGCAGGGCAACGGCTTTGGGGGTCAGGGTAATTTTTTTCAGCCGGGCATCGCTTTCCACCGAGCTGCGGGTCACCAGCCCCTTCTTCTCCATCAGCTGCAGCAGCCCCGTTACCGTGGAACGGCGAATGGAAAACGCCTCTTGCAGATCCCTTTGAAAAATATCCTGCTCCCGATGGTGGTACAAATAGCCGATGATCCAGCCGTGAAAGCCGCTTCCCGGCTTTTCTCCGTTTTCCGGGCTTTCCGCCCCCTGGAACGCCAACCGGTCCGTCTGCCGCTTGATCAGCTTTGACAAAGTGCGGATCTGAAAACCGATCTCTTCCGTTTGGCTCATGCCTTATTTCTCCTTTCCCTCAAAATGTTCGCCTTTGTACTGTTTGTTCACGTACTGTTCATAACCGTACTGTTAGGTCACGAACATTATATGCCTGGTTTTTCCTTTTGTCAATACTTTTTTGAAGGCGGCTGCACCGATGGCACTCGTGAAGCTGCTTGGTGCGGGAGGGAAGTTTTCGCCCCGACCAAAAGTAAGCAGATAAATTGGAATTTAGAGGTTACTCGCTCGCTTCCCTCTGTCATCCTGAGCGAAGCGAAGGATCTCGTCCTTTGCCCTTTTACTCAGGAAGTAAGGACGAGATTCTTCGTCGCTATGCTCCTCAGAATGACAAGAGAGAACTAGCTGCTAAACTATAATTTAGCGGTTACCCACCTGCTTTCCTTCTGTCATTACTGAGCAAAAATCAAGGAGAGCCTTGCTTTCTCGGTGAAAGATCTCGTTCTTCGGCTCTTTTTGAAAGGCTTTAAGGGCGAGATTCTTCGTCAAGAAAGCTATAGCTTTCTGTGTTACTCAGAATGACAAAGGAGAGGGCTTGTTCTTCTCTAACGACTAACAACTAACATCTAAAGGAGCAAACCCTCTGCCGGATATCCGGCAGAGGGTTTTTGCTGCTAAAACGGATCACGCTTTATGCGAAATCGTTTGGGAAGGGAGCCTGCCTGGAACTCTGTGCAGGGCTCCCAGTAGGTTCGCAGCGCTTGCCGGTAATGAGAAAGCAGGCAATGGCCCCAGGCGCATGGTTGGTATATTGCAGGCCCCATTCGCACATAATGCTGCTGAAAAAATTTGCATTTGTCGCAGCGGGGAAGCGCGGGATCTGTTACTGTTTTTCGTTTCATATTGCCACCGCTTTTCAAAAAATTCCCTCTTGTTGGGTCTTTTTTATTTTACTATATCGGCATTACCGATATATACCAATATCGGAATTGCCGGTATTTTATAATCGCCTTGAGGTGATTTCGTGCAGTTTCCAAGAATTCGGGATCTAAGAGAGGATCACGACCTGAAACAGGTCGATCTGGCCGCCTATCTCCATGTGGGGCAAGCCACCTATTCCGATTACGAAATCGGGAAAATCACAGCTCCCATAGAGATTTTGATGAAGCTCGCGCAGTTTTATCATGTTTCTTTAAATTATCTCACAGGCCTTTCCGAACAGAAGCGACACTGAAAACGCTCTCCGCACGTTCACGGAGAGCGTTTTCTTTTCTCAATAAATGTCCTATGGGCCTTTTTGAAAGGCTTTCAGGGCGAGATTCTTCGTCATTTCATTCCTCAGAATGACAGATAGGGGCTATCTGCTAAATTGGAATTTAGCAGCCCTTTGCCTCCCCTTGCAAGCAAGGGGAGGTGGCATGCGTAAGCATGACGGAAGGGATCGGGCTTGCGCGGAAAGCGGCATCAAATCGCTGGCTTCCGATCCCCTCAGTCAGCCTTCGGCTGACAGCTCCCCTTATAAATAAGGGGAGCCAAGAGTAACTGCTAAACTATCATTTAGCGGTTATCCGCTCACTTTCCGTCTGTCATTACTGAACAGAAAGAAAGGAAACCTTGCTTTCTCGGTGAAGAATCTCGTCTTTTGCCCCTTTCCCCTGGAATTAAGGGCAAGATTCTTCGTCACTTCATTTCTCAGAATGACAAAAAGGTGGAGGCTTGGTCTTTTCTAACGACTAACTACTAACAGCTAACAACTAAAACAGCAGATCGTAATTGACAGGCGTATAAAACAGACGCTGAATTTCCCGAGGCTCCCCGGTCTGTCCCAAAACCCACATCAGCTTTGTGACGGTGGATTCCAGAGTCATATCGTAGGTTTCCAGCAGGCGGTAGCGCTCTTTTAAGCGGTGGCCTACCTGGTACACGGAAAGGTCGCTGCCCTCCTGGGGCACCTGGGTGGCCATGACCACGGTTTTTCCGGTTTGCACCAGAGAATCCAGCTCCGCGAGATAGCAATCTGGAATTCCGCCAACGCCGTAGCTTTCAATGATCAGCCCGTCACAGAGTTTTCCCGCGGCGGAAAGAACGCCTGAAGGCAGGCCGGGAATCAGCTTTAAGAGCACCACATTGGTATTGAGGCTGTGGGTAAACACCGGCTTTCCCTCTTCCTCACAGGGAATGAACCTGACCACCCGCTGATCCCGAACCTCTGCCAGATCAGGAAAATTGATGCTGGAAAAGGCGTTGTAGCTTTTGGTGCGGGTCTTTCTTGCCCTGGTTCCGGCAATCACATGGCCGCCAAACACGATGCACACGCCGCTGTCCCGGTCACAGGCCACCCGCAGGCTGTCTAAAAGATTCTGCCGGGCATCGGTATCCTCCCGGTCAATGGGCTTCTGGGCTCCGGTGAGCACAATGGGCTTTCTGGTATGGCGGATCAAATAGGAAAGGGCCGCCGCGGTATAGGCCAGGGTATCTGTGCCGTGGCAGATCACAAAGCCGTCGTATCCCGCATAATTTTTCTCAATGATCCCTGTCAGCAGCAGCCAGTGCTCCGGGGCGATGTTGGTGCTGTCCAGATTCAAGGGCTGCGTGGTTTCCACCCGGCAGAAGGAGGCGGCGTCCGGCACATGGCGCAGCAGCTCTTCCGGAGAAAGGCCGGGCGCCAGGCCGCTTTCCGTATTGCGGGAGGCGATGGTGCCGCCGGTGGCGATCAGCAAAATCCGCTTCATTGCAGCCGCCCCGCCAACAGTTCTACCACCTTCTCCTTTTCCTCCGCGGTGTAGGTATCGGACACCATTCCCATCACAAAGCCGCGAAGCAGCTCTTTGGGATCTTTTCCTTCCAAAAGCGCGCCGGTATCACCGGACAGATCTGTTCCCCAGCGCTTCAGCTGGGCTTCCACCGCGTCGGCCACACGCCGGGCGCTGTCTCCGCCGTGGCAGTCCGCCTCTTCCGGCGGCATGGCGTTGATGCCCTGAGATTTCCAGTAAGGCTCCCAGGCATGAAGGCGGGCCTTGAAATTCTCAAAGTCCTTTTCCCTCGTCCAGGCGTTTTCCGCCAGGGCCGCCATGCGGGGGAAGATCATTTCCTCCAGGCGCTGGGGCGTTTCCACGTATTCCGTCCACAGGGGGGCCTCCAGCCCCAGCACCTGTGCTGCCGGGATCTCCTGCCCGGGAACGATGGAGGGCTCATAGCCATAAGTGGCGCGCAGGGTCACCAGGGCGGGATCGTAATCAAAATAGAAGGAGCTCACGTTGGAGAAAATGAATTTCCTCCCTTTCGGCACCTCCCTGGCGGAGGCCTCCGCACCCTGGGGCGTCCAGAACTGAGCAATAGCGTCGGAACGCATGGTGCCGGAATTCAAAATTTCATTCCAGCCGATCACGGCCTTGCCCCTTTTGGCAAGATGATCCGCCAGTCTTACGGTAAACAGCGCCTGAAGCTCTTCTTCGTTTTGCAGGCCGTGCTGTTTCATTTCCGCCTGGCAGCGGGGGCACTTTTCCCATTCGCTCTTGGGGGCCTCGTCGCCGCCAATATGGAAATACGGGGCGGGGAACAAGGCGCACATCTCGTCCAACAGCTCATAGAGAAATTCATAGACCTTTTCGTTTCCCCCGCAGAGGATCTGGGGGAAGATCCCGGCGGTACATACCACCTCGGCAGGCTCCCCGGAGCAGCTCAATTCGGGATACGCCGCAATGATGGCCGTGGTGTGGCCGGGCAGATCGATCTCCGGGATCACCTGGATCTGGCGTTCGCCGGCATAGCTGACGATCTCCCGGATCTCCTCCTGGGTATAATAACCGCCGTACTGTTTGCCGTTTTCCATTCTCCAGGAGCCCACCTCATTGAGCTTCGGGAACTTTTTGCTTTCAAAGCGGAAGCCCTGGTCCTCGCTCAAATGCCAATGGAAGGTATTGAGCTTCAGCCGGGCCATTTGGTCCAACACCTTTTTCAGCTCCTCCACCGGGAAGAAATGGCGGCACACGTCCAGCATAAAGCCCCGGTAGCCATAGCGGGGCGCGTCCTGATACGTACCGCAGGGCAGGGTGTTCTCCCCCTCCTCTAAAAGCTGGAACAGGGTTTGCAGGCCGTAAAAAGCGCCGTGCTCATCGGCGTGGGAAAGCACGATCTCTTCCGCCTCCACGCGGAGAGCATAGCCCTCGGCGGGAAGGGAAGTTTCCTTCTCAAAGCGCAGCAGGGCGGGCTCCTCCGCCTTCAGAGGAAAGAGCCCCGCACAGGCGCATTCCCCGCTGTAAGCCAGCGGCAGCACTACCTTACAGAAATCCTTCGTGACAGAAACAGGCCCGTTGCATTTTGGAATGAGATTCATACCATAAACTCCTTTGCATGACAGCCCCCAAAAGACTGTAACGCTGTATTTTCTTCAGTATAGCAGAGCGCCCGGCAAAGCACAAGAGAATTTGGCTTTGCCGGGCGAAATATTGTTTTCTTTTACGTGAGCTCTTTAGACTGCCGGGAGGCGCGGTAGGCCTCGTAGCCGCCGGGAAAGCTTTCCAACCGCCGGTTTTGCAGCGCGACGACCCGGGAAGCGGTTTTCTCCACAAAATATCTGTCGTGGGAGATAAACAGCAGGGTGCCGGTGTAATCCAGCAGAGCTTCCTCCAGCATTTCTCTGGTTTCGATATCAATGTGGTTGGTGGGTTCGTCCAGAATGAGAAGGTTCACCTGCCGCTGCAAAAGGATCGCCAGCTTCAAAAGCACCTTTTCCCCGCCGGAAAGGGCGGTCACCCGTTTGAACACGTTTTCCCCCACAAAGAAATACCTTGCCAGAAGGCTTCTGGCCTGGCCCTCTCCGGAAACGCATTCCCGGCGAAAGGCCTCCAGCACGGTATCTGTTTCCACCGGAAAACGGATCTCCTGGGGGATATAGCCCAGCTGCACGCTGGGGTTCAGAAAAATCTCTCCGGAAAAGCCGGAAAGCTCCCCCAGCACGGCGCGGATCAAGGAGGTTTTTCCCGTGCCGTTATCTCCCATGAGACATACCTTTTCCTTTTCCCGCAGCAGCAGAGAGGCGTGCTCCAGCAGAACCGTGTCCTGCCCGAAGCTCAGAGAAAGATCCTCCAGCCGCAGCACCTCTGAGCCGGTGCGCTCTCCGCCGAAGCTGATGGGCACCTTGGGCTTCGTAAGCTGGGGACGCTCCAGCACCTCCATTTTTTCCAGCCGCTTTTCCAGCTCATGCTGTTTGCGGAAGAATTTTGGGTTATCGCTTCGAACGCCCCACTCATGAAAACGCTTGATAGCCGCTTTCATGGCCTCTATCTTTTTCTGCTGGTTCTTATACTGCTCAAATTCCAGCAGCATCAGCCGCTCCTGCTCCTTCACGCTGAAGGAATAGTTTCCGGCAAAGCTCGTGCACTGTCCCGCTTCCAAAATAAAGGTGCGGGTAGCCACCCGGTCCAGAAACCAGCGGTCGTGAGAAACCATGAGCACCGTGCCCCGGTATTTCGCGAGAAAGCCCTCGAACCATTCCAGCGTTTTCACGTCCAGGTGATTGGTGGGCTCGTCCAGCAGCAGGATATCGGGCTCCGGCAGCACGGCGGCCGCCAGATTTACCACCGTTTTCTGCCCGCCGCTGAGCACATTGTACTCCCGGCCGAGCAATTCCTGCAAACGAAAGCCCTGAATGATCTTCGCGGTGCGTTCCTCGATCTCATAGCCGCCCAGGGCGGTATACCGCTCCTGCACCTTGGCGTACCGCTCCAAAAGAGCCTCGTACTCCTCAGCGGGAGAGGCCATGCGGGCTTCCAGCGCCCGAAGCTCTTTTTCCATTTCCAGTGCCTCAGAAAAAGGTTCCAGCAATACCTCCCCCACGGTTTTTCCGGGCTCCCGAAGCCGGGGGATCTGCTCTAAAAAGCCCACTCGGGCGCCCCGGCGGATACTGACCTCGCCGGAATCGGGAACCTCCTCGCCGGAAATCAGCTTCAGGATCGTGGATTTCCCCGTGCCGTTGCGCCCTACAATAGCGGCCCGCTCCCCGGTCAGCACCTCCAGACAGGCTCCGTTCAGTATTTTCTTAAATCCGAAATTTTTAACGATTCGATTCATTCCTATTTCTATCATGGTCTTTGCTCCTTTCGTTTATGAAAAATAACCTGTTTTCATAAACCTGACCATGCGGAATAGGAGTAGGCGATCCGAAAATCGCTCCGTACAATGGATCAGCCTGCAAATTTAATCCGCATCCATCAGGTTTGTACGGAGCACATCGGAACCGACTCTGAAATAGAATCTACCCTGTTTTTCCAGAACCATTTGTACCACCTCCTTTCCGAAACGGCACAGAGCCGATCATTTTCCCAGAATTTCCTTGGTAAGCGCTTCTCTGACGATCAGGCAAAGATAGGGCTTGCCGAAATGCGCCTCGATCTCCGCATAGCCGCTTTCCCCAAAATATTCCGTCAGATCCGCATCTGTGGGCCTTACGTCCATATCCTCGGACAAGGCCTGAAGAACCAGGCTTCCCCTGGCGTTAGCTTCCAGCTGGCTTTGGTTCTTTTCCAGCAGCTCGTCCATGCTTTCCACCTGAAGATACTGGCTTAAAAGCGTGTCCAGATCCACGCCGTACTGCGCGGCCTGTTCCGCATAGTACGATTTCATATATTCCGTGTAAAAATTCTGAATGGCCGCCGGAACCTCACTGATCTTCGCCTGGGCCTGGATCTCCTGCCAGAGATACTCGGAAACCGCCTCCACACGCAAATCCTCTTCCACGCCCTGCTTCGCTTCCGCCACAGTGGACCAGCCGTCGCTTTCCTTCCAGTTCTCCGCCACAAAAGCATCGGTAAGTTCCGGCGTTTTTGTGACCTGGATATAATTGATGGTGGTGGAGAACACCGCGTCTTTGCCGTTCACGTTCTCCTCGCCGTAATCCTCCGGGAAGGTCACATTTACATCAAAGGTTTCGCCGGGCATATGGCCCACCAGCTGCTCCAGAAAATCATCGATATAATTCGTCACGCCGATGGTGACGGTGGCGCCGTTTCCCATGGTGTTACCGCCCTGGAATTCCACGCCGTCAATAGTGCCCACATAGTCGATATTCACGGTATCGTTGCTTTCTACCGCCCGGTCTGTGATCTGCTCTATCGTGCCGTATTTTTCCAGCATGCCGTTCAGCTGGCTTTCCACATCTACCGGGGCCACCGTGGAGATCTCTTCCGGAACCGCCATGGTTTTATAATCCGGCAGGGTCACGTAGCTGAGAGCGGTTACGCCCTCAAAATAGCCCTCCGCCGTAAGCCCGGCGCTGTAGGAGCTGTCACTGATATTTGTTTGGGAAGAAGCGGCGCCGCTGCTTCCCGTTTGAGAAGAAACAGCTGAGGACGGCTTTTCCTCCTTTTTGGAGCAGCCTGTAAAAGCCGCGCCCAGCACGGCGGCGGCCAGAAAAAGGGCCAGCCAATTTCTTTTTTTATCGTTTTGCATTGTAACAACCTCGTTTTTCCTAAGGCAGCACCGCACAAAGATTATGCGGTGTTGCCCTGATAAGTAATGTTTGCTGATACAGCACACCGGGCTTTTACTGCCCATAGTAAGCGTTTTCCCCGTGCTTGCGCAGATAGTGCCTGTCCAGAAGCTCCTGCTGCATGGGAGGAAGACCCGGCTCCAGCAGCATAGCGTGCCAGGCCATAAAGCAAAGCTCCTCCAGCACCACGGCGTTGTGAACGGCGTTTTCCGCGTCTGTGCCCCAGGCAAAGGGACCATGGCTGTGCACCAGCGCCGCCGGGATCTCCAGCGGGTTTTTGCCCCGGAAGGTCTCCACAATGACCCGTCCGGTTTCCAGCTCGTATTCTCCGGCGATCTCCTCCGGCGTCATCTTCCGGGTACAGGGGATCTCTCCGTAAAAATAGTCTCCGTGAGTGGTACCCAGAGGCGGCACGCTCCGGCCCGCCTGGCTGAAGGTGGTGGCCCACCGGCTGTGGGTGTGCACGATACCGCCGATCCCCTCAAAGCTGCGGTACAGCTCGCAGTGGGTGGCGGTATCGGAAGAGGGGTTCCACCTTCCCTCCACCTTTTTTCCAGTTTTTACGTCTACCAGCACCATATCCTCCGGGGTAAGCCTTTCATACTCCACCCCGCTGGGCTTGATGGCCATTAAACCGCTTTCCCGATCATACCCGCTTACATTCCCCCAGGTAAAGGTGACAAGCTGATAACTCGGCAGCAGCAAATTGGCTTTATAGACCTGTTCCTTTAATTGTTCCAGCATATGCGTTTCCTTCCGGCTGTAAAGTAAAATGGTGGTGCAATGCCCTAAGGCTCCCCTTGCGGCAAGGGGAGCTGTCACGGCTTCGCCGTGACTGAGGGGATTGAAACTAGCAGCTTTATCTCACTTTCTGCGTGTGACTATCCCTTCCACCGCCTATCGGCGGTCCCCCTCCCCTTGCAAGCAAGGGGAGGCTAAGGGCATTTAAGCACACACCTCTTGGCTTTCTCGCCTGTCGGCTCGGTTGCTGTGCCCCGGTGGGGCACGCCCAGCAACGGTCTCACCTGTCGGTTCGGTCGGTGCAGAACAATGCGCCAAGAAAGCCATGGCTTTCTGCGCTTTGCACCCGAAGCGACAGCTGAGAACGGTTCGCACCAGCGGTCTCGCCTGCCGGCTCGGTTGCTGTGTGCCGGTGGGGCACGTTCAGCAATGTCTGAAGCGACAGCCGAGTTCTCCACTGGAGACCTTCCCCCCACCGGGACGCGCTCACCCCTGAAAGGGGTGCTGTGCCCCGGTGGGGCACGTCCAGCACCGAACTCGCCTGTCGGCTCAGACATTGCTAGTCGTGCCCCACTGGGGCACAGCAACCGGAGCGAAGCGGAGAAAGCTGTCAGCCGATAGGCTGACTGAGGGGTTCGCAGAAAAGTACTGGTTTTATACGGATTTCCAGCGAGCTGGAACCTCTCCACCACCTGACGGTGGTCCCCCTCCCCTTGCAAGCAAGGGGAGGCAAGAGTTATTGCGGTTCGTTAGCACGCCAAATTCCAATTACTTATGTTCGGGCTGGGAACTGCCTTTACACACCGGCTAGCTTCACGAGTGCTGCGGCGGCTCGCCGCCCTTTCTAACAACTAACTACTCACAACTAACAACTAATTACCCTTCCGCATTCTTTCCATGGCTTCCTTGGTTTTTTCCGCGTCGCCAAAGGCGGTAAGGCGGAACCAGCCTTCGCCGTTTTTGCCGAAGCCTTCGCCGGGGGTGCCTACGATCTCCAGGTCGTTTAAGAGATGGTCGAAATAGTCCCAGCTGCCCATGCCCTCCGGGCATTTGAACCACAGATAGGGGGAGTTTTTCCCGCCGGTGAATTTGATCCCCATGGCTTCCAGCGCCTGGGCCATGACCTTGGCGTTATTCCGGTAATATTCCAGGCTTTCCGTGATCTGCTTTTGACCCTCCGGGGTAAACACGGCCTCCGCCGCCCGCTGGGTGATATAGCTTACGCCGTTGAATTTACAGCCCTGCCTGCGCTCCCAAAGCTTTGAAACCTGTACGCCGTCCACCACAAGCTCCTTGCGGATCACGGTATAGCCGCAGCGCATTCCGGTAAAACCGGCTGTTTTGGAAAGGGAACAGAATTCGATAGCGCATCGCTCCGCGCCGGGGATCTCAAAAATGCTGCGGGGCAGGCCCGGCTCTGTGACAAAGCTTTCATAGGCAGCATCGTAAAGGATAATAGCTTTACACTTTAAGGCATAGTCCACCCACACCTTCAGCTGTTCCCTGGTGTATACCGCCCCGGTGGGATTGTTGGGGGAGCAGAGATAGATAAGGTCCACAGGGGGGTGATCCTCCTTCGGCATGGGCAAAAAGCCGTTCTCCTCCGTGCCGTCCAGATAGACGATCCTGCGCCCGGAAATGGTGTTGGTATCCACATAGACCGGGTAGACCGGGTCGGGGACCAGCACGGTATTATCCACATCGAAAAGATCCACAATATTGCCCACATCGCTTTTCGCGCCGTCCCCTACAAATACCTCGGAGGCGTTCAGCTCTACGCCGAAGCTTTTGTAGTACCCGGCAATGGCCTCCCGCAAAAACGGATAGCCGTTGCTGTCCGGAGAATAGCCCCGGAAGGTTTCCTTCTTTCCCATTTCCTCTGAGGCCTTGTGCATGGCTTCCACTACCACGGGAGCCAGGGGCAGGGTCACATCGCCGATGCCCATGCGAATGATCTTGTGATCGGGGTGGGCCTCTGTATAGGCCGCCACCTTTTTCGCAATGGTGACAAAGAGATAACTTTGCCCCAAATTCTGAAAATTACCGTTTAGCTTCATAGATATCTTCCTTTCAAGGGTGAATCACATAGTTTTGTTTGCTCTTTTGAGAGGCATATGCTCGAGCTTCCGCCAGCGTTTTTTCCATATAATCGTGCTTGCCGTCTGTATAAGCCATCTGTACATTGCCGCATTCTGAAACCAGCCTCCGCTTCAGGGCTTCATATTCCGCGGCTTTTTCAGGAAACACGTTCATGTAATCCCGGAAATCCACGTAGTTGTGCCATTGCAGACTGTCAAAGAGGAGAATATGCACCTGGTGGGTGCGCACCCGGTCCTCCGTCTCCAGCACATAGAGAAGGTTGCTGGAAAAACGGTTGTGCCGCTCCTGAAAACCCGTCGCCTCCAGCGCTTTCAGCGGCAGCCCTTCAAAGCTGCCAACGCCCACGGCAATGTCTATGATGGGCTTCGCCTCGATTCCCGGAATCGCCGTGCTGCCAATGTGTTGAATGTCCTTGGCCAGGTCCCCAAAAACCTCCCACAGAATGCGAATGGTCTCTCGGGCCTGGTCCGCCCATGCAGGGTCATGGGCGCTCAGGTGCACCGTTCCCCGTTTCAGTCCTGTCATATACGAACCCTCCTTGAAAACGATTTGCTAAATCGGACAAGTATAGCAGGCAGTTTCCAAAGTGTCAAGGGGGGATTTCTATTTTTTCGCTTCACTCTTTTCCATATAGTTCACCGCAGCGCCGATGAAGCCCTTAAACAGCGGGTGAGAGCGGTTGGGGCGGGATTTGAATTCCGGGTGAAACTGGCCCGCCACAAAGAAGGGGTGGCCGGGAAGCTCCACGGTTTCCACAATGTGCCCGTCCGGGGAGGCGCCGGAAATCACCATGCCGGCCTGCTCCACGGTCTCCCGGTAATCATTGTTGAATTCATACCGGTGGCGGTGGCGCTCGTGGATCAGCTCTTTTCCGTAGCATTCCATCATTTTGGTGCCGGGCTTGATCCGGCAGGGATAGCTACCCAGCCGCAGGGTGCCGCCCTTATTGATCTCGTTATTCTGATCGGGCATGAAATCGATCACCTTATGGAGGCCGAATTCATCAAACTCGCCGGAATTGGCGTCCGCGATGCCACAGACATTCCGGCAGAACTCGATCACGGCGATCTGCATGCCCAGGCAAATGCCCAAATAGGGGATCTTATTTTCTCTGGCGAATTTCGCGGCCAGCACCATACCCTCAATGCCCCGGCTGCCGAAGCCTCCGGGAATGAGAATGCCGTGGCAGTCTCCCAAGCGGGACGCGATATTTTCTTCGGTGAGCGTTTCGGAATCCACCCAGTCGATCTCCACCTTGGCGCTGTGGTCGTAGCCCGCGTGGCGCAGGGCCTCCATCACGGAAAGATAGGCATCGTGAAGCTTCACATATTTTCCCACCAGGGCGATCCGAACCGTCTTTTTCCGGTTTCTGATCTTCTCCACCATAGCGATCCACTCGCTGAGATCCGGGTCGGGCGAGGCCAGCTTCAGCTTCCGGCAGACGATATCGGAAAGATGGCTCTTTTCCAGCATAATGGGAGCCTCGTACAGCACGGGGATCGTCAGGTTCTCAATGACGCAATCCGGCCACACGTTGCAGAACAGGGCGATTTTTTTGAAAATGCTCTTATCTGCAATGGGCTCGTCCGTTCGCAGCACGATGATGTCGGGCTTGATGCCCATGGATTGCAGCTCCTTGACGGAATGCTGGGTGGGCTTTGACTTGTGCTCGCCGGAGCCCTTCAGGTAAGGCACCAGGGTCACATGAAGAAACAGGGAATTCTCCTGGCCCACCTCCTGGCCCACCTGGCGGATCGCCTCCAAAAACGGCTGGCTCTCGATATCGCCCACCGTGCCGCCGATCTCGGTGATGACCACGTCCGCGTTGGAATGGCTGCCCACGTTGTAGATAAAGCTCTTGATCTCGCTGGTAATGTGCGGAATGGCCTGCACGGTCTCGCCCAGGTATTCTCCCCTGCGCTCCTTATTGAGCACATTCCAGTACACCTTGCCGGTGGTCAGGTTGGAGAACTTGTTCAGATCCTCGTCGATAAACCGCTCGTAGTGGCCCAAGTCCAGGTCTGTTTCCAGGCCGTCCTCGGTAACGTACACCTCGCCGTGCTGATAGGGGCTCATGGTGCCGGGGTCCACATTGATATAGGGGTCCAGCTTCTGGGCCGCCACCTTCAGGCCCCTGGCCTTTAACAGGCGGCCTAACGAAGCGGCGGTGATCCCCTTTCCCAGGCCGGACACCACGCCGCCTGTTACAAAAATATATTTTGCCATTTTCTTTTCCTTCTTTCTTGATTCAAGTGCCGCAGGAGGGATTTTGTGTAAGATAAAGGATAGATGTACACACCCTTGGCTTTCTCGCCTGTCGGCTCGGTCGGTTCGCACCAGCGTCCCACCGGGACGCGCTCACCCCTGAAAGGGGAGCTGTCATGCGCTGGCATGACTGAGGGGTTCCTGTCGGGAAGTTGGTAAAACGCAGGTCCTATATGGGCTTTCACTAAGCTGAAACCCCTCCGTCACGGCTTCGCCGCGCCCTCTCCCCTTTCAGGGGAGGCAAGAGTTTCTGCTATTGGTTAACTCGCTAAATTCCAATTTGGCGACTAGTTCTCTCCTGTCATTCTGAGGAGCATAGCGACGAAGAATCTTGCTCTTCATTCCCTGGAAAAGGTCAAGGACGAGATCCTTCACGGCAGCAAAGCTTGCTTTGCTTTTGCTCAGGATGACAGGTGGAAAGTGAGAGGATCACCGCTAAATTCCAATTTATCTGCTTAGCTGCGGTCGGGTCAGAAACCATTTCCCTGCACCGAGCAGCTTCACGAGTGCCAGCGGCGGCTCGCCGCTTCCAATCTCCCGCTCTTATCCAGCATCTAGCAGCCAGCGTCCAGAATTTGCCCTGTAAACACCTCTACCGCCTCGCCGGTCATAAGGACCCGTTCCTCGGTGTAATTGATGGTAAGGTCTCCGCCCCGGAGATGGACCAGAATATCCTCCCCCTTGGGGCAATACCCGTTTAGAACCGCCGCCACGGCGGAGGCACAGGCGCCGGTGCCGCAGGCCATGGTTTCGCCGCTGCCCCGCTCCCATACCCGCATTTTCAGGGTATGATCGTCCAGCACCTGAATGAATTCCGTGTTCACCTGCTCCGGGAACAGCGGGTCACGCTCAAAGCCGGGGCCGATCCTTTCCAGCTCCAGCTGATCCGGGTCGCCGCCGAAGATCACGCAATGGGGGTTCCCCATGGAAACGCAGGTAATCTCCCGCTCTTCCCCTGCCAGAAGAACCTTTCGGCCAATCACGGCCTCTCCTGTCAGGTTCACGGGGATCTTCCCCGGTGTGAGAATGGCTTTTCCCATATCCACCGTAATGGCTTCAGCCTTGCCGTTCCTCTCGTGTACCGTACAGGTTTTTATGCCGCTGAGGGTTTCGATTTTCAGCTCTTTCTTTCGGGCGATACCGTGGTCAAACACGTATTTTGCCACACAGCGAATGCCGTTGCCGCACATTTTCCCCTCGCTGCCGTCCAGATTGAACATGCGCATTTTCGCGTCGGCAATTTCCGAGGGGCAAATGAGGATCACGCCGTCGCCGCCAACGCCCTTGTGCCGGTCGGAAAGGCGCACAGCCAGCTGTTCGGGGGCCTCTACGGGATCTTCAAAGCAGTTAAAATAAATATAGTCGTTGCCGCAGCCGTGCATTTTTGTAAACGTAAGCATTCCGCCGCTCATAAAAAACGGCCCCCCTTCTCAGGCGTTTGCCCGATTTTTGAACCCGTATTCACAGCCAGATGGCATTCATCGGTTACGCATACAGGTTCTTATTTCATTCAGGGGAATTGCTTCCCCGTAATGAGCTTCTCAGCTTCTGGAGCATTTCTCCGCGTCGATGGCCAGCACGAACATCAGGGCGCACAGGGCGTCCCGGGGCTCCGCCACATCGATCACATAGGTATCTGTCCAGTTCCAGACCTCCTTGGCGATCACCGCCACCGGAGCGCCCGAGGGTCCCTGAATGGTATAGTCCCATTCCAGCCAGTTCCCCTCGATCTGCCAGCCGTTGCAGTCGATATGGTACCGGGGTTTAAAAAAGGTAAATTCCTTGGAGATACAGCCTATGTACCGCTCCCCCAGATACAGCTCAAACTTGGGCATAAATGTAAAGACCTTTTCCTTTACAGTTCCCATCTCATTGCCGTAAGCGTCAAAGATTTTCAGGCAATGGCCCCAGGAAAGCTGGCCCTTGACCGTATAAACCGTGTTGCCGGCCTCATCGTAAATATCATAGCTGTCAAACCAGGAAAAGAATCTTTGCTTAAACAAAAGCTTCATAAGAGGTTCCTCCCATTTGTTTTTTACTCCCCTTCGGAAGAGGCCGCAAAGGCGGCGGCATTGGAGCTCATATAAATTGGCTTCTCTATATTTTGAGCGTCCACCTGCTGAAAAAGCGATCCCGTGTTTTCCCAAAAGCCTTCCAGGGCGCTTTCCGGCAGCTGAAGCATTACCCAAAAGTCATCGAGCTGAAACCGCACCCGAACCACCGCAGGCAGCGGCGCCGGAGCGGGTTCCAACGGGGAGGAGCCGGAAGACGCTGTTTCCGCAGCGGTCAACCACTCCGCTTGGGGATCCTTCTGAGAAGGCGGCAGCAGGGCCGCTTCCACTTTCCTTGCTTCAAAGCCCGGGCGGCCCTCTACGGCGGCCCATTCTTCAGCTGGGGTATAACAGACTCTGCCGTCACGGTCGGTTTCCGGGATCTCCACTTCGGGGAACATGGCGATAAACACAAAAAAGCGTTCCTGCTGTCCGTTTTCACCCGGGCGGTCAAAATCAAAGCCGGCCACAAAATCCTGACAGCATGCGGAAATATAGCCGTCGATCCCCCAGGCCGCGCGGACAGCTTCCTCATTCAGCCAGTAAAAGCTTTCCGGAGGCTTGCGGGTAGACACATGGCAAATATCCCGCAGCAGCGCCTCTTGCCCGGAATAGTAGGGACTGGAGGACAGCAGATCGAGCTCTCCCCCGTCTCCGGCCACCGCCTCAGGCCGGGGCGTGGGGTCCGGCACGGGCTCCGCTTCATGAGCAACAGGCGGTTCGCTGGGCGCGGCAGAGACTTCTGAAACGCCCGCGCTGAGCTTCGATCCGGAAGCGGCTGGGCCAGCGCTAAAAGGCTCATCATCACCGCATCCGGCGGCAGTCAGCAGAAGCGCGGCGGCAAGGCATAAAAACAAATTCTTTTTCATGGTATTTCCCCTCTATCGGCTTTACTCGGCAAAGCCGGGATATACCCTTTATACAACGCTCCCGCTGAATTCACTCAGACTTATGAAGAAAAGAACCTTTGATGCCGGACGGCGGCGCAGTTACTACATGGGAAAGAAGCAATGAATGATGACTTATCGGATAGCTTCCTCTTGTCATTCTGAACGAAGTGAAGAATCTCGTCCTTTGATTCTTCGCCTACGGCTCAGAATGACAAAGGAGAATCGCCTTTCACCGTGCATTGCTCATTCCTAATTCCCTTAAACCTCCACGACTCCATCGTACACCTTTTCCGCTTTGCCGGTCATGATCACCCGGGCGTCGGTGTAGTTTACGGTGAGCTCTCCGCCCTTTAAGATCACGCGGATATCCCGGCCCTTTTCGCAATAGCCGTTCAGGGTGGCCGCCACCACGGCGGCGCAGGTGCCGGTGCCGCAGGCCATGGTCTCGCCGCTGCCCCGTTCCCAAATTCTGGCCTTCAGGGTATGCTCGTCGATGACCTCCACAAACTCCGCGTTGACCCGGTCGGGGAACATGGGGTCGTTTTCAAATTTCGGCCCCAGCTGCTCCAGATCCAGCTTATCCACAGAGGGGACGAACACCGTGCAGTGGGGATTTCCCATGGAGCAGCAGGTAACGCGGTACACCTCGCCGTCAATGGAAACGGGCTTATTGATCACGCTTTCCCCCTCCAGGCGCACCGGGATCTTTTCCGGGGCAAGCTCTACTCTGCCCATATCCACAGCCACCTTGGAAACAAGGCCGTTTTTGGTGGTGACCGTACATTCCTTTACGCCGCTTTTCGTATCGATATGCAGAACATATCTGCCTTCTCCGATCCTCTCTCCTTTGCGGATCCCGTTATCAAACAGGTATTTTGCCACACAGCGAATGCCGTTGCCGCACATCAGACCTTCGCTGCCGTCCAGGTTGAACATGCGCATCTGGGCGTCCGCCTTGTCCGAGGGACAGATGAGGATCACGCCGTCGCCGCCCACGCCGTTGTGCCGGTCGGACAGGTAAATGGAAAGAAATTCGGGAGAGGCCACCATATTTTCCGGCTCGAAGCAGTTGATATAAATATAGTCGTTCCGGCAGGCGGACATTTTGGTGAAGCACATTTTCTGCTTCTGCTCTTTCAGGTTATTGATATCAATGATCTCCGTGTTTTCCGGCGTATAGCGGCTCATCAGGGAATCCGCCAGAGCGTTGGCGGTATCCAGGGCCGTCAGGCAGGGAATGCCCAAAAGGCTTGCCTTCCGGCGGATCTTCACGCTGTCCCGGGCGGGGTTTCTGCCCTTGGCGGAGGTGGAAATGACGTAATTTACCTTTTTGCTTTCCAAAAGGGTAATGGTATTGACGGAGCTTTCGTGGATCTTATCCACGATCTTCACAGAAAGCCCCACCTTGGCAAGCACCATGGCGGTGCCGGTGGTGGCGTACAGCTCGAAGCCCATTCTGGCAAATTTCTTGGCGATCTCCCCAATCTCGGGCTTGTCCTGATCCCGCACGGTAATAAACACGCCGCCGCTTCGCTTCATGTTGTGGCCGGAGGCGATCAGGCCCTTATAAAGAGCCTCCTCCAGGTTGTTGCCGATCCCCAGCACCTCGCCGGTGGATTTCATTTCCGGCCCCAGGTGGGTATCCACGTCGGTGAGCTTTTCAAAGGAGAATACCGGCACCTTTACCGCCACATAGGGAGAAGGCTTATACAGCCCCGTGCCGTAGCCCATGTCCCGCAGCTTTTCGCCCAGGCTTGCCCGGGTGGCCAAATCGCACATGGGAACGCCTGTCACCTTGCTGATATAGGGCACGGTACGGCTGGCCCGGGGATTTACCTCGATCACATAGATCTCCCCGTCCATGATGATATACTGAAGATTGATCAGCCCAATGCCGTGGAGCTCCCGGCAGAGGGTTTCCGTGGTGGAAACGATCTTCGCGCTCATATCGTCGTCGATATCGGAGGCGGGGTATACGGCGATGCTGTCGCCGGAGTGAATGCCCGTGCGCTCCACATGCTCCATGATGCCGGGGATCAGAATATTTTCCCCGTCGCAGATGGCGTCCACCTCGATCTCCATACCGGAAAGGTACTTATCGATCAGCACGGGATTATCCTGCTTGTGGGAAAGAATGATCCCCATGTACTCTTCAATATCCTCATCACAGTAGGCAATGATCATGTTCTGGCCGCCCAGCACATAGGAGGGGCGCATCAGCACGGGATAGCCCAGCTTCCCGGCGGCTTCCAGCGCCTCCCCGGCGGTCATTACCGTAAACCCCCTGGGGCGCTTGATGCCGGAGCGCTCCAGCAGGTCGTCAAACCGCTCTCTGTCCTCGGCCATATCAATGGTGTCGGCGGAGGAGCCCAGAATGGGGATATGATTCTTCGCCAGGGTCTTGGTGAGCTTAATGGCGGTCTGCCCGCCGAAGGCCACCACCACGCCGATTGGCTTTTCGATTTCGATGATATCCATCACGTCCTCCGGGGAAAGGGGCTCAAAGTACAGCCTGTCTCCGGTATCGAAATCGGTGGAGACCGTTTCGGGGTTATTGTTGATAATGACCACCTGATAGCCCAGCTGCTGCAAGGACATGACGCAGTGAACGCTGGCATAGTCGAATTCAATTCCCTGGCCGATCCGGATGGGGCCGGAGCCCAGCACTACCACAGTGGGCTTTTCTCCCTTGTCCCGAATAAATTCCAGGGCCTCGTCCTCGCCGCCGGATTCTGCGGTATTGTAGGCGGCATAGAAATAGGGCGTGTGAGCGGCAAATTCTCCGGCGCAGGTATCCACCATTTTGAAGGTGGGCTTCCGCCGGAAGGTCACCTTACAGCCGGAAAGCCTCGCGATGGTAGAATCCGGATAGCCCAGCTGCTTTCCCTTGGTGTAAAGATCTTCCGTCAGCACACCCGCGGCAAGCTCCTTTTCATAGGAGATCAAATGAATGAGCTTGGAAAGGAACCAGCAGTCGATCATGGTTCTTTCGTGCATCTCCTCCATGGAAACGCCTCGCTTCAAAAGGGCGTATACGGCAAAGATCCGCTCGTCTGTGGCATGGGCCGCGATCTGCCACAGGGCTTCCTCCGATTCTCCTTCAAATTTAGGCAGGTTCAGCGTATCCAGCCCGATCTCAGCGCCCCGCACCGCTTTCATCAGGGCCATTTCAAAGGTATCGGCAATGCTCATCACCTCGCCGGTGGCCTTCATCTGGGTCCCCAACTCCCGCTTGGCGTACACAAATTTATCAAAGGGCCATTTGGGGAACTTTACCGCCACATAATCGAGAGCTGGCTCAAAGGCGGCATAGGTTTTCCCGGTCACGGCGTTTTTGATCTCGTCCAGGGTATAGCCGATGGCGATCTTCGTCGCCACCTTGGCAATGGGATAACCCGTGGCCTTGGAGGCCAGGGCCGAGGAACGGGAAACCCTGGGGTTCACCTCGATCACGGCGTATTCAAAGGAGGTGGGGTGCAGGGCAAACTGGCAGTTACAGCCCCCCTCTACCCCCAACTCATCGATGATCTTCAGAGCGGCGGAGCGGAGCATCTGGTATTCCTTATCGGAAAGGGTCACGGTGGGAGCGATGACGATGGAATCTCCGGTGTGCACGCCTACGGGGTCCAGGTTTTCCATAGAGCAGACCGTAATGGTGTTGCCCTTTCTGTCCCGCATCACCTCAAACTCGATCTCCTTCCAGCCGGCAATGCTCTTTTCCACCAAAATCTGGGTGATGGGAGACAGCGCCAGACCGTTGGCCGCCACCTCCCGAAGCTCCGTGAGATCATTGACAATGCCGCCGCCGGAGCCGCCCAGAGTAAAGGCCGGGCGAATAATGACGGGATAGCCGATCTCAAGGGCAAAGCTCGCGGCGTCCTCCACAGTGGTGACCACCTTGGAGGGAATGCAGGGCTGCCCGATCTTTTCCATGGTGTCCTTAAAGATCTGGCGGTCCTCCGCCTTATCGATGGTTTCCGGAGAAGCTCCCAGCAGACGCACGCCGTGCCTTGCGAGAAAGCCTTCCTTTGCCAGCTGCATGGAAAGGGTAAGGCCGGTCTGCCCGCCAAAGCCGGAAAGAATGCTGTCGGGGCGCTCCTTTTCTATGATCCGCTTGACGGTGGTGAGGGTCAGAGGCTCAATATAGATCTTGTCCGCCATGGCCTTGTCCGTCATAATGGTGGCTGGGTTGGAATTCACCAGCACGATCTCGATGCCGTCGTCCCTAAGCGCCCGGCAGGCCTGGGTACCCGCATAGTCAAACTCAGCGGCCTGGCCGATCACAATAGGCCCGGAGCCGATCACCAATACTTTTTTGATGTCCTTATTCAGCGGCATACTTTATTCTCCTTTTCCTGCTTCCATCATGGCGAAAAACTCATCGAACAACAGAGCGGTATCCAGGGGGCCCGCGCTGGCCTCCGGGTGGAACTGGGTGGTAAAGGCGGGGCAGTCCAAATAACGGATCCCCTCGCAGGTGTTGTCGTTGACGTTCACAAAGAGTTCCCGGGCCACCGCTGGATCAATGCTTTCGGAAATCACTGCGTAGCCGTGGTTTTGGCTGGTGATGTAGACACGGTCTTTTTCCAGATTTTTGACCGGCTGATTCGCCCCCCGATGGCCGTATTTCAGCTTTTCCGTTTGAAAGCCGTGGGCCAACGCCAGAAGCTGATGACCCAGGCAGATACCGAAAACGGGGATCTTAAGTTTACATATTTCTTTTAAGTTTTCTATAATTTCTTTATTTTCAGCGGGGTCGCCGGGCCCATTACTTAACATAATCCCGTCCAGCCTCAGCTCCTTCAGCTCCGCCGCCGTGGTATCGCAGGGGCAAACGGTCACCTCCGCTCCCCGTTTTACAAGCTCCCGCCAGATATTCTTTTTCAAGCCGAAGTCCAGCAGGGCGATCCGCTTTTTCACCTGGCCCTCCGGCATTTCCACGTACCGCTCCCCGGTGGAAGCCGCCCGCACTGCACCGGTGACACGGTAGGCCTTCAGGGCTTCCAGATCCACCTGCTCCGGGTGATCTGTGATCACACCGTTCATCACGCCCCGCTCCCGCAGGATCTTTGTCAGGGAACGGGTGTCGATGCCGGAAAGACCCGTCACGTTTTTTTCCAGAAAAAAGGTGTCAAGATCGCCCTCCGAACGGAAATTGGAAGGCTCTTGGCACCAATGCTTTACAATATAGGCCCTGGGGCCGATGCTGCCGCTTTCAAAATCGGCGGGAATGACCCCGTAATTGCCGATGAGCGGAAACGTCTGCACCACCATCTGTCCCCAATAGCTGGGATCCGTCAGCGTTTCCAAATACCCTGTCATGCCGGTGGTGAAAACCACCTCAGCAGTCACCTCTCCCGGCGCGCCGAAGCGTTCTCCACGGAATACCTTTCCGTTTTCCAGTACAAGATAGCCTGTTTTCGCCATGCGCTTTCACTCCTTTTTCCATCAAAGGATCTCTTTTCTTCTCAATAGCTTATCATAACTTATTTGAGAAGGTCGCGCAAGGGGAAAATACGCATTTCGTCAAAACAACAAAAAATCCTGCCTCGCCACGAAAGAGATAGTCGATTTTGCGGCCAGGCGGCAAAGCTGCCGCAAAGCGTGACGGGTTCACGCTTTAGAGTTGTTAGATATTAGTTGTTAGAAAGGGTATAAGAATGATAGAGAAGGAGATTTTCCCTTCTCTAACAACTAGTAACTAACAACTAACTGCTAGCTGACTGCTAACATTCGCTGACAACGCAGAGCTCCTCTTGTCCCGCGGAATTCCGTGTGACCGCACGGAAAGAGCAGCTTTCCAAATCGGCCTCCAGCAGCGCCTCCTGTCCGGCGTAACGCCAGCAAAGGGTAAGGCCGCTTCCCGCCGCTTTTGCTGAAATTTCCGCTTCCGGGTGGAAAGCCGGGCAATTTGCCCGCAGCCGCAGGAGCTGAAGCTGCTTTTGCACCACCGGCTTTTGAAGGCCCTCCCGCACGTCCCGCTCTGTCAGATTGGTACGGTTGATTTCCTTATGCCCGCCGGCTCCGGCACGTTTCATAGCTTCACGGTCGTTTTTCCCCGCAAACAGGTCCAGATACCATACCTGAGGCTTTCCGGGCATAAAGAGCTGGATCGCCCTTGCAAGCGCCAGCTTCCGATCCTCCTCGCCCAGGGCGCTGTAATAGGTGGCGTTCACCTGGTAATACACATTTTTCGCCCCATGGAGATCCTTCACAAAGCCGCCTCTTGCCACCAGTGTTTGGATCAATGCCTGGATCCGCTCCTCCGGCAGAAGCCCCTTCAGATCCAAAAGCGGAATGCCATCGTGACAGCCCAGCATATTTACGGTACGCATTCCGCTGTCGATCACTTCACAGGCCCATTTCACCAGCATTTCAGCGGATTTCTCCTCAAAGGCGTCCAGAACCAGCCCCGGCAGAAAGAAATCGTACACCAGATAGCCCTTTTGGGCGATGGTGCGGTAGATCCCCTCTTCATAGCTCGCGTGGATCTCCGGCAGCAGAGACACCCCATGAGGTTCCGCCATCTTTGTGATCTCCTCCAGAAGCTCCCAGGTTCCGGGGTCGTTCAGAAAATTCCGGGAGCCAACCTCCTTCGGTGCATAGGCAAAAGCGTCCAGCCGGACAATATCGGCGCCGTAGGAGGCCAGCGTTTTCAAGGTCTGCCTGTAAAAGTCCCGCACTAAGGGGGATTTGATATTCAGGTCCATTTGCCCCAGGTAATGCTTTTTCCCCGCTTCATCCACATCGACCTGCTGGTAAAAGGTATTCCAATAGGGCTTTTTCACGCCGTCCGCGAATTCCACCATCAGAATGGGCAGACCGGGCTTGCGGAAAAACATGTTTTCCAGAAGCTTGCCGTCCGGCTGAAGATAGCCCTCCTCCGTCATGGTTCCGTGCCCTTGCCAAAAGGCGTTCCAGTCAAGGAAAAAATCCCGGTACCGGGAACGTTCCCCATACCGCAAAAGGTCCTGAAACTGCGGCGACTGCACGGAAAGGTGATTCAAAATGAAATCCAGCTTCAAGCTGATCCCCATGGCCCGCAGCGCTTCCAGGTCTTCTTCCCTGGCGATCACGCCGTTTATCCCGTAATCGATCACGGAAAAACCCCGATCCAGGTCGGTGTGGAACAGGCTGGGCAAAATATAGAAGGTGGAAAAAGCGCCCCGCACCTCAGGCCGTCGCAAAAAATCCGCCGAACCGCTGAGAGTGCCGCCCAGGCTGTCCGGGTAGGCGTTCAGCATCGGCCCCCAATTCACTTTGTTTTTCATTTCAGCCACCTCACCTGTTCCCGTCCATCTGTGCTTTGAACTGCTCATAGCTCAATATCTCGCAGGATTTGGAAAGGATCAGTTTTGCAAAACCCGCTCTCTTCTCCAGCTTTTCCTGCTCCAGCTCCAGCACCATGGTGATAAAGGGCGTGTCAGCGTTGGCATCCCGTCCCCGGGAAAGCCTGTATTCCCTGGTTTCCGCCGGCGTGCTGTTCAGCAGCACCGGAATATCCACCCCCTGAAATTTTCCACTGTTGCCGTGCGTCCATTCCAAAATAAGCACGGAGGTATCGCTCATATCCTTTTCCTCGTACCACAGGGCGGTATCGTCCCGGCCCAGGCGGCGAAGCCAAAGGCGGCCGGCGCCGTTTTGAAACGCGGTAAGCACTGACTCCAGCTGCCCATACTCCTGCTCCAGCTCCGTTCCGAGATATCCGGAAAGCGCCTTTCTCCCGGCAGCCTGATAGCTTTTCAAAAAGGGATAACGCTCCGCCTGATCGGGATCGGGATCCAACCCCTCTTCCTGCAGCTTTTTCAAAAGCGCCGCTGTTTCGGGAGAATACGCCCGCGCCTCCAGCATGCCCCGCACCCCGGCTTCCCGAAAAATGCGCAGCCGCTCCGCGTCGTTCTGCTCCGGGATCCTGCAGGGGTAATTATCTCCTGACAAGGTATATGACTTTACACCGATCTGGTTGAAATAATAGGTAAGTAACGCGGACACACAGGTTTTCCCCACGCCGCTGCCCCCGCTCACCGCGATCACCGCCCTTTGGCACTCTCTGGGAAGCATGATCTCCTTCAAAAGCGGCAGCAGCGCCCGGAAGGCCACCTTTGCCTTTTCCATAGACTGCGGCCCGATCCACACCTTATCTCCGGGCATATCGCCCTGAGGGATATCCTCAGGCACCTCCGGCGGCTGCCAGCTTTTTTCAGCCGCTTCGATCGCCTCAACTGCTGTAGTGACCATAGAAGCTCCTCCTTTGATACAATGTGTTCCTGAAAAGCCGCCCTGCTTTTTGATCCGGCATGGCATTGCTTTCAGTATAGCTTTCCGGCCCGGGAGTGTCAACTTTCGCGCCGGCTTTTTCCCTTTTTTGAGGCAAAGCCCGGGGGCTTTCGCTCCCGGGCTTTGTCCCTAACTCTGATATGGCAAAATTTGATACGAACTCAACCGTTTTTGTTCTGGAGCCACTCGTCCAGCTGCTCCTGCTTGCACTTGATGATGTCATCGATGCCCGCGTCGTGCAGCGCCTGCTGGAACACAGGCAGCACTTCATCGATATCCACCACGCCGTTCATTAGGGGAGTGTAATACTGTGCGATCACATTGGCGCAGGCTGCAACCTGATCTGCCACGGGCTCCATGTTGCAGGTAAAGCCAAGGGCGATGGATTTCGCGGCGTTCTTGTTGCTCTCCGCCACCTGCTCGTTTACGTCTACAGACTGGTTATCCCACACGGGAACGATGGTGCCGTTGGGGACCACATAGCTCTTTTCACCGGTCCAACCGGCGGTGGCGCCGTTCTCTCCGTCCAAATAGGAGGCTACGCCGTCGTTCAGCTGATAGGTAACGCCCTCCACGCCATATTGGAACAAAGCGGCTACCTCGGGATCGGTATACAGCAAATTGAGAACGCGCATGGCGGCGTCGGGATTTTTGCAGAAGGGAGTGATGTGCCACAGATAGGTGGTCACGTTTCCGGTAGTGATATAGCTGGGGCTGATTTCCGTACCGACCACTTCGCCGCCGTAGGTCTGAGCCACATTGGCCTCATACAGGAATTCCGCGGCGCTCCAGTTGTAGCCGGTGGTGCCGGAAGTCAGACCAGTCTGCATGCTCTGCAGTGTAGCGCTGGAGTTGCTCATGGGATCGGGAGAAATGATGTCGTTCTGCTGCCAGAGCTTTACATTCTCCATGATATTCAGGAAATACTCGGATTCATAGTAGTTCTCTACCGTGGAGCTGTTCTCCGGATCGGTCAGAACGCCCAGATAGTTCTGGTCTCCCAGGTAGTCGATCCCCTTGGGGATCCAGTAGGGCTCTGTGGAACCGGGGATATAGTAGTGATCCGGGTTCGCCTTCTTCATGGCGATCATGGCTGTGGTCAGAGAATCCAGATCTGTCACAGTGCTCCAATCGATATTGGCGGCGTCGGAATCGGCTTTCTGGCAGAAATAGATATTGGGAGCCGTCCATGCTGTGATGGTGGGAATACCATAGAGCTGGCTGCCTACTCTGCCGCAGTCCAGGATCGCTTCATTGCCGTCGCCGAAAAGAGCCTTGGTCTCCTGGCCGTACTCCTCCAGCAGATCATCCAGGGGAGCTACCTGGCCGTTTGTGACCAGATTGCCCAGAGGCTGATACCAGAAAGAAGAGAAGAAATCCAGGGAATCATCGCCGCCTGTCAGCAGCAGGTTCAACTGCTCCTGCATGGTGCCGAAGGTGACCCAAACCGGTTCGATCTCCGCATGAGCTTTTTCCCGAAGGATAGCGTTGATCGCGTCCATGACTTCCTTTTCCTTGGAACGGGGATCACCGTTCATGCTGTTCATATTGAAGCGCAGCACGGGGTACTCCTCGTCCTCTACAGATGTTTTGCTGCTTTCGGGAGCGCTGCTTTTGGGCGTGCTCTCCACTTTGCTGGAGCCTGTGCCGGGCTTATCGCCGCCGCAGCCCGCGCAGGCCAGGACCAGAGCCAGCACCAACAGCATTGCAAGTACCTTTTTCATAGCTTTATTTCCTCCTGTTGCTTTGTAATATTTCAATGATACAGAGTTTGTATCATTAAAGCCCCTTTCATTCCCTCCGCCGCAAGCTGGCGGACAACTCCATGTTTATCCCTTCACGGAACCCAGCGTGATCCCCTTTACAAAGGATTTCTGGAAGAAGGGATAAACCAAAATCACCGGGATCACCGCCACTACCGCCAGCGCCATACGAATACCGGTGGTAGGCACCTGGCTGGCGTCCACATTCATTCCCCGGGCGATCTGCTGCTGCATGACGGTGGCGCTGTCCATGACCCGCTTCAGGTAATTTTGAATACCGTGCAGGTCGATCCGCTGCTGCACATAATAAATGCCGTTGGTCCAGTTGTTCCAATAGGCGATAAAGGTCATCAGCGCCAGTGTTCCCAAGATCGGCTTACTCAGCGGAAGAACAACAGACCACAGGCACCGGAATTCGCTGGCGCCGTCGATCTTTGCCGCTTCCAGGATCTCATCGGAAATGTTGGAATTGATGTAGGTCCTCATCATGATAATATGGAACGCGTTCATCAAAAGCCCGGGAACGATCATACCCGCCAGCGTATCCTTCAAATGGAAAAGCTGCGTATAGATCAGATACGTGGGAACCAGGCCGCCGTTAAACAGCATAGTGATAAACAGAACGACCGAAATGATCTGCCGCCCGGGCAGGTCCCTGCGGGAAAGAGGATAGGCAAACAGCGTGGTCAGTATCACATTAGTGCTGACGCCGATCACCGCGATGATCACGCTCATCAGGTAAGCGTGCAATACCCCGTCCTTGGAGGACCACAGATAGCGATAGGTATCCAGCGTAAATTCCCTGGGAACCAGAGAATAACCGTGAAGCAAAAGCTCTGATTCCGGCGTCAGTGAGCTGACGATGAGCAGCCAAAAGGGAATGATGCACATCAGGATCAGCACACCGATAAAAAGATAGGCGGCCGCGCTGAAGGCTTTATTTTTTACGATCATGCCGGGCTCCCCCTTTCTTAAATGAGCGCGCTTTCTTTATCCAGCTTACTGACGATCCCGTTGGCGGTCATCACCAGCACAAAGCCCAGGACCGACTGGAAGAATCCCGCCGCCGCGCTTCTGCCGATGCTGTTTTGCTCCAGAAGGGCCCGGTACACGAAGGTATCAATGGTCTGGGTGGTGCTGTAGAGCATACCGCTGTGCATGGGCACCTGGTAAAACAGGCCGAAATCTGAGTAGCAGATCCGCCCAATGGCCAGGATCATCAGAATAATAATGGTCTTTTTCATGCAGGGAAGCGTGACGTACAGGATCTGCTTCCAAATACCGGCCCCATCGATCACGGCGGCCTCGTACATGGTTTTATCGATCCCGATCAGGGTGGAATAGTACAGGATCGAGGTATATCCGAAGGACATCCAGATGTACACAATGGTCAGAATAATGGGCCATGGCTTCGGGTCGTTATACCATTCCACCTTTCCCATTCCCAGCGGAGCCAGAATGGAGTTGTTGATAAAGCCATTGCTGGGACTCAGAAAGGCAAATACGATATAGGTTACGATCACAATGGAAAGAAGGTAGGGCACCAGGATGATCACCTGGGACATATTTTTGAAAAAGCGGTTCTTCACCGTATCCAGAGCGATCGCCACCAGCAGCCCGAACACATTTCCCAGCACAATGAATGCCAGGTTGTAAAGGATTGTATTGCGGAACATGATAAACGCGTCTTTTGTGGCGAAAATAAAGGTGAAATTATCAAGGCCTGTCCAGGGGCTGTTGAAAATCCCTACCGCGTAATTGACTTTCTTAAACGCGATGGTCAGTCCCGCCATGGGAAGGTAGTTATTGATGATCAAATAGATAAGACCGGGGATCAGCATCGCGTAAAGCGGCCAATATTGTTTCAGCTTTGCCCAAAAAGGCTTTTTCCTTCGAACTGCTTTTTCTGTCATGGTAAGCCCCTCCCTATCGTTCAGTATCGTCATTATACCAAGGAGTCTCTTGGTAGAACTACCAAAAATCTGTCTAGCATTACTATTTTTCTGAGATGGTTGCCGGAACCGGGGGTTCACGCTCTTGCTTTTCCTCAGGGCCGATGATAGAATGAAGGCAAAATTTCAGCAGGAGGTACCTTATGGAAAAACAACCTTCCGTGAAAAAGCTGTTTAAGCTGTCCTTTTGGATCACGATACTGCTGCTCCTTGTAGCCACCTTTGCCTATGGCGTGTATTCCGTACAAACCTATGCCCGGCAGATTTTGGGCCACAATGCCTCCTCCCTGGAAAAATATACCAAAACTTTTTCTGAAGATCTGGACACGCTGCGGGATTTTAACCGCACCCTGGTCTACTCCAATCCCAGCTTTCAGCTGCTTTCCCTAAACAGCTACGCGGATTCCAAGCGGGTGGTGGAACAGTATAATCTTCGCCAGGTCATGCTGTCCCATACACCCTCCTATGGCGTCACCATGCTTTACGACAGTATTCAGAATGCCGCGTATTTTGTGCATGGAAACCGCATTCTTGTGGATCAAAAACGTTCCCCCGATCTATACCATTTTCTGCACATGCTGGGGCAGGAGCCGGAGGAATACGGCTTTTCCGACTACAATACCTGGTTTATCTCCTCCGATGACTATGACCCCTATCTGATCATTGCAAACAACCATCGCCGCTCCACGCTGTTTTCCTGTTTCAATATCCGCGCCTATCTTGAGCGCAACCCGGTACCCGATTATTCCGAAGAGAGCACCATCGTGATCTTTGCTGAGGAGGAAGTCCTGATTGGAAAAGAGTTTACAGAGGAACACGGGATCGGGCTTTCCATGCTGATGGGATCCTCTCAGCGCACCGGAGATGTTTTGCGGTCCGGCTATTTCTTTCACACGGTTTTTCTGGAAGAATATTCGGTGGGCATCTGTGTGATCACCCCTGTTTCCGCACTGCTTTCCCACGTACTTCCCCAAATCGCTTTTTTGTTTCTTATCATTCTGCTGGTGACCGCGATCATCATCGCGGTATACCGTGTTTTAAGGCGGGTTTTGGTGCTCCCCCTGCAGGAGATCGCCATCATGTCGCAGCAGCTGGAAAACGAAGAGGACACAGAGGGAAGCAGCGCTCTCCCCGGCAGACACTATCAGGAATTTACCGATATCAAAAACGCGCTGACAGACCTGCGGGACAACATTGTGGCTCTGGAGCTTGAAAAACGGGAAAAAGAGTCGGAAAAGGAACATGCCCATTTACAATATTTCCAATTACAGACCCGCTCTCATTTCTTTTTGAACTGTCTGAAAAGCCTGTACAGCATGCTGGAAAACGGAGAATACGGACGTATGAAAAATATGATTTTGGGCTTTTCCAACCACCTCCGTTATATCTTTCACGACACGATGACCGTAGTTACGCTGGAATCTGAGCTGAAGGAGGTAAACGACTACCACCGGCTGATCCTGATGGATTCCTCCCGGATCCTTCTGCTGCGTCAGGAGGTGCCTACAGACCTGCTTTCCTATACGGTACCGCCTCTTATTATTCAAACTTTTCTGGAAAACACCTACAAATACAACGATAAAACCGGCGCTCCTCTTTCCTTTCATATCCAAGTAAGCCGTGTCCATTACAATGACAGAGAATACCTTCAGATCCACTGCTCCGATAACGGCTGCGGCTACAGCCCGGAGGTCCTGGAAAAACTCAACGGAGAGCTGAGCGGCACCTTTGACCAGTATAACGTGGGTATCAATAACCTTCGGCGCCGCATGTCCATCGTGTACAAAAATAATTTTCACACCGCTTTTTACAATCTTCCCACAGGCGGGGCCTGCTCCGTCATTTTCGTGCCCATCATAACAGGAAAGGAGCCGCTATGAATATTCTCATTGTGGACGATCAGATCAGCGTGCTGAAGGGGCTGCTGAACGGCATTCATTTTCAGGAGCTGGGCTTTACCTCTGTAGACACCGCCATGAGCACCGGCGAGGCTTTGAAAATTCTGGAAAAAAAGCCTATTCACATTTTGCTGACCGATGTGGAGATGCCGGGGAGAAACGGACTGGAGCTGAATTCCATTGTCAAAGAAAAGTATCCCGACGTGCTGCGGATCGTGCTTACCTCTCACGCGGTGTTTTCCTATGCTCAAACCAGCATCAAGCTGGGCTGCTTCGACTATATCGTGCAGCCCGCGCCCTTTGAGGATATTGAAGCCGCTCTGAAAAGGGCCATCGACGCGGTCAACGTAAATTATAACAACCGGCGCATTACCCGGTACGGCCATCTATTCAAAAACCACGAAAGTGAGTTTTTGAATTCCATTATCCAGAAGCTGTATTCCAATGACCCTGAGGACGTCAGCGGCTGTATTCGCCTTTTGAATCAATCCGGCCATCCTGTTACACCCAAAAGCACCGCTCAGCTGATCTTCGCGGATATCTTTTCCTATACGCACCGTGAGCCGGGGTATCCTTCCCAGCACCAGATCCTGAACGCCATCAGCAGCGCCCTGAAAAGCGTCCCGTTTTTTGACGGGCTGGACCTGCTGGTTTCCTTAAATCCCTACCGCCAGTTTTCCGTTCTTTTGATCAGCGAGGAGGCTGAACGCCTTCCGGCAGGCGAAGAGCCCGTATCTCAGTTTTTCAAGGCCCTGCGCGAGGCGCTTCCCGGCCGCCCCATGGCCTGCTACTATGGAGACAGCTTTCCCTTTTCCGATATTCAGCTTGCCATCAAGGTGGCCAACGAGCATATCAAAAACAACGTGGCAAAGGAGCCTGTGCTTTCCCATATCATTCCGGGAGCCCTTCTGGATAATTTGAACATTTCCCTGCCCGATTACCAAAATCATTGGAGCAGGCTTTTATATTCCGGGCAGAAAAGCCTTTTGAAAAAGGATATCGATTTTTGCCTGGACGAAAAAATCGCCACCATGCCAAACCGGTTTCAAAGCCTCTGCGATGTGCACCAGCAGCTGATCCAGTTGTTTTTCAAGTACTTTTACGAAAACGGCGTGGATATCAATTCCCTGTTTACGGAGGATTTCACTTACCGGGACTGCATGGACAGCTTTTCCAGCGTAGAGGAGGTAAAGCGCACGGTGGATTTTCTCTTAAACGCGGTGACCACCGCTTCCTCCGTTCCCCAGGAGCTGGACTACGTGGAAAAGGCAAAGGCCTATATCAGTGAAAATTACAGTCAGCTGCTTTCCGTAAAGGAGGTTGCCGAGCACGTTCATCTGAACCCGGAATATTTCACCCGGCTGTTCAAAAAGGAAACCGGAAAAAACATCAAAAATTACATTGTAGACTGCAAAATGACCTTGGCAAAGGATCTGCTCGCCACCAGCAACCTTCCGGTGAGCATGGTGGCGCTGGAGGTGGGATACACCAATTTCTCCCACTTTACCCAGATTTTCAAAAAGATAGAAAATATGACCCCCAGCGAATACAGGCTGAGGGTCACGAAAAAGGAGAATCCAGAAAACTGATTTTTGTAAGCTTGTACCGACAGGATACCAGTGCAGATCTCCAAGCGGAGTTTACCGGGAACAAAACGCTGTTTCCGGCAAACTCTGCCGGAAAGCTGTACGCTTTATTCTATTTGGTACAAGTTCTTAGTCCTTCAGAGCCTCTTCGATAAAGTCGGCGGGAAGGGCACGGCCTGTGAGAAGATCGTGGATCAGATCCGCCATGAAATAGGAAAGCTCGGCAAAATGATCTGTGATGTAAGTGACACCGTTGCATTCCGTGGCCGTCCAGCCCAGAATGTATCTTGCGAACCACTCCACACTGATCAGAAGCTCCCCTTCCCGGTGCAGGGCCTCGCAGTACATGCTGCGCAGCTTGTCGTCTATCATACACCCAATGCTGCCCCGGGCAAATTGCAGCTCTCTTCCGTCGGGCAGGGTCAATGCCGCCGTCAGCGTATCCTCGGAAACAGAAAGCGTTCCTCCCGCCATTTCCGCCAGGAAGCTTACGGGAACACAGGTGTATTCCCCTCTCACCAGCTGGCCGCCGTTCAGGCCATGGTATTTCAGCTTCTGCCAGCGCACCGGCGCCGCTTTCAGCTCCACCACCCGGTTGTGCCACCATACCCTGGAAACGCCGGGGGCAAAGGCCGCCGCGCGTTCATCTCCCGCTGTGGAAAGGGGCGTTTCGCTTTGCACGATCTCCCCGTTTTCTCCCCTGCGGGTCCCGGCCAGCAGGTAATCCCAATACAAAAAGGCCTCGTCCAACGCCTGTCCGTGATCCCGAATCTTGATATCGTTAAAGACATACGGCGCTTTTTGTCCGGTATAGAATGCCATATTGTCTTCCCCCATAATACTGATTTTGGGTATGGGGTCGCATTGATTGATCGTAAGCCAGTAATATCTGCTTTCTCTCACTGAGCGAGCTTCCGCTTCCATATCGGCATTCCCATGGCCGTTATTTTCCGGGTGAGATTCCCATATGGCCAGCGGACCTCCCTGGTTTTTCAGCCGGTGGTTTTCATCGATCAGCCCATGGATCCGCCCGGGACCGGCGGAGCAGGCGGCGCCGGCCAGAAGGTAGCCGTAACGCCGGGAAAACTGCTGTGTCATGCCGCAGCCATTGGACATGCCCTGCATGTAGATCCGCTTTTCATCTACCGGGTATTTTGCCTGAATGTGCTTGATGAGCCGCAGCACAAAATTGCAGTCGATGTTTTCCTCTATGGTACGCGCCGGCTCCGGAAATTCCATGCCGTCTATGGCCTTCAGCTTAAATTTTTTGTGCGGGAACATCTGCATCTGCCAAAAACGGTTGGTATGCCCGTTGGGAAACACACAGAGGAAACCCTCCCGCTCTGCCAGTATGGACCAACTGCTGTAAATACACTGGCCCCACCCCGTCATCAGACCTCCGTGCATGCTCAGCACCAGGGGATTCTTTTTCGATGGGTCATAGCTTTCCGGCACATATTCATACCACACCCCTTCGATACCGTCCTCCGGCTTCTCCACGATCCTCCCTTCCTCGTCCAGAATGGCGTGGAACTCCTTCAGCCGCTTCGGATAGGGCTGGGAGTTGTTGCCGTTCTCGTTCACCACGATATCCGAGCCCTTGATCCGCTCCGGTAAATAATCGCGGTTATCATCATCCGGCATACCTGCGCGAAGCTGTATTTTTCTGCTCATATCAGTTCCCCTCCGTATTCCTTTCTGATGTTCTTAAAAACGGGATCGCTTCCCGCATGATTTTTTCGTAGCTTTCAAAGGTATGGTTTCCTTCCAGAATGTCCCGAATCACACCGGCCATATAGTAGGAAAGCTCGGCAAAATGATCTGTGACGTAAGTGACGCCGTCGCATTCCGTGGCTGTCCAGTCCAGAATATATCTTGCGAACCACTCCACACTGATCAGAAGCTCCCCTTCCCGGTGCAGGGCCTCGCAGTACATGCTGCGCAGCTTGTCGTCTATCATACACCCAATGCTGCCCCGGGCAAATTGCAGCTCTCTTCCGTCGGGCAGGGTCAATGCCGCCGTCAGCGTATCCTCGGAAACAGAAAGCGTTCCTCCCGCCATTTCCGCCAGGAAGCTTACGGGAACACAGGTGTATTCCCCTCTCACCAGCTGGCCGCCGTTCAGGCCATGGTATTTCAGCTTCTGCCAGCGCACCGGCGCCGCTTTCAGCTCCACCACCCGGTTGTGCCACCATACCCTGGAAACGCCGGGGGCAAAGGCCGCCGCGTGTTCATCTCCCTTTCTGGGCAGATTGGTTTCTCCCATGGTGATACTTCCATCCGCTTCCCGGCGAAGACCGGAAAAGAAATAATCCCAGTACAAATACGCTTCGTCCAGAGATTGACCGTGATCCCTGTTTTTGATATCCAGGTAGACCAGATCTGCCTTTTTTCCCCGATAGAACGCAAAGTTGTTTTCTCCATGGATCCGGATCTCCGGCAGGGGATCGCATTCATTGAGCTTCAACCAGTAATACCGGTTATAGTCGTTTTTCCTGGCCGCCTCCCGATAATCTGAGCCGTGAGAATTGTGCTCCGGCCGAGACTGCCACACGGGAACCGGCCCGGCAATATTTTTGATCTTTCCGCTTTGGTCAAACAGGCAGTAAGGGAAGGTAGAGCCTCCCGCTCCCGCGGCGCCTGCCAAAAGATCGCCATAATAGCGGGCAAACTGATGGGTCATCATATTCCCCATGGACATGCCCTGCATAAAGATCCGTGACTCGTCCACATTGTATTTTTGCTTCATGCGCTCAATGAGCCCCCGCACAAAGTTCAGATCGTGGTTTTCCCGGTAATCCGCCGGCGCGCGGGCCACTGTTTTTCCGTCAAGCTCGGTGGGACCGCCGGATTCGTAAATTCCCTCCGTGCACCAGAACATCATTTCACTGGCGTCGGGAAACACGCAGAGAAGTCCTTCCCGCTCCGCCAGCATGGACCAGCTGCTGTAAACACACTGGCCCCAGCCTGTCATTAAACCGCCGTGCAGGCTTACGATCAGCGGAGCTTTCTTTTCCGGGTCATAGGAGGCCGGTACGTATTCATACCAGATATTCTCCTTCCCGTCCGCAATGACCTCCTGAAATTTCTGTAAGCGTGCCGGGTAAGGCTGAGAATTGTTGCCGTTCTCATTTACCACAATATCCGAGCCGATAATGGAAAAAGGAAGATAACTGCGGTTGTCATCGTCCGGCGTGCCTGCCCGAAGGGTCCATTTCCTGTTCATCTGATTCCTCCTCATCAATCAAAATCTATGGCAACACCGTTTAGAATTGTGCGGCGCTGCCCTGTTGCTGTTTCCAGTATAATTCCTTCTTTTCCTCTCTTCTATCGTTACTCTGACCATAATTATTCATTCCTTGACGTGGATCTTTGAGCGGTAAGCTCAAAATTTTTTCGAAAAAATCATATTTCCCACATTTCTACTCTGCTTTTTGATATCCCGCGCTTACCACCTCCGGATATAATGAAGGAAATCCCTGAAAAACCACGGCAGGAAAGCAAAGCGATCCTTTTCAGGACAAAATGCCTTTCGCCGGAAAAAGAAAGGAAAGTGGTCTATGATGAAAACTCTGTATGCCCAGGAAATGAACTCTCTGCTGAAAACCTGCGGCCGCTGTTATGATGACGCCAAACATGAACGGCTGTATTTTAACTGGACCGGGGCCTCCATTGAGCTCAAATTTCACGGCACCCTTCTCATGGCGGATCTCAGCGCTCTAAACGGCGAAGAACCCGTATTCAGCATGTGGAACAAAGAGCCTGCCACACGGCAGACCTGGCCCGTGGTGGGCGTGGTAATCGATGGCAATGAAGAAAAAGTAAAGAAATATGAGCTTACCGAGCAGGAAAACCGTATCATCCTGTATCACGGCAGCGATGCAACGGCCCATACAATCCGCATCATTAAGCTGACAGAAAATTTCAAATCCTATACCGCCCTTCATGCCCTTTCCTTCGAGGGAAAGCTTTTAGAACCGGACGGACAGAAGCGCCCGGAGATCGAATTCATCGGCGATTCCATTACCTGCGGCTTCGGCAATCTTTCAGACGACCGTTCCCAAGGCTTCTTTTCCTATACGGAAGACGCCCTGAAAACCTATGGAATGCTGGCGGCAAAAGAACTGGAAATGGACTACAGCGCCATTTGTTTCTCCGGCATCGCCACCACAAAATACGGCGGAGAACTGGTCTCCTATGCCATGGACGAGCTGTATCCCTATACAGACCGCGTACTCAGCGACAAGCTGGGCTGCTCCGAGATCGAGGAATGGGACTTTTCCCGCCACCCGAAGGATTATGTTGTGGTGAACCTGGGCACCAACGATTCTCACGCCGTTACCTACGGCGGCCACAAGGATCCTGACAGGCTGTTCCATGAAGGATATCTGCGCTTCCTGAAAACCTTGCGGAGCTTAAACGGATCCCAAACAAAAATCATCTGCTGTCTGGGAAGCATGAGCTACTATTTTTACGATGACATTCTCCGCATTGTGGAGGAATACAAAAAAGAAACCGGCGACACAGAGGTTTACTGCATGAAATTCCGCCAAATGCTGTTTTTCGACGGCTTTGGGGCCTGTGACCACCCCTCCGCCAAGACTCACCGAAAAATGGCGGACGAACTGGTTTCCTTCCTGCGCTCCATCTCCTGACGAGCTCACGGATTTTATTAAAAAGAGACTGCCGCGAAATGTGAACTGCCCCCGAATGTACGGACAGCACAAAAAAGCCCCCATGTAGGAAATAA
>ERZ777306.741-NODE-741-length-62444-cov-23.965923_pt1 | contig 62444 bp, 49 predicted proteins | sample MGYA00374966_ERZ777306 | MGnify/ENA primary metagenome ERZ777306 (study PRJEB29329, sample SAMN06343882) | mouse gut metagenome | isolation source: Mouse cecum | place: Austria: Vienna | collected 2014-11-15 ... | reverse complement strand
CGTGCCAATGCGCCCGCCGGATATGCGGCCGGGGCGAGCCATGCGGACGCGGCGCGCAAGTCCTTTCATTATATTTTCTTGCTTCTTCCCCTATTTCATTTCCCAATTTGTGAATTACCGGCTTTGGCGGCGGGAAAAGACGCCAGTTGCCGCGTTTTATCCTGACAGGCTGCGGATAGCGTATGCCGGAGCCAAACTCGTATGCCCTGTCCTCGTCCAGCCCGTAGGAGCAGACATAAAGCAGCAGATTGAGCGCGGCATGCAGGCCCTGGTCCGCCACCCGGGTGTATTCGCCGGTCATCTCCATGTTCAGGCGCTTCATGGCACTGCGCTGCTGTTCGTTGGTTCTGGCTACGGCCTCTTCCACGCTCCAGTCGCCCATGGGCAAAATGAAGGAAAGTATTCTCATTTTTTCCATGGCCACAAAATGCAGCCGCAAAATAAGCTGCGCCCTGTCGTTGCTCTGGTCAAGCCCGGCGAAAAAGCCGTCATAGCTTCCGCCTTCCACAACCAGATTGCGCGTCTCGAAATAAAGCGCCCAGGCGGGAATGCGCCTGATAATTTCCACAGGCAGCTTGCCTGTAACCGGCGTCTTCGTCAGCATGTTATAAAAATCATCGTCAAAGCGCAAAATGTCCTGGGTTGGCCGCCAGGCGCCAATCACCTGCAGGTTTTTTGCCGCAAACGCTTTCGCTTCAACAGGGCTTTTGGGTATCAGCTTTTCCATTACCAAATCCCATCCAGAAGTGGGCATAAAGACGCATTGATCCCAGTCTTCTTCGAGCTTGCCGCGCATATAACGGTAATAATCCACAGTTTTCCAGACGCCCGGCACCTTCGCGCTGAAAAAGTTCAGGAACTGGTTGGGAACCGATATTTGCGGATTCTTCATGGGCAGTCCCCTTTGATGATGGTTTATGATTCAGGTCTGTTTCTCCAGACCCCGCGTTTTAACGCTTGCATAATTTTTTGGGGAAATCCAGATAATAATTTCGACGTTTTCGCAAATGTCAATAAGTTGCGCTAAAATTGCAGTATGAATTTGGTAATGAATTTTGTATCATAATATGCTGGAATGGCTCTTCAGGGCGGGACGCGGTCTTGCCGGGCCTGAAGGGCGAGATATCAAACCACAAAGATATTTGCCATGAAATTCAATGACTTTACCTACCGCCTGGCCTGGACCGTTTTTTATATTCTCGCCATGATAGTTTGCTGGAACTCCCTGGCAGACAATGACTGGCGTTTCCTGAGCGAAATGAACCGCAAGCTGTTGGCCATTGTCGGTCTTTGCCTTTATATTCTGCTTGTCCTGGAGCGCAGGCACCGCCCGGATTAAGTGCTTCCACTTCCCTTTTTCAAACGCAAACCCAAACAAAAGGATAAATTATGTCCAAATTGAATTTTCTCGGCATTTGCGGCAGTCTCAGGCACGCATCCAGAAACATGGGCCTTTTGCGCAAGGCCGCGCAGATAATGCCTCCGGATTCAAGCCTAGAAATCGCCTGCATTTCCGATATCCCGTTTTACAACGAGGATATCGCCAAACCGGACAGCGTCAAACGCCTCATCAAAAAGGCTGAAAAAGCGGATGGTTTTTTATTCGCCTCCCCGGAATACAATTATTCGCTTGCGCCGGCATTGAAAAACGCGCTTGACTGGCTGTCAAAAGAACCCAATCTGAAGCCCGTGAGCGGCAAGCCGGGCGCGATTGTGGGCGCTGGCGGAGGCATGGGCACAGTGAGAAGCCAGACCCATTTGCGACAGGTTTGCGTGTATTTGAATATTCTGCTGCTGGACAAGCCGGAATTCTTTTCCAACGCCTTTTCATCGTCCTACAATGACGAGGGAGACCTGGTTGACGAAGTTCTCGAAAAACAGCTGGCCGCATTGCTGGAAACTCTCGCGGACTGGACCAGAGCGCTCCGGGCAGGCAGGGAGAGCCTGGGCAGAAAATAGAGGCGATGCCCTACCCCGTCTGCCGCGCCAGCAAAAGGCCTTCGAGGATTGACCAGGGGTTTGGAGGGCAGCCGGGAATCATCACAGCAGGCCGGAAATCCTCGGGAATTTCCAGATCCATCTCCGCGCAGGCTTTGACGCAGCCGTCAAAGCCGCCGGCGCAAACGCCGGATTGCCTGAAAAGTCCGCCGGAAATGGCGCACGTTCCCACAGCCGCCAGCACGCGCGGCCCGGGCACGGATCTCCAGGCCGCGAGCAGCGCAGGCAGCATGTTCAGGCTTATCGGGCCGGTTACGACAATGGCGTCGGCATGGCGCGGAGAAGCGGTAAACTCCACGCCAAAACGGCCAAGGTCATAAACCAGGGTGCCCAGCACATTGCAATCCGCCTCGCAGGCATTGCAGCCGCCGGCGGAAACCTGGCGCAGCTTGAAAGAACGGCCGAAAATTCCTTTTTTGCGCAAAATGTTCCTGGCAGCCGGCTCCTTGACGCCAAAAGCGGACGCCTCGGGCCGCGCGACAAGCTCTTGCCTGCATCTGGCCGCCAGCCGGTAATCATTGCCAAAGGCGATGGCGCCATTCTGGCAGGCTTTGGCGCAGGCGCCGCAAAAAACACATTTGCCCATATCGAGCGACGGCGTTCGCCCCGGCGCAAATCGTTCCAGCGCGCCAGCAGGGCAGGCTTCAAGACAGGCCCGGCATGGACCGCAGGCGACATCGCGCAATTCGGGCCGGCCGCGATAGCGCGAAGAAAGGGCTGGTTCAACTCCGGGCCAGTCAAGAGTGCGGTATTTCTGAATCAGACGTTCCTTTGGCAAAAACACGGCCAGTTCCTCATTGGTCATGTCCACAATAGGACAGGTTGAAACTCTTGTTGCACAAGGGAAAATCCGAAATTTGCCCGTTGCGCATGGCAAGCGAAAGGCCAATCCAGTTATGGAAGGAGGGATCGACAATCTTGCAGGCCAGAAATTCGCCGTCCGCTCCCGTCAGGCCAACATGGCAGACTTCACCGCGCCAGCTTTCCACAAGCGCCACGCCCAGCCGTCCGCCAGGCAGCTTCATCTGCTGGCCCCGCGTCCCGTTTCGCGGATTGGCGGCCAGCCATTCTAGGTCGTTTCTGACAAGCTCAAGCGAGTCCTTCATTTCCAGAAAGCGCACCATGGCCCTGGCCATCACATCCCCCCCGGCAGCCTTGCGCAAACTTGCGCCATACATGGGCAAGGACGAGAGCGGAAAATTGAAGCGCGCGTCGCATTCAACACCGCTGGCCCGGGCGGCAACGCCAACCAGGCCAAGTTCCAGGGCCAGGGCCGTATCGATAACGCCCGTGCCCTCCATGCGATCCCGCACGCTTGCGGATTCAAACATCGCTTCGCTGGAGGCCAGGGCGTCGCGGCCGCACGAAGCCAGTTTTTCCAGCAGCATCCCGCATTGCTCCGGGTCAAGGTCATTATCCACCCCGCCGGGATGGACAAATTCCCGGCCAAAGCGATTGCCGCAAATCGCGGCGGTCATGTTCAGGAAATCGCCGCGAATCCTGCCGTTCCACGAAGACGTCGGCAAATAGCCCGTATCCCCGGCAATGGCGCCCAGATCGCCGCAATGACAGGCCAGGCGCTCAAGCTCGAGGCCAATGCGCCTCATTCTTTGCGTGTATTCATCCAGGGCGCCAAGGCCAAACATTCTTTCCCACAACACGCATTGGGCGGTGGCATTGGCAACGGATTCATCGCCGGCCACACATTCCACCAGGCGCAGACGCAAATGGTTCGCCGTGGATGCCGCGGGCAGTTCGAGCAGCATTCGCTCCACGCCGCGATGCTGGTAGCCGAGGGCAATTTCAAGATTGAGCACATTTTCGCCATAACACTGAAAACGAAAATGCCCGGGCTCGATGATGCCGGCATGGATTGGCCCAACGCCAACCTCGTGCGCCTGGCCGCCCTGGACGCGGTAAAAGCCGTAATCGGCATTGCGGCTTTTACCTGGCGCGTCGGGAATTATGCGCACGGACTTGAGCCAGGGATGATGCCGGGGCATTATGCCGCTGTTTTCGTAAATTTCGCGCTCAAAAAGCTGGGCCTGGGGGCAGAGCCTGGCAATGGAATCAAATTCCGCAACGCTTCCGGACCGGAGCGCGCAAAACTGGCCGTCTCCCGCCAGCACGGCATAAAGCTCGCCCCTGCCCTGCCCCACAGCGAAAAGCGCAAGCAGCCGCCAGTTGCAATTTATGAGTTCCACAAGCTCGCCGGTGAAGTCAGCCAGAACGGGGATGTCCTCCACGCGGGGAGCTTCATCAGGATTAAAAATCAGGTGCTGCAAGCTGGCCTCCCACAAGCGCGGCTGCTTTGTCAAGATACTGCCAGAGCCAGTCCGGTATCCAGATGCCCAGGCCAAGAACAATCAGGGCCAGAATTGCCGGCGGCACAACGCTCCAGGCCGGTTCGCGCCTTTTGCGCAGGCTTGCCGGCATATCCCCGGGCCTGGAACCCTGAACCATGCGCAGAACGGCCACCGAAAGGCCGACAAAGATAACAGCCAGCGCGGCAAGATAGATTATGGCCGAAACCAGGTCCCCATGAGCGAAAATTCCCTTGAGCACCAGCATTTCGCTGACAAAAATGCCGAAGGGGGGCGAACCCGCGACAGCCAGGAAGCCTGCCAGCCAGAGCGCGCCGGAGACCGGCATGGCAAGGCGCATGCCGTGAACGTCATAACTCGAATAGGTGTGATAGCGGGCAAGAATATTGCCGGAAAGCAGGAACAGCAGGCATTTGGCCAGGGAATGGCAGATTGAATGCAGAAGCGCGCCCTGGACGGCGAGGCCGCCCACGCCAATGCCCAGAGCCAATATGCCCATGTGCTCCACGCTGGAATAGGCCAGCATTCTTTTGTAATGCCCCTGGCCAACAATGAATATGGCGGCGATAACCAGCGAGACAAGGCCGAAAAACACGAGCAGCGAGGAGCTGAAACCGCCAATTCCGGCGGCCAGCAAAATCTGGTGGCCGCGCAAAATGCCAAGCAGGGCGCAATTGAGGAGAGCGCCGGAGAGCAGCGCCGAAACCAGCGAGGGCGCTTCGCTGTGCGCATCGGGCAGCCAGTTGTGCAGGGGCGCAAGGCCCATCTTGCAGCCATAGCCGACGAGCAGAAAGATAAAGGCCGCCTTGAGCCAGGGCAAGGAAGCCTGGCCAGCGTGGGCCATAAACCAGCCAAGCGAATCCACATCATCGGTCAGCACAATCGTAGCCGCGCCGTTTTGGGGAACGCAAAAGGCAATCGAGAGCAGAATATTGCCCAGCAGCGCCAGGGCAATGCCCACGGAACAGATAATGAGATACTTCCAGGTGGCCTCGAGCGAACGCCTGTGCTGGTGAAAATAGATCAGCGGCGCGCTGGAAAGCGTTGTCGCCTCGATGCCAACCCACAAGACGCCAAGATGCGGGGTAGTGGTAACCATGCTCATTGCGGAAAGAAAGAAGCACAAACAGGCAGTGAAGCGTCTTTCGGGCGCGTTTGTGAAGGGGCGGCCGTCATGGATGCAGGTTCTTTCCTCGGCTTGCTCCTCTTCCCGCAAATAACCGATGGAGTAAAATGACGTGGCCAGAAAAAGCAGGCTTGCAAGCATGAGGAAAAGCGTTCCCAGGGCATCGGGCGCAAGAAGGCCGAAAAATCCGGCGGGCCTTTCGCCGCAAGCGACCTGAATGATGACGCGGGTCGAAATTCCTGTATGGACAAGGGCCACAAGCGGCAAAAGCAGCCGGCAAAGGGATGAGTTGCCTACGGCAAGCATTATGCCGCCCGCAAGCAGGGGTAAAAAGACCAGGCTTTCAAGCATAGATGTCAGTCCCTGAGGCTGCGGAAACGCGCCGTATCCATGGATTCAAATTTTTCGCCAATATGGCCGATGGCTATGCCCATTACAAAAACCGCCACAAAGATATCCAGGAGCAGGGCCAGCTCAAACCAGATGGCCCCTGCCGCCATCAGCGGCGCGCCCAGAAGAAAAATGCCGTTTTCGGCAACCAGATAGCCAATGACTTGCGAAAGCGCTGTCGCGCGGCCAACAACCAGGATCAGGCCGCAAAACAGGGTGGTTATTGCGGCCGGAAAGAGCAAATCCGGAAAAAGCCCGGGCATGAGGTCCATCCTGTTTTCCAGCCAGAGCGAGAAAACAAGGCCCAGAACGCCCATCAGGACGGCAATGGCATGGTTCAGATGCCGCGTCTTTTCGCGCCTGCCTATATGTTTGTAGGTGCGCGCAAGCAAAACCGGCAGCAAAATGCCTTTAATGCCCAGCACGGCCGCGCCAAGAAGGGCGTGATCCATGTCGAACAGCAGGCTGCCCAGCAAAACGCCCTGAAAGGCGGTCAGGCGAATAAGCCAGGTTACGCCTGGCGCCGCAAGCAGAAACAGGTCGTTGAGGAGGAGCAGAAAAATAACATTCGCAAAAAACATGTCAGCTTACCTGGGCAAGAATGAGGGCAAAGGCCGCAAGGGCGCAGGCCATGCCCAGAAGATGCGGCACGCGCCGCATCCGCAGGCGCGCCATGACAGATTCAACTATCCCCACAAGAATGCCGACAACCATGATGGCGAAAAGCCAGAGGCCGGTTCCGGCCCAGAAAGGCAGGGGGGGCACGACAAGGGCGGCAACAAGGGCGGCAAAAAACCATAATTTCAGGCAGGCCGCATAGATGAGCATGGCAAGACTGGGCCCTGACTGGTCGAGAATCATGACCTCGTGAATCATTGTCAGCTCAAGGTGGGTATTGGGATCGTCAACCGGTATGCGGCAATTTTCGGCCAGGAGCAGAATAAAAAGCGCCAGCGGCACAATCACCAGTTCCGGCTTGCCATGCAGCCAGGAAAGCGCGGCCTGGCCGTGAAACATCACGCCGAGCGAAAAAGCCTGACCGGTTTGTCGCGTGGAATAATGGCCGAGATCCAGGCAGGTGCTGGAAAGCACGAGAAAAGCCAGGAAAAGGGCGGGTTCCGCAAGCGCGCCAAAGGCCGCTTCGCGGCTTGCGCCCATGCCTTCGAATGCCGAACCCGTGTCCAGCGCGGCAAGCATCAGCGCGAAACGTCCAAGGCCGAGAAGATAGGCGGCCAGAATGAAATCGCCGGCAAAGCCGAGAGGCGAGGCAAAACCGCCCAGAGGCAGCATGGCCAGCGCAAGCAGTCCGCTGCCAAGCACAATGGAAGGCCCCAGCAAAAAAGGCCAGGAAGCGCTTTCGCTAATGACCTCGCCCTTGCGGCAAAGCCGCCAGATGTCATAATAGCATTGCAGCAGGGGTTTGCCGTGCCTGCCGGCCGCGATAGCCTTGACCCGGTTGATAATGCCCGTCAAAAATGGCGCCAGGAGCAGGCTGAGCAAAAACTGGGCCGGAAAAATCCAGAAATCTTCCGTCATCACTTGAGCCCCCAGATCAACAGACAGACCACAGTGGCGATAATATACAGGATATAAAGATTGATTTTGCCGTGCTGGATGATCTTGCAGGCATTGCAAAGCCATTCGATGCCTTCAAACAGCGGCGTCAGCAGCAGGTCCTTGACCCTGTCCGGCGCCGAAAGGCCAAGGCTGGACGGTTTTGGAAAAACTCCGCTCACCGGCTCGCCGTGCTGCACAATGCCCATCACGGAGTTGAAAAGGCGCGCCAGGGGTTCGGAAAACGAACCTTCCGAATACTGGATTCGCGCCGAACTTGCCTGGTAGCCGCAGCCCCAGGTTTCGCATATCCGCACAGAACGGCCAGCAAGCAGCCTTTTGCGAGCCAGCCACAAGCCGGTAACCGCTATCGCAACCAGCCAGCCAAGCAGCGCGATATGCCAAAAAGACGGCAAAATGGCTGTGGCCGCAACCAGGCATTCATCAAGCAATTCACCAGCCAGCGGCGCGGCGCCAAGCGCCGGCCCGGAAACGATCCTGAAAAACAGGGGCGCCAGCAGGCCGCCGGCCACGCAGGCAGCGGCTGGAATTAACAGGGGCCAGATGGCGGCAAGACCAGGCGCATGGGCATTGGCCGCGAAACCCGTGCGCGGCCTGCCCAGAAAGACCATCCCATAGGCCTTGACATAGAGCGCGCAGGCAAGGCCGCTTACCAGGGCCAACAGGCCAAGCGAGAGCAAAAGCCCAAGCTGCTGCTCCACCCCCTGGGCCGACGCGCCGTTGGCCAGGCCGACAAAGATGGCGAACTCGCCGGTAAAGCCGCTGAAAGGCGGCAGGCAGGCAATGGAAAATGCTCCAAGCGCGAAAAGACAGCCGGTCAGCGGCATGCGCTTTTGCAGGCCGCCCAGAAGTTCCATGCGCAAGGTGCCCGCGGAATGCAGGACTTCCCCGGCGCACAGGAAGAGCAGTCCCTTGAAACCGGCATGGTTGAGCATGTGCAAAAGCGCGCCCGAAAAGCCCAGGAAAGCGGCCCAGGCATCGCCGCAGCTTGCGCCGAGCAGCCCGCAGCCCAGGGCCGTGAACATCAGGCCCATGTTCTCGACGCTGGAATAGGCCAGCATGCGCTTGAGATTGCCCTGGGCCAGGGCCTTTAGAATGCCCACAAGGGCAGTGCAAAGCCCGATGAGCAGCAACAGCCAGCCCCACCAGGCGGGAGCGGCGCCTATTATGCCCGGGATTGATCCCGCGGGGCCTGCCAGCAGGCTTATTACCCTGATTACGCCATAAAGGCCCAGATTGATCATTGCGCCAGAAAGCAGGGAGGAAATATGGCTGGGCGCCGCCGGATGCGCGTCCGGCAGCCAGACGTGCATGGGGGCAATGCCGGCCTTGGCGCCAAAACCGGCGACGGCCAGAATGAAAAGCAGCGAGACGACGCCCGTGCCCGCATCTGCAAGGCCTGGCGCAAGGGCAGCCGGGTTCAGGGAGGTTATTCCGGTCGCCTGCCAGAGGCCGACAAAAAAGGCCAGCAGAAAAACGGCGCCCAGGTGCGCGGCAACCAGGTATGTCCAGGAAGCGTCGCGCACCGTGCTGTCCCGGTCATTGAAATCAATCAGGAAGAAAGGCGAAAGGGACATGATTTCCCAGGCCAGCAGAAACAGTATGGCATCGGCCGCGCAGGCGACAAGGGCCATGCCGAGCAGCAGGAGAAGATAAAAAAACCAGTGCGCCGCGATATTGTGCTCGCTTGCCCTTTCGTGCCTGAGCGCGATTGACCCGGAAAGCGCGCAGACAAAGCCCAGCCCGAAAACAGGCAAAAGGAAAATCCGGGACACGGGGTCAAGCAAGAGGGCAAAACCGCCAAAGGGCAAACCCCAGGCCAGGTTAGCGGTTTCCGGCAGGGAGGCAAAATCCCAGGGGCCGGCGGCCATGCCCGCGAAGCCGATCAGGCAGGCCAGCGCGGCTGCGGTTGAGCCGCAAAGGTTCGAGCGGCGGTTCTGGCGCCTTTTGGGCGGAGTCAGCGTAAAGGCAATGGCCCAGACGCCCATTGTCAGCGCCGCAAGGAGCAGAATAGCCACACTCGCAAGATAGAAAGTCATAAAAGCCGCCCGCGCGGCTTGCCCGCGCCTGTTTGTCGTTGTTGCGGAAAAACGCTTGTTTAGCCGTAAAACATTTTTCTTGCAACGTCAGTATACGGCTTGCAGCTCAAAATAATGAGCCCCGGCCGCGCGGCCGGGGCTCATCTTGCAGCATCAGGGGAAGGTATTTCGGTATCAGGTTTAATTGTTTGTAAAATTGAAATTGTCCTGGTAACAACGCGAAAGCTTGTGCCTGTAAGAGGCAAGCGGCACCTTGCGCCAGACGAATTCCCCGTCGCCGCCGTCGGGTTTCAGCAGCAGCCAGGACGGCCCATTGGGATCCAGGGCCGGATAATCCTCGCGGAAGTGCCCGGCCCTGCTCTCCTTGCGTTCCAGGGAAGCGCGAACAAAAAGCAGGCTGACAAAGCAGATCGCCTCGACTTCGCGCAGTTTGAGCAGATAATGCGGATCATCGGCCTCCATGCGCGGCAAATCTTCCTCGCGGATGCGCTCAAGCTCCTTTTGCGCCCGTGAAAGCGCGTTGCCGTTCTTGACGATTGAAACATCGTATGGAAAGACGACAGCCTGGATTCTGCTCAGCACTTCCTTTGGGGAGAGGGCATTTTTCCGCTGGCGCTGCATGGGCTCGAAAACCTTGCGGCTCATGGCCGATATTTCCGCATCCGAAATCTGCGCCAGATCGCCCCCGTCTTCCTTCAGCCATTTGGCGGCCGCCTCGCCTGCCATGTAGCCTGTTGTGGCCGTGGTCATCAGCGCAAATCCGCCCGCATAGACGCCGGGCTCAAGGCTTCTGGCCGTTCCGGCGACAAAAAAGCCCATGATTGGCGTGCTGCCGTCCTGATTGGCCGCGATGCCGCCGTGGCTGACTGTCATTTGCGGCACCCATTCCGTATTGTCGCGAAAAAGATCAAGCCCGAGCTTGCACAATTTGTCATAATTCAGCTTTTGCCAGCCTGTCTGCGGCTTGAGCAGGACCATGTCCTCTTGCCTGAGGGGGCTGACGTCAAAGATGATCGGGCCGCGGCCGTCCCTGATTTCCAGAGCCATGCCAATGGTTGTGAAGTGGGGGTCGGTATTCGGGCCAAGTATGGGGGAATACTTGTCCATGAAATTTTCACCCAGACGATTCACAAAACGCGCGCCCAGCGGGAAAAGATGCGTCTGGCCTTCCCAGGCAAAGAGCCTCGGCATATTCCAGACCCGGGAAAATTCCAGATCCTGCAGATCGCAGCCGATCTCGAAAGCCATCTTCATGCCCTCGCCAGTGGGCGTATTCTTGCCGTAGGATGTTTTCCAGCCGCCCATGCCCGTGCAGGCAGCCACTGCCCTGGCCCTGAAGACCAGAAAATCGCCGCTGATGGAATTGAAACCGGCAGCGCCGCAAATCCGGCCATCGCGCGCAAGGTAACTGGTCAGCATGACGCGGCCAATACGCCGTGCGCCCTGTTTTTTCAGCCTGGCAACAAGGCATTTGGCCATCATTTCGCCGCCGCGCCCCTTTTCCTGGGCAGGATAAAGCTTGACATGGGGAAGCCCCCTCTGGGGGACTGATTTAAGTGAGCCGTCCGGCTTGTGGAAAAATTCGCAGCCAAAGCGCTCGTAATCGGACATCCTTTCGGAAGATTGCTCCAAAATGGCCCGCACAAGGGGCTGCTCGCAAAGCCCGTCGAAATAATAGACAAGATCTTCCAGCCAGTCATCAACATTGTCCGGCGGCAGCACGGCCTCGAAATCGCCGCCGGCCATCGACATCAGGCCGCCCCAGTCTTCCGGGCCCTTGTCAACAATACAAATTATGCTTTCTGGAGCCAATTCAGCAAAGCGATGCGCGGCCCAGAGGCCGGCCGAACCGCCGCCAACAACCAGCAGGTCGCAGTCAATCACCTGTTTTTTCATGCCGCGCCACCTCCAAGCTGGGTCGGGATATCAGGAAAAGTGGGGGGCAGAACCTCCCTCAAGGGGTCAACGTCAATTGCGCCGGAGGGACAAACCCGCTCGCACTTGAAACAGGTCATGCAATCATCCGGGTAGGCGATGAAAGCCTTGCTGTCCTCATTCAGCCTGATGGTGTCCAGCGGGCAAATCGCAACGCACTGTCCGCAGCCAACGCATACTTTCTGGTCAATGCTCTTTATCATCCCCCTCCTCCATTGCTCTTCAATGGGAGATATATAATAGGGAACGACATCGTTCCCTAAACAAAATCCGTCAGGATTTTGCGCCGCGCAACAGCGCAAACCGGCCAAAAACCACGCTTTTTGGCTGGCGATCTTCGACATTGAAATGTAAACATTTCAATGTCTGCATCCATAAAAGGCGGCGCCGCCGGTTCGCGCCCGCAAACCGGCGGCAGTCCGCTAGAAAGCGTAAATAAAGAGTCCGCTGATATTCCAGGCGTCCCGCAGGCCGCGTCCGCCGCCGCCTGTTTCCGCAAGGCCCCAGACGCTGTCCGAACGGTCCATCATCAGATGGACGTATGAAGCTTCGAGGTTGAAGGTAAGATTTTCATAAATCTTGTACTGGTTCAGCAAACCCATTTCCAGGGCATAGTCCTTGTCAGTAAGATAAATGTTGTCCCTGCCCATGGGCGGCGTGCCACTGCTGACATTTATCGGCATCCACTTGCCCGTGCGGTCATGGATCTTTTCGAGAATGCCGGAACTGTTTGTTCCGCCCCAAAGGCTTACATGCAGGGTATGCCTGAGATCGTGCAGAAAGCTCACATTCTTGAGGCGCGCGCCAACGCCCCATGTGCCGATCAGGGTATTGGCAATGACGCGGTCGCGCTCCAGTCCGTTGATGTCCGGGCCGGCAAAGGTATCGGAAAAGCCCGATACGCCAAAGTCGTTCACCAGGTAGGGCAGGCGCTCAGAGCCATTGCCAAGATCATCGTCATCGCCGGAGGCATACCAGCCGTAAATGCCGGGAATACCCCAATTGGCGCGATATTCCATCAAAAGAGCGCCCATCCATCCCTGGCGGTTCAGGGCGTCGTCATCGCTCCAGGTCGATGAGCCATAGGTGAATTCCCAGGCAAATCTCCAGGGATCGAGCATGGTGAATTCGCCGGTTATGCCGGCCCACCAGACATTGGCATAGGCATGGGTTGTCTTGGGATTGATCTTTTTGTCATTGCCCATCAGGGGGAACATGCCCGAGAAGAAATAGTTGCCGTCAGGCGGATTGATGCGGTTGCCAAACTGGCCGTTATTGTTGCGGAATGTGTTTGGCCCGATGGCGCCATACATGCCCCAGGGGGTAACAGCCCAGCCGTCAAAACGCAGGGGCAAAGTCAGGCCGCCCACATCCATGTTGTCCATGAAGTTGCTGTCGTTTTCCCCAGTCGCGGCAATGTAGTTGTCATTATAGGGGCGCATCCAGAAGCCGGTAAGGGAAACATTTTCGTTGAATTCGTAACTGGCCGTGATGCCGGCGCCATCGCCCGTCAAAACTGTCGGGCCGTCCAGGGCGAAATAAGGCGAACGAAAGGCCTGGATGCCCATGCGCACCTTGAGGCTGGTATTGGGCACAACCCAGTCGATGAACGCCCTTTTCAGCTTGATAATGGCGGAATCCGCGCCCAGCGCTCCGCCGCCCTGGGGGTTGCTGGCCTTGCCCCAGATAAACTTGCCGATTTCAAAATACACCTGGCCGGAAAGGCTCTCGCTGGCTATGGCATCCAGCTGCAGGCGCACGCGCGAACGGGCCTCAAAATCATCTTCAAGATAATCGTAGCCCGTATGGCCCTTGTTGCTGAAATTGCCGTTCTGGCCATACTGCGCGCCAAAAAGCCACCAGCCCTTTGCCTTGAACTCCACCGCGCCGGCATTGCCGGCCAGACCGCACAGGGCCACAACAATGGCCGCCGCCCCGGTTTTTTTGATCAGATTTCCTGTCATCACTCTCTACTCCCTGGTGTCGCGTCAAGCGACAATAGTCGCAATCCCGAAAGGGATTGCGCGCCGCCAGAGGCGGCGTAAGCGAAGCAAAAACCACGTTTTTTGCTTCGCGATCTTCAAGTTTTTACGACAGTAAAAACTTGACATGCCACTAGACCCGCATCCTGAGCGGGAATGAAAATGCTATGGCGCCCGTTGGGCAGCTGGTGCGGCAGTTGCCGCAATGCCAGCACTCGTCCCCAAATTCGACAAAAGGTTTTTCCAGCTCGCCGATTATTTTCATTTCAAGCACATAGCCCGGGCAGTCATCGACGCAGGTGCCGCAGCCCTTGCAATGGCCGCAATGGAAACAGCGGGCAGCCTCTGCCATGGCCTGGTCGGCAGTGAAACCCAGATTGAGCTCCGCGAACGACTTTTCGCAGTCATTGAGCTTTTCCTTTTGCGGATTTGCGCGCCCATACTGGTCAATGCCGTAAATTTCGGAAAGCGGCACAACGTATGGATCATGCAGGCCAGCCATTTGCGGGCGCCCCTCAAGGATGCCCTCGTCGTTGAACACAAAGACGCCCGGGTCTTCCCCCGTAAGCCAGGCATGGGCTGCAAAGGCGGCGCGCCGGCCGTCGCCAATGGCCCGCGCAATCGAGGCCGGCCCGGCGGAAATGTCGCCGGCCGCGAAAATTCCGGCCTGGCTTGTGGCCTGCTTTTCATCAACCTGAATCCACTTGCGCGGGGTCAGGGCAAGATCGGGACATTCGGAAAGCAGAAAATCAAGATCTGGCTTCATGCCCACGGCAAAGATGACCGTATCGCAGGGCAGGGTACTTTCTCCGTCGGGTTCGGGCACAAGGCTGAGCTTGCCTTTCTCGTCAAAACTGCATTCGCGCACCCTGAAATAATCCGCGGCCGTAACCTTGCCGTTTTCCACGCGGATGCCGCTCATGGTACAGGAAGGATGAATCTGAATGCCCTCTCTCGCGGCCTGTTCGATATCCTCGGCTGGAGCGCGCATTTCGCCTTCCTTTTCCAGGCAGATGACATGGACGTTTTTCGCGCCCAGGCGCCTTGCGGTAAAGGCGCAGTCAAAACCCACGCCGCCGCCGCCCATCACGACCACGGTTTCGCCAATCTGGTGATGATTGAAGCCCATGGCCGAATCATGCAGAAATTCGCAAGCCCTGACTGCGGCATCCGCGCCCGGGATGGGCAGGGAATTTTCCCTGATCAGCCCTGTCGCAATGATCACGGCGTCATGGCGCGCCCTGATTTCGGCCAGGGAGATGTCTTCTCCAACCCTGGTATTGACCAGGGCCCTTACGCCATGCTCCAGGATTTGCCCGACTTCACGATCAACAATGTATCTGGGCAGGCGGAAATTGGGCACGCCGTATCGCGGCAGGCCGCCAAGCACGGACCTGGCCTCATAAACGGTTGCCTCGTGCCCAAGCAGGGCAAGAAAGTACGCGGATGTAAGACCAGCCGGGCCGCCTCCGGCAATGGCGATTTTTTTGCCTGTAGCGGGACGGTTGCGAAAACGGCCGGAACCGCAGGCAGCGAAATCGGCGCAGGCCCTTTCCAGGGCGCGCGTGTTGACGCAGCCTTCCATGTTCGACCTGTTGCAGTTATCCATGCAGAAATGCGGGCAAACGCGGCCTGTAACGCCGGGAAAGGGATTTTTGGCGCGCAGGTAGCGCAAGGCTTCGGAAAATTCGCCCTTTTCGGCAAGCGCCTGCATTTTCTGGATGGAATTTCCGGCCGGACAGGCGTGTTCGCAGGGAGAAGTGCGGAACTGGTCCCTGAGGCGCGGACCATGGGCGACTGGTTCACTCAATTCACGGCTATATTTGGGAGGCATTGCTCTCTCCTTTGAAATTTCCTGAATTATTGGTCATGACAATTCCAGATAGCGCTAATTCCATAAAGAGGCCTCTTTTCCCCAGGTGAATACCGGGCCGCTGGCCGAGCGGCTGAGCAGCAGGGGTTTGGCCATTTCGGGATTGAGATTGGGGAATTCGCGCACGCGATAAACGCAGCGTCCGGATTCCTTGCGCTCCATTGTCGCCAGAATTGCCAATTCACAAATATTGAGGATCTCGCGGGATTCATGGCAGCGCATGAGTTCGCGCAGCGATGTCGCATAAAGCCTGGGCGTCTGGGTCTGCAGATAGCGAATTTTTTCGAGCGCCCTTTCCATGCCGGCCATGGAACGCCTGAAGCCCATGTAATAGTCCATGACATTGCGCGTGGCCTGTTCCATTTCCTGATAGCCGCAGGGATCGTCTTCCGGCTCTTTCATGGGCGAGAAGATTTCGTCCTTCACATTTTTGGCCAGGTCTTCATCCAGCTTGCCTGTTTCCGTCATGCCCGCGGCCTTCATCGCGGCCTGGCGCCCCGCTTCGTAACCGCCGCACATGGCGCCAGAGCAATAAAGAAAGACGCTGCCGTTAAAGAGGTTAGGCACGGTCGATTCAAAATTGTCGTTGACAGCGATCGCGCCGCCGAAAATAAGCTCGCCGATTTCCACCTCAAGCAATTTGTGCTGGAAATCAGTGCCCGTACAGTCGGCCCAGTCATTGAATGTTGCCTTGTCGCCGGGCATGAGAATGTACTGAAGCTCATGCACGACTTCGGGATCCACATGGCGCATGTCCATATAAAACGGCGGCCCCGAACCTTCCATCTGTTCCTGGAATGTGCCCTGGATCTGGTTGTTGCGCACGCCGTTTTCGCCCATCGGATCGTACTTGAACATGAAACGTTCGCCGAGGGCGTTGATTTCGTGCGCGCCGGAGCTGTTGATGCCGTTCATGCCCGGACAGCCGAAGCCCTTGGGCAGCATTGTCGCGCGCTGGTAGGTATCGAGTTCGGTAACTGCGGCCCCCGCCTCGTAGCCCAGAACCAAGCCCGCGCTGGTGTTGTAGGGATACATCCAGACATTGAAGGCGTTGTGGGTGGAATTGTCCGTGCCCCTGGTGGCCGAACGGCCCTGGGCGGAAACCACTGTCTTGGCGCGGATAATCACATATTCGCCGCTTCTTACATCCCAGCCAAGCACGCCGCAGGCCTTGCCGCCGTCCGTCAGGATGCGCATGGCCATGATGCGGTCCAGCACATTGACGCCGGCCTGGCGCACAATTTTGGCCATGACGCGCTTGATGGTCATGCCGTTGTCGATATGGCACCACCAGCGGCCAGGCTGACCAAAGCCCTGGGTGCGCAAATGGCGGCCGCTCTTGTCGCGGCCAAAACTTACGCCCGCCGGCCCCAGAATATCCAGGAAATGGCGCATGTGGCTGTACCAGCCGTTGACCAGCATGTTTTTAGACCAGCCATTGAGGGGTTTGGAATAAAATTTCACAAGATCGTCGGCCGTGTCAAAGGGTTCCCCTGCCTCGTCCAGAACAGCCATGTAATGATCGTTGCCGCCGCCTATGCAGCCCGAGCTTTCCAGCTTGCCCTTGTCGATAATAAGCACATCCTGGCCCTGCTCCTTCGCTCCAAGGGCCGCTCCGCAGCCGGAAGCGCCCGAACCGATAACCAGAACGTCAGTTTCATAACATGTGCCCAAAGAATGCTTTGCGCTTTTCATGCCCCCACCCTGATAAAAGATTTATGCGCGAACGCGCCTTGCGGATTTGTGAATAAAAAATCATTCATTGGGTGTTCATTGTCAAATCAATTAAAATCATTTACTGTTGCATTTCATCAAACACAGGGAGCCGACGCCCATGATCGAGGAACTGAACGGCGATTTTTTGCAATGGCTGCGCGGATTCTATTTTATCGCCAGAACAGGCAGCGTGCGCAAGGCGGCTGAGCTTATGCACCGCAATCCGTCCACGGTCAGCTACCAGCTGCGCTGCCTGGAAGAACAGCTTCAGACCGTGCTTTTTGACCGGCACAAAAAAACCTTGCGCATAACACAGGAAGGCAAGGAACTGCTTGGCTGGGCGATTTCGACATTCGAAACCCTGAAAAGCCTGCGCTCGTCTGTGGGCAATGCCCGCGGAGAACTGCAGGGCGACATTCGCATGTCGGGAACATTGCCCATAATAACCCTTGCGGTTGAAGCCATCACCGACTTTACCAGGAAACACCCCAGGGTTTCCCTGAGCATCGAGCGTGGACTGGCCCATGAAGTTCGGCGCCAGGTAGCCGAAAGCGAGGTGGATTTCGGTCTTTTGCCGGTAACGGAGAAACAGGAAAAGGAAAAGCTGGACATAGTGCTCAAGGCAAGACCGCTCCTGCTTTTCCACTCCGACAATCCCTGGAACATTCCCAAAGTTCCCGATGTGGATGATTTGCGCCGTTTGCCATATGTGGACTGCTCAATGCACGAATGTCCCGACGACCTGGATACCAAGGTGGCGCTCTATGGCGATTTCAGCCATAAAAACGCGGTGATTACGGTGAACAATTTTCATCTGGGCATGCGCTTTATCTGGCGCAAGCTTGGCGTTGCCATCATGGACGAGCTTTGCTACCAGGCGACAAATTTCGGGGCGGAATGGTCGTCAATCACGGCCGTTGCGCTCGATCATCTGCTCCCCAACCGCCTTTACGGCATCCTCACCCGCCGCAACAAGCACATCAGCCCCCAGGCGGCCGCGCTTATCGGCGCCTTGCGCGATTATTTCACCAGCCTGCCGTCCGTAAATCCGGAAGATGCGTGGCAAAGGGCCAGGCAACAATAAAAAACTGTTTCACAAGTTTCAAATAAAAAGGCTGCCAGGAAAATCCAGACAGCCCTTTTCATTGTTTGTGAAATTGATGGCTAGAATATCATGGCGCCAACTGTCATTGTAAGCGCCGCAATCACCAGCCAGGCCATCAGGATGACCGCTGGCGCGGTTTTCCAGATTGCGGCCGCGTCCGACCATTCGTTGCCGTGCAAAAGGGCCGCGCTGGCGCTGGCCGCAGGCGTAAGAAAGGCAATGTGCACGCTCATTACAACCATTATCAGGGCAAGACTCGGGTCGGCGCCGGATGCCTGGCAATAGCTCAAAATTATCGGCATCAGGGCTACGCCTGTGGCGCCGTTATTCATGAACTGGGTAACGACAACCGCCACCGCGCCTATTATCAGGGCAAAGGTCAGCGGCGTGCTTGATTCGAAGACAGGCTGCATTATCTGCATCAAAAAGGCGGTGATGCCAGCATCCTTCGAGGCCATGGCAAAACTTAGCGGCTGAACCACGGCAAGCAGCAGCACAATGCCCCAGGTAACGCCGGAATCGACCATTACCTTGAAATTGAGCAGCTTTTTGCCGTCAACCTTGATGGCCGCCATGATGGTTACCAGCAAGACCACTATGCCTGTGTTGCCAATCGAGCGCAAAAAGCGGGTTACAAAGAAATCTTTTGGCAAAAAATTGGGCGCAAGCAGCAGAATGACCAGCAGGAAAAGGAAGACAAGAACTGTCTTCTGCACGCGGCTCAGACACAGGGCGCCTTCGGTATCCAGCTTTTCGGTTTCAAGATGCAGCAGCTTGCTCATGTCCGGCCTGAAAATATACTTGCCCAGCGCAATGAAGGCCAGCGCGCAGCCAATGCAGATAAGCAGGGCCAAAAGCATGTATTTGGCATAGTCAATATGGACGCCGCTCATGTTGGCATACGCGCCCAGCACTGTTAGCGGCACCTGCTTGAAAGGTATCATGCACATGCCCACCTGGGCGGCAAAAACTATGGCAAAGACCATCATTGTGGGGTAGCCCTCGCCTTTTTTGTAGCCGCAGGCATCGCACACGCCGTACAAAATCGACCAGCCGATGATGGCCGCGGGAGAGGCCGAGGTCAGGCCGCCGAGAATGAAAATCGAGCCCATAAAGACAAAGGTGAAGAGCCAGGGCTTGCCACGCACAAATTTGCGGGTAATAAACCAGAGCGAGATGAATTTTGAAAGGCCGTAATAGTTGATTGTGGCGCAGAAAACAAAGATGAAGAACATCATCTGCACAATCGGATCGCCAAAGCTTTTGTTGAAGAGCTGAACCGGCTTCATGCCGCCTATCAGCATGAGGGCCAGAAGGCCGGCAAGGCTTGGCCAGACGATTTCAATGAATATCCAGCCATACAAAATGCCCAGAAAGATGCCTATAAGATTCATGCCCAGCGGCGTGAGAGGCCCGAAAGGAGCCATTTGTCCAAAGCCGAACATGATCAGAAGACAGATACAGGTATGCACCCAGTACATTGGCGAAGAGCCGCCTGCAGGTGCGGCCTTGGCCGCTGCGTTCCCTGACATGGTTTTCCCCCTTGGTTTGTCCGCGTCCAGCCCAAATTGCCCTGTTTCATTGCGGCAATGCTCCAATGGACGCTTGGGAAAAATTTATCTAGCCAGGACGCTGTTTGGTCAAACAGAAAAAAACAACATACTGTTTGATTTTTTTAAACAACCTCATTCAGAAGCAGTCTTCACATAGTGAATTTTGTTCTTCCGCAAGGAAGATGGGTAAATTATGAAGGGAGTGTGCTCTTACGGCACTCGACCGGAATAATTTACGAAATCTGGCGCAGCGAGAGGGCAAAATGTGCATGTGAAGACTGCTTCTCGGTCCAGGTGAATTTAAAACCAGATTGACAGCCAGGCCCCTGGTGGGGATGGCTGCCAATCTGGTTTTTCAACGCCTGATTCTTTTTTAAATCGCGTCTTACAAAATACCAATACTCCGGCCAATTACGCCGTATCCCTGGCAAATTCCTCCTCCACCTCGCGGCTTGACTTTTCCACGCCTTCTCGCATTTTTTCCCTGGCTTTTTCAATTTTTTCGGCAAGTTCCCTGTCCTCGACAGCCAGAATCTGGGCCGCCAGCCAGGCCGCGTTGCGGGCGCCGGCGGAATCAAGGGCAGTTGTGGCAACAGGGAATCCGGGAGGCATCTGCACTGTGGAAAGCAGGGCATCCAGGCCTGCAAGCGCGCTCCCCGTAATCGGCACGCCAATAACGGGTCTTATGGTACGCGCGGCAACCGCGCCTGCCAGGTGGGCGGCCATGCCGGCCGCGCAAATGAATACCTTCACGCCGTTTTTTTCGGCACTGTCCACCAGATCCCCGGTGCGTTCTGGCGTTCTGTGGGCGGAGCTTACCGCAACTTGCGCCTTGATTCCCAAATCGGCCAGAACCTGCAGGCAGGGCTTCATCTTGTCCTTGTCGGACGCGGAACCCATCATTACAAAAACATCAGGCATTGTTATTCCTTTATTTTTATTGATTTTGTTCTCTTTCTCAAAATTCCAGGGCCAGGCCAACAGGACAATGGTCCGAACCATGGACATCCTTTTCGATCCAGGCGTCCCTGATATGGGGCGCCAGTTCCTCCGAAACAAAAAAATAGTCGATGCGCCACCCGACATTGCGGGCCCTTGCCTTCATTTTGTAAGACCACCAGGTATAATTGTCCGGCTGCGCGCCGTGAATATAGCGGAAGGTGTCAATATAGCCGCGGTCGAGAAAACTGTTCAGCCAGGCGCGCTCAACAGGCAAAAAGCCCGTGCATTTTTCATTTTCCTTTGGCCGCGTCAAGTCAATGGGCTGATGGGCAATATTGAGATCGCCGCAAATGACCACGGGCTTGCTTTTGCGGCATTCCTCGGAATAGGCCGCGAAGGCTTCCAGAAAACCCATCTTGTATTTCAGGCGCTTGAAATCGCCGGTGGGCTTGCCGTCTTCATCCAGCACATCCGCGCCACCATTGGGAAAGTAGCCGTTGAAATAATGAAAATGCTCAAATTCAAGATGCAAAAAGCGTCCCTCGCCCCTGTACTCATCCACCGGCAGTTCGGCCATAACCCTTAGCGGCTCAAGACGCGAGAACACGGCCACGCCGGAATAGCCTTTCTTGACCACGCAGGAATCCCAGTAGCTGTTCCAGCCAGGGGGATTGACGGCTTCTTCCGGCAGCTGGGCCGGATTGGCCTTGGTTTCCTGCAGGCCGACAATTTGACACTGATTATTTGCAAACCAGTCCCAGTCCGGTTTTTTAAGCACGGCCCGGAGTCCGTTTACATTCCAGGATACAAGTTTGATGAGCATCGGTTCCTCCACGGCAAGAATAACCGGGAGCGTTCACACAGGCAAGATACGGTTTCAGGCCTGGATTCTCTCACGCACGGCAATGCGGATGCGGCAGACGCCGCAAAGATCGCCGGATGATGTAGGCGAGCCGCAATTTTCGCAGGGTTTCAGCGCATCTTCGGCCCTTGGCGCGGATGCGGCAAAAACAGGGCGCCCATGTTTCAAAAATGACTGGTAAAAATCCAGCTTGCGGCCGGGCATGGCTTTTTCGAGACGCCCCAGAATATTTTTCAGGGTCGTGAAACTGGCGCCCGGGCTATACGGGCAGGAAGCGCAGGAATGTTCAATGCCTTCAATAAAGGCATAGTTCGCGGTTTCAAATTCGCTCAGCCGCCAGAGCGGCTTGATGCGCCTTGCAAAACCGTTTTCGGCCTCAAGCAGGGGGCCCTGGGAGGACAGATAGGCCCCATCCCAGCGCATGGTATTGCTTAATAGCCTTGCCGTTTCATCATCCAGGTTGTGGCCGGTTGCCAGGGCGGCGAATCCGCCGTCAATGGCCGCGCGGTTGAAGTAGTGGCGCTTTATCTTGCCGCAGGCCGAGCATACCGGCCTGTTCAGGGCCGCCTTGACGAGGGGGATGGCCAGACCTTCGTCGGCAAGGCTGATTATTTGCAAATCAAGCCCGTGCTTTTTGCAAAAACGCTCCACCACCTGACGGGCAATACCGGAAGAATCCGGAATGGCAAGGTCAATGAACAGGCCGGAAACCCGGTACCCCTGGCGCGAAAGCTCCAGCATCAGCGAAAGGCTGTCCTTGCCGCCGGAAATGGCCACAAGCACGGGTTCCTGTTTTGCCAGCAGCTTTTGGCTTTCTATGCCCCGCGCCACCTGGCGGCTAAAAAAATCGCAAAAACATTTCGAGCAAAAGCCGGTATTGTGGCTGTTCAGGGCAACATGGGCAGTCTGGCCGCAAACCTTGCACTTCATTGTCTTTCCTTGACATGCCGTTTGATAAATTTTAATTTTGAAGAGGGAAACAATTCCCGCCAAAGCAATTCTGGAAGCCGTCATCGCTTGCATTTTGTCGTTCCGAGAACGGCTTCCACATTCCGGAGTAATATTTTATGGCAAATCTTATTGTAATTGTCTATCCCACGGAGATTCAGGCCGAACAGGTGCGCCTGGATTTTCTGAAAATGCAGAAAGAATACCTGGTCAGCCTGGAAGACGCGGTTATCGCCGTTAAAAAGCCGGATGGCAAGGTAAAACTTCGCCAGATGTACAATCTTGCCCTGGGCGGCACGGTAAGCGGCGCGATCTGGGGCACGCTGATCGGCCTGATTTTCATGATGCCCTTCTTCGGGCTGGTGCTGGGCGCGGCCACGGGCGCCGTTGCCGGCTCGCTGAGCGATGTGGGAATAAATGACGACTTCATGAAGAGGCTGGCCTCAACCCTCAAGCCAGGCAATTCCGCCCTCTTTGTGCTTGTCGATTCCGAAATCACCGACAAGGTCCGCGCCGAACTCGAAGGCACGGGCGGCACAATTTTGCAGACCTCCCTTTCCACAATCGATCAGGAAAAGTTGCAGAAGGCCCTGGACGAAGCCAAGAAAAATGCCCAGCCAGTGGACGAAGCCCCAAAAGCAGAATAGATTCATTAATTGCCATTAAAAACCCAAAGGCCATCCGTTCGGGTGGCCTTTGTGTTTTGTGTAACAGTATATTATAATTAATTTTTTTTGCATAGTGCAATATATTGCCCATAACCAAAAACCGCCAGCCCAAATGCGATAATCAGGATATATGCCAGGCTCAATTCTGGCTCCTTGTTGAAAATAATATCTTTATCTATTTTAATCCAGCAAGCTTTTGGGCCTAAAAAAGAATACCCCCGCGGGGCGAATGCCGCGCGGGGATATGGAGCCAAATTTTCAGCCCGTTTTTTTTTTTTGCAATTAGCCGATAAGCTGCATTGCCATCTGCGGCATGCTGTTGGCCTGCCCAAGCATGGCGACAGCGGACTGGGTGAGAATCTGGTTGCGGACAAAGTTCGTCATTTCCGTGGCCACGTCCACATCGGAGATGCGGGATTCGGATGCCTGCAGGTTTTCGGCCTGAACCGTAAGATTGGTTACGGTGTTTTCAAGGCGGTTCTGCATGGCGCCGAGGTTGGCGCGTATCTTGTCCTTGGAGTCGATGGCCTGGTTGAGGGCAACCAGGGCCTTCTGGGCTGCCTGCTGCGTGGAAACCGTGTAACCATCGGAACCTGGCGTGGCCTGGTTGCCTACCCCAAGGGATGAAGCCGTGCAGCTGCCGATTTCGATGTAGTAGTAGTCTTCGGCTTTGTCGTTCATGGGGCCGAAGTGAACCTTCAGCGCGCCCTTTGCATCCAGCTCGGAACCATCATGCTGCAGCGCGCTGCGGTCGTCATAGTTCATGCTGGAAAGGTCGCCGTTGAGCAGGTGAATGCCATTAAAGTCCGTGGCGTTGGCGATACGGGTGATTTCGCTGGCCATGGCCTGGTATTCGGATTCGATCATCAGGCGCTGGTCTGAAGTATATGTGCCCGTGGCCGCCTGTTCGGCCAGTTCCTTCATGCGGATCAGCTTTTCGTCGATAACGCCGAGCGCGCCGTCAGCTGTCTGAATGAGGGAAATTGCATCGTTGGCGTTGCGAACGCCCTGATTCAGGGCGGCAATATCCGCGCGCATAAGCTCGCGGATAGCCAGACCGGCAGCATCGTCGGCCGCGCTGTTGATGCGCATGCCGCTGGAAAGACGCTGGGTAGAGGTCTGAAGGTTGCCGTAATGTCTGGTAAGGGTGTTGGCAACGTTGCTGGACATTTGGTTGTGATTGATATACATTACATTCCTCCGTGAATATCCTGTTGACCCGGCGTCGCGCACCGCGCGCCCGCTTCCTTTCGAGCTGCCGCCGTTTTTTCGCAAAGATGCGGATAAATTTTCAAATTGCGCCAATCCTCCAATCCCGACTGACGCGGCCCCTCCCCCCGATTTTCCGGACTTGCGGAAACAACGGGGAACATTTTGCCATTTGAAAGCTTCGGCCAGACATATGCAGTTTGCGTGCCAATTTAAATTAACGTCGCCCAGGTAGGAAAGGCCATCAAAAACGGCCAATAGTCGCGGGAGTTTTGCGCTCCGCCAAATTTCAGACAGGAAAAAAACTCCTGTCAAAAACCATTCGGGGCGCGGAAACGGAAAGTTCTGCCTCTTGCCGGCGAAGCATATTCCCCACTATGCGGGACACGGCGCAGCGCGCCTTTGCAGGCAAAGTCGCGTCAGGGCATTCCCCGCTTCATTGCCCAATGCCCTAAAACGAAAATATCCCCGCGGGGCTTTCGCCCCACGGGGATATATGGTCGAATTCCCAACCGGCTTTTGGCTGATTAGCCAATAAGCTGCATGGCCATCTGCGGCATGCTGTTGGCCTGGCCAAGCATGGCCACGGCGGACTGGGTGAGAATCTGGTTGCGGACAAAGTTCGTCATTTCCGTGGCCACGTCCACATCGGAAATGCGGGATTCGGCCGCCTGCAGGTTTTCGGACTGGGTTGTAAGGTTGGTGATCGTGTTTTCCAGACGGTTCTGCAACGCGCCAAGGTGGGCGCGGATGTTGTCCTTGGACTTGATGGCAGAATCAATCGTGACCAGGGACTTCTGGGCCGCCTGCTGGGTGGAGACCGAGTTGCCGGCAGCGCTACCAACGCCGAGGGCGGAGGCTGTGCAATCGCCAATCTCAATGTAGTAGTAGTCTTCCGCGGAATCGTTCATCGTGCCGAAGTGAATCTTCATGGCGCCATCCTGGCCTTCAATTCCGGCACCATCCTTGGCGTTCGTGTGAGGCCCGCTGAGGTTGCCGTTAAGCAGATGGATGCCGTTGAAGTCCGTGGCATTGGCGATACGGGTGATTTCGCTCGCCATGGCCTGGTATTCGGAATCGATCATCAGACGCTGGTCGGAAGTGTAGGTGCCGGTGGCTGCCTGTTCGGCCAGTTCCTTCATGCGGATCAGCTTTTCGTCGATAACGCCCAGGGCGCCGTCGGCTGTCTGGATGAGGGAAATGGCGTCGTTGGCGTTGCGCACGCCCTGGTTCAGGGCCGCGATGTCGGCGCGCATCAGTTCGCGGATGGCGAGACCGGCGGCATCGTCAGCCGCGCTGTTCACGCGCAGGCCGCTGGAAAGGCGCTGGGTCGAGGTCTGAAGGTTGCCGTAATGGTTGGTAAGGGTGTTCGCAACGTTGGTAGCCATTTGATTGTGATTGATGTACATGACATTCCTCCATGAATGTTCTTTGTCGCCCGGCGGCGCACATTCGCTCGCCCGCTTCCCTGCGGACTTCCGCCGTTCCGCCTGCTTGATCGCAAGCTTGTTGTTTTTGTCGTGTGCCAGTCTTTATCGGCGCTCCGGCCGATTACCTTAGACTGGCGGCCCCAGTTTTGCGGATTTTTCCGCATTTCCGGTCCCGTGGTCCCGGAGAGGCATTTTCTGCCGTTTTGTAACCTGCGCCTTCTTTTATGCAGGTTACATGCCAAACCGGTTTTCCGGCACTTCCCATTATGAATGTTATCCGCATATCCAGCGGAAAGCGCCGAATTTTTCCTGCGCCATGTATATGGCATCATCCGTGCCAATTCATTTTTCCACGCTGCCTGGCGCCAGGTAATGCCAATAAATAACGAAAGTTATAAACAACCGTCAGTTTTATGACCTCTTTTGTGGATAACATGTTGACAAACCGGCAAAATGCCCCGAAACCATAGCCAGGCTGCTGCAAAGAAAGGGCAATCCTCCTGAAATTCCATGTTCCGCAAAGACATTAAGGCGTCTCTCAGGCAGCGGGAAAAATTTTCCCGTCTTTAATGTTTTTAACTCCGACAAAAAATTTCCAAAAAGTTTTCCACAATTTCTTGACGGAAGAGGGGTTGTTCTTATATATTTATCAACAGATTTCCACAAGGAGGTTTGTGGATGGATTCAATGCTCTTTTACCCGCGCCGCTGGTTTGTGCCGCAGGAAACTGCAAATGCCGCGCGCCGGCCTGTGCGCGACGACATAGACGCCTTGTGTGAAAATATATGTGGCCCGACAATTTGCCAAAAATCATCAGGGGATGGGGATTCCGCGCAGACGAAAATTATACCCGCGCGCGGAAAGCTTGGCCGGCGCAAGGCTGAATTTTTGCCTTGCGTCGACCTTTCAGCCCATGACGACGCCTATATTTTGAGCATGGAACTGCCCGGAGTCGCCCCGGAGAGCGTAACTTTTACGCTTGACAACAATATTTTGCAGATAGCCGGCGACAAGTCGGCAAATGACGGCGGTCGTCAGATGCTGGCCGAAAGGGTTTACGGCTCGTTCAGGCGGGACTGGAGGCTTCCGCAGGATGCCGATACCGATAATATCACTGCCAGCCATAAAAATGGCGTGCTCAATGTTTTTGTGCCCAGAAAAATGCGGATTGACTGCCAGATGGATGGTCATGCAAGGGCATAGGAACCTCCTCCAACCGGATTGGGACGCCAATCCGTACATAACGGTCCCGCCGGGAGTGTGTCGCTCGGCGGGGCTTTTTTGTCACATATCACAATTCCAAAACGTCGGTTGATGCAAAGAAAGCAAAAAGGCCCGGCACATGCCAGGCCATATTTACGCCCTTTGGCCCTCCCCGGCCTCCAGGCATTATCCATAAGCATTCCTGAAGAAAATATCCATTTCCAATGGCTATTTTCATTCATTTGCGCTGCCCTCATTTCAACCGCAGCCAGGCTGCGGTTTCATTCAGGCGCGAGTGTCTGCTAATGCAGCCACCGGAGCGTTTACCTGATTTCGTCAGGAAAACGCTCTATCTCTCCATCACATTGCCAATTGCCTAGCGAATGAGCTGCATTGCAAGCTGCTGCGCGCTATTGGCCTGCCCAAGCATGGCCACGGCCGACTGGGTCAGAATCTGGTTGCGCACAAAATTGGTCATTTCGGTGGCCACATCCACATCGGAAATGCGCGATTCCGCGGCCTGCAGGTTTTCGGCCTGGGTGGTCAGGTTGGTAATCGTGTTTTCCAGGCGGTTCTGCAAGGCGCCGAGATTTGCGCGGATGTTGTCCTTGGACTTGATGGCCGCATCCAGGGTGACCAGCGCGGCCTGGGCCGCGGCCTGGGTGGAAACCGAATTGCCGGCGGCCGAGCCAACGCCCAGGGCGGAAGCGGTGGCCTTGTCTATCTTGATATAATAGTAGTCTTCGGCCTTGTCGTTCGCGCTGCCAAAGTGAACCTTTAGCTGGCCGGATGCTGCCGCCTGGCTGCCGTCATGATCCGCGGAAAGATTGCCGTCGAGCAGATGAATGCCGTTGAAGTCCGTGGCATTGGCGATACGGGTGATTTCGCTGGCCATTGCCTGATATTCGGAATCGATCATCAGGCGCTGGTCCGAAGTGTAGGTGCCTGTGGCGGCCTGCTCGGCCAGTTCCTTCATGCGGATCAGCTTTTCGTCGATAACGCCAAGGGCGCCATCGGCAGTCTGGATCAGGGAAATTGCGTCGTTGGCATTGCGCACGCCCTGGTTGAGGGAGGCGATGTCTGCGCGCATAAGCTCGCGAATGGCGAGGCCGGCCGCATCGTCAGCCGCGCTGTTGACGCGCAAACCGCTGGAAAGGCGCTGGGTGGACGTGGCGAGGTTGTTGTAGTGCCCCGTAAGATTGTTGCTTACGCCAAGGGCCATCTGATTATGATTGATATACATGCATTCCTCCTTGAATGATGTATACAACAAGCGGTGCAAAATGCCGGCGCTATCCATGCGCCTTGCCGCTTTATCCGCCTTATCGGCCATGAAAGGCGATTGTTTAGGCTTAAATGGGAATTATTTTCCCTTTTGTCAATTTTTTTTGATTTAACCGGCAAAAATTTCCCGCATCCGTTTCCACAAGCTTGCATGAAACGCCCCCCCCCATTATAGTCGGGCCATGAGAGCAGCCGTAATTTTTTTCATCCTCGTCCTTTTGGGGGGGTGCGGCCCGAAGGAAATCGGGGAAGGCACGTCGGATTACGTTTCCGAAAAAACCGGGGACGCTTCGACTGCCGAAAACATGCGCTATCCCATGACTGGCGCGAACCGCACCCAGCAAATGCTTTATTACTACAACAAGCCGGACGTGATGCAGAATTACCAGAACTGGCGTCTCGGGCAATTCCGCCGAATGATGGGCGTCAGGCCATCCCCTGAAGATCCGGCATACAGGGCCGTGCCCAGACAACGCAGTCCATTCAGGCAATAATTATGGATCCTGTATCTCACGCAGCAAGCGGCGCAATCGCCCTCATGGCCCTGCGCAGCCGTCCGGCCACGGCCTGGGCCCTTCCCCTGGCCGCCCTGGCCTGCGCATCGCCCGATATTGACCTGGTTTTTTGCCATAGTCCCCTGGATGTTTTGCTTCTGCACCGCGGCATTACCCACGCTCTTGCCGCTTCCCCAGTTTTCGGCTTCATTCTGGCGCTGTTTTGCTGGCCCCTGTGGCGAAAGTCCACGCCCGGCTACTGGAAATTCTGGCAGGTCTGGCTTTTTTGCATCGGCATGATCTGGCTGCATGACTGGCTCGACGTGGTTACAACCTACGGCACGATGATCTTTTTGCCTTTTTCGCATTACAGGGTGCGTTTGAACAGCATCTATATAATAGATCTTCTGGTGACCATTCCCCTGCTGCTTGGCATTTTTCTCTGGCACGGCAAACGGCGCCTGATTCTGCTGGTTTTTGCCTGGATTTTTTTCTATCCCGCAGCGGGCATAGCCCTGAATGCCTGGCATACCGGCCAGGCGGAAGCCCGTTTTGAGGCGGAAAACCGCAATGTTGATAGAATCCATGTTCTGCCTGACGCATTTGCGCCATTTTTCTGGCGCATGATTTTCGAAGAGGAAAAAGACGGCGTCTTCACCGTGCGCAGCCAGGGTCTCGACGCCCTCGGAAAACCGCGCACGGCGGAAGATATTCACCCGGCCGCGCCAAAAGAACTTGTAGATTCCCTCATGGCAAGGTCAACGGAATGCGCAGTGTTTTTCGACTTTGCCGTGCTGCCTGTCATGGACGGCTTGCGGCCTTCTTTTTTGCCGAAAGACAGCGACAATCCGGATTACAGACTGTTTTATGATTTGCGCTTCGGCAGCAATCTGGAATTTGTGCAAAAAATTCTGGCCATGCGGCCGGATGCCGATCTGCCTTTTTTGCTGATGACTGGTCTGGGGCGCAATGACGCGCCCGAGCTTGTGCGCCTGCGGTTTTCCGACAGTGGCAGGGATTCCGGCTGGCACAGGCCCGACCCGATCCATAAACCCGAATTCCTTGAATGGCTGGTGGGATTACGCTGATGGAAAAACAATTGAGCCATATAGGCCAGGACGGCGGCCTGAAAATGGTCGATGTGGGCGATAAAAAAATTACCCGGCGGGTGGCGGTTGCGGAAGCAGTGGTCGAACTTTCCGAAGAAACGCTCGGCCTTCTGGAAAAGCAGGCCCTGCCCAAGGGGGACGCCCTTGTTTGCGCGAAGGCGGGGGGCATACTGGCAGCAAAGCGAACCGACGAACTAATTCCGCTTTGCCACAGCCTTGGCTTGTCATACGCCGATATCCGCTTCGAAACAAGGCATGATCCCGCAAGCATCCGCATTGAGGCGGAAACACGCAGCACAGGCCAGACGGGGGTTGAAATGGAGGCAATTATTGCCGTCCAGACAGCAGCCGCGATAATTTATGACATGTGCAAGGCCGCGCAGCGGGACATTGTAATCAGTAATGTGCGTCTGCTCTATAAAAATGGCGGCAAGAGCGGCGAGTTCCGCGCAAAAAGATCATGACGGCGCGATTTGATCCCGTTGCATTTTCCTTTGGCAATTTCGAGTTCCACTGGTATGGCCTGATGTACCTGGTCGGCTTTGCCGTTGGCTGGTGCCTCGGGCGCTATCGGGCCGGCAAGCCGAATTCCGGCTGGAGCAAGACCGAAGTTGACGATTTGCTGACCTGGACAATGCTGGGCGCGATTATCGGCGGCCGGCTCGGCTATGTGCTTTTTTACGATCTTTCCTCATATATCAACAATCCCTCCGAAATCCTCAAGATCTGGCACGGGGGAATGTCCTTCCACGGCGGGCTTCTGGGCGTTGCCGCGGCCTTTTTATATTTTGCCCACAGCCGCAAACGCGCTTTTCTGCAGATTTCGGATTTTGTAGCCCCGCTTGTGCCCCAGGCCATTTTCTGGGGCCGAATTGGCAATTTCATCAATGGCGAGTTGTGGGGTAAAACAACAGATTTGCCCTGGGGCATTGTTTTTCCCAATGCCGGCCCGCTGCCCCGGCATCCATCCCAGCTTTATGAAGCCCTGCTCGAGGGGCTTTTGCTCTTTGTCATCCTCTGGATTTATTCTTCCAGGCCGCGCAAGCCCGGCGCAGTCTCCGGGCTGTTCGCGCTCGGCTACGGCATTGCCAGATTCCTTGTGGAGTTTGTGCGCCTGCCGGATGCCCATATAGGCTATCTTGCCTTTGGCTGGCTGACAATGGGGCAGCTGCTCTGCCTGCCGCTGATCGCCCTGGGCATCTGGCTGCTGGCAAGAACCGTGAATGATGTTCGTTCCTGATGCGCGGCTGATATATGAGAAACTTTCCGGCAGGGCATTGACACAAAACGATTCACTGCATATTTTCCAGCACAAAAAACGCATACAGGAGATAACATAATGAGCGAAAGCATTCTTGTGGCCGTTCCATCCGAGGCTCCAGGCGGCCTTGATGCCGCGCCCAGCGCGCATTTTGGCCATTGCGCCGCCTACACTGTGGCCAGGGTGGAAAACGGCTCTATCGGCGATATAAAGGTGGAAGCCAACAAGGGGCATGAACACGGCGGCTGCGTGCAGCCTGTGCAGGAACTGGCCAAACAGGGCGTAACCGTCCTGCTGGCCGGCGGCATGGGCATGCGTCCCCTGGCCGCCATGCAGGAAGCCGGCATCAAGGTATATTATTCAACTGGCCAGACGACAGTAAAGGACGCCCTGCAGGCTTTCATTGACGGCAAGCTAGTGGCCTTTGGCAGTGATCAGCTTTGCAAGGGCAACTGCGGACATCACGGCCACTAGAATTTAATCCTTTTCCAATAATAACAAAAAGGCGGTATTTAATGCCGCCTTTTTTATGGCAAATGCCTGAATAGGGGGGGCCTGGGAGCCCAGGGGGCCCCAGGCAGGGTTTGTGGCTGCAGCCCCAAAGCAGCAATAAGCTTAAAGCCCCAGCACCTTTACGGTGGCTTCAGCTATTTCCAGTTCCTCATTGGTCGGGATAATCAGGACCTTGATGCGGCTATTGGGCGTGGAAATGACGCGCGCGCCGGGCTTGCGCTCGGCATTTTCCTTTTCGTCAAGCTCAATGCCCATCCCCTTGAGATCCTTGCAGACCATTGAGCGCACAATGGCGTCGTTTTCGCCGATGCCGGCCGTAAAGACAATGGAATCGAGATTGCCGTCCAGCAAGAACACATATGCGCCCAGTGTTTTGCGAATGCTGCGAACCAGCATTTTCACGGCCAGGCCGGCCTTTTCGTCGCCATTTTCGGCCGCCGCATGCACATCGCGCATGTCGGTCATCCCGCAAATGCCGAACAGCCCGGACTGCTTGTTCATCACGGCATCGGCTTCGGCCGGGGTGTATTTCATTTTTTCTTCCATAAAGGGGACGATGGCCGGGTCAATGCTGCCGCAACGCGTGCCCATGACAAGGCCTTCGAGAGGAGTGAGGCCCATGCTGGTATCGTAGCATTTGCCGTCCTTCACGCAGGTCATGGATGAGCCATTGCCAAGGTGCATGGTTATGGAGCGCAGTTCGTTCTGGGGTTTTTTCAGGAATTCGGCCGTTTTCCTGGCAATGAATTTGTGGGAAGTGCCGTGGAAGCCATAGCGGCGCACATGCAGTTCGGTATACATGGCGTATGGCAGCGCGTAGATATAGGCTTCCGGCGGCAAGCCGGCCACGCCGAATTCCGTATCGAAAACCGCCACATTGGGCACACCGGGGAAGAGCTTTTCGCAGACTTCAATGCCCATGAGATTGGCGGGATTATGCAGGGGGCCAAGCAGGAAGTTATCCTTGATGACCTGCCTGACGCGCTTATCCACGAGGACGGGCTGCGTGATTTCCTCGCCCCCGTGCAGCACGCGATGGCCTATGCCGTTGATTTCCTTCTTGTCCTTGATCACGCCGATCTTCGGATCAATCAGCAGCGAAATGACCAGTTCCATGGCCTCGACATGGGTTGGGAAATACTCGTCGCGCACAATTTTCTGCTCCTTGTCGGAATCGGGCATGATCTTGTGCGTCAGCTTGCCCTTTTCCAGGCCAATGCGTTCGGCAAGGCCGGAGCAGAGAACTGTTTTGTCGCCCATGTCGATGAGCTGATATTTGCAGGAGGAAGAGCCGGCATTGATTACAAGTATCTTCATGATATTCCTTTTCTGTATTGCTTTTTATTTCGCTTTTTTGTCGGCCGCGGCCTGGACGGCCGTAATGGCGACAGTGTTGACGATATCTGGAACAAGACAGCCGCGTGAAAGATCATTTACAGGCTTGTTCAGGCCCTGGAGCACGGGGCCGATGGCAATTGCCTGGGCCGCCCTCTGCACGGCCTTGTAAGTATTGTTGCCCGTATTGAGATCCGGGAAGATGAACACGGTTGCCCGGCCCGCGACCTGGCTGCCGGGAAGCTTGGTTTTGGCAACAATGGGATCGATTGCGGCATCATATTGCAGCGGCCCTTCAAGGGCAAGATCCGGCGCCATTTCCCTGGCGATTTTGGTTGCCTCGACAACCTTGTCCACATCCGTGCCCTTGCCGGACGTGCCCGTGGAATAGGAAAGCATGGCCACGCGGGGCACAATGCCGAAAACCTGTGCGGTATGCGCGCTGGCAATGGCAATTTCTGCAAGCTGCTGGGCGGTTGGATTGGGATTGACCGCGCAGTCGCCAAAAACCAGCACCCTGTCCTTGAGGCACATCAAAAAGACGGAGCTGACCACGGAAAAACCGGGTTTGGTCTTGATAAACTCGAATGCCGGGCGGATTGTGTGCGCCGTTGTGTTGACAGCCCCGGAAACCATGCCGTCCGCGTCGTCCAGCTTGACCATCATCGTGCCGTAATAGGTGGCGTCGCTCATGATGTCCCGCGCCTGTTCGGGCGTAATGCCCTTGGCCTTCCTGAATTCATGATAGGCCCTGGCATATTCGTCGAATTTGGGAGACTTCACGGGATCAATCAGCGTGGCCCTGGCAATATCCAGATTTAGCGCGCTGGCTTTGGACCTGATGGTTTCGACATTGCCGAGAAGTATGATTTCCGCCACTTCGCGGCGCAGCAAAATATCCGTCGCGCGCAAAATGCGCTCTTCCTCGCCTTCGGCCAGAACAATGCGCTGCGGGTCGCTTTTCGCCCTCTCGATAAGCTCGAATTCGAACATCATCGGAGTCATGCGGTTGGATTTGCCCTCGGCCAGGATGCGGTTGGCGATTTCCTTGCCGTTGACATAATGTTCGAAAAGCCCAAGCACCGTATTGATTTTGCGGGTGTCGCCCGGCTCGATGAGGCCGTAGATTTCCTGCAGGGCCATGATGGTGCGGTAGGTGTGATTCTTTGTGGAAAGAATCGGCAAGGGGGAACCGCTCCAGCCTTCGACCAGCCTGTACACGCTTTCCGGCGGCTGCAGGCCGCCTGTCAAAAGCACGCCGGCAATGTCGGGCGTGGCCGATGAAAGACGCGAGGCAATGGCGGCCAGCAAAATGTCGGTGCGGTCGCCCGGCGTGATGATCAGCTGATCCTTTTCGATATAATTCAGGAAATTATCGACATGCATGGCCGCGACAAGATAGTCGCCAACCAGTTTGTCCATATGGCTGGAGCCAAAAAGCACCTCGGCCCGGAGTCCCTTTTTCACGTCGTTCATCGTGGCGCGGCCGATTGCCGGATCATTCGGAACCGCGTAAATCAGGGCGTTTTCGCCATTTTGCGAAAGCTGCTTGCGCAATTCGTCGAGCTCGGTCTGGCTAAGGCCGGAACGATTGATTATTGTGGCGACAACATCCAGGGAATATGGCTCCAGGCTTTCCATTACAAGCTGCAGGGAATCCGAAATATCCCTGGCCGTCGCGTCCTCTCCGCTGGTAACCAGCATTACCGGGCAGCCCAGATTGGCCGAAATTTCCGCATTCAGCTCGAATTCGAAAACAGGGTCCTTGCCCAGAAAATCAGTGCCTATGCACAGCACGAAATCGTGGGTCTGGAGCAGTTTTTTGTATTTCTGGATTATGTTTTCGACAAGCAGGTTGCGGGATCCCTTGTTGATAATGTCGCGGGCTTCCGCCTGCGTGTAGGCAAAGGCATCGGCATATTCCATATCCAGCTTGAAATGGGTGATCAGCAGATTGATATCGGGATCACGGGCATCAAGCTGGGGTTCGTTGATGATGGGACGAAATACGGCAACGCTGCGCATGGTGCGCGTAAGCATCTGCATGACGCCAAGCGCGACCGCGCTTTTGCCGGACATGGCCCCCGTAGCTGTAATATAGAGCGCATTCTGTCTCATTTATACCCCCCGGCGCAAAGGCGCGGCCAGATGGCCGCGCCCCGTGTTTCATTCAGTCAAATTGCCTATGCCTCTTCCTTGCCCGGCCATGTCCCGGGGAAGGGGAGATCGCTAAGCTGCTTGTAGAGAGCATAACGTTCCATATAGGCTTCCTGCAAATCCTTCTTGAGAATTGGCGAAAGTTCCGGCCTCGTCTTGTCGAGGGAGGCATAGCGGTTTTCGCCTTCCAGGAAGGCATGGAAATCGCCTTTCGGCTCCTTGCTGTCCAGCTGGAAAGGATTCTTCTTCTGGGCGGCGAGTTCGGGATTGTAGCGATAAAGCGGCCAGTAGCCGATTTCGACGGCTGCCTTTTCCTCAAGCTGGCTGCAGCCCAGGCCCTTCTTGATGCCCTGGTTGATGCAGGGGCAATAGGCCATGATCAGCGACGGTCCCTTGTAGGCTTCGGCTTCCCGGAAGGCCTTGAGGGTCTGTTGCTTGTCGGCGCCCATGGCTATGGATGCCACATAGACATAACCATAGGTCATGGCCATGCGTCCGAGATCCTTCTTGCCGATGCGCTTGCCGGCTGCCGCAAACTGGGCGACAGCGCCAAGCGGCGTGGCCTTTGAGGACTGGCCGCCTGTATTGGAGTAAACCTCGGTATCCATCAGAAGCACATTGATGTCCGCGCCGCTGGCCAGCACATGATCGAGGCCGCCGTAACCGATGTCATAGCCCCAGCCGTCGCCGCCGAAAATCCAGACGCTCTTCTTGGTGTAAAGATCGTCCATTTCCCAGAGCTCATTGGCCAGCTGGCAGTCGAAGTCGCCCAGATTGGCCATGATCTGTTCGCCGAACTTTCTGGAGCCTTCCGGGTCTTCCTTGTTGTCCAGCCAGCCCTGCAGGGCGGCTTTGAGCTCGGGAGATGCGGAATCGCATTTGAGGGCCTCGGCCACAATGGCCGCAAGGCGGTTGCGGCGCGCAAAGTAGGCTTCCTCGATGCCATAGCCGTATTCGGCCGCGTCTTCAAAAAGGGAGTTGCCCCAGGCAGGTCCGAAGCCGTCCTTGAAGGTCGTGCAGTAAGGCGTGGTCGGTGAGGAAGCGCCCCAGATGGAGGAGCAGCCTGTGGCGTTGGCCACTATCATCCTTTCGCCAAAGAGCTGGGTCAGAACCTTGACATACGGGGTTTCGCCGCATCCGCCGCAGGCGCCGGAGAATTCATGCAGCGGCTGCTGCAGCTGGGAACCCTTGACCGTGTCGCGTGGCATCAGGTCGTCCTTGAGGCTGACGTTCTCCTGGGCGAACTTGAGATTGGCGACTTCCACGTCCAGACGTTCCGGAAGCGGCTTCATCACCAGGGCCTTTTCCTTGGCGGGGCAAACCTGCACGCAGGATCCGCAGCCAAGGCAATCCTGGGGATAAACCTGGATGCGGAATTTGAGGCCCTTGAGTTCCTTGCCGATGGCATCTTTCGTTTCGAAAGTCTGCGGAGCGCCGGCCAGTTCCTCTTCTGTTGCCACAACAGGCCTGATGGCAGCATGGGGGCAAACAAAGGAACACTGGCAGCACTGGATGCAGTTGCCGACAATCCATTCGGGAATCTTGATGGCCACGCCGCGTTTTTCGTAGGCAGCCGTGCCAAGGGGCATGAAGCCCGCGGGATCCATGGCGGACACGGGCAGGTATTTGCCCTGCTGGGCAAGGATGGGCCGCACAATGTCGCGCACATAGTCGGTATCGTCGGGATGGGTGACAACCGCTCCTTCGGTGGTTGTGGCCCAGGATTCGGGATACTTGATTTCCTCGAGGCCTGTCACAGCTTTTTCCACAGCCGAGATATTCATGTTGACAACGTTTTCGCCCTTGAGGCCGTAGGTCTTCTGGATGGATTCCTTGAGGTAGGCCACGGCCTGGTCAAAGGGGATGACGTCGGCCAGCTTGAAGAAGGCCGTCTGCATGATCATGTTGATGCGTCCGCCAAGGCCGACCTCCTGGGCCAGTTTGACGGCATCGATATTGTAGAAGCGCACCTTGTTCCTGGCAATGGCGTTCTTCATTTTGGCCGGCAGATGGGTTTCCATTTCCTCCAGAGTCCAGGGGGAATTGAGCAGGAACGTGCCGCCTTCGCGAATGCCTTCCAGCAAATCGTAATCAAGAACGTAGGTGCTCTTGTGGCAGGCAATGTAGCTGGCCTTGGTGATCAGGTAGGGGGAATGGATTGGTTCCTTGCCGAAACGCAGATAGGACTGGGTCAGTCCGCCGGACTTTTTGGAATCGTAGGCAAAATAGGCCTGGGCATAAAGATCGGTATGGTCGCCGATAATCTTTACTGCCTGCTTGTTGGCGCCCACCGTTCCGTCCGAGCCGAAACCCCAGAAAATGCACTGGCGGGTTGCGGGATCCGAGGTGTCAATTTCTGGACCGACTTCCAGGGACTGGTAGGTAACATCGTCGTCAATGCCCACGGAAAAATGATTTTTGGGCTGCATGGATTTGAGGTTGTCGAAAACAGCCTTGGCCATGCCGGGCGTGAAGTCCTTGGAACCCAGGCCGTAGATGCCGCCGACAATGACGGGTTTTTGCGGGCCGTATTCATAGAAGGCAGTGCAGACGTCCTTGTAAAGCGGCTCGCCCAGGCTGCCCCGTTCCTTGGTGCGGTCAAGAACGGCGATGGATTTGACAGTGGAAGGAATGGCCCGGAAAAGATGCTCGATTGAGAATGGACGGAACAGGCGAACCTTGACCAGACCGACTTTTTCGCCCTGCTGGTGCAGATAATTGACCACTTCCTCCAGCACTTCACAGGATGAACCCATGCTGATGACAATGCGCTCGGCCTGGGGACAGCCAACGTAATCAAAGAGGCCATATTTGCGGCCGGTGATCGATTCCACCTTGCGCATATTTTCGAGCACAACCTGCGGAACCAGGTCATAATAGGGATTGCAGGCTTCCATGTTCTGGAAATAGATATCCGGATTCTGGGCCGTGCCGCGGATTGCGGGGTGTTCCGGATTCATGGCGGAAGCGCGGAATTCCTCAATCCTGTCGTAATTGACCAGTTTCTTGACGTCTTCGTAATCAATGACATTGATCTTCTGCACTTCGTGCGAGGTGCGGAAGCCATCGAAGAAATGGCAGAACGGCACCGAAGAATCAATGGCCGAAAGGTGGGCCACCAGGGCAAGATCCATGCATTCCTGCACGGACGCGGAAGCAAGGAAGCTGAAGCCTGTCTGGCGGCAGGCCATCACGTCCTGATGATCCCCGAAAATCGAAAGCGCGTGGGTTGCCAGGGCGCGCGCCGAAACATGAAAAACGCCGGGCAGAAGCTCGCCGGCGATTTTATACATGTTGGGGATCATCAGCAAAAGACCCTGGGACGCGGTATAGGTGCTTGTCAACGAACCGCCTGCAAGCATGCCATGCACGGCGCCGGCGGCCCCCGCCTCGGACTGCATCTCGCGCACAATCACTTCCTGCCCGAAGATGTTTTTGCTCCCCTTGGCGCCCATTTCGTCAATCACTTCCGCCATCGGGGATGACGGGGTGATCGGGTATATGGCCGCTGTCTCGGAGAGGGCGTAGGAAATGTAGGCTGTGGCGGTGTTGCCGTCCATTGTTTTCATTTTCGCCATCTGATCCTCCTTGCGCTGGCGCGCATTGCTGCCAACGCGGCATATCGCGCGCCAGGATAATTGAATTTAACACCGATATTGGACATATCTTAACCAAATAGTCAATAACAGTCCATAATTTGCATCGGAATTTTGAACTGTTTGAACGCACAATCAGCGCAAGGTCAAGGAGTTTTTTCAAAAAAATTCCTGACAGGCAAAAAACACAAAAAAACGGGAATATCCGGAAAAATTTTCCCGGATATTCCCTGAAGCCTGTTATTTTAAAATGATCCTGATTATTGCGGCTACGGCCTGAAGCCCATCTGGGTTGCCATTTGCATTCCGCCCATTGAGTTGACGGTATTCTTATAGCCGTTATTGGCCAGCAAAAGCTGGGCGGCGGCCGCGCGATGTCCTGTATTGCAGATCAGGGCAATCGGCCTGTCGTGCGGAATTTCGCCTAGCCTGGCCTTTACTTCGTCCAGAGGTATGGCATGCCAGTCGGGATATTCGTCCTCGATTTTCTTGCTGGCCTTGAGCGGACGGGCGTCAATAAAGAAATAATTGTTTTCGCCGCGGTTTTTCCACAGTTTCATGAACTCGGGGGCTGTTATCGGCACCATTCTGCCCTCGATAACGTTTTCCGCCACATTGGCCACGGCATTGACAACATCCATGGCCGAGGCGAATGGCGGGGCGTATGCCACCTCGAGGTTGGAAATATCCTCGATCACGGGATTTTCCACATATTCCAGAACGCCGGCAACTGCGTCAATGCGGGCCTTCACGGCGTCGCCGTCCTCGCAGGTGCCCTGCATTCCCAGAACGCGGCGCGTTGTTTTATCGACCACAATTTCCATGCCCATCAATTTCTTTTCGGGATAGAAATGCGCCCTGTCGAGCTGTTCGATGGACACGCCGATGGCGTCAAAGCCGGCATCGCGCGCCTTTGGCGCGGTAAGGCCAACGCCGCAGAAGCTTCTTTTGAAGAGCTTCACGGCCCAGGTGCCGACATAACCAGGAAATTTGGCATTGCCACCGGCCAGATTGGTGCCGATTACCCGGCCCTGGCGGTTGGCCAGACTGCCCAGGGGCAGATAGCCAGGCTTGCCGGTAATGATATTCCTGATGGCCGCGCAGTCGCCGCCAGTGTAGATATCGGGGTCGGAAGTGCGCATGTGCTCATCGGCCACGATTGCGCCGAAAGGCGCCATCTCGAGCCCGGCGTCGCTGCCCAGTCTGCCGTTGGGAATAAAACCGGCCGCGAAAATTACCAGCTGGGCGTCGATTTCCCTTTTGTCGGTAACCACCTTGCAGACCTTGCCGTCCCTGCCCTCGATGCGGATCACTTTTTCGGACGTGTAAACTTCGGCGCCAGCCTGCACGCAGTCATTGCGGGCAATCAGGGCCATTTCCGGCGAAAGCACCCCTGGCAGGAGCTGGTCGAGCATTTCAACAATGCTGACCTTTACGCCCCACATATCGGCCAGGGCAACGGCCGCTTCCAGGCCGATAAAGCCGCCGCCCACAATTACCGCGCCATTGACCTTGCCGGTTTCGCAGGCATGGCGAATGGCTGACGCCGCTTCCAGGCGGGTAAGGGAATGCACGCCTTCAAGGTCGGCGCCAGGAACTGCCGGCATGCGCGGGGAGGCGCCGGTCGCAATGACAAGCTTGTCGTAGGCCAGTTCCTCTTTCTTGCCGGTTTTGAGATTTTCGACAAGGACACACTTTTTGGACCGATCAATCGAGAGCGCCCTTGTATTGATCAGAACGTCAATATTTTTCGAGGACTTGAAAAAAGCCGGATCGCGGATTTCATCGGCATTGGTCTGCCGCAGGGCGTCCACATTCTGCACTTCGCCGGAAACAAAATAGGGAATGCCGCAGCCGCCGTAGGAAATGAACTCATTTTCATCAATCATGGTTATGCTGGCATCGGGCATCAGGCGCCTGCAGCGGGCAGCCGCTTTCGGTCCCAGGGCAACGCCGCCGATTACAAGAATTTTTTCTGCCATTCCGGCCTCCTTGAAATTGATATATTAACTTTTCCTTTGTCCCGATATAGCACATAAAAATCTTTTTTGCCATACCCGCCGGCTCATGGAATGGCTTATTCCTCCTGCATTGCTTCTGTAAAGATGTGCTTGCGCGCTTCAAGCTTGGTTCTGGCGTCAAGCAGCCTTTCCGCGCGCTCCCGTTCCCTGGCCACAACATCGGTGGGCGCGCGCCTGGTAAAGCTTTCGTTGTGCAGCTTCTTGTTGGCGTCAACCAGGTCATTGTTGATTTTGGCCAGTTCCTTTTCAAGCCTTGCAAGCTCATCCTGCAAATTGACAGCGCCCTCGAGGGGCACAATCACCTGGCAGCCATTTGCCACGGAGGATGCGGAAGCCTTTGGCGCGGCGACATTCCTGTCGATTGTCAGGCTTTCAAGGCGGGCCAGGGTCATGATGGACTGGCGGTTGGCCTCGAGCAGTTTTTCCTGTTCATCGGTATCTGGATGCAGAATCAGGGCGATCTTTTTGCTCGGGCTGATATCAAGTTCGGCCTTGATTGTCCTTGCGGCGACGATCACGCTCTGGATAACTTCCATTTCACGGGCTTTTTCGGGGCGGGAAGCTTCCGGATGCGCGACCGGATAGAGTTCCAGGGCTATGTCGCGGCTGGCGTCCGGGCCGGCCGGCAAAGCCTGCCAGATTTCCGCGGTTACAAAAGGCATGACGGGATGCAGAAGAACCAGGATTTCCCGCAGGGCCAGCCAGAGCACATAGCGGGCGGGCTCGCGGATCGCCGCTTCCTCCGATTGCAGGGCCGGCTTGGCAAGCTCCAGATACCAGTCGCAGAACTCGTTCCAGACAAATTTGTAGGCGCACTGGGCCGCGTCGCTGAATCGGTATTCGGCCAGGGCATTGGCCATGTCCAGCTTGAAGCCCTCCAGGCGGTCGAGAATCCAGATTTGCGGCAATTGTTCGACAGAGGCGAGGTCAATCTTTCGGGGCGGATTGTCTTCCAGATTGAGCATGGCAAAACGCGCGGCGTTCCAGACCTTGTTCACGAAATGCCTGTAGCCTTCGATTCTCTCTTCCGAAAGACGAATGTCACGGCCCATGGCCGCAAAGACCGTCAGGGTGAAGCGCAGGGAATCGCAGCCGTATTTTTCAATCATGGCAATGGGGTCAATGCCATTGCCAAGCGACTTGGACATTTTGCGCCCCTGGGCATCGCGCACCAGCGGATGCAGATAAACCACGGAAAACGGCGGCACGCCCAGAAAGTGGATGCCCATCATCATCATTCTGGCCACCCAGAAAAAAATGATGTCGAAACCGGTTACCAGGCACGTTGTCGGGTACCAGCGCCTGAGTTCGGGCGTTTCGTCCGGCCAGCCAAGCGTGGAGAAGGGCCAGAGCGAGGAAGAGAACCAGGTGTCAAGCACATCCTCTTCCTGGACAAGACGAGCCGAGCCGCAGCGCGGACAGGTTTCCGGCGCTTCTTCGGCGACAATCAGTTCCTCGCAATCCACGCAGGTCCAGGCCGGAATGCGATGGCCCCACCAGATCTGGCGGCTGATGCACCAGTCGCGGATATTGTCCAGCCAGCTGTAATAGGTGGCAAGCCAGGATTCCGGCAAGATGCGCGTCATGTCCGGCACGGCGGCGCGCGCGGCCGGGGCGAGTTTTTTGGCGGCCACAAACCATTGCCGCGAAACGTACGGCTCGACGGTAGTATGGCAGCGGTAGCAGGTGCCCACGGAATGCCTGAGCGGCTCGACTTTTTCAAGCTGGCCCGCAGCCTCGATATCCTCCACGATCCTTTCGCGGCATTCGGCAAGGGAGAGGCCGGCGTATGGGCCGGATTCCGGCTTCATCACCGCGAATCCGTCGATAACCTGGCAAAATTCCAGATTGTGCTTTTTGCCCAGCTCCCAGTCGTTGGGGTCGTGGCTTGGCGTTACCTTGAGCGCGCCCGTGCCGAATTCCTTGTCAACGTATTTGTCCGCAATAATCGGAATCTCGCGCCCGATGACTGGCACCACGGCCTTTTTGCCAACCAGTGCGGCATATCTTTCATCCTCCGGATGGACACAGATGGCGGTATCGCCAGGAATGGTCTCCGGCCTTGTGGTGGCTATGGTAATCGAGCCGTCGGCATCGGCAAGCCTGTAGCTGATATGCCAGAGAAAACCGTCCTTGTCCTCCCGGTCAACCTCGTCATCGGCAAGGGCTGTCTGGCAGCGCGGGCACCAGTTGATCATGTAGTCGCCGCGATAAATCAGCCCTTCGTTGTAAAGCTGGACAAAAACCTTGCGCACGGCCCTTGAAAGACCTTCGTCCATCGTGAAACGCAGCCTGCTCCAGTCCACGGAACAGCCCAGGGCCTCGATCTGTTCCAGAATGCGATGCCCATATTCGTCGCGCCATTTCCAGACGCGCTCCACAAAGGCTTCGCGCCCAAGATCATTGCGGCCAAGCCCCTCTTTGGCCAGGGCACGCTCGACGACATTCTGGGTGGAAATGCCGGCATGGTCCGTGCCCGGTATCCACAGGGTATTTTTGCCCATCTGACGGGCGTGGCGGCAAAGCACATCTATGAGAGTCAGGTTGAGGGCGTGGCCTATATGCAGGGCGCCGGTAACATTTGGCGGGGGAATGACTATCGAAAAAGGTTCGCCGGACTCTTCCGGGCCGGGATGGAATGTCTTGTGCTCCTTCCACCATGTGTTCCAGCGTTTTTCAACGTCCGCGGGCTCATAGGCCTTGGGCAGATTTTCAACCATCTTGTATTTCTCTCCTCAAAGAGATTGATAGCAATGTTGTCCCGCAGGCGGATTGGGCGCAATTTGGCATGTGCATTTTTGGGCGCGCCCTGTTATAAGCCGTTCATGCGCTGCGAGACAATACACATCCTCTGGGACGGATCCCATATCTGGGGCCTGATGGCCTGGCGCGGCATCCGCGCCCTTGGCCTGCCCTGTCGTCTGGTCAAGGCCCAAGAAATAGCCCGGAATGCGTTTCATGGCAAGGCCCCGGCTCTTTTGTTGGCCCCCGGGGGGAATGCCCGCAAAAAAGCCCGGGCGCTCGGTCCTGCCGGCCTGGCCAATATTCGCGAATACCTGGCTGGGGGTGGATCGTATCTTGGTTTTTGCGGGGGCGCGGGCCTGGCCCTTACCCCGGATAACGGCGAGGCAGCCCTGGCCCTTTGCCCCTGGCCGCGGGCGCCCTACAAAAGCAGAATATTTCACTTGATTTCGGGCCATTTGCGGGCCCGGATCAATCCGGGGAAAGATTTTCCCGGGATGGCCTCCCTGCCCGTCTGGTGGCCTGGCCGTTTCGCGCCGATTCCCGGCCGGGAGGTGGCCGTTCTTGCGGAATGCTGCGGGCCGGACGAGGATTTCTGGCTGGCCGACATTCCCCTTGCGCGCGTGCCTAAAGAGGTGCTGGCCAGATGGCGCAAATGCCACGGCCTGAATATGGATTACCTCGAAAGGCAGCCTCTTGTTGTTGGCGGCAATTTTGGCCGGGGCAAATACGTTTTGAGCTATTCCCATCTGGAGACGCCAAATAGCCGCTGCGCCAACGCCTGGCTGGCCGATATTCTGGAAGAATTTTGCGGGCTCGCTCCTGCCGGGCGCCTGGTTCCGGAATGGAATCCCGGCACGGATGCAAGCACGGCCAGAAATTGCCCGCGGGGTTTAAATGAACTGGGGCCCTGGGGACTTGCCGGAATCAACCGTTTATTACAGCTGGGCGAAGATCTGCGCCTGTTTTTTCACCGCGCAAGCTGGCTCAGGGGCTGGCGCAGCGGCCTGCCCGGAATGGCCTGCAATAATCTGCGCGTGGCTTTCGGGGAATTGGCCCAAATGCCCATAACGGATGAAATGGAGAAATTCTGGCAACAGGCAGCCCGGTTTTTTTTGCAAAAGGCGGAAAAATTTTTTGACGACGCCGAAGGCTGCCTCTGGGATATGCGCCTTGAAAGAACGCTTGCCAGCGAGGGCAAATTCGGCCCCCTGGCCCCACAACTCGCGCGAATATTCGGCCATCCCATGCTTGGCGGCGGCATTGCCGAGGAATTGCTGACAACTGTTGAAGAGCTGATTTACCTGGGACTGGGGAAGGACAACATCAATTTTTAAAAGCAATTCATTGAAATGAATCTTGATTTTGATAAAAATTATTTCGGCATTGCAGCCCGAAATCACTGCTTCCTGAACCTCTGCCCGCCCCAAAAAGCCACCACCGGGCTTATGGCGAAAAAAGCGCAGGCCACAAGGATGATTGTCGCGCCGCTGCCCGTTGCCAGCCAGTCCTGGGCCGAAAACCACAGGCCCAGATAACCGCTTGCGGTCGATATGGCAATCGACCACCAGAACATTCCCCGCATATCCCGCGCGATATTCCTTGCCGCCGCGGCCGGCACAATCAGCAGGGCCGTAACCAGCAAAACTCCCACGGCCCGCACGGAAAACATCACCACAAGCGCCAGCTGGGCCGCGAAAAGATATTGCCAGAAAGCCACCTTCGTGCCCGAAACCCGGCTCATTAGCGGCGAAAGGGCAATGGCCAGCAGCCGGTTCGAGCCGAAATACTGAAAAATGACCAACACGCACAACAGCAAAAAAAGAACGACAATTTCGCCAGGGCTGACTGTAAGGATGTCGCCATAAAGGAATTGCTCCATCTCGCGCGCAAGGCTTGCCGCGCGGCTGACAACAGCCAGACCGAAAGCTACCACAGCCGAGAAAACAATGCCGATCGCCGCATCGGCGGAAAGGCCGCTTTTTCTCTGCACGGCCATGACAAAAAGCCCCACTGCCACACCGAAAAGCAGCATGGAAAGACGTGGGGGCGCGCCCAGAATCAGGCCAACAGCGAGGCCGGCAAAGGCCGAATGACCGACAGCGTCCGAAAAAAAGGCCATGCGAAAATTCAGCACCTGCACTCCCAGCATGGCTGCCATCGGGCAAAGCAGCAAAATCCCCAGCAAAGCCTGGCGCATAAAGCGCGGCTGCATGCTCTCGAAAGGCAGCCAGGCGAGCAAATCCGGCAAGAATGAAAGATCAGGCATTTTCCGCCTTCCTTTCCTGATGGTTTCCCTGGCCAGCAAAGGCCCCACAATCGCCGCAAACAGGCGCCTTTTGCCCGCTCTCCTGATGCTGTCCCGCTCCTGTAAAGGCGCCGCAATCCCTGCAAGCGGGCCAGGCCTCATCGCACTGGGCCGGATAAAGATGGATGGGCGCGCCAAAAAGCGCCAGCAGGGTGCGCGCGTCCAGGGTTTTGGCCGGCGCCCCCTGGGCAAGTACGCTTTGCCTGATGCAGATGACATTGGTCGCGTAATGGGCGCAAAGCGGCAGGTTATGGCTGACCATGATCAGCGTGAAACCCATGTTTTCCCTGGCCTTTGTCAGCAATTGCCAGAACATGCGCTCGCCTTTCCAGTCCACGCCGGCCTCGGCCTCGTCCAGGACCAGAAGATCGGGTTCCTTCCCAAGCGCATGCGCCAGAAGCACGCGCCTCAATTCACCACCGGAAAGGGCCCCTACCCGTCTTTCAAAAAGCGCCGCCCCGTCCACAAGATCAAGCAGGGATCTGGCCCGGCTTTTCTTTTCGGCCGATACCCCAAGCCAGAGCGGACGGCGCTGGCAGATTGAAAGAAATTCGTAAACCCGCAGCGGCAAAAATGGCTCGACCATCAGGCTTTGGGGCACATAGCCAATACTGGGCCGGATTTCGCGTCCGTTTTCAAGAAAAAGAATGTGTCCCGTATAGGACATTTCCCCCAAAAGGCAATGCAGAAGCGTGGTCTTGCCGGCCCCGTTGGGACCAATGAGCACAGTTGCCCCGCCAGCTGGCGCCACGGCGCGGATATCCGAAAGAATTTCGCGTCCGCCAATGCTCGCATTAACATTGTCGAAACAGACTTCCGGGCCCATTATTTGTAATACTTCCTCAAGGTCTCTAGGTTTTTTTCCATGGCTGTTTCATAATAATCCAGGGGCGAATTCTCGGGACCGTTGGCCACAGGGTTGAGCGGCGCACAGGGAATGCCGAGTTCTGTGGAAATCATGCCCGCCATCTTTGCCGAATACTGGGTGTCCGTGGCAATCAGGGCAGGTTTGGCCTCCCGCAGTTCCTTCTGCAGGGATGCAAGCCTGGCTGCCGATGGATTTTGCATGGCTGGCAGCATGGCCACAATATCGAGGCCGGCGTTCTGGGCAATATAGGCCAGCGCGTCATGCTGCAGGGCAATGCTCCTGTTCTGGGCATTGATGCCCAAGGCTTCCATGCTCTGTCCAAGCCGCCAGAGCTGTTCCGCGTATGCCTTGGCATTTGCCATGTATTGTTCGCCATGTTGGGGATCATACACAGCCAGCCCTTCTCCTATATTGGACACCATTATGGAAGCCTGCCTGGGCGCGGCAAAGATATGCGGATTGGCTTCCCCGGGATGGGGATCTTCCAGGGATTGCAAAAGCGGCGTCACATTCCTGCCGGCATTGATAACCGGCAAATTGGGCGCGACAGATTTTTTGGAATTGAGCAAAAAGCCCTCCAGGCCAAGGCCGTTGACCACCAGGACATTGGCGTGTTCAAGCTTGCGCAGATCGGCCGGCCCGGGTGAATAATCATGAGGGCAGCCGGCCATGGCCGGAATCAGCAATTCAACCTTGACGTGTTCAAGCCCGTCGCAGACATTCCTGCAAAACAACCAGACAGGATAAGTCGAAGCCAGCACGCGAAAATTGACCGCAGCCTGGACGCCGGGCGCGAAAACCACAAACATGAACAAAAAGACGCTGCCAAAACAAAATTTTTTCACTTGTTCACCCCGTCTTGCGCCTGCCAGTCCGCAAGTGTGCTGCTGATAAAATCACAAATCGCGGCATGTTCGCTCTTGCCGTTGCCCTGGATTTCAATGGGCGCCCCAAACCTGAAACGCACCGGCATGCCGCGCCTGATCCTGCCGAAATCCCGGATTATTTTGCCCTGGCCCCAGGCATCTGTCTTGAGGGCCAGTGGAACGACCGGCACGCCAGCCCTCTGGGCCAGTTTGACCCCGATTGTATTGAAGTGGCGGATATCAAATTCCAGGGAACGTGTGCTCTGGGGAAAGACAACAATCGAAATGTCCTTCTCCAACCTTTCCCTGCCGCCGTTGATCACAGTGGCCAAATCCTCGCGCGGGCTCTTGCGTCCCACAACAAGAGGATCGCGGCTGCGCATGACAGGCCCGAAGAAAGGCATTTCCACCAGGCTTTTCTTGACCACAAAGGTTACGGGACGGGACGGCCTGAGCATCCCGGGCAGGACAAAAGTCTCCAGGGTGCTCATGTGGTTTGCGACCACAACGCAAGGCCCGTCAAGCTTGCGGAAATAATCAAGGCCACAGGCTTCCAGCGGGCAATAATCCTCCAGGATGTCGGTCAGCCAGTCGCTTGCCCAGACCCAGGCATAATCATCGCATTTCCCCTTGGCTGCCTTGTGGCAAAGCCAGGCCAGCGGGCCGGCGAAAATCCGGCTGTACATGGCGGCGGCGGCCGGCACGATGCCGGCGCCGGCTGGCTTGTGGCTGTATGTGTCGCCGGGGAATTTCACCCGCATTTCGCCAGGCGTGAATTTCATGCGCTCCCTCCGGAATCATTTCTGGGCAATTTGTGAATCTTGCGCCACCATTGGGCCACGCGCGGCTCATCCCCGTTCTGGCCAGGAAAGTAAAAACGTTCCCCGACCAGCTTGTCGGGCAGATAATCCTGCTCCACAAAACTTTCCTGATAATTGTGCGGATATTTGTAATCGCGCCCGAAACCCCAGTTTTTTTGCAGCGCCGTGGTGGCATTGCGCAAATGGAGGGGCACGGGCAGGGGGCCGTCCTGTTTGACCTTGCGGGCCGCGTTGAGATAGGCCGCGTATGTTGAATTGCTTTTACGCGAAAGAGCCAGATAGGCAACTGTTTCGGCCAGCGGGATATAGCCTTCTGGCATACCGACAAATTCCACGGCCTGCTGGCAGGCCACGGCAATGCGCAGGGCTTCGGGGTTCGCCAGCCCAATATCTTCCGCTGCCGAAAGTATGAGGCGGCGGCAAACAAAGGCAGGATCCTCCCCACCCTCAAGCATGCAGGCCAACCAATACAATGCGGCATCGACATCGCTGCCCCTGATGGATTTTATCAGGGCGGAGACAATTTCATAGTGGCTGTCGCCATCCCTGTCATGGCGGGCAAGAATCTCTGGCAGAGCCTTTTTGAGCTTTTCGGGCTCGCGCTGATCTTCGGGCAATGCCGCCGCGTATTCCACAAGATTGAGCATTGCGCGGCCGTCCCCACGGCTGGCCAGGGCAAGCGTATCCAGGGCTTCCGGGACAAGCTCGAGATTGAGGCGTTTCGCGCCTTCATGGCCCAGCTTGCAAAGATCCTTCTGGGCAAGGGCTTTCAGGCGCAGGACATGGAGCCTGGAAAGCAGCTGCCGGGTAACGCTGAAAGAAGGATTTTCGGTGGTTGTGGCCAGCAGGGTGAGTTCGCCGGATTCCAGCAGGGGCAGGAAAAAATCCTGCTGGGCCTTTGAAAACCTGTGCAGTTCATCAAGAACAAGCACCTCGACTCCGGCCAGGGAACGCCTCAATTGGGCAAGCCCGGCTTCTGGAGCGGAAAGCCGCAGGAATTTTCTGCCGGATCTTGCCGCCAGCAACATGGCAAGAGTGGATTTGCCGCAGCCAGGCGGCCCGAAAAAAAGCATGCTTGGCAGGCGGTCGGCCTTTTGCAGGGCGTCAATGCGGGCGCGCAGCTGTTCCTGCCCGAAAAATTTTTCGAGAGTTTGCGGACGCAAGGCCTCCGCCAAAGGGATGTCGCGTTTCATCTGGCAATGGCCTGCGAAGCCCGGTAATGCAGCCCGAGGCAGAGAACGGCGGCCGTCTCACAGCGCAAGACCCTCTGGCCAAGGCTGACCGCAACAAAGCCGGCCGCAGCCATAAGCTCAATTTCCGCAGGCGAAAAACCGCCCTCCGGCCCAATCACATAAACGGTTGTGCCCGGCCGGCCCAGCATGGAATATTCCAGCAGCGGCTGCCCTTTCTGCTGTTCGTAAGGCAGGATTTTGTAATCGGCGCGCGCGGCTTCCCCGATCATCTCCGCCGCGTTCGCAAAAGTCCTGACTTCCGGAAGCCAGGGATTGGCGCATTGCTTTGCCCCGGCAATCATCTGGCCGCGCACGCTTTCGGCGAAACCGGCCGGAATTTTGCCCTGGCTATTTTCCCCCTGCCAAATCCACACCGCGGCGCAACCCAGCTCCACGGCCTTTTCCATAAAGAAGCCGCGGCGGGTGGCCTTGCTCATGGCAAGCGCCATGATCGCCAGGGCCTTGTCGCGCGGCGCGACTTCGCTTTCCCCGATTTCGGCAATGGCCCTGTGGCGGGAAAGCTCCCTCAGGCGGCAGCTGGCCGTGCGGCCGGCCCCGTCCATCACCCGGATTTCCTCTCCTGCCTTGAGGCGCAGAACATGCAAATGGCGCGTTTCTCCTCCGTCAAGGTCAATCGTGGCGCCATGCCAGGCCGGCGGGGGCGCGAAAAAATATGCCATGCTCATGCTACGGAGGCCTCCGCTTTTTTTGTGGCTTCATGCACCCTGGCAACAGACCTGATCTGGTCGAGCATGGATACAAGGCGACCGTAATTGCGACGAATTTCCTGCCCCTGGCGTGTCAGCTTCTTGTCGGGCGTATCAATATAGGTGCGCACCAGATAGCGATCCTGCAAGATGGTTTCAATACATTTGATGATGCTCTGCACAAGATCCGGAAAAAAATCCACCAGCTCGAACTGCAGATTGGATGTAATCTCCACCGCTTCAACCGTCATCTGCCGGTAGGAGGTTCTGATGCCGGGAAGCAGGCGGGAGGAGAGCTCCTCCAGCGCCCGAACCTTGCGGGCCTGCCGGATATAGCTCAGCCTTTCGCAAACCTCCTGGTGGAGATCGCGCAAGGTCTCGAAAACAGCTGATTTTTTGGGCGACTGCAAATAGCCTTCGACAACTTTGTCCACATTGGAAAAATAATCGTCGGTATAGGTTATCATGCGCCGCTGATGCTTGGTCAGCCAGCTGTACAGGAATTTCAGGCGTTTTTCATCCGTGTCGGTATTTTCAACCAGCTCCGTTCGCTTGTAAACAATGCGCCCGGCATATTCGCCGCGCACAATATCGTTGAGGCGAAGAAACATATTGCTGGCATCGCGGATAATGTTCAGACCGCCCAGGGATTCTCCGGTGAGCGGATGCAGGATTTCCTGGGAAGCCACGGAAAGGGCGCGATCCTGGCGCAGGTTGCCGGGGTCGAAACGATGCTGGCGGTAGGTTATGCGCATGATGATGACGCGTTTCTGGCGATCCAGGAAATAACCTTCCCGGCCAATCATTTCCAGGGCTTCTTTCTGATCCCCGTCAACGCGTACCAGGGCTATTTTTTCCACTTTGGGGTAGCGGCTATGGCTGCCATCGGAAATATAGGTCGTCAGGGTGCGATCTGTCTGGCCGAGCACGCGCAGCAGGAATTTCTCGCCCATTTTGTGGAGTTTGCGGGCAAAAAGCGCGCTTGAGGTGCGCCGCTCCGAGACAATCGGAAAACCGTAAAGCTCCATCAGGTATTGATAGACAAAAAGGCGGTTGCGCTCATAAGTTGTGGAATCGCCGTTGACAAATTTGCCTATGCGCAGGCCAAAGCGCTTCAATTCGCTGTCGATATCAGAAGGAAAGGAGGCGAAAACGCCGGAAAGATGAAAATTATGCTCGTTATCCCAGGAAAGCACCTGGGCCCTGTCCATTTGCAGGAGGTAGGGCAAAAGCGCCGGATATGCCGCAAGCCCGCTGACATCGGTAGCGGCAAATTCCTGGCTGAACTTCGGACGGGCCGCCCTGGGCAGGCGCGAGGCAAGAGTGTTGATGTTGCTGGCAAAGACATGATCCCTTAACAGGCAAAAATCCTCGCCCATTTCGCCCTTGTGCGAGTGCAGCTTGTCAAACTGGAAAATTTCGGAAAAATAATCCAGGGGACGGGCAAAGGCGACCAGGGAAAAGCCGGGCAAATTCCTGTACTCGACTATGTCGCTTTCAAATGAAGGCAGAAGCTCGCGCCCTTCGACAACGGGATACGAGGGGTCTTCCTGATAGGGCTTTGCAAGGCAATAGCGAATATGCACCGCATCCAGAAATCTCCTGAGCTCTTCCAGATCGCGCAAAGCCGGCGGATTGGCCAGATTTGGGCCATCCTGCCAGGACAGACCGTCCTTGCTGAATACATCCTGCCAGTCAACCATCATCGTTTTAATGTAAGTATTATGGTTCAACCACCATGAGCATAATGTAAATTCAGATGCAAGCATCCGCAAGACCCAAAGACGAATTTTTCAAAAAAAGTTGAAAAAATTTTACCAGCCGCTTCACAAATTTTCGGAATCCACATTCATCCTGCGCAGTTTTGCCAGCACGGAATTTTTGGAATTGCAGGCATAGCAATATACGCACCCATGACGGCAGCTGTCGTAAGTCCCTATATCCTTTGCGGGAATGCACCCGCAAAGCTTTTCCCTGGGAATGTCCTTTGCGGAAGGCAAAAGCGGAAGCTGAAGGGCTTTTTGCGTTTTTGCCGCTGGAAGCACCGCGGCAAGATCGGGGCAAAGTTTTTTTACAAGTTCGGGATCAATGCAGGACGAGGGCCGGATTTTGGGGTGAACCAGGTTTTCGGCGCAGGAATAAACAGGCAAAGGGAGTTGGGCAAGCCCCTCGGCAAGCTTTTTCGCCTCATCCCTTGTCGGCGCCCGAAAGTCGGGATTGATTCGCCCCAGGTTGCGTTCCGTCTTGCGGTAGAAATCCACAAAGCTGAATACAAGCCTGCAGGCAAAGGGCGCGATTTGTTCGGCAAGCCTTGTTATCCTTTTCAGAATGACTGCGACGTCAAGGCCCGCTCCAAGGATTATCGGATCATGGCGCCAGATTAGCCTTTCCCGGCCAAAACGTTCGGAAAGCCGCCGGAATGCGGCGATGCGCCGGGCAAGCGGCGGCAGACCGGGCTCAAGATTTTCCGCAATATAGTCGTTAATGGTGAAGTGAAAGCAGAATTGCAGGCCCATGTCCTCAATGCGGCGCAGATGAGGCAGAAGGGGCTCGGGATTTTTGCTCCAGAAAACAATCAGCCTGCATTTTTTGAAACTGACATATTGGCTTTGAGATGGGTTGAAAGGGTTTTTCCAGAGGCAGTAGCCTTCGGAGAGTCTGTTCAGCAGCCAGCGGGCATGAAATGCCGGGATGTCCGTTGCCCTGCTGGCGGAGATTATTTCTGGCTCAATTGCCAGTCTTTCGCCAGCGCGCGTGCTGATTATGCCCTGTGTCCACTTCATTGGGAATTAAAAAGGGGCCCGTAGGCCCCAATCGGCATAGGTGCGCAAAGGATTGTTCTAGCCTTCCTTGCGCATATTCTCCAGTATTTCCGTCAGCACATGCGCTTCACGCGCCATACTCGCAGTCTGTTCAACGCTCTCGCCCATAACCCTGGCTATCTCCGCGCTAAGATGATTAACCTCGGTAATGCTGCGGTTGATCTCCTCGGATGCCGCCGACTGTTCCGTGGCCGCAGCGGCAATCGCCGATACGCGCACACTGGAATCTTCCGCAAGGCTGGAAATCTTTTCCAGCGCGTGGCCGGAGTCCTCGCCGATACGGCTGGTTTCCTCTATGGCCGTAACCGCATTGTCCATTGTGGACGAACTTTTGGTTGTGCCTTCCTGAATAGCCTCGATTGCGGATTCCACATCGCGGGTCGCGCTCATGGTCTTTTCCGCCAGTTTGCGGACTTCATCGGCCACAACCGCGAATCCGCGGCCGGCCTCGCCGGCGCGGGCCGCCTCGATGGCCGCGTTGAGGGCCAGCAAATTGGTCTGATCCGCTATATCGCGAATAAGGGTAAGGACTGTGCCGATATCATTGGCCTGCTTGTCCAGATTGCCCATATCGGACTTGAGCGAAAGCGAGAGCGTGCGCAGGGTGCGCAGGCTTTCGATGGTCTTCAAAACCAGGTTGTTGCCTTCATTGGCCTGCCCCTGCACGGAAGAAGCCGCATCCGCCGCGCCTTCCGCATTGCTGGCTACTTCGAGCACCGTGGAATTCATCTCGTTCATGGCCGTGGCCGCTTCCGAAAGGCGGTTTGCGGCTTCATAGGCCTGGTTGCGCACATCATCAAGAGCTCTGTTCAAGCCTTCCGCGCCCTCGTCAATTGCCCGCACCACGCCTTCAAGCTGGGCTACCATTGCCGCACGCGCTTCCATCGCGGCTCTCTTGCTCTTTTCCTCAAGAGCGATGCGTTCCGTAACATCCTCGCCGACCTCGACATGGCCTATGCGCTTGCCGGCAGCATCCTGCAGATAGGCAAGGATGATTTTCATTGTCTTGCCGTTTGGCATATGATTGAGGACTTCGTTATTGCCCTTCCTGAGCTGTTCTATGCCGCAATTGGGCGTGTTGCAGATATTGCCGTTCTTTGCGGAGCAATGTTTGCCAAGGATTTCACCCATGTTGGACTTATTCATGGATTTGAGCGAGGCAGTGTTGCAGAATGTCCAGTTCATGTTCATGTCCGTAACGGCAATTGTCCAGGGCAGCGCATTGAGAATGCCTTCGTACCATTGATCCCTGGAATCGGCCTTGTTTTCCATGTCCTGGACGGCCCTTGCCAGTGGCGCGATTGAGGCGCATTTGGCCATGTCCAGGGTGACCTTTTTGCCGGCCGCCCTTTCATTGGCAAAGGCGATTAGCGCATTTAGGCCGCCAAGCCGGGATCCAAGAATGAAAGCGCCGATAATGGCAACAACCACGGCAGCCCCGAGGCCCGGCAGGGAGGCATAGAAACCGGCGCTGCCGAGTGAGAAGCAGACGCTGGCAACGCAGGCCGCGCAGGCGAGGATTATAAAACAGACAAAAATTGCCACCAGACTTGAACTGAGAGAGTTACGCATGCTTGTTCCCCTTGCCAGAGAATGGCAGAAATGGATTCATTTTCCGTTTTGTCCTGTTTTTCGGCAACTTGCCGCCAAACTTTATGGAATTCGTTCCTAAAAAATCCATCCGCTAATCGGTCTGCTTTTTTTAACAAAATGTAAGGCGTTTGAAAACATCTGGCAATGCATGAAATTGAATCCCGCACTGGACAAACCCGGTTGCATTCCGCATAATAGTCTTACCGAAGGTATAAAACGATGAGTAAATTCTGTCTCGCCATATTCGCAACCGCAGTATTTATCTGTGGTTTTTTTGTCAAGCACACAGGCCTGCCAGATTCGGCAAACTCCACAACCAGGCAGCCTGGGCCGGAACGGATTCTCTCGATTAAAAACCTGGAGGCGCCAGACGCGGATGGCGATGCTTTTGACCCCGCGCGCCTTGCCGGGGAAATGACTCGCGTAGCGCAGTCCATTTCCCGCCCTGTGGCAAACGGCGTCACCCGCGGCACGGTGGAAAAGGGTGAGACAATTGGCGGCCTGCTGGAAAAATCCACGGACGGCAGCGTGGGCCATTACCTGACCGCGGCCAGGAAAGTATTTTCCCTGCGCAATTTTCGCGAAGGGCAGCCCTATGTGATAGAAACAGACGGCGGCCGCCTGCAGCGTTTCGAATATGAAATTGACAGCAAAAAATGCCTGGTTGTCGAGGGCTGCGAATCCCCCTGCGCGCGCATTGAACCCATAAAATATGACACTGTTCTGGCCACTGCGGAGACAGCCATCGACGACAATCTTTTCCAGGCCGTGGCCGATATTGGCGAAAATCCGCATCTGGCCCTCAAGCTTGTCGATCTCTTCGGTTCGGAAATCAACTTTATCCGTGACCTGAGGGAGGGCGACAGCTTTTCCGTGCTGATTGAAAAACGTTTCCGCGATGGCGAATACAAGGGCTATGGCCGCATCCTGGCCGCGCGCTTTACAAACCAGGGCAAAACCTACGAAGCCTATCTTTTCAATGACGGTTCGGGCCAGCAGTATTACAATCGCAAGGGCGAAAACCTCAAGAAAACGCTTTTGCAGTCGCCGCTTGCGTTTACAAGAATTACATCGCGTTTTTCCCACAACCGCAAACATCCCATTCTGGGCAAGACAAGACCGCATCTTGGCGTTGATTACGGCGCGCCGACAGGAACGCCTGTAAAGGCAGTTGGCGAAGGCGTGGTTACAAAGCGCGGCTGGGGCGGCGGTTACGGCAACCAGATTATAGTTCGCCATGTTGCTGGTCTGGAATCGATGTATGCCCACCTTTCCGGTTTTGCCAGGGGCCTGAAAGAAGGCACCAAAGTGCGCCAGGGGCAGGTAATCGGCTTTGTGGGCAGCACGGGGCTTTCAACGGGGCCGCACCTGGATTTTCGCCTGCGCCAGAAAGGCGTATTTATTGACCCCACAAAGGCCATCAACCCGCGCGGAGCTTCTGTGACGCCCAAACGCATGGCCGAATTCAGGCAGACAGTGGAAAAGGAGCTTGCCTTGCTTGAAGGCAGAAAGGCGCTTGCCGGCTACAAGGTTGACAGCCTGGTGCCGGACAGGGCAATAGTGGAAAAGGAAAAGCCGGAAGCGCGACCGGCAAAAAAAAGCCAACCCAGACGGCAAGCGCGGCAGGCCGCGCGCAAGACCAAAAAACATCGCCGGGGCTGATTGCGGAGGTTGCAATGATATCCTTCGATCCTTATTGGCTTGGACTTGATTATATGGAAGATTCCACTCCCGGAGACGGCAATGCGATCGTGTACTTGCCCAGCATAGTCAATGATTCAACAGCGGCTGCGCCCCAGGCGGAATCGGAAGCCAGCGTGCATTCTTTCATGCAGGATAATTTTCGTCTTTCCGCAATGAACATGATGGATACCGGGCTTGTGATAAATGCCATAGGTTAATTGCTTGACATTTGCACGGCAAACATTTACATACTCTTCCTGCGTCGGGATGTAGCGCAGTCTGGAAGCGCACTTGAATGGGGTTCAAGGGGTCGAAGGTTCAAATCCTTTCATCCCGACCAAAAATTTCAGGGACTTACGATGAAGATCGTAAGTCCCTTTTCTTTATCTTCTGTTCTAGCCCCACAAATTTCAGTTATGGATTGTGAAAGACATCTTGGATTTTGCCAGTTTTAGGTGCTTCAAACACACCAAAATTACATGAAAAACCGTGCTGTCAAAACTGCGCTTGGCGGCTCTTGAGAGAAAGTCTGCTGAGGATGGATTTGTGCTCACTGAAGCGCAGGTTCAAGCGCTTGAAAAGAAAAAGCTGGATGACGAGGCCAGCGGCGAAATTGAAACCGCCCATCCCGGTTATCCCGGCAGCCAGGACACTTTTTATGTGGGCACGATCAAGGAGAGTTTCAACTAACTAATGATAATATTTCTTTCCAGTGTTCATTCACATAAAACCTGGCAAAAAGCGCCATTGTGAGGTCGACCATCTCAAGCGTTTTCGATACTGCAATAGATTTTCTCCTAAACCGTGCAAACCAGTGTCGCTGGCGTCCGTTATTGCGTTCAATAAATACAGTTTGGGATTTGCTTTGTAGCAAGTATTCTTCGGGAACTGTTTCTGTGTAAACACTGTATTCATCCGCGCAAAACAATTCAACATTCCATTTTTTCAAACGATTCCATAAAGTTAGGAATGTATTTTTATCACGGCCACCGCATTCCCAATCGATGAGTTCTCCAGTTTCTCTGCAATAAGCTTTCCATATCCAGAGCTGTTTTTTTTGAGCCAAGGTAATGCCACATCTCATCAAGCTCAACAATAATTGCATCTTTGGAGACCGGCTTCTCATAATTTACTATGGCGAAATTCCTTGCCCAGTTAAGCATGGCTTGCGCGGACACATTAAAAAGATTGCCTATGGCGTTCATTGAAAGCCCCAAATTATAAAGGACGACAGCAAAGGCTTTTTCACTGTCCGCATAACCTCGGGGAGTTAAGCGAGTGAACTGGAATGAGCATTTTTTACATTTAAGACTTTGTTTTTCATTGATTTTTCCATTCTTGACAACTTCCGCGCACTTGCATTTGGGGCATGATGGATTCTTGTTCATGGGTAATGGCAAGCAAGAAATATACAATGTCATTATTTACTTGAAACCCTCGTTTTTCCATAAAGAAAGCATAAAAACAAAATTTAAATTTTTTCATTATTTATTTTATACTCTCAATAATTAAACATCAATTTCAATTTGTGAAGACCTGTTCTAAGTTATCATATCATACCGAAATAAGACATTACCGGGTACATAAGGCAAATGAAGAAGGCGACATTGATAGTTGTCTTTACTGTATTTTGGATGATAAAATCTTTCATGGGCCACATGCCATAAGAATACATTATCATTAAACCAGCTGCCTCATGTGGGAAGAATACCAGGTCAGTGGCATATTGGAGAATGAACGAGGCTCCCATGGGATTGACCCCAAGGGTAGAGGCAATCTGCAAAAATGGTATCACCAGGCAGGAGAGCATTGCGAAAGGAGTCATCAATATATTCGCGACTATGCCTATAGCCAGAAAAAACAGGCAAATCGCAAGCTTGCCATAACCTTGCAGCAAGGGCACACTTAATTTTGTCAAAAAATCTCCAAAACCCACCTTTGCTCCGACAATGCCTATGCCGAGACAGGCGCCGATAAAGAATATGCTGGCAAGATTTGTCCTTTTTATTGTTTCGGCGTTGCCAAGTTCCAAGCCAGGCAGGAACATCAGATATGGGATTGACATGAAGCCATAAGCCGGGGGCAATTTTGTGAATTGGCAAGAGATAAGATAAACAATTAAGACAGTTACAAACCCCAGGGCGAGTTTTTCCTGATAACTCATTTTCCCAAGGTCAGAGAGCTTTTTCTCAAATATAGCCTTGTTGAATTTATCCTTAAGGTCGCTGGTATTATAGACCCGCATGAAAGTGAATATCGTCAGCAGACAGCAGGGAATCGCCCAGCCTAGATATGAGAAAGGGGTGAACAGGCCAACCATCATGTCAGGCGAGATTTGACTCTGAAGAGAGGAATCGATAAGCGCAATGTAACCAGGATGATAGAGATAAATCACGCTGCCATTTGCGCCCAATGCGCCCGCAAGACAGATAAGTCCTGCCTGGTGGGATCTTTCAAGCCCCATTGCCTTGCACAGTCCATAAACCAGCACGCAGGCAACGATCCAGCCATTGCAAAATGTTACAAGATTTAAAGCAATGCCAACCAGAAAACTGCCTATCACTGCTCCATTAAAGGATCCGCCACATTTGCAGATGATCAAATAGGCAATCCGGGCCAAAAGCCCGCATTGCTCAAGGATGGTGCTCAAAATGAGACCACCGAGGATCATCCAGACAATCGTCGAAGTCCAGTAGCCAAATGCGGTCTGGATATCAGCTATGCCACTTAAAAAGTATAATGTCCCCAGTGCGAGAGCTGAAACAAAAAGAGGGACAAGCTCCGTTGCCATCAGTATTATTATGAAAAAGGTGATGACAAAATAGGTACGCAATTGCGGCGTAAAATCCTGGTTGGTGGGGACAAGAAAAATCAGCAAAGGGAAAAGAATGGCAACAACGAATATCAGCAGTTTTCTGATCTGGAACGCGTAAGCGGTATTTTCAGCATTCATGGCGCCCCTCCCCGACTACCTGCAAAAATTGGTGCGGACACGCTTTTCATATACAGGACGTGGGATACTGTCTTTTGTGGCGGACAGCGCGTTCATCAGCCAGGCCATATTCTTTCCAAGCACCTGCATGGTTTGTACCCCTTCTCGATCCTGTGTCAAAAATTCTTCCGGCTTCCAGCCAAAGGCGATATTCCAATACTGACTGTTGACGGTAATCAGATTTGAGCAATTGAGATAATTCTGAAGCTGGTGCAAAGTATCAATGGCCCCTGCTCTCCGGCACACAGCTATGGTTGCCGCAGGTTTCGGCCCCCAGCCTTCCAGATGCTCGGTGGCATAGAGCAGCCTGTCCATGACGGCCTTGAAAGTTCCAGGCATGCCCATATATTCAACAGGGCAACCCAAAATCAAACCATCATATCCGGGAAGGCAGCCTATCAGTTCATTGACAATGTCATTGTGAATGCAATGATGACCATTGCTCCTGCATTTTCGGCAATCAATGCAAGCGGCCACGGCTTTCGCCCCGATATGGCGTATGTCTGTGGAAATATCCTCTTTCGCAAGCTCTTCGGCTACTAGATTGATAGCGGCATATGTGACACCATTTTTGTTGTAGCTGCCGTTTAATGCCAGGACTTTCATGCGGAACCCTCTTTGTTAAATAAAAATTTTTGGATTAAGACCTTCGGGAGCGTTCTATTCAGAAAAACACTAATTTGGGATCAATGGAAGAGATCCGGAATTTATTGGCGCAAAGAAATTTTGTATTTGAGACAATTTTTATATTTTTGTTTGAATTTAGTTTGGCTTATCATGTGCTGAGTCATAAAGGCATACAGCTATGGTCGGGGGAGGTGTGCCAGGCTGAAGGAAGGGCAAGATGGAAAGAATTCGCGGATTTTTTGAAATGCAGGATCAGGACATTCCCAAGGGGGAGAGGCTTGAAAGGGCAATACTGGAAGCGATACGAAAAAAGCGTTTCCGTGAAGGCGAAGCTTTGCCTCCGCAACGGGAGATTGCAGACGGATTGGGCATGGCGCTGGGAACAGTCACCTTTATCTGTAATCGCCTGAAAAAAGCGGGGATAATATATGGTGAAAGAGGCAGGGGTTCCTTCGTGGCATTCCAAGAACGTTTCGCGCATGATGCGGGAGACCGCTTTTCACTGGATGAAGATTATCTGTATCAGGATCACACTGTCCAAGAGGATAACAGCCTCATTTTTTGCAATCTGGTGGAGCGTCTTGAATTTTTAAATGATCCATTGCCAGAAAAGCTGGATTTTTCTTCTCTTGAAAACACCGGCCAGAATTTAAGGGATTTGGGAGCTGAATACCTTCAGGAGCTGGGGATTTTCATCAAGGCCAGGGATGTGATGCCCAGTCATAATGCGTACATTGCATTGTGGACGGCCATGCGTATTTGTTGTACGCAAGGAACGGTTTTCGGCGCGCCTGTTTTATCATTCTTGCCGCTTTTACGGAACTTCCTGACAAAAACCAATGTTAAACTGATCTCCATAGATTGCGATCAGTACGGCATTATACCAGAAAATCTGGAATACGCCTGCAGAAATCACGGTTTGCGTGTCCTGACATGCTCACCGGAGTGCGAATTACCAACCACAGCCCATATGGGCAAACAGCGAAGGTTTGCGATAGTTGAAGTGGCTAGAAAATATGATTTAACCATTATTGAGAATTGCTGGCTTTTGTCAAATGGCAAAAAACCGAAATTGCCACCCTTGACTATGCTTGCACCCGAAAGGACAATTTTTCTGGAACATGCCTCAAAGATGATCTCGTGCGGGAATTTCTGTTCCTTTTCCTATATTCCGCAGGGCTTAAAAGACGCTTTTATTTATAATCGTAATATTATCGCTGGCCCATTACCTTTGTTTACGCGCAAAATCACGCAATACTGGCTAGAAAAAGGTTTGGCTGCCCATGAATTTAACAAAAAAAATCAAAAAATAATTGCCAGGAATGAGATGGCGCGAGAGATATTATCGCCCTTGCCGGTCATGATTCACAATTATGCAAGATTTTGCTGGCTCCCCCTCTGCAGAGGCCAATCTTCTTCGGTACTGCGCCAGAAGTTGGCTGAAAAAGGCGTTCTTGTAGCAACGGCATCCAATTTCCAGATCAGTTCAGTGCTAAAAGAGGATGGCGTTCTTATTGGGCTTGGATTCGAAGCGGAAGATGAACGATTAGCTCATGCACTGAGAATAATAAAACAGGAAATTATTTCCTGACTAACCCAGTATCTTTTTTAATTAAAATATTTTGTCTATAGAAATGTCGGTTTATTTTTCTGATGGTGTCAACCAAGTAATGATAACACATCTTTCCAATTTCCATTTACATGGAATCTGGCAAATAGCGCCATCGTTAGATCCATCATTTCAAGTGTTTTTGACACGACGATGGACTTTCTTCTAAAGCGCGCATACCAGTGTCTTTGACGTCCATTCTTTTGTTCAAGATAATATGTCTGCGATTTGCTTTGAATTAACCTTTCCTCGTCTATCAGTTCTGGATAACTGGCCCAGTTGCCGCGCAAAACATCTCAACATTCCATTTTGAAAGTCGTTCGACCAGCTTTGTAAGCGTGGCCTTGTCACGGGCTCCGCATTCCCAGTCGATAAGCTCGCCAGTTTCGCGCCTGTAAGCCTTCCATATCCACAATTTGTTTTTTTGAGCCAAGAAAGTGCCACATTTCGTCGAGTTCAACGATAATTGCATCGCCAGGAGCGGGCTTTTCATAGATTTTTTTGCAAACTCCTTGATCCAGTTTAGGACAGAAATTGCCGATACCCCCCGAAGTCTAGCCACCGCCCGTATTGACAAGCCATGATTATAGAGGGCAATAGTCCTCGTCTTTTCTTCAGATGAGCATCCCCTGGGGGTTAAGCGTGTGAATTGCATTTTGCATTTCTTTCATTTAAACCGCTGCTTGCCTCTGGCTTTTCCATTTTTCACTACTTCGCTGGCTGTGCATTTTGGACAGTTTGGATTGTTGTTCATGAGCATTAGAAATGCAAAAAAATGGGCCATGCCACTACAAAATTTACACCCTCATTTTTCTTTGTCTTCATTTGGGATAAAAAGCGTGATTTTCACCATATTAAAACGCGGATATTCACTAGGGTCAGCGGACACTAATTTTTGACACTTAAATAGAAATGGGTATCTTCAT